>SDBT01003235.1_pt1 | contig 28301 bp, 40 predicted proteins | sample 2277101 | NCBI WGS metagenome assembly SDBT01 (sample SAMN10404973, study PRJNA504765) | marine sediment metagenome | isolation source: marine sediment core GS10_PC15, 103 cmbsf | place: Arctic Ocean: Southern Knipovich Ridge | collected 2010 | reverse complement strand
GATTCAGGAAGGGGGTAAAGCGGGGGGCTGCGCTCGATATGGGCGTGGCCCCCCATGATCCATCGCCCGACAGAGAAAACGCCGCTACGGGCCTCACGGGGGCCTTCAGCGGCATCCCTATCTCAAGGGCTATGGTGTCCCGCGATGTCTACGGCTCAGCCCCCTCTCCCTCTCTCAACCGCTCAGCGATTCCCCGCCAGCGGTCCGAGCCCCACTCCTCGTGCTGGCGCCCCTCTTCGCTGTCCAGGCATTCGGCTGCCGCGTCTTCCCAGTCGCCACGATCGATGGCGGCACGCATCAACGGGAAGCCCGCCAACTCGGACAGTCCCAGCATGTAGGCCATCTCGACCAGTGCCGTGTGTCGCACCGTGTCGATGCGCGGCAACAGCCGCCCGAAGATCACGTCGACGGCATGCACCGCCTCGCCGATCTTCTTTTCCAGTATCCCGTAGGCTTGCGTCTCGTTGATCGCGAGATCCGCGAGCCTGTCTTGCTCCTCGGCAACTTCGGCCATGGCGACGATCTCGGGGATGTGTTGGACACAGAAGCCGATTCCCAGAGACCACAGTCCTTTCGGGTCGCGATGGACATGGAGGACCAGCCCCTCGGTCTTGACGAGCTGGGTGCGTAGCCAGTCGCGGTTGACAGCCATGGCGGCGCCCCTACTCCTCGGGCTCGGGCGGATCGATCGGCTCGGTTGCCGTGAAGGCCTCCAGAGCGTCGGCGTAGGCGGTCGCCACGGCGTCGGCCTTCGCCTGCACGTCGGCCATGACGGCGGCTTCCTGGGCATCCGTCAGCGCGGCGTCGTCCTGGAACATGCCATCGGCCACCTCAAACCCGGCCAGGGTCCGTATGATGTTGCGGGCCTCTGTGCGCAGGACGCTCAGGCGCCGGATCAGTGGTCGTACGTTTTCTCGGATCATGTCTCCATCTCCTATTTGAGTTTCTGAATCACAACAAAGATTGTGGCCTCGCCCTGGCTCTCACCTGTGGCGGTAAACTGTGCGTCCACGGTGTCTGCTCCAGTATAAATCTTCCGTTGGGAACTCGTACCGTCCCACAGGTATGGACCCCTTGTTGCAATGTCGTGGCCGTAATAGCCGGGAGTGCCAGGACCGGGAGCGCCGACTTGAATGAATCCCACTATACTGTCACCGTCACCGACATTGATTAAAGGTGTGGCGCCGTCGAAAGCCGTCGTGACTTCAACGTAGACATCGATTACAGCATAGCCATCACCTACCGTTGCAATTGCAACCGGAGTACCATCATTGAAGTCGATTGTACCTGAGACAACGTAGACGCCGCGTGTGAAGGCAGTCGTGTTCTTGAGCGACAGTCCATCCGACTCGCCGCTCATTGAAATGTTGCCGTCGGGAAGCAATACGAGTTGGTCAGTATTTAGGGCTGTAGCGCTATTCGTCTCCAGAACCAATTTTGTCGGAACTAGAACCCCCCCAGATGCACCCACTTGTTCGCCCCTGATCCTGGCACCAAGGTGAAAGTTGGCATCGTTCGCAACTCCCACGAAAGAAACAGCGCCAAGAATGTCGCCGTCATCCGTCTGCGTTACAGTACCGATGGTATTATTATCGGATTTGCGGAGAGTGAGTCCCGATTCGGCCGCATTAGAAACAGCGTACGTATCGACAAGGATGGCATTGTTTCCTGTGCTCACTGCCGTATGCAACTTCGTCAAGGGCACGATGCCAATGCCGACGCGGTGCGTCGAGTCCGTGATTACGAACTCAGGGTTCGCAGGAGTATAGCTCTGAGAGATGACATAATCTTCGCCCAGGGATCCATGTAGGCCGTTTCGCCATTTGACGGTCCCTCCTGTGGAATACTGCGTATGAGCATGCTGCCCATCTGTGCCCCGATCAAAGCGGGCTATTGCATTGCCTATTGCATCGAGCAAAAGAGTAGCATGGGTGGCGACTAGCGTCAGGTCACCGTTCACTGTCAGTTCGTTTAGTGACAGGGCGAGCAGATCCGGGTCTGCTGTGATGCCAATGTTCCCGCCGTCGACGAGCAGATCCCCTGTCGCCGCTAAGATTCCGTCAAACTCATAGGTGCCCAAGCCCTTGAACTCGATCGTGTCGGTCGCCGACCCCGACATGCCGATGGTCATGGTCTGCGTCGCTGGCGCCGAATCCTTGCCGCTGATGCTGAGCGTCGGACGTTCTGTGCCGCTGGGCACGGCAAAAAACTCGACGCCCATGTTCGCGTTACGCTGGATATGAAGGTTGGTCGCATTGCCCGCAGCAAACAACTCGACCTGATTATCGAACCCAGGCACAGCGCGAAGGGCGATATACGCATTGCCATCCGCGTCGTATGCCTGCAACTCGCCCGTGCCCGTCCCTTTCCCGAAGACGGCGACGATGCCCTGTGTGTCCGTCCCCTCTGCGGGGATGAAGTTGATGTTGCCATCCGTCCACCGCAGATTGATGTTTGTCCCGTCCGGATCTATGCCAAACTCGTCGGTCCCATCCGACACGACAAGCTTCGAGCCGAGTGAGGACGACGCCTTGCCGATGATCGCAATGTTGTTGCCTGCGTCGACGACGACGAGGTTCGGATCCGTATCGCCCGCGATCCGGAAGTCGGTGTTGCCGAGCGCCGCGTTGTAGACCAGCGCGTTGCCGACCCGCGTCAGTTTCACCAGCCCGTCGTAGACCGTCGGGTCGGCGCCCGTGCCGAAGCTTGCACCTGAGGGTTGTATCTCTGCCATGATTGTCTCCTAAAACGCGTCTTCGCGTAGATGCCTCACGATGAATCGGGTAGTCGACGAATCGATCCGGGCGAATCGCCTCAAGAGATCGGGACTCCAGTCAAGTGTTGTGCCGTCGGCCTCGAAGTGTGTCGCCGCAACATCGGCTACCGGATACTGAGCCTGTTCCTGTAGTTGGTAGGAGAACTCAAGGCGCAGGTTGCCGCTCGCATCGATTGCGACGATGTTAGGACCTATGCCAACCGTATGAACGCCGAAGCGCCATTCGCTCGAACCGCCATCGAAGACAACTGGACCGCTCTGGCCAACCCCCACCGTGTTGGTCTTCTCTGTGAGTTCGCCCGCAATCCACAACCCCGAGAACACAAGCACAGCAACCAGCGTCCCGCCGATGAATATCTCCATCCGCGGCGGCCTCAGACCCACGTCGATCCGGTTGTCGCCGCTTCCCTCCACGGTCTGAGCATCATCGGCCAACGCTACAAGCAGCCGGTGAACCGTGTCGCCAGGCCGGGACCCGGCGATGATACGGCCGGTTGCCGAGTTCATGTCGATCAGGTCATCGTCAAGGGTGACCACGTCGCCGATCTCAAGGTCGAATGTGCGGCCGAGGTAAGTGGGAACCGGCAAGGAATCCCGGATGTGGCGAAAGTCGGTCACGATCCGTGTTGCCAATTCAGCCGCTTGCGGTGCGTCACGGAGCCACGGCGAGAAGATGTCCGTCGTGCGAACCCCGAGTCCGAGAACCTGTGACAACTGGTCGTTTGCCACCTCGTTTCCGGCGAACGGCTCGGCTGCATCCGAGACGAAACGCTGAGTGTGAAAGACGTTGACGCGGTTCGCGACGAGATCGACATGGCCGGAAATCACATCGGGCGCAGGGGGCGGCATGATAGAACGCGCGACGGTCCGGATTGAATCGCCCGCCGCGTTGCCGATTCTCGGGAAGAATACCGTGCGGCCGGCCTCAACGGCGTAGCGGATGCCACTGTCTCTGACGGCTGAGGCGAGCAGGTCGCGGAATGAATCGTTTGTGTTGATGTGGCGTGCGAGTTTCCAAGGGCTGATAGTGAGGTCCGCAAGGGCCGCAACGAGACCGGTCTGATCGTAATCGTTGGTTGTGAGGGCCATGAAACGGTCACCCGTTATGATCTCCTCGATGGTCGCCTGGGCCGTATTCGATGCGCCACCATAGCCCGTGATATCGGCTGTGAGCTCGGCCTCATCTTCCGTAATGAGATCCACGTCCTGATCTATCACATCGACCTCAAAGCCCAAGCGGTAGACCCGGAGTTTCATCGCGTTAGTCTGATTCGGATACGCAATCCGCACCTGCGGTTTGGTCCCGTTCGTTTCCTGAAACCAGGCCCACCCACCATTGTCAAGAACCTGGCGTGTGACATCTTGCGTAGACCGCGACAGCCTCGACTCGCGCCCAGTTAACTGCGTATCCGCGCCCGTAAAGACCGGGGTCTCCATGACAAAGACCTCGATCTTCTCAACGTCGAACTCCATCTTGTCAAGCGAATCCTGACACGGCGTCGCTGCCAGAATGGTCGTGTTTGGCGAGCCGATCTTGAGTGTGGTCGCGAGGATGTCTGTCTTGTCGAACGTGCCACTACGCTCGACGACAACGACAGCGAGATTACCATTGCCCGCCGAGGCACTCGCACTTTCGATAGAACCGTTCACGTCGAGCGTGATCTTGATGTTGCCGTTGTTCACGACGCCGCGGCCCGTAAATGTCACCCGCGCGACGACGGACGACACGTTTAGGTCGGTGGGAAGGGTCCCATCATCTGTGACGGCGATGTCCCAGGTTGCAAGGTCCCAAGACGGATCGAAGAAAGTGACATCGTTTCCGGCTGGCCCTGCTGTTACCTCGATAGATGTTGGCGACGTAGGCTGAAGCGGCGGATCAACGAGATCACCCGGTGAGAGATCGAGGTCTTCCCACGACTCAACTGTCACGTCCGTCGCTGAGTCGTCGACATTGATGTCCTGGGGATTCGTTGTGCCACTGATCGCTGTGATGGCTGAGTGTTCGAGGAGTAGACTGCGCTCGCTCGTCAGCGTCCCGCTCGACAGGCCGAACATATTCGTTGAATCGGTCGTATCATCGCCCGTGAGAAACAGGTCGAGATCCTCTTCGGGATCTTCGGGTTCCTGAAGGACCTGTGTGGCATTTTGAGGAGAGCCGTCGTTCCAATTTACCTGAAAAAAGGGCTCGTCGCCTCCACCCGGGCTCGGCCAGACTCCATCCGTAGGCCCAATTATAGCGCGCCATTCCGCGAAGACTCTTACACCCACGAGCCGCCCGAGATAGGGATGATCTGGATTGTTTTGGAAGGCATCCAGCAGCGGGGTCTCGATTTGCACGGCGACCGTGTCATTAGGGTCGAGCTCGGCGAACGATGTCAGGCGCTCAGAACTCATGTCGATCACGTTTTCCCAATCCACAGCGTTGTTCGCGTTTCCCTCCGCCCATTGAACCGTCTGAAGAAACGCTGTGCCGCCTTGTGTGTAGGCACCGCTACCAACGATCTCTACATCGTCCATGTCGGTGATGGCATACGTCGTGGCCGTTGGAGCTGGGCTTGCCGCCTTTACCTTCAATCGCCCATTGGCAGCGGTATTGCCCTCAATGCCTTCCTGAAAGATCGCTTGCCCACCTAAGAAGTTGTGCCCGTTCGGACATGTTATCACGACTGGCGTAGCATTCGTTGCATCGCTGATCTCACGCCCATCGCGGGCCTCGTGTAGGACCAGCGCCCGCACGCGCCCCGCGTCAGTGAAGAGGTCCGGCAAAGCATCAACATCAACCACGAGCGCACTCTTGCCCCCGATCGTCTGGGTCGATACCGCAAAGTTGGATCCATCTTGCACAATCCCATTGATCTTCACATCGCTTGCGCTGGCCCCAGCCTGATCGGCCAACAGCCATCGGTACTTGTCGGCTGTGGGAATGCGCCGGAGTACTACTGCGCCCTCTGGGTGGCGCTGGGGGATCGTGACCCAACCGCGTACGACGGGCGTCGCGGCGGTGCCTATCGTGTTGCCGCTTTTGGCTGAGTACTGAATCCCTTCGTTGCCGATGAGCAACAAGCCCGAACCGGCGAAGTCGGACGCATCGACCAATTCGATAGTTCCGGTGTATGGACCGATCTCAGACGCCAGTGTTGAGCGCGCGCCACCAGTCAGCAACACGCCAGGCGAATCCTCGATCAGCCCAAAGATCTGGGGCAAGACCTTGCCGACGCTCCGATCGGGCACTGTCGACACGAGATCGGTAGTGGCGATGCGTCCTGAGAGCCTCGCCGCGATCTGCTGCACCCGATCGATCATCGATATCGAGACCGTGCCCCGAGAATTGTTGGTCGTTGGGCGATCAATCGTGAAGAAGCCAGTGCGTATCCAATCGTCAAACGTGACGCTGCCTGTGGCGGGCTTGTAGACTTCATAGGCCTCAGCGATCCGGCCGTTGACGGTCTCGCTCTGCACGATGTTGGCGATGCTGTGATTCACTGTCGGGTCGATCGCAATCTCTGCGACCGCTATCTCACCTGAGCCGCCCAGGTCTTCGGGCGCGATATTGGCTCGGCGATCTCCGGCGGGGACACCCACGAGCCACGGTAGAATCGTCAGGTTCGGATCAGGATCGAATGATGTCTGGCCGCGTTCCCCAATGTAGAGCCACCCTGAATCCAGTTTGAGAAGTAGGATGCGCGCAACGACATGGGCCGTCAGATCGCGGGCCGTGCTCTGACTTGCGGTAAGCGTCTTCGGCATGGCGCGCTACGTCCCCGCATAGGTATCTTCGTTGACGAGAAAGAACGACTGGCGGAAGCGAGAGTCGAAATGGGCGGGCTGGACAACGGAATGTCGACCGCTTGCAATCGCCAGCACTTCGTGGACCTTCGACAGCCCGAACCCGTCCTGTTGATCCCAGAACGCGAGCGAGAACGACGGCTGTGTCGTCGATTGCGCCCGGGCTGCACGGAAGACCCGCCACAATTCGTAGTCGCCGGGAAACGTGGGGTCGAAACGAAAGTTCAGGATCTTCGCTTCGTCGGCCGTTGTGAACTGAAATCCCGTCCCTGCGCCACGCGTTAAGACAGTCTGTGTTCCGTCGTCGGTTTGATGCTCTTGCCCGCCGATGGCCATGCGATATTGCATGCGCACGCTCGTCGTTGGCTCCCAGATCTTGAGGGACGTGCCGGGCGTGGTCTGGAGCGGGAGTTCTGTTTCGATACCGCCCGCGCCGTTGTCTGCCGTGCAGAGCCCGAGATACTGGACGCTGTTGTCGCCCTGATCCGAACAGAACACCAGATCGTCAACATCGATCGTGTCGCTCGTGTTGTCGAACGTGAAGGACGTGTCGCCCTCAGTCGCGCTGACGCCCGTGTGTTCGTTTGACTTGTCGACGGCCATCACGGCGAAGCGGTCGCGAAGGTCTGTGGTGAATGTCATGCGCCCGCCTCCACAAAACCACGGCTAAGCGATCCTGCTTGGCGCTGAATCTTGAGAAGGGCGCGACCTACACCCTCTTCGACAGTCTCTGGCGAACTATCCGGCATGTTGAAGGTGAACTGGGCGTTCTCGATTCGCTGGATCGACTGCCTTGGGCGAAACGGCAGGTTTTCTCGTATGGGGTCTCCGGGGTCGCCGGCCGCCCGTCGAAGCCGCTCGAAATTTTCGATCCACCTCTCGAAAGGTTCGACAAGAAACTCGTTGATGAGTCCACCAGCACCGACAGCGAGCGCTATGCCGAAACCCTTGATAAGAAACCCTGCCAGATCGCCACCCACTCGGATAAGGTCGCCACTCTTGTCTTGTAGCCGTTCGATAAAACCGGAAACGGCTTTGTCGAATTCACCGTTGGGATCATTGAATTCTTTCGCCAGCTCGAAGATTGCCTTACCGATACCTTTCAGGGATTTGATCATCTCACTAAGGCGGCCATCTGTAGCGCTCTGCCGGATCTTTTCGACCATGTTATCAAGGGCCGTGGAGACCTCCTCAAAACCTTCTTTGTTCTCGTCGATCCAGGCGTTGAGATCCTTGAGCATCGGCCCGAAAGCTTTGTTGAGCGACTTCCCGATCCGGATCAGGGCCAAGTTGATTCCACCGCTCATGCGGGACCACTGGAAAGTGACCGTGTCGGTCATGATCTTCACACCGGCAGCCGTCGCTCCATTGACCGCAGCCATCTCTTTTTGTGCTGCGATAAACTTGGCTAATCCGGTCTCCGAAGTAGCCGTGACAATGGCGCTGAATGCTCGTATATCAGGTATCAGGATACGGATTTGCTCAACATTGCCGCCGGTCTTTTCGGCTAGTTGCCCGAGCAGACCGGAGAGACCTTGCGCCTTGAGGCCTGCGGCATTCCATTCGATTCCCAGTTTTTTGGCCAGCACAATCGATTCGTCGGTCGGACCTAAGATACCGCTAATCGCACCGCGCATGCCCGTGATTGCGATGTCCGTCTTGAGGCCTGCCGCCGTCAAGGTTGCCAACGAAGCGAATAGGTCCTTTGTAGACACGCCAGCCGTGGCGGCGATTGATGCGACCTGGCCCATTCCGGCGGCTAGCTCGTCGATAGTGGTCTTGCCGAGCCGGACGGTCGTGAACAACTCATCACTGATGCGCTCAGCGTCCTCCGCTTCCAGCCCATAGGAGTTGATGATGGTCGTTAAAAGATCGACTGATGTGGCTATATCGGACGCGCCAGCAATGGCAAGTTTGGCCGCCTGCTCTGTGAAGGCAGCAACATCCGCACGCTTGATTCCGGCAGATACGGCATCATAGGTGGCCTTGATGGCATCGGGAACCTTTTGTCCCCACCCTCTAACTAGGACGCCCACGCTTTCCTCAAGATCCTCGCGAAGTTCCTCGCTCTTGGCGTCGGCTTGGCCAAAGAGGGTCTGGATTTCCGCGATACCCTTCTCGAACTCGGCGAATTTCTTCAGCGACACCACCGCAATAGTGGCGAGGCCGGCAGCAATCCCAGTCACTGCGACCGCGAGAACCTTGGCCCCTTTCTTCGCGATCTTGACAAGGCCTTTGATGCCGAGCGCGAAGCCTTTTTTCGCTTCGCCCAGGCCTTTCTTGAGCGCCTTCTGGTCGAGGCCGATGACGCCAACGGCATCCCAGAGTTTGATAGGCATGGCCCTATTCCTTGAGCCCGCGCGGCTTGCGGCGCAGAATCACCATCGGCTTGCGAGTCAACGCCAAGCGCTTGGCCCTGGCCGATGGCTTACCGCCCTGTATCGCCGTGTTCTTGTCTTCGATGTCTACCGATCGCTGTTCAAGCATGATGGTCAACTGCTCTTCTGTCATGCCCTCTAGGATCTCGTCGGGGGTCTTGTGCCACTCTGAGCAACCGATGTAGAGGGCGTACGCGAATCGCTCCTCGTTGCGTTTGCGCTGGGCTATTCGGGCGTCACGGTCACATGGCTCAGGGCGGCCTTCCCGAGCGTCACGATCAAAGGGAGCACGACCCGCAGCACCTCCAGGGCCGCTGCAACGATCTCCTCGTCTGTCGCCTTGCCGTCGATGTCCTCGGCGTGCTCGGGCATGAACTCACCGAGCTCCGGCGCGTAGCCCACGAGAACCTCACAGAGAAAGTCGGGCACGTCCGTGATAAGCATGGGCACGAGGTCGGGGATCAGTGCAACGAGGTCCTCGTTGTTGATCGTGCCGTCGCCCTCACCCGCCTTGGTCAGAACGCCACTCACCGCGGACTTGTTCTTCTCGAGCAACGTCCGCAGCATCCGCCCGATGGTCCCCCGAAACTCGGCCATCTGGAGAATGCGCTTCACTCGGATCATGCGCGGCTCGCCGACGAGTATCACGGTGATGATCCCAGTAACCTTGTCGAACCCGGTCCGGGCAACCGGCGCGGCCACTGCACTGTCGTTCGTGTTGTTGCCTCCCATGGTGCGTGGTCCTTTCTTAGTTCGGGTCGTCGAAACGCTCAATTTCGTCCCACTTGGTGCCCGCCAGATCATACTGGACCACGACGCGATCCGTCAGCTTCGTCATGGTAAAATCGGCGCCGCTGATGAGCACTAGGTCCGACGCCCCGTGGGTCAATGTGATCGGCTCGTCGACGCTACCGATCTGAAGAGTTAGAAACTCCTCGTCGACAAGGCCGGAGCCCACAATCGTTGCAAACGCGTCGGCCGCCCCACCCACCTCGCTCCGCACCTTGTGATAGGCGGCGGTGCGGGTCAGCTCTGCCGTTGAGATCGTCGCCTCAAGGTTGCCGCTGCCTTCGGTGTAGGTCGGGAACTTGCTGCCGTCGGCGTCGACTGCGGCGATCTCCCAGTTGAGGACCGTGGGGTTCTCCTGACCGAGATCGATCGAGGTATCGCCGACCGAGACGCCATAGGGAATATCGTACCGTTTCGTCGTACCGTTGGCGTCGGTTCCGACGATGGCATACGACTTCTGGGGCAACCGGACATCGACCGACGGGTTGCCGAAGGTGTTGACCAGTCCGTTCTTGGTCACGCCCCAGGCGATGGCCAGAAGATCTACGTCAAGCTGCATGAGCGGAATTGTGGCGCGCAACTCCCTGATCCGACTCATGTACTCGACGGGCAGGTCCTTGCCTTGGACGTGGCGTGGAGTCGCATTCTTGGTTTCCGCGATTACCACGTTGGCATCGCTCGGTAGGTAACCGACTGGCGTACCGGCCACCGACCCCGCAGTCCCCGAGAAGACGGATACCGCATTTTCCAGGAAAGTGTTGCTCGTGGGGCTCGTCATAGTCCTTCCTCCTCTCAGGCATCATCCCGAGATTTCAGTGTGAAGTTGCCCAGGACGACGAAGATCCCGTCGTCGGGGGCGTTTGGGTCAATGGGCAGGCTCTGCCCTTCAACTTCCTCTAAGACCTGCCACAGGCCGAAACTGCGCAGGGTGGCCTCGTGGGCCGGTTGGGCCGCTGGATCGCCGAGCAGGGCCGTCCTGGCGGCTTCATGGAGCGCCCAGGCCGTGACCGAGCTGCTTGAATATGCCTGCGTCTCCATCGACTGGGCGCGTTTCGGCGTGCCGCTTCTGGCCGATGCCCCGCCGTTCGGCCGCAAGAGCAGCCCGGGGTCGGGTATGGCGCCGTCGAAGCGCGAGACCTCGATGTCCGTCCCGACAATCGCCGCGACAGGGGTGTCGGCCAGGAGCATCGTGCGGGCGTTTGCGAAACGGTCTGGCATGCTATCCGCTTGTCTCCCGGCGCACTTTGGCTAGAATCTGGGGGATCCTGGCTGCGACGGCGTCGAAGGCCGGTTTGAAGTAAGGCGTCGGCCGGCGGCCAGCGACACTCGCTACGGGATGGGCGGCGCCAGGCCACCAGAGCGCCTTTTTCTTTGTCGGGATGATCCTCTTGCCTCGCGGGCCGAAGACGCCTGTGCCGAGTTCCAGGAGCGCCCCATATCCCGACATGGTGAACACTCGGCGCACGTTTGGCTTTGGGGCATCCGACTGCACTGATCGCCGATTGGTGCCGCTGATATAGGGTGACCCCTTGACGACTGCCCGCACCAGAGCCTCAGTTACTCGATTCAACGCCAGCGGCCCGGCCGCGAGAAGCTTCTTCTCGGCCGCACGGTCGAAGGTGATCTTGAACTCGCCAGGCTCGGCCATTATCAGGGGTCCTTGATCCTATCGAGTTTCGCCTCGCGATGGTGCAGCGTGGTCGAATCGTCCTCGGAGTCGACGACCAGAAGCACGCTGAAGGTGCCCGCGAGCGCCGCGCTGTCGGCCGTTCGCACGACCGTCGTGATCCGATCGTCCTCGGTAATGTCCACATCCGGCTCGAACATGATGTTGAGATCCTCGATCACCGCACGCTGGTCGCTGACGCTCTGGATCTCTCTCTGGGGCAGCGCCTCCAGCCTGCACGGCACAGCTGTCGCCAGGTTGCCCCACGTGAACGTCTCGTGCCCGTGGGCGTCCTCCCCAGTCGCGCTCTTGCGCTGAATCGTGCATGTGTGGATCAGGATGCTCGTGAAGTCGGCGTCGGCCATGTCGTTCTCTCATTGTTCCCTCAGCGCCTTGTTGAGCATCAGATCGGCGGTCGCAGCGTCCGTAATCGACTGCTCGGCGAAAGCGAACTGCACGTCGGTGTCTCGTAGCCGCTGGGCGGTCTGGAGCATGGCGGCGGCGGCCTGGCGCGTGTCCTTTGTGAAGTTCAGCGTCCGCAACATCTTGGCCGTGCGCGCCGAGTCGTTGGCTAGGGCTTCGATGGCGGCGGCGGCGGCGCTCCGAACACTGCCCTCGATGTCCAGGAAGATCTGTAACTCCTCGTCGGTGAAAATGGCATCGCTCTCCGGACTCACATCGGTGTCGCCGATGAACAGGCGCATCTTGCCAATGTCGTTCGCTACGTCGTAGGTCGCGCTCATGGTCAGGACTCGTATTCGTGGATTCCTACGAACATGTTGAGGGTCCCGGTGTTCTGGCCGATCGACTTGATCCGCACCCAGAGCTTCGTACCGGACAAGGTCTGCCTCGTCTTCATTGGTAGTGGCACGGAGATGAAGGCCGCACCGGGCGGCTTAAACATGACCTCCGTATAGGCGCCGGCCGATAGCGCGGCGGCTCCCGACGCGCCCCAGCCCACCTGGATCACATGGCTCGCCGTGTTGCGTTCGGCGGCCGTGATAAACAGCTGGTGAGGATCGAAGAAAGTCATGCCAGCACTCACCGGAGTGTCCGACGAGCCGAGCGTTTGGGTCCAAGCGCCAAAGGTATCGTTACCGGCATCGGGAATGAAGGCCGTCGTCGATGCCGTGCTGACGCTGTCGGCGACGTGGGCTTCCCCGCTCGGCGTCTCGGCTGCGCCGAACCAGCGTTCGACGTTGTGGACGTGCCGCTGGACTATCTGGATCTCGCGGAAGGTGTCGGTCTTGCCGTCGACGATAACCGCTCCGAGACCGCAAAGAGCGGCTGGGAGGATACAGACAGCGACGACAATACGCAGGATGCTTGGCCAGTAACGTCTCATGATTCGCTCCTATCTGTGTTCCGTTTGCGCGCCATTCGTTACCTCGCCACCACTTCTATGCCCCACGTGTTGCCGGCCGCGTTGGCCAGCGCAAAATCCAGTTGCTCCGTCGCCCGTATCGGTACGTCTTTCTCGGGTCGCCAGACAACACTTGAGACGCTAGACATCGCCTGAGAAGCCAACTCAACATCGTGGACAGCGGCTTGCGTGCTGTTGAGCGTGACCGTGTACGTTTCGGTTGTGGTCGTGTCGCTCATCAGCAATCGCACTTCGACAATATCGGTGTCGGCCGCCGCCGTGAACGATTCGTCCATCGCGCCCGAGCCCGTGAAGTAGACGTGGTATTCGCGCGCGTGTTGGTTGCTGGCGGCCGCTACCATCAGCGCAGAGACGCCCACCAGGACCGCGCAGCAGAGGGCCGGAATCAAAGCCTTTCGCATGATGCTACCTCCAGGGAAGATGGCCAGGGCGGCCGGTCACCGCACCGCCCTGGCCCAAGGGTCTACCTCTTGCCCGGTTCTTTGATCTCTTCGGGCTCGGGCTTCGTGGCAGCCTCGACCGGTCGATCGGCCTTGGCAACCTGCACGCCCAGCAACTCCGATACCTTGACGAAGTTGACAGGATTGAAGTCGCGCTCCGGCGTTCCGCCCTTTTTGCCGACCTTCATCTGTTCGCGCAGGCCTGGGGCCTCAACGCGCGTGTTCGTACCAGCCACCGACACCAGCGTCCGGCCATCCTGGTCTTTCTGAACAGCCGCCACCAAGTCGGGGTTGACGTACAGCGGGCGGGTCCCGTAATGCGATGTCTGCATCAGCAGACGCACCCACTTTGATCTGTCTTCTTTCATGTTCCTTGCGCCTTTCGTTTAGGATCCGGCTCCCGTGGAGCCCCAGACGGCGAGCACGTCGCGCCGCGCGGCCGCGTAAGCGTCACGCACGCGCCACATGATCTCGTCGCGGTCGAAGTCGCCCATGAACGGGCTGACCGCAGCGCCGCCGGCCGCAACCGCGTTCGGGCTCTTCATCCACAGTTCCGGGTTCTCGTGACCACGCAGGACCGCCGTCTCGACGCCGACGATGTCCCTCGGATCGGCGAAGAGCATCCACGAAAGCGGCTTGCTCGTCGCGATCTTGTTGATCCAGGGCGAGGAGATCAGCGTCAGCCCCTCCTGGGCGACGACGTTGTTCGTCCGATTGGCTGTGATAGCCGCTGTTCCGCCATCGGTCCACTGGATGTTGGTGCTCGAGAGGATGCTCTGGGCGTTGAGGCGCTGCGGGTTTCCGACAACCAGGAACTTGGCCGCATTCGCGATCGGTAGATCCGTGGCGTAGGTCGGCGAATAGGACTCGAGCTCCGTCATGGCGGTTTCGAGGTTCACGATCGTCAACGTTGTGACCGCCAGTGCCGACTGGTTGCCGACGTTCGTTCCCACGAGCGACGCATGCGGACCGTTCGCGTCAACGATCTCACTCGCGACTAGGAATTCGCGGGTCCGGCGTACGGCTCGGGCCTGGCGCTGGCCAATGTCGCGGAAAGCGCCAAGGTCGGCCCCGTCACGCAGCCACGCCTCCCACAATAGCCCAAAGGTGTTGCCGTACTTCTTGAGCTGGATCGTGAACTGTTTTTCCGACGCGTCCCGCTCGACGTACGGTCCACCTGCGGCCACTTCGTTAAGCGGCTCGTCGATCCCGTCGACTCTGTGGCGTGTCGCCTGCGAGAAGTCCGGCAGCGGGCGGCCACGATGCGTCACGGCCTCCAGCACCGGCGGCGTGTCCAGATACGCCGGGATCAGTTCCTTGTTGAGGACGCTCGCGAACATGAGCGGGAAATCGGGCACACCGGACGCCTCTTCGAGTGCGAGATGGCGCTGCTGTTCGGTCAGGCCGCCTTCGTTCACGATGAGTTTCACGAGCATGCCCACGTTCTCGGTCTGTCGCGCCGACAGAGCCCGGTTGCCCGAGCTGTAGCCGTCCCAGTTTTCCATGAGTTGAAGCATGTTGTCTGGCATGGTTCTCAGGCCTCCTTAAGGCTTCGTCAGCCGCACGGCGATGACCGTCGTGCTCGGGGTGGAAACAGTGTCTTCGTTCAGGGAGTACCCGAACAGGGTCGCGCTTCCCGAGGCCGCCGAGATCACGCCCGTTGAGTTCACGATGTAGACCTTGGCGCCGTAAGCGATCGTTGTGGCAGGCGTGATCGGGAAATAGAAGATCCCGTCTTCCTCGACCGACACGTAGTCGCTTGCCGAGGCGGCATCCGACGCCGCCACGCCAATCAGGCCGCCAGTGGCGCCGATCAGAAGGGCGTCGCCTTTGTTGACGAACCCATCCGAACCGCTGCTGCTGTCGACATGGATGAGATTGCTCTCCAGGACCCTGATGACGATCCCGTCGCGCTGGAGCCTGTCACCAGCCGTCCCACCGCTTGGGTAGGCATTGGTCAACTGGATGGCAGCCCACGCACCGGTCGCGATCAGAGCTACGAGAGAGATTGCGATTGCGATTCTCTTCAGCATTTTGCCGTTTCTCCTCGTTGGGGGTTTACCGCGCCGTCTTATGCGTCCACGGCGAGGTCGGCGAGCCGCTCTGCCTCTTCCTGCGACTTGCCGTCCTTCTTGTGCGAACGGATGTAGTCCTCGCGCATGCCTTTGCGAGCCTTCTCGGACGCCTCGTCGATCACCTTCAGCTCGGCCTCGCCAAGATCGGCGACACCGGTCCCGCCTGGCAGGCTGGCGATGTACTCGCGCTCGGTCTTGATCGCGTCCTCGATTCCGTCCGCGCTGTCGGCGTCGGCGAACTGCTGGGAGAGCTTCTTGACGGCTGGTTCGGGAAGGTCCTTGGCATTGGCGATCGCCTCTTTGATCTTCGTCTGGGCGTTCGCCTTGGCCGTGTCCCGCTGGGCCTTGTCGCGCTCTTCTTTCAGTCCGTCACGCTCCGTGGTTACTTCCTTGAGGTCCGTGCTGGCCTTCTCAAGATCGGTCTCCAGTTTCGCTGTCTTTTCGGACATCGTTCCATCCTCCTCGGTATCTTTGTTGGGTTTGGGCTCGATGCCCGCTTCGATGATCTCGACGAGATCCGGCCGCGCCTTGCGCAAGCCCTCCTCGTCGATGAGATCCACGTCTGTCTCGTCGCCCTCGTCGGCCTCGATCGCTTCGACTTGGCCGCCAGCGCCAGCGTAGGTCACGAAGTCCACGCTCCGGCCCTTGAGAAGGCGCTCGACGAGGGTCGTCTCGATGCCTTCTACCTTGGCTTCTACGCCTTCGCCGAGAGCGCGGATCGAGTTGCCCATCTGCGACAAAAGGCCATGTTTGGAGAGCTCGACCAGTTTGTCTTTGAAGGTCTTGTCGATCACGGCCGCCGCGGCCTTGACGGTGCCATCGTCCTCAGTCCACACCTTCTTGATCTGTCCGACCCACCGGCCGACGGAGTCCTCGGGCTGTTCCTTTTCGGCCGATTCCGTCTGGTGATCGGCGAACATCTTGACGCCATCGAAGACTTGGGCGTCGCGCTTCAGCATCTCCGCAGGATAGAACCGGCTCTTGCTTGTGTTGAAGCCGGGCTTGATAACGGTCAGGGTCACTTCGCCCTTCTCGGCATCAAAGGCTTTCTCGGCGATGGGCTGGACACCTGCGGCAAGGATTCTCATGGTCGGCTCTTTCTCCTCTACCCAATGGGGCATGAACTTGTCGGCTCGCGCTCCCAGGGCTTCCCTCACGGATCTTGGGATGTTCTCCGGCTCAACGCCCTGCCCCCGATACAGAGCCCGCAACTTGGCTTTGACGGCCGCGACCTGGCCGCTTGGGATCTGCACGCGCTGGCCACGGAAGCCTCCCGGCGAGAACGCCGCGGCCGCCCGGCCGAGCTGGCGAATGGTGACCTTCTTTTCTGGGTCCTCCCACACGCGAAGCTTCCACGTGCTCGGCTTCTCGGGATCGGGCACGAACGCATACGCCCTCGCGGGAAACTGGCGGCCGTCTTCGGTTTTCGTGGCAGCCATCACGAGCCCCCTTGCCGCGCGACGGTCCGGGCTATCGCGCCGGTGGCAATCGCCGTTCCGATGGCGCTGACTCCTACCGAAGCGAGCCATGATCGGCGGCCCTCCGGCCTCAGACCTGCCCGTAGCGTGGCGCGCGTCGCACCCGACGTGACGATGGCGCAACGGCAACGCGGGTGACCCGGCGGGCGCCGGTGGCCGCTCTGAAAGGTGCCAGCGATCTTGATCTCGCCTTGCCCTTCGTTCGGTAGACAGATCACGTCGTCGACTTCGCTGTCGCCCACCGTCAGCCACTCTTTGCCCGTTGCGCCCAACGAAGCCCCCCGCTCGAGTGCGCCCGCGCTCATTGCGTCGTTCATCTCAGTGTTGGCGATCAATTCAGCGCGATTGCGCGACATGGGGGGGAACTTCTGCTGGATGGCCCGGCCTACGGCGCCGACGCCACGCTGGTCGCCTGTCATGGCATCGGCGATCGTGTTCGACAGCTCGGTCTGCATGGTGCCAACCATGCCCGTAACCCGTGAGGCCGTATTGATCCGAGCCCAGTCGATCACCTCGTCGGGAATCGGCAGGTCTTTCAGGCCGGCAACGATGGCCTCGCGAGCGTCGGCGATCCGAAACTGGCGCCGCATGCGCTGCTCAACATCGTTGGCCGCCTGGACGTAGGCCTCGGCCAGAGCCTGGCGAAGTGGGGCGGCCAGCGCGAGCGTGAGGTCCGCCAACACCGGCCCCAGAAGCAGCGCCGTCGACCGGCGGGCGTTGGTGACATCCCCAGGCGTGGCAGGATTCTCGCCCTGCGCCGCCCGAACGTCGCGGTCGAGCGTCAGAATTCCCTCGATGGGCATACGCGACTGCAGCTTTGAAAACCAGACCACCACCTCACGCCGCACGAAACGCCTCAGCCGCACGCCGATCGGGCCTGTCGATGAGCCTGGCACGCGGCTTGCTACGGCTTCCACAAGGCCAAGCAGGGCTGTCGAGAGATCAGTTGCCATCGCTCTTTCGGCTCTCCAAGATGAGCATCCGCAGTTCCGCAATGCTGTCGAGAATGCGCTCCTCGCCCTTGGCGCGTTCGGCCAGCGCTTGGGTTTGGACGCCGTTTGTATTGGCCATCGCAAAACCCACCTTGAGAAACGCCAAGGTGAGCCCTAAGACGCAGCCCGCCAGCAACCCGACTGCCCAACGTCGCCCGCCGCGCTCCTCTTTATGACGATCCTCGCATTGCTTGCGCGAGACCGTCGTGTCGCTTGCTCTCCGTTCGGGTGTCATGCTGCATCCTCTTTGTCGCGTAGTGCCCTCGTGATCTCCCGTAGGCCGCGAACCACCCGGGCAGACGGGTCTTTGCCGTACGCCTCCAGGCTCTCGATCACGCTCTGCGGGTTCTTGATGCCAAGCGCTGTCAGCAGCAGGGCCGTCACGATGTCTGAATCGAGCAACTTCGGGTCGGTCTCGACCGCGACCTTGATGGCCTGCACCGTCTCGAGCACGTCCTTCTCGTCGATCTCGGGGAAGATCAGGTCGACACCACGCTGGGCTTCCGCCACCCCCGCATTCTCAAGAGCGATGGCGATCAGGTCGCCGTAGATGCTTCGCCACAGTTCTTGCCCTGAGCGAAACTGGCGAAGCATCGGAAGTTCCATCTTGCTCGCGACCGACAGGTTCCCAGCCGACTTGCCGGAGCCATACCAGTGCGGGAAGATGCCGACGCCCACGCCGGCCATCTGGAGAAGCATATCGCCGTCGACTTGGGCGGCCGTCGCACCGGTCTCGGTCTTCATCTGCGTGAGGTCGCTGCCCTGATTCTCGACCCAGGCTGACGCGGGCGCCGGCGGCGGGTTGTCCATGTTGCCGCTGCCCCCGGTTGCGCGTCCGGAGCGAAAGTTGGCTACAGCATCTTCCACGGCCTTACTCCCGCCCTTGACCTTGTGGCGCCAAGCAAACCGCGCAAGCGCCTGCTGGATCGCGTGGCGCGCCTCCATGAACTTCCGAAAGGCCTTCGACCAGTCCATGCTGGCCGTCAAGATCGAATTGCCGCGGTTGCCGAGCTTGTTGATGGCCGTGAAGTGCATCAGGGCGGGTCCAGACCCATCCTTGGTCTCGGCGACCTTAAAGTCCTTCGGGACGTTCTTTTCATCCCGCTCCGCCTTCGGCAGAAAGGCGTCCCAGTAAAAGAGTCGGCGGTGCGCATTGGCCTTGCCGAAAAACTCCCGCTTATAGCCGATCATCGTGCTCGAGTCGTCGGGATCACTGACGAGGCCCGTAATCGAAAGCGAATCGATACGGCGGAAGGTCGTTTCCTGGCCACGAACGAAAATGGCGAAGGCGATCTCGCCGTCCGTGTTCAACTGGTCGGCGCTCTCGCGAATACCCAGAAACCCGAAGACGGAGTGGTTGCGGCGTGCATGCCAGAAGCTATCGAGGGCCGTTTGGGTGTTGTCCTCTTGGGCTTTGACGGTGATCCCGCGACCAATCACGAAGTCACGCCAGAGCCGCATCGTCTGGGCCGTCAGTGGATCGCGGACCGTGAAGAGGCGCGCGCGTTCGACGATCTGGTGTCGCTCAAAGCCGGGGAGTTGTAGGGCTGACCCGATACCGCCGAGCCGAGTCCATCCCACGTCCTCGAAAGCTAGGCTCAGCGCGTGCGAGTCAATACTCGCGGCCTCTGCCATTTCGGCCTTTACGTTGCCGAGGGCAAGGCCGATGTTGTCGCAGAGCGTGACAAAGTCCTCGCGCGGGATCGGAATGTCGGCTTCAAGGGGCACCGACACCCCCGCTGGCAAGAACCTGCCTTGTGCGTCGCGTTTTCGTGTGGTTGGCATGAGTAAAGCCCGCCCCGCGCTATGGCGGAACGGGCGTGGCCCTTGCGGGCGTAACCCCGATCTGTCTTGCTCTCAGTCCAGGCTTGCCCCCTGCGGAATCGAGTCTAGTTGCGTCTGAAGCGTCTCGGCGATCTTTCTTAGCGCCTCAGCGTGGCGCGTCAGTTTGTCGATCTCGTGGGCCATCTCGGCCCTGACAGAACGACCGTTAGCACGTCCCGCGCTGGGCGTCAAGGGGTTTTTTGCGGGTGGATGGTGCATGCTACGGTGCCCCCTGAGCCCTGAGATGCGCCAGGATGTCAGCCAGCCCAACCCACTCCACACGCTGCTTGTTCACCCACGCCTTACGCTCGGCGATACGATACTCCACACGGCTACCCTCTTGCAGGGCCTTGAAGTCCGCGCGCTCAACAGGCGACAGGAACCCGTCGACGAACCACGCGAGATCCTGCCCGAGCACAACGGCAACGAACGCCTGCCCCAACGTGACGCCGACGCCGTCAGGAAACAGGCGGTCGAACAGCTCGACCTGCTCCTTGGGCGCGCCTGCTCGCTTCAATGCGCCGGCCGTGATATGCCTGACAGCGTCGCGCCGCACATCGGAAGTCCTATCTCCCGTCGCGGGATTGCCCTCGCTTCGTTGGTCAATGCGCATCAGGTTCGCAAACCAGCCCATCTCACTCCCCTTTCCTCAGGCGCTCCATCGCTATCTCCCAGACAATCTCGACGATGGCCACAAACGGGAAGACCAGTACCACGACAGGATCGATTATCAGCAGTTTCAGCACCCTTCTCATTGGTTGCGCCAAGCACGCCATTTTGCGTGGGCTTGGTTCATCACAGAATCATTCATCAGATGCTCGACGCGGGGAAGATCCCCTTGAGACATGAACCACTCATGCCACTCCACGATGGCGACGGCGGCGATGTGGCGGCGGGTGTCTCTGCTGGGCGTATAACAACCCCTTCCTTCGTGCACCAAGTTTATGTAGCGGCCAGATGGAAAGTAGAAGGTTACCCAGCCTTCACCCTCTTGGAACGCCTCGCTCCCCGGCGCCACGGGCGGGAGCGACTCATCTGCGAGCGCGAATTTGCGCGGCTTGGGCTCGGGGGGCTCCGGCGACAGGCACGCCTTGCACAATCGCGCGCCCTGGCGAACGATCATCGCGACGGGGTTCCCCTCTTTGCCGCATGCATCGCACGGGACCCAGCCGCTGAACTTCCCGCTCATCGCCGAGGCGCCGGGGGGCGGGCGGTCTGGGGGCGCGGGCGCAATTGTGAATGCGCTATAATCCTGGCATCTATCGCAATGCTCATCAGGCGAATGCCAAGACCAGCAACCTTCACATGACTGTGCGGGTTCGGGCTTGAGCCCATTGTGACTCATCGCCGAGGCGCCGACGGCGGTCTTGTCCTCATTGGGCAGCGGGGGCAACACGCCGGCTGTGCGTGCACACTCTTCGCAAACCGGTATCAACCACCGCCTGGGGGACACCCTCGTACAGACCTCGCACGCCAGGGGTTCATCGTCCTCGCCATCGTCGGCCTGCCGCTTCTGCTCGGCTTCGAGGGTGTCGAGGCGGTTGACGATGATTACATTGGCCGTCCTCATCATGTCCGCACCCTGCTCGAGGGCGCCGAGGCGGCGGCGCAACTCAACTCCCCTGCTATGGCCATTGACGCTGGCCCGTCGCGCCTCAGCGTAGCACTGGTGTAAGTGATCGCGCAAGCCGTCGAGACAAGCATCTACGCGCACAAAAGCCGTCGATGGGCTTCCAACGAGCGCCCGGGCATCGCACTTGCACGGGCCGTCACAGAGGTCACACGTTGCCGCTTTGTCAGCCATCGGATCGGCTAGGCGGCACTCCGCCTCATCCTCATGGTGCGGACACCACGGCCGGTAGTCCGGCTCTAATGTTATGGGCGCGCTGTACACCAGCACGCCGTCGCGATACATCCGAAGTTCATTGGGAAGCTTCGACCTGTAGCCCTTGGCCGGTTTCTCCTCTGTCTCATTCATCGCCCTTCCCCTTCCCCGCCGCCTTCTGCGGCGCGCTCACCGGCAGGATCGGCCCCTGACCTGTGACGCGCTGCATGAGCGCCGACAGGTGCGGGTACTGTTCCGGATCCAGCGCAATGTAGCCGCCGCATGCCTGCGCCTGTAGATTCACGAGCTCGACGATACATTGGTCGTTTGAGCTTTCGACTTGGGCCTCAGGTTTCTCTGTCTTCTCCGCCATGGTTGTCCTTTCCTCTCAGGTTGAAGGCCTTATCCCACGCCTTTGCAGATTTTCGCGCTGCTGCCAAGAACTCGGCGGAAGTCATCCCGAAGAGCGGTGGCAGTCCTGCCTCTATCGCTTCGTTCAATACCTCCGAGTGGGATTTGTCTCGCCATTCGCCACACCAGCCATCCTCGAGAACGAATGGATACTGAGCCCAAAACAGATCCCGCGTTCGGACGGGGGGATATCTGTGGCACTTCAACTTCCCCTTGTCATCGCCCCCACACACCAGCTTCGCAAAGATGCAGGTCACGCAACAGTCACCCTTCGTGCTGCTCATCGGCCTCCCCTTTCTTCGCCTGAGTCCGCATGATCGCCAGCCCAATCCAAACGGCCGTCGCGAAGCCCGCGATGAAGCCGCCGAGGGCTGCTGCTATGAGTTCTCCCGTCATCAACGCATGTACCACCCGCACAGGATCCCACCTGCCAACGTAAACGCACACCCCAATGGATACAGAATATCCGTGTGGATAAGGCCGGAACCCACATAGACCAGAACGATGACTGCCACTACGCGAAGCATGACGCCGAATGTTCGACCGTGCATTGTCGGCCCCCTTTCACTCCCATCTCACACCAAGCTTCTTCGCGGTTGCTTTGAGGTTGTCGCCAATCTCCCCTGCTGTGCTGCATGCACGGTAGGCATTAAGCACCCTCATTGTCCTACCCGCGGCCTCGATCCAATCCTGCGTCGGGTCCTCCGCCACAACCGCCCCCGCCAGTTCAAGAACCGCGAAACTTTCATCTTGTGCTACGCCAGCGCTTAAAATGTGGTAGAGCGCATGCGCAACGACCGCTGGGTCCACGCCTCGCGCGTACGCCAAGTCTATAACCCTGTGCCTAATGGTTTCCGTTTCATGGGTACTCCACCGCGTCAAGCAACGCACCTCGTTCATTTTCCGGTAAGTTTCGAGGAGCCCGATCTGTTCACACCCACATATCACCTCTGCAACCGCTTTGTGACACATCCGCCGGATTTGCCAAGCGCCCCCCAAGATGGCAACCACCACAATTGTCCCAAACAGTGCTCCGATGGTCAACGGTCCCATGTCACCCCCAACTTTCTGGCACAACGCGCCAGTCGCTCACGGCGGTCAGCCCGTTCCCCGTAACGCTGGATCAGCCAAAATTCCAGTATGACAACGCCCAGCGGCACCACGATGAAACTGGCCGTCATCAAGAGCCCTGTCGTCAATCCCATGTCTCCACCCCTCCATAAGTCTCAATCGCGGCGACGACCACAACCTCAGCGCTCTGGCCAATCGCCTCGAGCAACGCTGTGATCACCCACACCAGCGCGTCGAGCCGGTCCGGGCTCGGCATGCCAGGCTCCCACTCGCACAACTCATCTTCCAGCTCGCGGAAGCTGCCGACATGGTGGACTCGGCCTTGCTCATAGAGCATCGAGATCGGCGCCGCGCGAGTCTGCTTGCCACGGCTGGCGTAGACGCCTTCCACTCGCAGCTTGTCCTTCGCGGGCAGGTCGGCCTGCGCAAGGATCAATGCGTTGCGGACCAAGTCCCCGCCTTGGTTCGCCTCATACCAAACACCATCGGCCTTCGCGCCTGCCGCCGCTGTGATCGCCTGTGAGGTCCACTCGTTGGGCGTGCCGACCATAGTATCGTCGCGCAGCACGAAGAACTTGCCCTCGTCGGTCACGCCGGCCGTGACGATACCCGTCTGGTTGCTCGTCTCGGTCGACGTGACCGCCGGGTCGACGGCCGTGAAGACGAGCGCCATGTCTGGGGCCACAGTCACCCGGTCGCGGTCGATCCACTCACGCTCCCACTGGGCCTTCGGGTTGTCTTCGAGGATCTCGCCGTACAATTCCTGCCGCCCGAGCCGTGTGCTGCCGTAGATCTCCTGAAGGTGCGCAAGCGTACTCGGCGCGAGATTGGCCCGATTCTCGAACGTCGATCCGCGCACGACGCGCGTGGATGCGTTGGCCACAAGATTCTTGATGAGTGCGGTAGGCCGCGGGGTTGTGGTCACGATACACTGTGGATCCTTCCCTACGCGGAGACCGATGTTGAGATGGGTCCACGCTTCCGGCTTCTTCCAAGCCGCCAACTCGTCGGCCCATGCAAGATCGTGCTCAGGGCCTCGTAACTGGTCGGGTTCATCGCCTGAGAACGTGGTGGCTTGTGTGCCATTGGGCCAGGTCACGCGACGCTTGCTTGGCTCGTAGGTGGGGCGACACTGGGGACTGGCGGTTGCGAGGATGCCAGCCGTTCCCTCAACCATCGTATCGCGAACATCGGCGGCGGTGCGGCCGACAAGCGCGATTCGACGAACGTGGCCCGTCTCGACACGTGAGCGAATGAACTCAGCACCGGTGCGCGTCTTGCCCCAGCCGCGGCCAGCGAGGATAGCCCAAAAGCGCCAAGCGCCATCGGGGGGCAGTTGGTTCGGCCGCGCCCAGAAAGACCAGTCGCGCAGAACCTCGGCCGCGTCGTCGTCACTCATCTCCGCCATCGCCTGGCGGATCTGGGCCGGAGTCTTGCCCAAGACGAGCGAGGCGGCCCTCGAGCGATTTGGTTGCGCCGGCGTTTGCGAGTTGGATTGGTCCACCATCGGGTCCCGTCAATTCGTGGGTCTGTCTAGGCTTCGACTCCGTGAATTCGAGCAGCAAAGCACGCGCCCTGGCGTTACCGCCTATGGCGTCCTCGATCAGTTTCAGCGCTACGGCCTTGGCGTTAGCGCCATCGTCCATGCCGAGCATTCGGCGAGCATGGGTGATGATGCTATCGACGGCGCCCGGCGGCCTGCCCTTGGGGTTGCCGGACTGGCCTGCCTTGAACTGGCAGTCCTCGAACGTTCGCCCTGTTTCCCCGCTGTTCTCTGGCATGGTTATTGCTTGGCCTCCTGGGGCCTGTCGGCGACGATGGTGCACCGACAGCGAGGGTGCTCCGGAGGGCGTGGATTCCGGAACAACAGCGAACGTTGAAAACCTTAATTCTCACGGCTCAGCCTTCTTCCGCCCGATCAGCCCTGTTGTCAGCGCCCACGGTTGCCCACAGTTTGCGCACCGCCCGCGTGTCTCGTCAACGGCGGTGACGACGATCTCGCAAGCGCACACGATGCATTTACGGGACAGGACCATGCTGTTGCGCGGTTCTCGTTGCGGCGTTCGGCTGTCGGGCTTCGGTGCGCGGCGCTTGCAGGCGAAGCCGAGGCCAGTCAAGAGGAACACGATAGCGCCGCCGACTGCGAGACCTGCGACACCGAGGAGCCAGGAGAAGTCGTTGGGCGGGTGCGTCATGCGGGGTCCTTGCTTAGTTCGGCGAGCATGGCGTCGGCGTAAGCCAGCGCCTTCTTGGCTACGTGCTCTTCAGGGGTTACGCCAGCCTTTTCGGCCAGGATCACGACCGCTTGGGCGCAGTTGGGGTTTGACCACACGCCCGACACTATCCCCTTCAACGCCTGCCCCGTGAACCAATCGTGCAGGGACATGCCGGGCGTTTGGGCACCGCAGTCGGCATCACCATCCTTGCAGAAATCGCACCGGTTCGGAAACGCTGACCCGCCGTCGCCTTGCTTGCCCATCGCTCTTTCCTCCTCTGATTGAATTCCCGGCGGGCCGGATTCCCCACCCGGCACCTTATCTCTTTCATACCGTGCGGCCCTGGCGCAGTGCGAGATTGACAGTCACACCGCGCTGCGGGCGGTCAGGTCAACTACCACGGCGCTGCCACGCCGCCGCCGGGAAACTTGTCCTCCTCTTCTCTATCCTACTTGCGGCGGGGAGCGCTGCGGCCCCGACACGGCGCCTGGGGGCATAGCTCCGTGCTGGGTTATGGAGTGCAACGCCCACCGGCTCACGCCGATGCCCCACCGCAAGATTCCTTTCCGTCGATTCGGGCGATGAGGGCGCGGGCGCTATAGCAGAGCTGGCATTGTACTGGCACGGCCACTAAGTCCGGCACTGGCGTAGGCTCGCCTCGCGCGTCTGGAGGGCCATAGCCGATTTCAGTGCGCGTTTCCATGTCCTCTATGCCATCACCATCGCATCGTGGGCATGCGCCCACCAGCGTCCGCAACTCCTCGAGCAGCTCCGGCGCCTTCTCGATGACGCGCATAAGACTCGCGCCTTCGTCAGCCGTGAGGTCTACGGCAAAAGACACATATGCCACGCCCTCTCCTACCTCGGCAGCAATCTCGCTGTAAGGGTCCCCAGCCCAGAGCCAAAAGCCGGTGTCGCTCTTGAGAGCCATCCACGGCAATTTCAGCGCCCCAGACCGGGATCTGATGTCAGAGGAGGGCCTATCTGCGGCTTCTGTGGCGTTGGCGGCAGAAGAAAGTTCTGTTGGTCCGCCGGGTGGGCTGAGCGGTTGGCCGCGGTCTGGGGCGCCTGAGTTCTCTTGTTCTGACGCCCCGGGTTCCTCGGTTCCGGGTCCGACCCGCCCTTGCCTCGCTTGGCTCGCGAGACAGTTTCCTGGCGCGTCCCATCTTTCCGGGGTTGACTTGCCACAGTCGTTTTTCCCCGCGTCAGAGTGTTGGCTTGCTATGTTTTCGTCCATCACGTGGCGAGTCTCGCACGTTTCGGGGTGCGTGTCAAGCCCGAATTCAAAGTTTTTTTCGCCGGGCTTAAAATAACCCTTGCGGCGAGTCTCGAAAGTGTGTAGGCTGTGGCCAGAAAGGAATCTTCCATGCCCAACAAATCAACTATGAAATTCTCCGGTTCCGCCCTTGCACGGATCCGCAAAGCCGCCAAGATGAGCGAAGTCCAGCTAGGCATCGCACTCCATGAGTGTGGCAACAGTCGCCTCGCTGTACCCGCCTGGGTGATCCGTGGGTATGAGTCCGGCGAGGCTGTCCCCACCGGAGACCGCATCGGCGCGCTGGCCTCCATCTTCGATGTGGCCACAGACGATCTCTACACCTCAGTGTAGCGGAGACCGGTATGGCTGGCATTGGCAAGCAGCGGATGCTAGATCCGTCTGCGGCGCATGAGGACTACCACGCTTCTGTGTCGCCCCTCGCCCGGGTGGTGCGGCTCGTGTTGCCGTGCTTCGTCGATCGCGAGGGTCGGGTCGAGGATAGGCCGGACGTGCTACGCGGGCTACTACTTCCCTACGACACGAAAGCCGACATGAGTTCGATCCTCGACGAGCTTGTCAAGGCAAACGAGGTGACAAGATACTCGGTTGAAGGTGTTTCCGTGGTTGCGTTGCGTTGTAAGCCAAGTTGCCACGCAAACGAAAGAGAATCAACACTCCCCGAAATTCCCAGTAATTCCGAGAAATTTATACCACACACGGTCGAAGTTAGGCATAGGAATGGTCATAGGAATGGGAATGGGAATAACCAAGAGGGGAGTGTGAGGGGAGCGCCGATCGACACGTCTTGGCTCATGGCGCTCTGGAACGAACTCGCGCCCCCTGTGTGCCCCCGATGCGAGAGGTGGACGACCGAGCGAAAGCGCAAGGCCGCGGCGCGGGTGAAGGATGAGCCGGATCAGGAGCGCTGGGCGGCGGGGATCAGGCAGATAGCCAAGAGCCGATTCCTCATGGGCGGGGGCGAGCGGGGCTGGAAGGCCGACATGGCGTGGCTCCTGAAGCCCGACACGCTGACGAAGTTGCTCGAGGGTGGATACGACGACACGGCGCCGCCGGCCGAAGAGCCGATACCGCCGAGCCCGATGAAGAAGGTGGACATGGAAGGCGATCTGAAACGGTGGGCCGAAGAGGACGCGGCCAAGGAAAGGGAGGCGCAAGCCGATGGCTGACGAACTGACCGACGCAGCACTCGACGAGCAGGTGGCTCGAGCGCTGAAGTGGAAGAAGCAGGGCAACGCGTGGTTCACGCCACAAGGATTCTACTTTGGTCTGAGCCCCCGGCTTTGGTCCATCGACCTCAACGCGGCGCTGGAACTGTGGGCGGGCACGCACGTTGTAGATATACAGATCTGGCAAGGACATTCGCCGACGGTCCATTTGTACGTCGCGCACGTCAAGGCGAATGCGCCAACAGGGCCGGAAGCCGCCCGCCTGCTGACCGAGGCGTGGGTCGAGATGAAGAAAGAAGAAAAGGGAAGCCGATGCCTAAGACCGGACCACACACACTGAGCATCCCGACAAGCGAAGACCAGCTGCTCATCGCGGAGATGTTCCACCGCCAGCAACTCGATCACCGCCTGCTCGGTATCCCCAGTCGCTTCCGCGAGGGCTTCGAGGGTCTGCGTCGCCGCCACCCGAGTATGGCGCCACGCTGCGATTGGGTGCAGGGCTGGGCGCAGCGTCTTGACACGACAAGGCCAGCGCGCGGGCTCTTCCTGAGTGGCCCTTTCGGCAGCGGCAAGACCGGCCTGGCCTGGGGGATAGCGCGCGTGCTGATGGAGCGGCGCGGCGACGTGCTGATGAGGCGCGGCGACGTGCTGGTGTGGTACGTGCCGGACTTGATACACACGCTCAAGGCATCGTGGGATGACGAGACGGCCCCCTCAGCGGCAACGGTGATGGACGCAGCTATCG
>SDBT01003234.1_pt1 | contig 28314 bp, 44 predicted proteins | sample 2277101 | NCBI WGS metagenome assembly SDBT01 (sample SAMN10404973, study PRJNA504765) | marine sediment metagenome | isolation source: marine sediment core GS10_PC15, 103 cmbsf | place: Arctic Ocean: Southern Knipovich Ridge | collected 2010 | reverse complement strand
AAAGGAGATTCAATATATAATTTTAAATTTGATAGATTAAATGTTAATAAAGATCCAATTGAAAGAGAGAATGTTGATTTATCTGGAGCATATCGATATCAATTATTATTTGTTTTGGATGATGATTCTAAATATGAAATTCCTCCAACATTTTCTACTAACATGAATACTGTGTTAGGTCAGTTAGAGTTCAAGATTATGGGGGCACAAATACAACAACTTCTTAAGCAAACTAATAATACATATTCTATACAAATATTAAACCCTGACGGTACATCCTATACGTTCTATGAAGGTTTATTCTTTGATTTTTCTAACATAACTGAAGTATCAGAACAATATAAAGATTTGTTTGATATCACAAATTTACAAACACAAGTTGCTGAATTAACAGCAACTAATGAGTCATTAACTCAAGAAAATGCAATATTAAAACAAAGTTAAATGAAAGCTAAATTAGTAAAAGAAAGTATTGAAATAGATAATAAAAAGAAAGAAGAATTAGCTTCTGATGAGCACGATAGATGGTCAAGATGGATGAAACATCTTTTTACTAAAGGAAAAAAGAATGATGATGGTTCTTTTACAATTGATACAGAATCAGTAAAAATATGGGAGCGCCAAATTAAAACTGATTATAAAGATTTATCACAATATGAGAAAGATAGTGATAGAGATGAAGTTGATAGAACAATAAAAATTATTAATAAATAATGATAGTTAAAGAAAATATAAATTCAGTATTTAAACCAAAAGATATAGAAGAACTTAAAAAAATAGCAAAAGAACATAATAAAAAATCAACTTTTGGATCAATTTCTAAAGATGAATATCTTAGAAGAAAAAAGAGTAAACCACATAAATGGTTTTGGAAACAATTTTCTGAACATTTTGATGTACCACCTTATTTTAATGTTACAGAAAAAGGTAAAAATTGGACAGCTTTTATATTTACTTTTGATCTTAAACATGAATATTATGAAGAAGAAGAAATAGAAGAATGGATTGAAGAAAATACATTTTATGATGTTCATTATGTAACAATACAAGAAATTGGTCTTAGGGGTTCAATGCCATATACACTTTATAAAGTATTTGTATATCAAAAAGGAATAAAATTTAATTGGACATAAAATGATTTTAAATAGTTTAAATAATCAATTTGTAATACACTTTCCACCGAATTTCTTTTATCCAGAAATTACGAAGAAATGGGTACCTGTAGTACGTCGCTTAAAGTTACCATATGAAACTTTAGAGGATTTTATAAATGCATCAATTCAAAGTGTCACATTTCCAAATATAGATTTAGATACTGCGCATCAACAACAAACTCAATTTGATATTCAATATAGAAGTGGTAAAGAATTAGAACCTGTAATTGATAAGAATCTTACTATAACTTTTAAATTATCAGAGGGATTCATATCATATTGGATTTTATTTGATCAAACAGAATTATTTTTAGAATATGGTGAACACCAACCGTTTTGGCCTCCTATGTATGTTTCATTTTTAGATCACCATGGTTTTGAAATGATGGTATTTAGTTTTGAGAAATTAGTGCCAACTAACATATCTCAATTTGAAATATCTTATGCAACTACAGCAGCAGAATTCAACACGTTTAGTTTGAGTCTTCAATATAATCGTTTTAAGATAAAAAGACGTATTGATGATGATAATTATGATGTTGTTGGGAGATAATATATATAATAAAAAATCACTAATGTCCAAAGCTAAATTAGTTTCAGAAGCTATAAGAGATGTACTTAAACCAATAACTCAAGAAAATATTTTAGAGGTACTTGAACAAAAGAAAGAAGAACTTAAAGGTTTAGATGGTCGAGAAGTTATAAGAAAATTAACAAGTGAAACTGGAACATTATTGGTAGACTGGCAAATTAGTAATCTAATTTATTTACTTATAGAGGATGCTCATGGTGAATGTGAAGATTATGTATTATCAAAATTAGTAGAGTATTTCTACGATGTAATGGAATAATGTTAGTAAAAGAAGATTTAAGAGATGTTTTAAAAGGACCAGATAAAGAAGAAATTACTTCTAGCTTGATGAATAAAGAATTAGATTTTGATTCTCCTCAAGAAATTTTGGATTATCTTGAAATGTATATTGGACCAGCTAGAGGACAATGGCATGATGTTTTTCATGAATTTCTTTGGTTTTTAAGAAGAAAACTTCATCCTTCTAGATCAAACGAAATTCTTTTACAATTTGCTAAAGAATATATTAAAGAATATAAAGATATGAGCGAAAGTTTAAATGAATCAATATTAGATTCTTATAAAACATTCTTTGATATTGAATTTTCTGGTTTAGGAATAAATGAAATATTTGAAATTGAAGGAAATCGTTATATTATTGATGATATAAATCTTGGATCAAGAGAAAATGTTATTGAATTTACTATAAAAGGAATTGATACAGTAGAGAAACTTAAATTGTATATTGATTCAAATACTAATCAAGCCTTTGATATACAAAAAATTATAATACCACATGGATAAGTTACCAACATATTATGAAATGAAGATGTATAATTCTTCTAAGATTTTTGAATCTGAACAAATCAAAGGATTAAATCCTAGTGAAATTCATGAAGCTGAAGAAACATATTATAAGATTGTAGAAGCTTTAGAAAAAGGAGAAGATATAGATGAAGGATTTCTTACTGGATTACTTGGTGGTACATTAGGTGCTATTGCTGGTCCAGCTATTGGAAAAGCAATTTGTAAAGTTTTAGGAATAGATGAAAAAGGTCATTTAGGAAAATTATTCACATCGAGATTAGTTACAACAGCGATGGGATATGCTCTAGGAAAATAAAATAAAAAATATGAAAGCAAAATTTGTAAATGAAGCGCTAAAAGATGTTTTAAAACCACCTTCACCATCTAAAGAAGATATAAAATCTTTTTATTCAAAATCAGATGATTTTATAAATAAAGTAAAAGATTTGATGTATGATAAAGATATAATTAACGATTCTATAAAATCTTTTAAACATCTAGAAAAAAATCCACCAGCAGTATTTGATAAAGATAGAGGATTAAAACTTCAAAATAAACTAAATCAAATAAACAATGAATTAAAAAAATTAAAAGAAGTAAATAAAGTTTTATTCTTCAAAACATTATATAAATTTAAATTTGTTGATAGATATTAGGTAAATAAATAAAAATATAATATGAGAGCTAAATTATTGTCAGAAGCATTAGGTGATGTTTTAAAACCAAAATCTCCAAGAGATATGTTTAATTTAGTTAAAACTAAAGATACTATTGGTGAAAAAATAAGCGTATTAATTCAAATATTTGAAAATCATCCAGATATATTTAAACAAATATCTGAATTTAGAGATGAAGATGATGAATTAAATGAAGTTCTAATGTTGTTGAAAATATCAAGTTTAATGAAAGCTGGGGAAAGGAATAAGGTTGATAAGATTATTCAAGAAATTAGTGATAAATATGGAAGAGAAAGTTTATTAACTTCTGCTAATTATTTAAATAGTTTAATTGGAACTTCTTGGAGAAGTGAAGATAATATTTTTTCTAGTCGTGAATTAGAGCAATTAAAACTATCTTTATATAAAAAAACAAAATCTGAAGATGAAGAAATTAGAGATGAATATATGAATTCATTTTTATTTTTAGGATATCCAGATTATGTAGATGTTGATGTTAATGGAAAAATATATAAAGAGGAAAGATTAGGAATAGAAAACCTTATAAAGGTTGATCTTTATAATTCAGCAGACTTACAACAGGCTGGAATGATGAAAATGAGGGCTGGAACAGTTCCAGGAGGACGTGTATATGCTGTATGGGTTAATAAACATATGTGGGGAGAAGAATATGCACATAATGAACAAATTCCTGATGATGTTAGAGAATATATTGATAACGAAAAATTCATTGTATGAAAGCATTAGAAATTTTTAAATCTAAATCTAATAAATGTGAAAAAATAACGAAAAATTCAATGTATAAATAAATAAAATAATAAAACAAATGGGAAATCAAAAGAAAGAATTAACAAACTGGAATTTAACATTAGATGTGTCTACATTAGCTGCTGGAACAATTCCAGCTGGAACTCCAGATTCTAGTGCAACTGGAACTGTTGGACAATTTCAACAAGATGCTTCATATTTATATGTTGCTACAGCTAATAATACTTGGCAGAGATTTTTAGGAGTATCTCCTTATTAAAAAAAATAAAAGAGCTTTAAAAAGCTAATAATAAAATAATAAAAACAATGGGAAATCAAAAGAAAGAATTAACAAACTGGAATTTAACATTAGATGTGTCTACATTAGCTGCTGGAACAATTCCAGCTGGAACTCCAGATTCTAGTGCATTAGGAACATTTGGTATGTTCCAAGTTGATGCTTCATATTTATATGTTGCTACAGCTAATAATACTTGGATGAGAATAACATCAGACTGGATTGCTTGGTAGTAAAAAATACTTATCAAAAAAATAATAATTACCCATTAGTATAACATACAAAGTGGGTAACTTTATTAAAAAAAACTTTAACACGATCTTAACAAAAAGAGTGAAACCTTTTCCCTAAGCACCATAAAACTTAAGTATCTAAGCAACTAAAAAACACTATATAGAATAGTTAAGAGTTTGTTAAGAAAAGTTATCCAGATAGCTCTTTTTCTTTAAGAGTTTTAACTACATAGTATGAATCTACTAGATCATCAAGATAATCTATCCATGACTTCCCTCCTCTTTTTTTAAACTTTAATGGATCTTTTTCTAGTTCATTTCTAAGAGGATTATCTAATCCCGAATTAATAAAAGCTTGAATCATATCTTTCTTTTCTCCTTCTCCTTTTTTTGAACAACCAGCAGTTTTCTTAATAGTTTGCGGAGCATATGTAAACATATCTGCAAATTTAATTTTATCTTTCCACCTATCCATTAAGATATATTTGTAACCACTAAGTTGTAATCCAGAGTTTCCTCCTGAATTAAATGAAAATCCTTCAAATCCAAGAAGAGTTGTGTCATAGATATTAAAACTTCGTACAATTAAATCTGCTAAATAAATAGAATTCTCTATTTCAAATCTAATTTTATCTGAGGATACTGAATATCCATTAGATTTATCTACTCTATCATAAACTGTTACACCAGCACTTCTATAGATATCCTTAACTTTTTCAGAGAGATCTCTAGGCCATATTTTAAATGTAATATTATTAAATTCAAAGTCAGTAAAACATGCGGCAGGTTTTACTATTGAAAAGTCAAATCCTAAAATGTTCATAAATTATTTAGTTAATATCGTTCATTACATTAGTGGTGAGGTCTCCTTCTGATATATACCATAAGCGAATTGTTTCTCTGAATTCATCATATTTAAAAATATAATCTCCAGTATCTACTTCTTTTCCTAAATATTCCCATCCATCTCTCCATTCTCCATCTCCGTCATCAAGAAGAGTATATAATGTTTTATTTCCATTTTTATTATATACTATTAGTTCATCTTCGCTTTTAATCATATAAGGAACACGTCTTTCTTCTAATTCTTCATGGCTATGTGGTTGAAATACATCTCCTAAGGCTTCTTTTACTAAGTTCATTTAAAATATTATTTTTTTATAAAACCATTTAAAAATTCATAATTATCTTGTTTTTCAAATCCATAGTCATCCATATATTTTAATAATTCTAATGCAGCATCTCTCATTTGAGAATGTTTTAAAATATAATATAAAAATTCTTCAAGATCTGTGTTTTTTCTCTTTCATCCTCCCATCTATAAAAAAACCCTTTGAAAAATTCCCATAAATCTTCTCTACTTAATAATTTTATTTTTTATTTAGCTTGTTGTTCTAAACTTTCTTTATCACTTTCAATTTCTTCTTGAGATCTTGGTTGTAAAACATCTCCTAAATCTTCTTTTACTAATTTTGCTATCACGTTTGTAATTAGTTTTTCTTTATATATAAATAAAAAAATAATGTCTTACGAACCAATAAATTTATCAAAGATCAATTTTATTGACTACCCTCGTGACAGATACTATAGAGAAGTTTATCCTAAAAAACAAGTAGTATTACATCATACAGTATCAGGACCTGGTATAAGAGGAGATTTAAAAACATGGTTAGGAATTAAAGCTCGTGTAGCAACTTGTATAATTATAGATAGAGATGGAACACCAAATCAAATGTTTGCCTCACAATTTTGGGCATTTCATACTGGTAAAGGAAGAACTATTGATAAACATTCAATAGGAATTGAATTTGATAATTGGGGAGGCCTTACTAAAGAAGGAGATATTTATAGAGCCACTTATGGTAATAAAATAAATGTTCCTGTAACTAATTATGAAGGTGGATTTAAATGTGGTGGTTTTAGAGGATATAATTATTATGAGTCTTATACTGATGCTCAAATAACTACAGCAATGGAATTGATAGTACTTTGGAATGAAAGATATGGAATTCCATTAGATTATAACTCAGATATGTGGGATATTTCAGATAAAGCTTTAGCAGGTGAACCAGGTGTATGGTCACACACATCATTTAGGTCAGCAAGTGATAAGCAAGATTGCCATCCTCAACCTGAGTTAATAACAGCATTAAAATCACTAACATAATGATAGCCAAATTCGTATTTGAAGCAATAGGTGATGTTTTTAAGCCAATAAATATTGATTTTATTAAAAATAAAATTGAAGAATTAGGTCTTCCTGAAGAAATATCTGTAGACATTCAAATATCTAATATTAAACATTTAAAAGATTCTATAATACAAAATAATTTATCTATTTTAGATAAAAAACAACCAAAGAAAAAATATTCTTTTTTAAAAAGAAAATCAAGAGGATCAGATCATAGATTCAATTTATCTGGAATAATTCCATTTTTTAATTATACAATATATACAATTGGAGGTAATACTTCAGATGTTATAATATGGCTTTTCCGTAAAGAATTTGTAAAGAATTTGGATGAATTAGAGGATTTTCTATTTTATAATTTAAATAATAAAATGTTAAAATATGAAAGCTAAGATAATAAGTGAAGCAATGAGTGATGTGTTTAAACCGCTATCACAAGAATCTCAACAAAGTATTAAAAAATTAATGCATATGCTTTCAAAATATGATAATGATCCATATCAATTGATAAATGCATTATTAGATTCTGGTGCAGATCCTAAGATATTTGCTCAAATCTTTGTTAAAAATGCATCTAAAGAAGATTTAGAAGAATATATATTAGATACTATAGATCCTTATGGAGATTCAGAACAAATTGAAGATATGTTTGAATATTTATCAATAAATCAAGAGTTAGAAGATGTTCTTACACAATATGCACGTAATGAAAATAATAAAGAATTTGAAACTATGATAGACGATGCGTATAATAAATTAGGAAAAGAATTTGAAGATGCATTAAAAAAATTATGATATGATAGTTAAAGAAGCACTTAAAGATATATTAATGCCTAAAACTGAAGATGAAGTTTTAAATTCAGTTAAAAAATTAATAACTATTTTAGTTGATCCTGAAGAAGATCATCAAGATTTAGTAAATCAAATAATTGATGAAGCTGGCCCAGATTTTGAAGAACAAGTAGACGAATTTATATTTTGGGCTTCTAATTCTGAATTATCTAGTGCAATTGAAATCTGGATGATGGAAAGAAATAGAGAAAAATTATGGACAATGTTTCAAAATGGATATAATATAGCTAGTTTTTCAGGAGATACTAATGACTATGATGATATTTCAGAAATAATTGAACATATAAAAAAATTAGGATGGGAAGAATTTGCTTCAACATATAATTATAATTCATTTGAATATATTTTTATAAAACCTCCACAAAAGATACCACATTTATGATAGTTAGACCAACATTATTTGAAGACATGAAACCAGAAGAAAATAAGTATGGTTGTGTCATGTTATACGCAGATGTTCCTGATTGGAACAAGTTAACTTCACGTGCTATTAATGAAAATGATATTTACGATGATGGCACTGATGAATATGGATATGAAGAGCATCCTCATATTACAGTGATTTTCGGGTTGCATGATAACGAAATAATTGATAAGAGTTTAATCCATAACATAATAAAAGATATACCTCAGATGACTTTCTCTATTAACGAGATAGGAATTTTCGACAACTCTGATAATGAAAATCCATATGATGTAGTTAAATTTGAAATTAAACCAACACAACAACTTTTAAACTTCAGAGATAAATTTTTAGAACTTCCAAATACTCAAACTTATCCAGAGTATGAACCCCATATGACACTGTGTTATGTTAAAAAAGGTAAAGGTAAAAAATGTAAAAGAATTTTAAAGAAACCAATTAAGTTTAGATTTAATCAAGGAGTTTATTCAAACCCAGATTATAGAAAATCTTATTTTGATTTGAAAAAGCAAAAATATAAAAAATGACAGAAGAAACAAAAAATAAAATTTCAAAAACATTAAAAAATAAATTTAAATTTGGATTAATAATTCCTAATATGGTTGGTGCTCATTCTAAAAAATCTAGAATAAAACAATTAAAAACTAAATTAAATAAAAAATTAAGTGATCAACATAAAATTAGTATATCACAAGGTATGAATAATTCAGAAAAATTTTTGAAAGCAATTAATAATCCTAAAAGAATAGAAAAAATTAAAAAGACAAATTTAAAAAAATATGGTGTAGAAAATGTTTCTCAAAATAAAAAAATATTTGAAAAACAACAAAAAAATGCATTTTATTCAAGAAAATTTAAAAATACAAATATAAATTATAGAGGATCATATGAATTAAATTTTTTAGAAAAATATTATAATATTTATTCTGATTTAAAAAATGGTGATACAATTAAATATAAATTTAAAGAAAAAGATAAAATATATTTTACAGATTTTTACATTCCATCTTTGAATTTAATTGTAGAAATAAAAAATAGTTATTTAGCAAAAAAAGATGCTAAAATTTTAGAAAGCAAAAAACATGCATGTTTAAATTTTGGATATAATTTTTTAATGATAATTGATAAAAATTATGATGAGTTTAGAATATTAGTTGGAGATTAATCTATAAAAATAAAACTTTTTAATCTTTGTGTGATATAAAGGTTACAAAAACATATATCACATGAGAAAAAAAACTTTTAAAGATGCATCTCTTATCAAAGATAAGGATGTTTTAGAACTTTATTTAAAAGTAAAGACAGAAATAGTTCCAATTCTTTTTAGTGGAGTTCAACAACCCACAATGCTTTTAGGATCTATTTTCAAAAAACCAAAAAATGCTAGTTATGGAGATTTAGATGTTGGAATTTATGTTGATGGTGAACCTGAAAAAGAAGATCTAGAAAGAGTAAAACCACTTTTAGAAGCTAATGATTATGAAACTAAAATTCAATATGGGCTTAATGGACTCTCATTAAAAGTTCCTTTCAAAAATAATTTTGTACAAGTCGATCTAATGTTTGGAGATTTAGAATGGTTAAAATTTGCATATTGGTCTCCAGATTTTACTAAACAAGAATCTAAATACAAAGGATTGTATAGAACAATGCTCATTCAATGTGTAGTATCTGAAGTAAATAAGGATATTGAAATGATTGATGGAGTAGTTTCTGTATATGAACATTATACAATGAGATTAGATAGTGGATTATGGAAAGTAAAGAAATCATTAGTTGGTAAAAAAGGAAAGATAATTAAAACACCAACAATTACAAATGAAGAATTTGTTAGTAATGATCCAGATTTTGTATCTCAAAAATTCTTTGGTGTTAACTCTTATGCTGTAAATTCTTTTGAAGATGTTTGGAAAATTATACATTCTAAATCTTGGTATCATAAACATTTTAAAGATTTAGTTTTGAAAAGATTTCAGGAAAGACTTTCAAGAGATAAATATGAATTTCCATTTGATTTAAATTACATTCCAAATAATGATAATAATTATTATATGTTTGTTGGAGGATTTAAACCAATTACAGGAGCTCATTTTAATATGATCATAGTTGATTGTTTAAATTCACGTCGAGATAACGCTATTATATTTATTGGTCCAGCAACTAGAGATGGAATTACTCAAGATGATTCATATAAAATAGCAAAGGAATTATTTAAAAATAATTCATTTATTGAAATAATAAAATGCAAAATTAATCCGGTTGTTGAAATGTTTCAATGGTTAGAAGAACCTGATAGATTACGAGGAAAATATACATTAGTATCTGGTAATAAAGATAAAGATTTTAATAAATCTGAAGAATTTTTTGAAAGTTATAAACCAGGGGGAAAATATAGACATAATCTTCCACCTCAAGTAGAAGTATTTGAATCTCCTAAGCTACAAATATCTAGATATCTATCTGGAAAAAGAAAAGGACCAATATCTGCAACCAATGCAAGAGAAGATGTTATAAATAATGATTTTGAAACTTTTGCTACAAACTATCCTATAATATTCAAAACTGGAGTAGTTAAAACAATTTTTAATATTTTAAAAGAAAAATTATGGGTGGAGCCGCAAGTCACATAAAACATCTTTGGGAAAATCCAAATTTGACAGGTAATGATTTAAAAAATATTTTTAGTGGATTACAAAATGGAAATATAAAAGCCATCGAGAAAGTTGATGGTCAAAATCTGCAATTTTCTTATAGAGATCATGGAATAATTTGTGCTCGCAAAAAAATACATTTAAAAGATAATGGAAAGAATGCAATAAAATTATCTGAGATTAAAGATTATTTTGGAGAAGATACACCTGATATTATTAGATACACATATTATTCAATATTACAATTCTTAGATTTAGCAATTAAAAAAGGAAGGCTTGCATCATTTTTTGATGAAGGAAAAGTATGGATTAATGCTGAAATTTTAAATTCTAATACTGTAAATGTTATACCTTATTATAAGGATTATATTGTTTTCCATGAAATTTTTGATGAAAATGAAACCTTTAATGATAAATTATATAAAATAGCAGATGATTTTCATTTTGCAGGAGGTTTACAATATATTGTTGAAGGACCGCAAATGGTAATTCCAAATACCACAATTAATTTTGATGCAAAAGTTGATGATATAATGATTAATGATGGTAAGCAAAATTCAATAGGAGAATTTATGGAAGTTTGTTTTGAATTTACTTATAAAAATAAATTTCCTGAAGTTGATAAAGAAGTTATAAAAGATTTAGCTCATAGATGGGGATGGAAAGATAAGTCAAAAAATATAAGAACAATATTAAAAGGAGTTCCAGAACCATATGCTTCTGATTTAAGAGCTCAAGATAAAAATGATGAAGTTAAGCATTGGCAAAAACAATTTTCATATCCTATTGTAGAATTAATTACAGAAATAGGATGCAAAATTTTAAATAATATTACTCCATACTTTTGTGATATAGTTCATATTGAATCTGCTAAGAAAAAAATATTTTATAAAGTAGATGATGCTGTTAATATTTTATTTCCACCAGAAAATATATTTATAGATCAAACATCTAAATATTCATGGTATTTAGATATGTATTTAATAGGTGGAGAATATGGAATCGCAGCTATGGAAGGTATTGTTTTTGATTATATGAATGAAACTTATAAGCTTCTGGGAGTATATCCGGGTATTCTTCAATTACTATGGGGAGCTAAAGATGTTAAGAAAAAACTTCTAGAGACTAACTGACACTCACTGAGTGTATAAAAAAATTGAAACTTTAACAAAAAATATGAAACTTTTGGCAAGTTCGTGAATATATAATTAAATGATTCTTAATAACTTAATTGTCTAAAAGTTCTCATTTGTCTTAATAACTAAAATGTTCTAAAAATTTATGGAAAATTTAACTGAAAATTATGATGCTCTATTCAATGCTCGAGTAGAGATCAAAGAAGAAAAAGCCACTGGCAATGAATACAAACCAAGTCCTGATAAAGGTAAAGGTGGCACTTACAAATCAATCATTCGTTTTATTCCTTGGTATAAAGATCCTGTTCATGGTTCTATTCAAGAGAAGTGGACTTGCTGGTTAGTAAATCCATTATCTCAAAAAGGAAGATATGTTGATTGTCCTTCGTCAATTGGAAAACAATCACCTCTCCAAGATATGTATTGGAAATTAAAGAAAAGTGATAGTGTTTCCCAACAAAAGAAAGCTGACGTATTTTCTAGACGTCACAATTATGCATCTTTAATTCAAGTAATCAAAGATGAAAATGCACCAGAATTAGAAGGTAAAATTCTAATTTATAGATATGGTGTTAAAATTTGGGAAAAAATCAATGCTGAATTAAAGCCAGTAATTGGTAAAGCAGATGACCCATTCAATATTCTAAATGGAAAAGCTTTTGCTTTATACATCACAAGAAAAGCTGAATGGCCAAATTACGATAATTCTAAATTTTTAGAAACACATCGTATTCCTTTAGTAATTCCTAATACAGAAGAAGATGGTAAATTAGTACCTATCACTGAAGCAACAGAGAAATCAATTGTTTTCAATTATGTGAAGGAGAATTCACCAGATCTTGGAAAATATGGATATAATGAGTGGGATCAAGATATCCATGATTATGTAAATAGCGTAATCGCAGCTGTGACTGGTCAAGCTAATGAATCTGCAAATTACGCAGTTGTAAAAAATGCTGGAGATGATACTGGAGATTCTGGCATTTCAGCAACTAATATAGATTTAGATGAAATAAATACTCCTTCAGTGAGTGATCTTCCTGATCTTGATTTACCACCTAATTTAGGCGTAGAAGAAAAACCTTCTACATCAGGAATTGGTGGTAGTTTAGATGATGCTTTAAAAGGCTTATAAAAAAATGGAATCTTTAGAAAGAGGGATGGTTATTGACTCATCCCTTTTTTCTTTTAATCTTAAAAAAAATTATGAATTTAACAAAATATCAAAGAATTAATTTAATTAATCAATATACAATTTTATCAAAATTATCTGATGATAGTAGAGATAAAAAATACTATGAATATTTAAATGAAATATTATATTCAGGCTATGTTGGATTATATTATGAAATGACAGATAATTTAGGAGATGAAGTTCCTAAAGAAATATATCAAGAAACAATTGAAATATTAAATATGTTTAGATGGATATCAAAATCAATTGATGAATTAAATGATAAAGAAAAAGAAATAATTAATAATTTAGAATATAATAATTTAAAATTCTCAGGATTTGATGCTAATAATGATACTCATTATAATATATTATATACTATGAAAACTCAATTTGGAAAGTGGGAAGAAATAGATAAAAATTTTAATTCGCATTCAGAAATAAATCTTATTAATTATATAATACAACTAAATAGATATAAAAAAATTAAAAAATCTAGTGAAGTATTATCTATAACTCAATTAATTGAATTAAATGAAATTTAAAATTTGTCTAAATTAATTCATTTTGTATATTTAACTATTAATAAAATAAATGAAAAACAATATATCGGAGATCATTCAACAAGTAATATTGATGATTTATATCTAGGTAGTGGAAAAATAATTATAGATTCCATTAAAAAATATGGTAAAGAAAATTTCAAAAGAAAGATATTAGAACAATTTGAAACAAAAGAACAAGCTTTTAATGCACAAGAAAAATATATTAATAAATATAATACTTTAGTTCCTAATGGATATAATATAAGTCCTTCTGGTGGAACTTGGAATAATGGTAAACATTCACAAGAAACTAAACAAAAAATTTCTTTGGCTTTATTAAATATGACGTCTAAATGGAAAGATGAAATAAGAAAAAGACGTTTAGGAACAAAGCACAAAAAAGATACAATTTTAAAAATGAAAAATCGTTTATTTTCTGAAGAACATAGAAAAAAAATAAGTTTTGCAAATGCTCGAAGAATATGGACTGAAGAAAGTAAACAAAAAATGAGTAATTCTAAAAAAGGTCAAAAACATAGTGAAATAACAAAGAATAAAATAAGTGAATCACATAAAGGATTAAAACAATCTAATGAAACTATTAAAAAACGAGTTAATAAAATTAAAGGAATAAAATTATCTAAAGAACATAAGTTAAAAATAAAAGAATCAAAAAAATTAGAATTAAAAATAAAATGTGAATATTGTGAGATAGAAACTAATAAAGGCAATTATATTAGATGGCATGGACAAAAATGTAAATATAAATAATATTTCAGATTTAGAAGATATTTTAAATTCAAAAAATTCTTTATCAAAATCTGGATATGTTAATAAAATAATTGATTTAGTACAAATTATTTTAAATAAAAATTTTACCGATAGAAATAAGCAACATATTAAAATTCATAGAGATCGTATAAATTTTGCATGCCCATATTGTGGTGATTCTATGAAAAATTCTAATAAAAAAAGAGGTAATATAATATTAGAAGGTAAGCATAGTGGTTTTTATAAATGTTTTAATTGTTCTATGTTTACTAAAGTTTCTAAATTCTTCACAGACTATAAAGTTAATTTAGATCTGGATGTTGTTGATTATATTACAGATCATTTAGGAGATTTTAAATCTTCATTAACAGGTAAATATGATATTTCATTATTGTTAGATGTAGATTTAATTGAAAAATATGCTATTGATCGCCAAGAGCTCATAGAAAAGCTAAAGCTTGAAGAAATTAATGATTCTTCTGTTCGGCCATGGTTACGTGCCCGTCTTCAATTCCAAGAAGAAAGATTTCTTTATAACAAAGAAAAAAACTATCTCTTAGTTTTAAACTTAACTCCTTCAAATAAAATTTTAGGATTTCAAAAAAGAGGTTTCAATCTTAAATCTTACGAATCTAAATATTTAACTTATAAATTATCAAAAATTAGACAAGGGTTTGGAAAAGAACCACTTAATGAAAAAATAATTAATGAATTAGATAGTGTATCACAATTATTTAATATTACTTTATTAAACTTTAATCATCCAATAACTTTATTTGAGGGTGCCATGGATTCTTTTTTATTTAAGAATTCTATTTCGTTATCTGGAGCTAATAAGAGCTTCCCATTAGATATCCCAATTAGATATTGGTTTGATGATGATGAAACCGGAAGAAAAAACAGCATAAAATATATAGAAGAAGGAAATAATGTTTTTCTTTGGGAAAGATTAAAAAAAGATTTAGGACTTCCTTATAGAAAAAAATGGGATCTTAATGATGTCATGATTTTGCTAAAAGAAAATAATAAATTAACACCTTTATTTGAAAATTATTTCAGCGATGATCCTTTAGATTCTATAGATATATGAAATGTAGTAGATGTAATCATGAAAATTCAGAAAGATGGTTAAAATATTGGGACCATTGTGAATATTGTGGCTTAAATCTTAAATTTAATCCAAAAGATGTAAAATTACAAACCGATATAAAATTTGCTTTTGATCCACCCGATTCTTCTGATTTATTGTCATTAGAATTAAACATCAAAGAAGAAGTAAAAGAAAAGGGAATTAAAATTATAGAAATTAAAAAATTAAAAAATGACGATAGTTCTGCCAGACTCTTTTGATGATTTTTTATCTACTGAAAAAAAATCTGAAGATAAAATAAAAGATAATAAGGATAAAGGTGCAGATGAAATTTATGCAAAAAAGAGATTAGAATGGTCTACTAAAGTTAAAAGTTTAGCATCAAGATTAAAAGATGTATATGACATTCCATCTCTTCAAGTTGATCTTTATTCAGATCGTCAGATTGCTGTAGAACAATATCATTATTTATATTCATTATTAATTGGTGTAAATAAATCATATAATAGAAAGTATACAGAGAGGTTCAAATATTACACTGACTCAATTCAATTTCGTGTTAATAAGGAACAAATAACTAATTTAATTAACAATGATTTAGAGACATTAGTATTGCACAGAGAGAAATTGCAGAATCATTATAAATATATGCTGAACACAATTAGTACAATAGATAATATAATTTATGGAATAAAATCAAGAGTAGAGATAGAACAAATTAGACTTGGGGGATAAATAAATTAAAATATTAAATAAAACCGATAGAGTATGATTGATCATAAATTGCAAAAGCAAATTAAATCTAAAAAAAAAAAACTTTTTAAAATTATAGAGGAAGCAAATTTAGATTTAGAAATTTTAAGAAGAGGATGCGACCATCCAAATACTGAAGGATGTAATTATTCATATGGACCCGGAAGAGTTTCTCCTGCAACCATTTGTAGTGACTGTGGAGAATTAGTTGATTCTGAATTTTTGAATTTACAATTTAGCTATACCACGGAAGTTAGTAAAGTAATTTTACCAAATGTGGATCCAAAGAAAATAAAGAAAACTGTAGAAGGAATATGACATATGATATTTATGTGAATGATAATTTACTTTATAGTGAAGTAAATCAAGGAGATTTAATAGATCTACTAAATATAATAGATGATGAATTTAACAGCACAGACTATACAATTTTAGTCAAAGGTAAAAAATGATGATATAGTGAAAAGGTTTAATTATGTCTATGTAATAACTAATTTAATTAATAATAAACAATATATTGGAGATCATTCAACAAATAATTTAGATGATGGATATTTAGGAAGTGGAACTTATTTAAAAAATTCTATATCTAAACATGGCAAAGAACATTTTAAAAGAGAAATTTTAGAACAATTTGAAACAAGAGAAGAAGCATTTAATAAACAAGAAAAATACATTAATGAATATAATACATTATCTCCAAATGGGTATAATATAAGTCCAAAGGGTGGATATGGAATAAATTGTAGTTATTTATCTGAAGAAACAATAGAAAAAATTAGATTAACACAAACTGGAAAAAAATATTCAAAAGAAATAAATAATTCTAAAGGAAGAAAAGGTAAAGATAATAAATGGTTTAATCAAAAACATTCTAAAATATCAATCAAAAAAATTAGTGATAAAGCAAAAAAGCGATCACAAAATCCTATGTTAGGAAAAAATCATTCTGATGAATCAAAAAAAATTATGAAATTACAGAAAATGAAATTTCATAATATAAAAATTACTAAAAAAGATTTAATAGAAATTAAAAAATTATATAAACAAATTTCAAATGTTCAAATAGCTTTAAAATTTAATCTTCCTTATAATACTATTAGAAGTATATTTAAAGGAAAATACGATTGGATATATTATGAAATTTAAAATAACAACTGGATCAAAATTTTTAATACTTAGTGATGCTACTCAACTTGAATTAGAACAACTTGAAGCGTCTTTTACTAGGAAGCCAGATAATTGGTTTATTATTCGTAAAAAAATTCCTCACTGGAATGGCGAAATAAAATTTATAGATTCTTATAATAGAATTCCTATCGGACTTTGGAGAGAAGTTCAAATTGTAGCTCAAAAATTTAATTTTCCTCTAAATGTAGAAGGTTCTGATGAATTTGTTGATAAAGATTTTGATCCAGCTGATTTTGATAAGTGGTATAAAAACTTTTTTAAAGATGCTTATACTGGAGAAAATAACGATATTAAATTTACTCCTCGTTGGTATCAAGTGGAAGGAGCTAAAAGAATACTTAAATATAGATTTTGTATTGAAGAAATATCTACTTCAGGTGGAAAAACATTAATAGCTTATATGGTTTTCAGATATCTTTATGATAAAGGAAAACTAAATAAATTTTTATATGTAGTTCCTAATGTAGATCTGGTTACTCAATCCATGGAAAAATTCTATGAATATGATGAGATGTGTTTTCCAGATGAAGATAAAATTCCTTGGAAAGCAGAAGCTATATTTGGTGGAGCAAAAAAATCTAAAGCTAAAAGAGATATAACATTTGGTACTTGGCAAAGTTTAGTAAAAAGAGAAACTGATTTTTTTAAAGATTATAATTCTGTTTTAATAGATGAGTGTCATCATGCAAAGGCGAATAGTATTCAAAAAATTATTATTAAGTGTATTAATAATAAATATAGATTTGGATTATCTGGTACACTTCCTCCTACTGGAAGTACAGATTCATTTACAATTCAAGCATATTTAGGTCCATCAGTTTACACAATAAATAGTGCAGATCTTATTGAAGAAGGAAGTGCCACCCCTGTAAAAGTTGTTGGCATTGAATTAAATTACTTACCAAAAGATCTTAAAAAGAAATTATTTGATTTAAGAAACGTTCCTGATAAAGATGGAGCAAAACTTTTAGTATTAGAAAAAAATGTAGCTCGTGAGAATAGAGATAGATTTAATTATATTGTAAATAAGATTAAAGAAACTACTAAAAATTCTTTAGTTCTTTTTGGTGATATAAAAAATAACTATGGAAGAAATATCTATGATTGGCTAAGAAGCAATACTGATAAAAATGTTTATTATATTGATGGTAGTACTAAATCTGAAAATAGAGAGTACTACAAACAACAAATGGAAGATATCAATGATGTCATTATAGTAGCTTCTATTGGTACATTTTCAGAAGGCATAGATATTAATAATTTATATAATATTTTTATTATAGAATCATTCAAAAGTGAAATAATTATAGCACAAGTACTTGGAAGAGGTATGAGATTAAAACCAGGAAAAGAACAAGTTTTAATAATAGATTTTATAGATAATTATGAATATGGAAATGGATACCAACGAGAAAATTATTTAATGAGACATGGAATAGAAAGAAAAAAAATATATAATAATAGAAAATTCCCCTATAAAAGATTTAAAGTACAATTGTGATATATAAATAAAAAATTATATGTCTATTTTCAAGCCCAAAACACAAGAAGAAGCTGAACGTATTCCACAAGAAGCTTGGGAAGAATTAATATCTACAGCAGAGAACAATCCCCGTTTATATTATGAGAAAATAGATCCAATATATAATGATGGGAAAGAATATGTTATACAAGCATCAAAAGAAATGAGTAATCTTCCAACCCATCTTTCTTGGTATATTAGATTTTTACAATTTGATAGCACAGGGTGGAATAAAACACCTGGCCAATATTATGCTACAACTACATATTTTTATTATAATTATCTCGATTTGACATTTACTCCAAAATTTAGTAATTCTATTACAGTTGATGGTGGGAGTAATTGGGAAATTGATGGTATCAATATGCCTCTACAAACAATTTATGTTAAAATAGGAGACGAAGTTCAAAAAGAAGCTAAGGAAGATTTTTATTTTGATACATGGCAAAATCAAAGGAGTGGTAATCCTATTTTGACTGATCCTAAATTAGATAAATTAGCTTCAGAAGAATATATCAGATTAGTTAAACTTGCTATAACGAAACTAATCTTAGATATTAATTATACATTTGCTGCTCCATATGAATTTTATAAAATATTAAAACCAATATTATTAGAACTTATGAAAACAAATGAAAAATATAAAGCTCAAACTATATTAATACCTTTGAATGAAGCACCTTATTCTAGTAATTATAGTGAAGACGAAGACTATTATGACGAGGACGATTATTATGAATTTGCTGAATCATTACCCCGTGGAGTTAAAGAACAAACTGATTATTATTTTTGCAAAGGCAAATATACTAAGGAATATGAAGAATTGTACGCTGAAATGATACCATCTCAAGGACAATCAGATTCTATTCAAGGAGAAGTTTTAAGATGCATTTCAAGATTAACACATGATAGATTTAATAATGGATTTGGAAATCCTCTAAAAAAATGTGCTGATATCTTAAATAAATATGCTCCTCAATGGACTGAATATTTACCAAATCCAATACAATGGAACAGGTTTTATGGTTGGTATAAAGATATTGATTTTGGAGAAACCACTGTTAAAGATAATTGGATAGGCGATCAATTTTGGGATAATATAATAACTGCTATTATTGAGTGGATAATGAATTCAGAAGAAAAACTATTACCCCAAGAAGATAGAAATATGTATGGGTAGTTTTTACTATTAGAGTTTTTTGTTATATTTGTAATATGAAAACAACAGAAGAATTAAAAATTGGAGATCAAGTATCCTTTAAAGACAAAACTGGAGAACTACTTTCCGGAGATGTAACTGAACTTGAATTTGATGGTGATCCTAAAATTATCACTGTTAATTGTTTCAAAAAATCATGGGATATGGAAGTATCTTGTTTAGTACAAAAAAAATCAGTAAATAAAAAAGGGGCTTAAGCCCCTTTTTTATTGTCTTCCTCTTGATGAACCGCTTCTACCTGATGAGGAAGAAGATCTTGAAGATCTTGAATTATTACTCCCGCTACTTCTAAATGTTGGGCTAGAGCTCCGTGATGGAGACGAATAGCTTCTTCTGGAAGTTGATGACTTCGAATAACTTCTTCCTTGCGGTGATGGCTTAGAGTAATTTCGTGATCTAGAATTTCCATTATATGATTTTGAGCTGTTATATGAGTTTCTAGATTTTGAATATTCTCTAGTATTTTTGGTTGGTTGTTTATAAGATTTTTGATTATAATAATTTTTTTGATTTTGACTTTTTTGTTGTACTTCTCTTTTATATGTGTCACGTACCTTTCTTGAATTATATGTATTTGTATTAGATTTTTTATAATTTCTTTTTTGTACATACATATCATCTTGTGCGTAATTATATCTAGCTTTTTTGTAATTAGTTCTAGAATTATTTATAATTCTTTGATCTGATCTACTCTTTGTGGGTTTATGAATAATAGTACTTGATCTATTATGTGTTCTTGCCACATAATTAGTATTGTTATATTTTTTGTGCCTGAAATGATTATACTTGTACGATGTATAGTAATTGTTATAATGTGAATAATAACGTGGGTAATTCCAATAATATCTATATGCATAATACCAGGGATTATAATAATTCATATAATGATAATCCCATGGAGAATAATATGAATACCAAGGATTCCAATAATTAGAATATCCAAAATGTACGTTCCAAGAAATGTTTCTTCTTTTTTTAACTTTTTCAACAGGAACTTCTATATAAACTGTATCAGTTTTATATACAGTATCGGTGACAGCAACTTCTTCTTTAGCATATTCATATCTTAAGCCTTGATAATGTCCTGTCTTAGTAAGCTCTTGAGAATGAGATATATAATTTAAAGAAAGAAAAACGAGTATTAAAAATAGCGGTTTCATATATTATTTATTTTAGTATATATTATATATTATAAAAATGATGCCAGAAATTGTTAAGATTTGTTAAAAATCAAAAACGTAAAATAGTAATATTCACTGTAGATATATAAATATATAATTAAAATATTGTCCTTAGTTATGAAAAAATTTAATAACTTATACAAAGAGCACCAAGAAAGATCAAATCAACTTTTTGAAGAAAAGGTTTTAAATGACTTTAATTCAGTATATTCAGGTCTTTTAGAAAAGTATAACATCTTTTCATTTGATAAATTAAATGAGAAGATGAAAACAGTTTTCTTGAATGAATTACATTCTTTCTGGGTAGATGTTGAAGGTATAACTGAAAAAGGGAAGAAATTCCTTCAAAATAAATCAATGAGTCTTACTGAGTATGCAACTCCATTACAAAAAACTAATTATCTTCGTAAGAAAATGGTTCCAATTATAAGCGAAACAGTTAGACAAACTGGTTTAAAATGGAAATTATATGATGTTATTAATGAAGTTTATAAAGAGACCGGTGCTTCTCAATTAAATGAAGTTTTAACATCTGAATCTTTAGTTGGAATAATTAAAGAATCTTTAACTTCTTCTTTATCTCAATTTTTAAAAGAAATTAATTATGAGCTCAAAGAGAGTGGTAAAACAGAAGAAGTAAAAAAAAAGAATAAACCAATAAACGAAGAAGTTAAACAAAGATTAGTTAATCCTAATCAAAGAGCTGCTGTTGATTTAGTTAATAAATGTGCTAAAGAAAATGGATTAAAAGTTAAAGGATTTAAAGTTGCTAATGGTATTGTTGAAGTTAGAATGGGAAATAGATTAGGAAATTTTCTAGCCTCAATTACAAGTTCTGGAAATATAGAAACTTTTGGATTTGGAAAATCTAATTATGCTCCAGATGAATTTGAAGATTATATCACCCAAATTTGTAATGATATTGTAGGTAATGCATCTAAATCAATATAAATAATAAAATTAAAAAATATGAAATTAGTAAAAGAAGCTTTATCAGATGTATTAAAACCACGTGGTTCAGATGAAATATTAGCAGAAGTTAGAAGACGATTGGACTTAGTAGAACATACTGAGGTTAAATCAGGTCCTGGATATAAAGTTTATCAAATTGGTAAAGGTCCAGACAATGAGCAAAATGGTCTTAAAACCTTAGTTAGTAAAGGATATTATGGTTCTTCAGATATTTTCTCTAATTATTATTTTGTAATGGATGAAAATCAAACAGGAGCTGATGTAGGAATTGGCGTTGAAGTTGACTTGAAAGGAAATGTTAAGGCATATAATATTAAAGGAAACACTATTGATTCAGACATCTTAGAAAAATACGCTTAAATTTTATAATATAATGGGATTAAATACATTAACTAATGTCTTAGAAAAAAAAGGACAAGAGTATTTAGACCAATTCCTCAACGAAAATGTAATTATAACTGAAAAGTTAGATACTTACCGCATTTCATTCGGTTTGGAGAATGGCAAACTCAAATTCTTCAAAAAAGACAACTCAGAAATAAACTTAATAGAACGTACTCTTACTGATATATGGGAGAAGGCTATTATCGAAATTCCAACTCTTATAGAAGGTTTAAAATTACCAGAAGGAGTTAGGTTTGGTATTGCGTATACACCTGTAGAAAGACCAATACGATTACCCTATTCAAATTTACCTCCATACATTTTAACCGACGTTATTAAAAGAAAAAATAACAAATCAATTGAAGTATTTGATTATACAGAGGTTAATGAGTGGGCAAAATTAATGAATATAGGTAGACCTCCAATAATTTTTGAAGGTATTCTATCAGAAAAACAAAAAAATGTTTTAATTAATTATGATAAAAGACTTTTTGATGATATTGATGAGAACTTTTCATTTTTAATAGAATCTCAAATTGGAAAAACATATAGTGGAGAAAATACTATAGAAGGAATTATTATTAAAAGCAATGATAAATTAGCTCAAGTAGTTTCTTACGAATTTGAACTTCTCAATGAAGCATATCAAAAGAAAGATAGTCCAAGAGATTTTTATGATCTTGTTTTAATTCACCTTAATTCATTTTTAGATTCACATCCAATTCCTGTAATGGAAGCTGATGATCCTAATCAAGCTTATATTAATATTATATGCAATATATATAATGGATTTTGTGAGAACACTTCAATCACAGAAAATTTAAATCCTAAATTTTTAACACCCCCAAGATTTGGACATAGTGGAAGTTTAAATTTAAAATTCATACAGGATAAAAAAACAAAAGAAATATTAAAGGGTGGAAAAATATTTGAAGCTTTATTTAGAGTTGTTTTATCATCCTTTAGAAAATATAAAAGAAGTTATGGATTATTAACTGAAGCATTGGTTGATAATTTTAATACTCATGTTTATATGATTAATTATAATTCTAATATTCAATTGGAATTAAATGAACATTATCATGTAAATGAAGAAAAAATTTCAGAAGCTCGTTCTGATAATGTTGTTGTTCAATCTGTTAATAGAAGACAAAATACTGATATAGATAATATGAGGGTTATTGCTTCTATCCAAAAAGCATTTGAACCAAAGCCATTTAATATTAGACAAGGCGATGAAAAATGTGTAATTTATATTTGTGATATGACTCCATTTACTAAAATTCAAATGGAGAATTTATTAGCTATAAATAAAGCATGGAATTTACCTGTTATTATAATAGGTGTATCAGATTCTAGAAAAATTAAAGGTGAAAAGTTTATATTATCAGATAATCTTATTCAAGCAGAATTACAATCAATTGCTCAATTCAATAAAGAAATAGTCCCTGCATTTTTATTAATAGATAGTTGGGATTTAAATGAGATATTTGAATATACAAGACCTAAATACGAACCAGTAGCTTTAATTACAGATCAAGGTAAAAAATCTGAATTTGTTCTTCAATTATATTTTGAAGATGAAATTATGGGTGGAAGACTTGGTGTTGAAGATAATTTTAATATTGGCGAAATTTCTGCAGAAGATAAACTGATAGCAACTAGATCAATTGAAGATAAATTATTTTATACATTTAAAGAAAATACTTCCCAGGCAATTTGGGGATTATGGGATAATATTAAAACTGAATATCAAATTTGGTCAGGAGAACTTTTGATTGGATAATAAATATAAAAAATTGTCATGAAATATAATTTGAAATTAAACGAAGAAATACAAATAATGGATCCAGTTTTGGCTCAAAAATGGAATGAAGCACAAAGACAAATAAATGATCGTTTAAAGAAAATTGCTCAATTAGAAAAAGAAATTGTTACTTATAAACAACAATCCACAGCTGCTCAAGCACAAGCAATGAAAGATAATCAAGCAGTAATTACTAAACATCAAGAAACTCAAGCAAAACAACAACCACCAAATTCAAATACACAACCAGTTAAACAACCCTTTGTTCAACAACCTGTAGTTCAAGAAAATTTAGAGAGTTATATAATGGAAGATAACGAAGAAGATGAAGAATTAGAGTATTCAGAAGAATATGATGAAAAAGTTGGAGATGAAGATGAATTTTTATTTTATTTTAAAATAGATGAAGTTTCAGATACAGTATATAAAGCATATAAAGATTTTGATGAAGATCGGTGGGAGTTGACAGTTGTTGAAGGAGAATCAAATCAATCGCTTGAAGAAACTACATTCGAATCTAATTTTACTAAGTTAGAAATAATTAATTATTTAGCTGAAATTTATGGAGATGTAGAAGAAATATTTGAAGATGAGTTTGATGATAAAACTAAAACAGATAAAGAATATTTTAATGAAACGATTATTCCTAATAAGTATTTTAATATTAAGTAGTTTTGTTTGTATTGGACAAACACAATATAGTAGAATAAAAAAATTTGTTCCAGCACCTACAACAATACAGACAATTAATATAACCATAAATCCTTATATTAATGGATGGGGATTAGATGGTCAACCGTGTGCAGGATGTCCAAGTTTCTTTTTTGCTGTTTTGAGATCTCAAGAATTACATTTGGCAGAAGATGGAATGTATTATTATTACTTCTATATCTTTTTTAATTCAAATTCTCATTACTCGAATGGTAATCCTGCCGCAACATATTTAGAAAATGTATCATTTGTAGAAGATGGAAGGGTAGTATTTAATACTCCGTATATTCTAATAATACCAAATGAGCAAACATATAAAGCTTGGTTAAGATCTACTAATCCATATGCGAATGTTTCATTTTTCATACAAAATTATAAAGTTCAATAATGGATAATGTAGAAATAAGTGGAAATAAAGTAGGAGGAGATTCTTCAGTAAAATTAACAGTAAATACTTTACTTAAAATAATTGGAGGATTTTTTATAATACTTCAATTTGTAGGAGGATGGGCATATTTTGATTTAAGAGATCAACTTAAAAATGCAGCCACAATTTCTATAGAAGATAAAAAAGAATTTTTAAAAGAATCACTACAATTGTTTAAAGAAATTGAAAATGAATATGACGGAAAATTTGAAAAAATGTTTGATGATGTTTCTGAAATGAAAGGAGATATCAAAGTAATTTTAGATAGACAAAGTAGAGATAATCCAATTCAACCAAACCCTAACGTTCAAATTCAACCATATACTCCTCCATCTTTAAATGCAGATTCTAATTAAGTTTGATGTTACAATAAGTGGGCAAAACTACTCATTATTAAATCTTTAGAAACAATTACCGCCATAATTTAATGTTAACTTTATGATATATACAATAAAAATATAAAATTAATGTTATAATTATGAAAAATAAAAATGTTTATGCCCCAACATCGTTAGATAGTTTTATAAATGAAAGTAAAACTATTACACTAAAGAGATCTTATGGAGGTCAACCCTCAGTAACAGTAGGATCTAAAGCCCCTGTAAGAAATCAAATAATTTCTTATGTAGCAGAAGGAAGAAGAGTTGCTAAATCTGATCTAAGAAAATTTATATCTGGATTAAATGAAGGTAAATCTAAACCGGCCGCTGCAAATATGTGGTTAAAAAGAAATTCTAAATTCTTTATAACTGAGAATAAAAATGGTATCACTTATTATAAACTTTCTAAAATTGGACAAAGATTAGCAGGAATGTTAACTCCTAATCAAGAAGCTATAACTGAAACTAATAAACCGGGAAGAAATCTAAGAAGAGTATTAGGTGCTAAAACAAATGAATCTGATAATCCTTTTACTAAAAAGGCTGGAAAAGATTTAAGTGAAGATGGTGCAGAGTATGATTTCATCGATAAAAAGAGAGGTTATGGAAGACCTGGAATTTATAGTATGGAAGAAATGGAAGAAGAATGTGAGGGTTGTGAAGAAGATGAAGTAATTGAAGAAACTATTGATCCTACCAAAGGAAAAAGAAGAATGTTCAAAAAGTCTGAATGGGAAAATCTTTTAGAAGGTAAAGATAAAGAAAAAGAGGATGAAGATGAAGATGATGAAAAAATTTCGGAATCTACAAAAGCTAAATTCAAGAAAATACTTAATGATAAATTAAATGAACAAGAAGATGATGAAATCGATATCGAAACTGACGATGATATAGCACCTGAAGAAGATATAGAAGATGAATTTTCTTTTGATGATTTAGATCTTGGTGGTGAAGATACTGGTGAAGAAGATACTGGTGAAGAAGATACTGGTGAAGAAGATACTGGTGAAGAAGATACTGATGAAGAAGATGGCGCTGAAAAAGGTGAAGATTACGATGAAGAAGATGTAGATAAAGTAGAAATTACTGCTTTTGAAGTTACTGTTGATGATACAGACGCAGCTATTTCTGAATTGGAAGAATTAGGTATAACAGCTGAAAAAGTTGACAATGAAGGTGAAGAACAAATTAAAGTTCAGGCTGAAGATTGGGAAGTTCTAAAAGGATGGCTCGAAGAAAAAGGAGTTGATATTGAAGAAATGTTCGGTGGAGAAATTGAAGTAGAAGAAACTGATGAAGTTGTTAGTGATCTTGGCGATGAAGGTGAAGGTGATGGCGAACTTGATTCTGAAGAATTTGATTTAGATTTCGGAGCTGGAGATGAAGATGGCGCTGAAGAAGATGCTGGTGAAGAAGATGGCGCTGAAAAGGGTGAAGAAGAAGAAGTTAAAGAAAGTATTACTGGAATGGAGAAAGAAGAAAAAGCAATGATCCCAAATTTAGTAAAATAAATATCTTTTAGGTGACAAGCCAAAATAAAAGGGAGCAGCAATGTTCCCTTTTTTAATATATAAAGAAAACACTTTTTAATGAGAGCACGCCAAGTATTAAATTTAGCATATGTATTTGATTTCGACGACAGTATTGTAACTACAGATTCTAAGACTCATGTATATGATAAGCATTCTGGTGATTTTTTATTCTCTTTAACTCCTAAAGAATTTAATTCTTATCAAAAAAAGATTAATCATGTTTTAGATACTAGTGATTTTGTAGCTCGAGATATTATTTTAAGAGCAAAACCTATAAAAAAGTGGAAAAAATTAATTAATTTAGATAAAAAAATAGCTAATGGACATGATAATATAACACTTTATATTCTAACTGCAAGAGCACCTGTAACACAAAAACATATTTATGATTTTTTAAGATCGCAGGGAATATTAAATTTGTCATTAGGAAATATTATTGCAATGGGAGATGGTAAAGGAGAAATTGATGTTCCATCAGAAAAAGTAAAAGTTTTAAAACGCATTCAAAAAGAATCAGATATAGTAGTATTTTATGATGATAATGAAAAAAATATAAAAGCAGCTCAAAGTGTTGGTATAGATGCTATGTTAGTAGAAGAATATATAAAATAAAAAATTATGAGAGCATGTCCATTTTGTAATTATGATGAAGGTTGGATAAAAGAAGTTCCAGAAAAAGGAAGAATTCTTTATAGAGTTGAATGCAAAATATGCGGTTCAACAGGTCCAAAAGCAACATCTCATAAGATGGCAGAATGGAAATGGAGTGGATTATTATCTAAAGTAAGTAATATAAAAGATCATATTGAAGATGAAGAAGGATTGGACGAGACAGCTGATCCGTATGATGAATTATATATGTCCGAAAATATTGGTGCTCCTATATCAACATTAGTTAATACACCTGGTGTTGG
>SDBT01003233.1_pt1 | contig 28319 bp, 47 predicted proteins | sample 2277101 | NCBI WGS metagenome assembly SDBT01 (sample SAMN10404973, study PRJNA504765) | marine sediment metagenome | isolation source: marine sediment core GS10_PC15, 103 cmbsf | place: Arctic Ocean: Southern Knipovich Ridge | collected 2010 | reverse complement strand
AAAGGCCCACACCGAACCCGTTATGGGCAACCCTGGCGCATTCATCACGACTTGTGGACCGTCTAGGGTTGACTCTGTCTTTACTAAGTGGGTTACCGTGTACTCGCGATGACCCTCTTCGTTCTCGAACACAATCGCGACGCGATAGCCATGGTCTTCAACGTACCCATCGAGGGGAACGAAATAGCAGAACCGACCGGTATCGGCCGAAATGGTCGGGGTATCGGCTGGAGCATCTTCTTGTGTCATCTGTCTTTCCTTTCGGGCTTGTCGTCTGAGATTTTGACGGAACATGATCTCCGAGATCGCATCATGCATCGTCACTTCGCGTGGGCGTGCAGTGATCGGCTCTTGTTCTTTTTCCTGCGAATTCATTTCACACCGCCGTCGAAAACATGGAAGACAATCAGGTTCCTGAAAACGGAGCCGACAAAGGTGGCTTCGGAAGGATGATTGTGCAGAGGCTCCTGTTTAGGGTCGGTGGAGAAAGACAGATCGGAGCCAGTGGGCTCAACATAGAAAATTCGTTTCTCGCGAGGTACGCCTGGATCGACAAGTGCCCAGATGCAAAGATTCTCATCTTGAAGCGCGGTTGAAAGAACCTGCGCGAGCGCGGGCATCTCGATGATCTGGCGTCCCGGTCCAGGAATGATGAACTTCCAGATCGTCACGCTGGAACTCTCCGTCGCCACTGCTGCTTTGCTTTTCCTGCCCTTTCGCCGACGAACCGTCCTGGTAAGTGGTGTCCTTCGAGGTCACGGAGATACAGATTATTAACATACCCCTTTTTGTTTCGTGTAAGGCTGACAATGATGGCTCGTTGCCATGTATGACCATTGTCGGTAGTTGCTTCGATCTCACCCATAAGCCCGATGGTAATTTCGTCTGGAGTCAATTCCTTCTCCTGAAGCGTTGTCATCGCAGCAACCTTTCCTCACTCCGGAGTGCAGCTAACCGCAAGCGCGCTTCTATGTTCCGCGTTCGCACAAATTCCAAGACAGTATTGACGTACTTTCTAATCTGGCAAGCGGTAGCCTCTTCGCACTCCTCGGCTTTGATCGATATACCATCAGTCGAAAGCTCATGGTATTTCAGCGGGGTGTCGTTCCCTCGCTTCCAGGCCATCACGTAAACACCCTCCAATATAGCGCCGTACCAGTTATCGTTTTCTTCCAGGTGGTCGCTCCACCGATCGTCCGTGGGTATAGGCAAGAAAATGTCTGCGATCGTCTGGGGCTCTTCCAGGTATTTGGCGTAGTCAAGACCCTGTAGTCGCTTCCGTCGCTGCGACAAAAAGTATTGTGCAACAACGGCACCGAGGAGGAAGCTCAAAAACCAGATCACCGGAACGCCTCCGCAGGCGTTCTGGAGGAGCTCGTATCCCGTAGCGTTTGCTCCTTCGTCTTTTCATCGGCACTGGCTGCGTAGAAGGATTTTTCATCCTGGGTATTGGGCTCACGGAAGTAGCGGAAGCGATACTCGCATTCGAGCAGCTTGTTTTCCTCGGGACGATAGATGGTCGCGAGAAAGTTCATGTCAGCCGTCTCGAAAAAATAGACGGTTTCGACAAAAGTCTTTTCGTCGAGGTTCATGCTTGCTTCTCGCCCACGACTCTCCGTGCTGCCGCTCTCATGGCGTCCATTGTGGGCATCCCTTTGCGCAAGGGGTCTTGACGATCCGCATGATAGGCACGGCGAATGATTCGGTTGGTGGCTACCCAAGTAGCATCGGCTTGAGTCAGTGGGCGGGGCAAACCCCATGTATTGGGGCCATGCGGATAGTTGATTCTGAGTACACTCATGCTGCCATGTCCTTCATGTTCTAGGGCGCCTTCCGGGCTGTTCTGTTGGACTTTTTCTCGGCCTCCTTGAGGGAACTCCAGTTCTTCCGGAGCCAGTCACCGGCCTCCACGTAGGCCTCCTGCATGCGTGTGTACAGACGCTCCAGCACCAGCTCCTCGGAGCCCGTGCGGAAGGTCCTGGTGGTCTTGTAGATGCCGAAGTTGGTTCGGCCCCGGAACGGAATCTCGCTCTCGTAGGCCACCGTGACGTGAATGGCGTCCTGGCCCTTGCCGCGAACGGGGCCACCCGAGATGGGCAGCGACGTGTAGACCTTGATGAAGAGATCGGCGTGGTGCTTGTGGGCACGCACGTACACGATCTCCTTGCCACTCGTGCGTGGGGAAAAACCACAAGCGTTGAGAAACCCTACCAGTTTCTCTCGGCTTACCTCGACGTATCGGGAACCTGGACCTGAACTACTCATCGTTTACCACTTATCGTTATTTGGACGTGGGTCTGCTGCGTCGTATTTTAACCAAAGCCAAATTCTCTTAGCAAGAAAAATAAAGAGTGACTCAAACATGCAGAACCACGAGAGAAAATTCTTTCAAAAAGTATCGTTGACCATGCCTTCCACGCCCCTGTACGTTGCCCACCATCAACGGTCTGTCGGATTTCGATGTTCGGGATTCGCCAAACACCCTCAAACAGGAGAACACGAAATGGCAGGAAAAGCAGCAGCATCACAACAAGCAGCAGGAGCCAAAGGTGGCAGTGGCAGCGGCAACGGAGCTCAGCCGAGCACGCCCGCGATGAGTGGACCCCCATCGGGCTTCCGGCGTCAGTCGTCGGTTTCGGATGCCCCCTGGGTGGAGCAGAAGGAAGGCAACGTCTGCTTCGGCAAACTCATCAACCGCTACCCCATGAACAACCAGGATCCGCCCCGGTACTACTACCAGGTGGAGCTCAAAACCCCGTGCCTGGTGCGCATCGGGCGTGGTGATGACGCCGAGGTCAAGGAGGCCAAGGTCGGTGAAGTGGTCAACCTCAACGAGAACTACAAGTCCTCGTGTCTGCGGGACCAGGTCATTCCCGAGATCATCGCCGGGGCCGAGTACGAGGTCTGGGCCAAGTTCGAGAGCAAGATCAGCTTGCAGGGTGGCCGCACCATGTGGAACATCGATGTCCACACCAAGCAGCTCAAGCCACCCACGTCTGCCATTCGTCCGCTGACCGACGAGGGCGCACCCGCCGAGGATAGCCCCTTCTAGGCAACGGGTTCCTGAACCAAGGTCGATGGACCGGTGGATCTGCGAGTCACTCCCGCGGGTCCATCGGCCTTGTTCATTTTTCCACAGAGTTTCCCACAGGGTTTTCCACAGGGTTTTCCACAGGGTTTTCCACAGGACGTTTCCACATGACGACCGAACAGCAACCACAGGAACAGGCTGAGATCTTCCTGCGTTACATCAAGGATGAAAACTCCTTCGAGTTCAGGATGGGCGACAATGTCGAGGCCATCAAGTTCCCCGAAAATGCGATCGACAAGATGGCCGATGGCATGCGCAACCAGGAAAACGGTGAAAAGCAGGCCGAGGTTTTTCTGATGCTGGTCGATGCTGCCAAAAAGGATTCGGAGGGTCGCTTCGTATCGGCCACCGATCTGCCGGTCAAACCGGGACAAGCGATCGTGGCGGGAGATCAAAACGACGGCAACTGATTCTTTTTCCTTGCGAGTCTTTTGTATCTGAAGAAAATACAAAAGTCTCCACGTCCAAAGTCGATGCCCCCCTCTCCCGATGATCTGAGCCGTGTTTACAACGTGGCGGTTTCGTACCGTCGTGTGCAAAAGGGGGAGTCGATAAGCCTCAAGATGCAGGGTGGCTTCGCGCGCAAGATTGTGAGTGCCCCTGCAATTCTCTACGAGGATTCCGAGGGCAACGAGATGCTGGTCATGGACAGTTTGACTAGGCCTCAGAAAGACTCGAAGTGAAGATCCACATCATCTCCGATCTCCATGAGGAGATGTGGCGCAAGCGCGAGACCAGCGCCGTCAGTGCCATCCCCAAGGGTCTCGGAGACGTTCTCGTGGTCGCGGGTGATGTGGCCCAGATGAATCTGATCAAAGATCCAGTCGAGATGTTCAAGGAGCTTTCCGACAAGGCCGAACGCGTGCTCTACGTCAAGGGCAACCACGAACCCTATGAAGCTGAGTACGGTGAGATCGCCGACCTGCTCGAAAACGCATGCGATAAATCTGGAGTTTGTCTTCTCGATGAGAGCGGGATCCAAATCCAGGAACAAAATTTCTTCGGCACCACGCTCTGGTACGACCCCGAAGCAGAGATGCCGAAAAAGCTCCTACCGAGCTGGTCGGATTCCTGCATCGAGAACCTGAAGCAATATATTGCAACGGAACATCGCAACGCGGTCAAGTTCCTCCGCAACATCACGAATCCCGAAAGCGTGATCATCACGCATTTTCTTCCGTCCTGGCAGAGTGTGGACCCTCAGTATGCCGGCGCCGAAGCCAATCACGTTTTCGTAGTGGACATGGAACGGGTCATCTCCGAGGAAAAGCCGCCGCTCTGGATTCATGGCCACACGCACACGCCCTTTGACTACAAGTTCAAGCAGACTCGCATTGTCTGCTCGCCGCTTGGGTATCCGCATCAGGTTCCTCATGAAACCATCGCCAAACGGCTGTCAAAGGTGGTTGAGCTGTGATTAGCAAGGGGATCGAGGTCAAGCTCGGCATCAGCAAGATACTCCAGGTCGGCATTCCCGAGGACGCTGAAGAGAGCGAAGAAAACCAGATCATTAAAAACGCTATCGCCAGGGAGCAGCTCAAGCTCGAAACCATTGGGTGGGAAATCGATGAAGTCGATCAGATCTCCGTCGATAGTGTCCATGACGACAGGGACCATGACGACGATCCAGACGATGATGATCTGGATGACGACACCGAGTTCCGTTCATCTAAAGTGGAGCCCGAGGACGAGCCTGACGAGGATGGCGACGATGACGATGACGACGATGACGACGACACCACGAGCGGTGGCGAAGAGGAGGACGAAGTAGAGGAGGAAGAGGAAGAGGAGGAGGAAGAGGAGGAGGAAGAGGAAGAAGAGGAAGAAGAGGAAGAAGAGGAAGAAGAGGAAGAAGAGGGTGAGGAAGAGTGATGCCTGATATCGATCCACGCGTCGTCCAGCTTTTGAACGAAATGGTCTCCTCACCTGCCATGCAGCGCATGGCCACCATTGATGAAAAGGCCAAGGAGATCGGTCTGGGCGAGGAAGTCAAAGCCGACTTCGTGACGGCTCTCTCACGGCTCGTCATGAGCAACATCGGCAAGGAAGCAGATCTACGCAAGTTCGTCGATTACGTTTTTGAGACCGCCGTCGCTGCTGCTCCTGAAATCGCTGCGATCATCAAGAAGAACGCGACGGTTCTTCAGAAAACCAAAGATGGAGATTCCAAATGACCGAGAAACGGAAAATCCTCGATCAAGAGGCTCTCAAGATCATACTTGACGGTCACGAGAAGCTCATCGAAATTCTCTTCAAGTCCGAGTACCGCAACCGGTTCCAACAGATTCAGAAGATTGCAAAGCTCTCCGATGCCCTTTTGGCGATCGACCAGCCACGGATTTCCATGTTCGATCCGTATCCAATCAACGACAACGATGATGTGAAGGGAGATACCAACAACATCATGCGCGCCGTCATCGAGGCAGTCACGCCCATCGTCACGCCCATCATGAATGCGCAGAAAGAGAAGGCCAAGTCCGAGCTTCGCAAGAACTACGCCGAGGAGCTCGAAAGTCTCATCAAGCTCAGAGAAACCATGAAGGAAACTGGCGATGTGACCGACGATGTGATCGCGCGTATCGATTTCCTCAAATCTCAGATCAAAAACGACAAGGACGAAGCCAATGCTGATAGTGATTGAAGGGCCGGATGGCTCCGGGAAAACCATGCTGGTTCCCAAGCTCAAGGAGAAGATGGAAAGGAGCAATTCCGACAAGAAGGTATCCATCTATCGTTTTCCCAGTGAGAATTTCCTCGGGCAAGCGATACGCCGTCACCTCAAGGGGGAGCTGGCGCTCGCTGAAATGGATAAACAGATCCCGGCCGATGAAGATCAGCTTTTCTTCCAGTGCGCCATGGTCACCGACCGTTATGTTCACGCGCTGGAGATCAAGGACAAACTTGCAGCCGGTGAAACCGTCATTCTCGAAAGATGGTGGCAATCCGGCTTTGCATACGGCGCTGCTTTCGGCCTCGATGAGGAGTTTCTCGAAAAGAGTCAGGCGTCGCTACCTCAAGCCGATGTGAACATCCTGCTTGATGTGGAGCCTGACGTTGCACGCAAGCGACAGCCTTCTGGCAGCGATGACGAATACGAAAAGAAAGCGTGGCTACGGCCCAAGGTTCGTGACAACTACCTGCGGCTCTGGACAAGACGCCAGCACGGTGGTCCCGGCCGTTGGCCCATTTTGAATGCCAACGTCACGATGGAGGAGGTTTTCATGACAGCGTGGGGGGAGCTGGTTACAACGGCGCAGAAGTCATGGTGAACAGTGGCAAATAGATGAAGACGTTGCGCCAAATCATGCGGGACCATGAACGAATGATCGTAAAACGCATTCTCGATGCCAATGATGGTGACAAGATCCTCACTTCTCGTGCTCTCGGAATTACCTTGCGCTACTTGAACAAGATTTTGGAGCGACACCGTCTCGTGCGTCCGCGATACGCGAAACCATTGCCGATTCCAATAGGTCGAACTGATGATGAGCGTGAAGCCTGAAAGCGCCTGAAAGAAAAGGAAGCCGATGCCCGAACAAACCGACAAAATTCCCAATCCCCAGGTCGAGGATGCTGCCAAGGCGGCTGTCGCTCAGACCAAACGCGTGCTGGCCTCAATGGTCGAACGTATTTTTGATTCTCAACGCAAGCTCGGCGTGTGGGAATCCGACGAGGGTGATCCCGAGACCGAGGACATCGTGGGATTCCTCATGGACATCCAGGCCAAGGTCACGGGTGCCTATCATGCTTTCACTGCGGGGGAGCCCGAGTTCCCTCGCATCATGATCGGTGCGGCCATCGAGCTTCTGGGTGCAGCCAGGCGCTGCGGCATCGACGTGGGAGAGGCCTTCGTCGATGGCGTCATCGAACAGGCCGGTATCGCTACCGCGGCCGAAAAAGAAGATCTGGCGATGATTGCCAGCAGCGATGTCGAAGGTATCGAGGCAGCGGGTTCAGCTTCGGAGGAATAGCCTCCCATGACCGAGGCCAGGGAAATACAATATGTTGCGTCAGATCAAAAGGTACAAGAATCGAAAGCTCTACGATCATCTGACAAGGGAGTATCTGAACTTCGCTCAGATCGCCGAGCTCGTGCGGGAGGGTCACGAGATCCAAGTTCTTCAGGCAACCAGCAAGGAGGATCTGACAAGCTACGTTCTGGCTCAGGCAATCGCCGCGGAGGAAAAACCCGGATCGAGACCGGAAGTCAGCGAGGGGCTGCACAGTCTCCTCAAAAGGACAAAGCCTCCGGAAAAGAATCCGGAAAAAAGCGCAGAAAACGAAAGCCCGTGATCCCGCCAGACCCCGAGCCTGTCAAGGAAGACAAGTTAGCAGTCAGGATAGAGTTGGGGCCGAAATCCGAAAAGGAATCGGAGAAGAAACCCAAGTCAAAACCCGAGACGCTGGGTGGTCCCCGCATCACCAAGGGCCTCAAGGAAGGCATCTATGCCACGCCTTCAGATCTCCGTGAAGCCGTACGCAACAAGTTCGGTCATATCACATGGGATCTGGCTGCCGATGAAAACAATACCGTTGCCAAGAAGTTCTATACGGAAAAGGACGATGCCTTCAGACAACACTGGCATGCCAAGGAGGGACTGCTCTGGCTCAATCCACCGTTTACTTTCATTCGTCCCTGGGTCGAACGCGCCATGTACGAAAGCGAAAACGGAGCCAACATGCTCGTCCTGGTACCCGCAGCCGTGGGAGCGCGCTGGTTCGCCAATTTCGTCTTCAAAAAGGGGGATATCTACTTCCTGAATGGTCGTGTCACCTTCGCCGGGCACAAGGCGCCCTATCCCAAGGACTGCATGATTGTCCACTACCATCCCAAGCGCACCGGTCTCGTCGAGATCTGGGACTGGGTCAAGGACATGGATCCCAGAGAAAAATGCGCGTCCTGCTTGAAGGAAATGCGAACTGGCTCCGGTTGTACCAGCAGGAAAATCAATTTTGAAAAAGAGACATTGAATCGTATTCGGTACGGCGGCGAGGAACTGGATATCAAAGCTGCCCAAAAGCCATGCCCCGATTGCGCGGTCATCGAAGGACACAATCACCACGTCAATTGCGATCAGGAAGAATGCCCGAGGTGTCACAACCGTCTCATTGGTTGTGATTGCAAGAAGAAGAAACCCCGGGTCAAGGTGACGATCAATGCCTAAAGCCCGTTTCAAACGCCCCAAGAAGGATAATGATGACTGAACCGAGGGGACCTGATTTTGATGGTGCAACCTATGAGGCAGTAGCCGACAAGAAGCGGCTGGCTACCCAGCTTGCAGATGTGCGTCACCTCATGCTGGATGGCATGTGGCGTACGTTCAGTGAGATCAGGATGGCTCTGGGCTCTCGCTACTCCGAGGCCTCTATCTCGGCCCGACTGCGCGATCTACGCAAGGACAAATTCGGCGCCTTCGAGGTTGCCCGGCATTCTCGGGGCCATCGCAGCCGCGGACTTTTCGAGTACCAGGTCAGAGCTCCCACCGATGATGTCGCGGTCGGCGTCAAGCACGTCTGCCGATGCAGCGAGTGCGGTCACGTTCACAGGCGTCGCAACCCCAAACAAAAGAGTCTCTTCGATGAAAGCGGAACGACGCCGGCACGGTCGTAGGTGGAACCACCGCCACCCGGACTTTGACTATCCGCCCGATGGTTGTGGTGGAGGCAAGGACTGTAAAGTCTGTCCGCTCTACGATTGCATCCGGTGTGGCAAACGTCGTCCCTGGTGCTTCGGTGGCGGCGATGCTCACCCTTCCTGGTGTGACGAGTGCTACGATAAACGTCACAAGAATGATCAAGCCTGTGGCGCCTGTACTCTTCACTATCGGAAGCTACTCGCCACATGAGGTAGGCAATGGGCTGGTTAGAAATTTTAGGGGTGATGGGTGGTTTGTGTTTTGGTTTTGCGGCCGTGCCAGCCGCTTACAGGACTTTGCGTGCCCGGAAGCATCTGGGAACACCTTTGAGCATTTGTACGGCGATTTTCTTTGGATGCTTGTTGATGTGGACCTACCTATTTTTGTCCTTTGGATTCGATTGGGTGGTGACAGGCACCTATGGCGTAGAGACTGTTTCGTGGGCGGTTTTACTGTATTACGCCTGGAAGTCCCGATTATTTGGACAAGAAGATGAGCAATCCAGCGGACAGCAAGCGCCAGGCTCTTGACAACCTGGAGGAGCTTCTCGGGGAGATCCCATCGGAGACCCCATGGAAGCTCGTCCGCACGCACTTGCGCCAGGGAATGAGCACCCGAACCCTTATAGACCTGGAACACCGAATTGAAGGAGCCATCGAAATCGCGCTCGCCGCAAAACCTGACGAAGACGCATAGTCTCGTCAAGCCCAACGAGAAGATCGTTGATGGCGCTCTCGTTTCTAAACGTGCAGCCGAGTTTGGCGATGGTCACAAAGAGATCAAGACTGCCTTCCTTGGAGTTGCGGAGATTAGTTTTTCACCGCTTCGGCTAACGGACATCACCAATTTCGATATTTTCGAGTCTGTGATCCGTCTAAGCCATGGACGCTACATGCTCACCCTTATAGATCCAGTTTATGCTTTGACAACCACGATCCGTACCAATGAGATAGCTCTCGCGACAATGGTGGCGTTCGACAATCCGATCAACGCAAAGACCATTACCATCGAATTCATCGACAGCCAGACAGAAGAGCGACGTGATCCAACCGAGTTGGTTCAGGTGGCCTGTTTGTATCCCCAGCTAGTCAGGTAGTTGGCTTGGGAGATTGTACTGCCGGCTGTGTCGGCTCTTCTGATGATGCTGTCTGCACGGGCGTCGCTGTTTGCACGGGCGGCGCTGTCTGCACGGGCGGCATTGTCTGCACGGGCGGCGCAGTTTGCACGGGTGGTGCCGAATCTTCCGCGTCCGCTGGCTGCTCGGGCTGTGTAGCTTGCGGTGGCTGAGGTTGCGTGGGTAGCGCCACTTGCGGTGGCTGGGGTCGGGCGGGTTGCGCGGGCTCCGGAGAGCCGATACCGTCAACGGCAAGATGCATAAGCGCGCCCTCCATGGCCACCCACTGCTTCTGGTCGTGCTTGGGATTGGGACAATCTGCGGCGCTTGTCCACAGGCTGCGGAACAAACTGTTGATATCTCGCCATCGCGGGTAGTCGTTCAGATTCACCGCTGTGACGGGATGCGGGGCCTGCATCGAGCCGTCTGGAACCGGAGGTACCGCGCCCTCAGTAGCAGCTTTCTCGGCCGCATCACGCGCCCTGGCCGCGCAGAAGTGACACGGAAGAGTGTAGATTGGAGCCTTACAGTCGGGACAATGCATGGCCCCAAGTATTATCGAGATTCGATGACGCAGTCAATCGTCGATTTCAGTTGTTTCGACTGACGGGAAGCTCCGGCGCATGGATGACGGACATTTCCAGATTGAACTGGGTCACCAGCTCTTTGAGCTGCTCAAGGGCGCTTGAGGCTTCACGTGGCGGCTTCCAGTCGGTGAAAAGCTTGCGACTGGCGACAGCCCCACTTCCAAATCCCGTGCAGTAGAGCTGCTGGAGCAAACTGTAGATGAAAGGCTCCTCATGGTCGCACTGGGCCAGGGTTTTCGAGAGATAAACGAACCACCGATCGAGCGCCTTGAACTCTTTGATCGCAAGTGTGTTCCGCGGCATCCGCTTTTGCGCCTTGTGAGGAGAGCGCTTGGGTGCTCGGGCCTCAACAGATGGTTTTCGTTTGGCAGGCATGGGTTACTTGTCTTCCATTGATTCGACGATCCACCCACCCCCAAGAAACCGTCGCTGAGCGGGATTGAGGTTTCGGATCTTGATGAGAAGTGTATCTCCTTTGCGTAGTGCCGGAAACTTCATTTCCAGCGGCAAGACCGCGGTCTCCTGTGAAAAAAGTGACAGTGAACATGACCGTCCCTTGGGCCACGCCTCAGTTGCTTCCGGTAGTTGTGCTTCACCTCGGGCAAAGAAGATCCCCACGATTTGCAAATCCGCATCGCCGGGAGGACATGTAAAAAGCGGTCGAAGCGGACGACATGGAAAATCGATTCTGGTCGCAAAGGTCTTTTCGTTACCGTCGCATCCAATCCCTGAGAGGGCCACGTCTTCCGGGGTTTCAATCGGTATGAACATTGATCAGGATTCTAGCAGAGGCGTCGTTGCTGAAGTTCTTTTCCAGTCTTGATGAGGAGCTCGGCGACTTCGATCGCGACTTCCGGAGCCATTCCATATAGATCGCCCTCGATGTGGAGCCCGACGCACTGTATACCTCTGTCGGTCTTGACGACGGCCACATCGATCACGTCAGGAAACTTGCAGATTTCCCCTTGTATCTTGCTTTGTGTTTTTGACTGTTCGCTCATCATGACACCCGGGATAGTCGTTTGGCTCGTAGCTCTGCAATCATCTGCTCTGAGACGCTCCACAGGCGACAGGATTCATCCCGGTCGAGCTGTTCTTTGTTGATGGCATTCTTGATGGATATGCGGGCGGTCTCTTCAAGGTGCTCTGGATGTGGACTTCGCATATAGATGGGCTCCAGCGAATCGGGGAGCGTTGGATCTCTGTCCCTGGGGCCCATCAGCGCAGTGCGTGTGTGTGCCTGAATGAGAAACAACACCACCCACTTGATGACGAGATCGGGCGCCTCACCGAGAATGGAAGCGGACTGGGTTTCATCAAACTTCATCGCCTATGGCATCGGGCCTCCGATGTGCTCGAAGTTTAGCGTCTTCCGGTACTGCGTGAAACCCAGATAGTTCCCTGATTGCATCTCCATGTAGGCCGCGGCAGCCGCATTTCGATCTCTTGCGAGGCTGCTGTCGGTTCGAGCGCGTTTTTTGAGATCGAGATAGAGCGTCCGCATGTCGGCCGGCGTCCTGACATCCTGAAACAGTACCCGTTCCTTCATGAGGTCCTTGCACCAGTCGGGCCAGTCCATGGCTTGGGCCACGTGCTCGGCCGGCGCCGCGTGCAGCGGCCTTTGCACCATGAGCCGATCGTGCAGATCGATATCGGCCTTCAGATCGCGTTTCCCTTCGTGGTTGAGATACGAGACGCGAGCGCACCGTCCGACCGAAATCTTGACGAGTTCCTCCATTGTCGTACCAGCCGGTCGCGGATGTTTCTCGGGTGTGCATTTCCAGCACCCATCATCAACAGCTCCGTCACACCCGCAAGAATTCCCGGCATTCAAAACGACATCAAGTTCCTCGGGTGAAATGAGAGGCAAGTGCCACTCGCCCTCTTTCAGTTTCCGCGGCGTCGATTCAGCGCGAGCAACACGCTGAGAATGAGCGAGATAATGGAAATGCGGCTCGGCCATGTCGTGGTCACGTAACCCGAAATAGTTGTCCCACTCGGTCCCACTCATGATGACGGTGATAAACATCCAGGGCTCGATGAGCCGGTTTACGGTTCCCTTGTGGATGCCCAGCTCGTGAAGTTTCTTGGCATGGGCAACCGCCTTGTCACGCGCATCCAGCCACTGAAGCTCGGCTTCCTTCCGAGAACTCTCCCCCAGTTCACCTCCTTGCATTCCTCCCTGATTCTTCTCGAAATACTGAGGTATCCATGGGTCATCAACCACGCGCTGAATGAGCTTCGGCGTTGGGATTGCACGCGAGGATGCTGACGACTTTGACAACATCTTGTGAGTCATGATCTCGCTGTGGATTGGGCGCGCATACGTGGCGATGTACGTGATGAGTTCTGCTCCATTTGGAGCAATTGAGTGTGCTGCGATCTTGCATTCAGCCGGCATTATCCGTTCTCCTGGTAATAGTTCTCTTCTCCATTGGGACATTCCTCACGAAGTGTGGCGCATCCTCGTCGGACAGAAGCGTCACTGGTTCCGTAAACCTCGACGGAATGATCGCACCTCATGCAGGTCACGGTGATGCCTTCTTGCTCCCGTCCTGATTCGTTTTCGATTGTCGTCTCTGCGGTTTCTACATCAACTTTCATCTGCGCTCTCCGTGATGGTTTCGAGGTGTTCTCCATGACGATGGATTCAAGCCATTCTTGGGCCGCTTTCAGTTTTGAAAAGTAGCCAGTGTCCGAGTTTTCTTCACGTAATTTCTCATCCCAGGCAACTGCCATGTAGGTCAACGTGACATCACCCAAGTTGGGACCAGTGTCATAGGAAACGTAGTTGACGTAGCCGAGAAGACGGTGCTGCTCTTTGTCACGTTCCCACGCGACGAGATGCCAGACGTTGATCGCGACTTTCATCCACTCGAACTCTGATACCGAGACGAGTGAACCCTCGGCAACGCGAGTTTTACGTTTTGCGAGCGTGTTTGACATCAGCCGAGATGAGCCTTTGCAGCAGCCTCTTCAAGCCAGACTTTCGCTGACTTCAGATCGGCTGTAGTGTTTTCATCCGGGTAGGGAAGATAGAGCATGGCTCTGTACACGAGCGGCTCGCCATCGAACCGGGCGCCCGAGGCTTCAATAATTCCTCGAAGTAATCTGTCGTCTTCCTCTTCACCATGTATCTCGTAGTAGTACCAGAGATCAGGGGCTATTGCAGACCACTCGAATTGCGTTACGAGAGATCCATCAACGGCTTTCCGATCACGATTAAGGAGCGCGCTTGACATATCTTTCATACTGCTCGGTATTTCTCTCTATCTCTCGACCCCATTTCTGGACCCATTTTTTGACTTCCTCTTCACACCAGGCTTTCGCCTTGTCCTGATCTGAAAATTCTTTTTCTGGATAGGGGGGCGCTCCAGCAATGATGGTTCCCCGGTACTTGAGCGAATAAGCATCACCAAGAGTTGAGATGGAGGCGTAGAAGAGGTGTTTGTCGTCTTCCTCCAGCCACAGTCCATAGGACGCGTCGTAAATCCCATCGGCAATTAAGTCATCGTAGGTTGGCACCCACTCGTAGACTCTCTTCTTGACGAGAGAGCCTTCAGCAATGTGGGTTTCAGGTTTTGTGAGCGCGCTTCGCGGCATTGAATGCGTCCTTGTCAATCCCACCCGATTCTTCGATACGCTCTTCAACCCATCTTTTCGCCATCGCTAAAGTGGAGAATCTTTTTGTTGGATAGGGAGGCTCTCCAATGGAGGCAGAACCTATGTAGTGCCCATACACACTGTCAAAGGTTTCGACAAACCCACAAAAAAGATGACTATCATCTTCGTTCCAGAGGCCGTAATAGTGCATGGTAGGAGAAGCCACTCCGGGTATCCACTCGAATCGCTGTGGTGAGACCAGAGAACCTTCTGTGGTGCGAGTCTCTCGCGCTACGAGCTCTGTCATCCTGAAACCCACTCAACCGAAATCTGACCCATGTGGCCGAGTGCCGACGAGGATGCAAGGAGCCCGCGCTCGAACGCTTCGGCTTCAATCTTGGAGCCGAACGTCTCACACCACAGTGAATCATCCGTTTCAACGGTCACCCGGTAAACCTTGATCGGCGGATCCAGATTGTAGGTGTTCTCGCGATCTTCTGCGTGTCTGACTTCGATCTCCTGGATGCTCGCGCGAACAGACGAGGCCTTACCGATGCGAGTGAGCAGGGCCATGGTCACTCCTCGATGGAAATCGAAATGTTTAGCTTCACGGGCTTGTAGACCTTGATGCTGGTGGTCTTGACACCGATGCTGATGAGCTTCTGCATGTACGCCGGCACATCATCCTTGAGAACCGTGTCATACATGACGGTATCCTTGATAGCGCCGAGGTAGGTAACCACCCACTCTTCCTTGGATGACCCCTGAACGTGTTTCGGGCTCTCGTGTTCGGGTGGATTTATGTTGGGCACGGATGAGATGGTAGCCGGTTCGCTCGGCTCCCGCTCTTTTTTCATCTTGCTGATGAGGCTCCCGAGCTCATCGCGATTCATCAAGTCTCCAAACGTGGCTTCCTCGCGCTTGTCGAGACCGGCCAGGAAAGTCTTGGGCGCGACGATGACGATGGCCTCGGTGGGAGGCTCTACTTTTCGAGATGGAGCACGGTAGGCTTCGTTGGGCGCTACAATCGCAACCAGGGCTTCACCAAAGTACGGTATCAGATCGTAGGCAGTTTGCTTGACGACCTCGTCGCCCTTTTGGAAATCAAACTGGCGTCCTTTTCCGCTATCGGCCTGTTCACGAACTGCCTCATCGAGAACGTTCCGAATCTCATCGTCGCTCTTGTGGGTCGTTTCAGAGCCCAGCAGTTCGCGTAGCCGCGTGACTGCTTTATCAGTTATGTAGTAGTGCCGCTCGTAGGTCGGCGAGGGTGCTCTCCATGCTTGTCCCATCGGTGTTCTCCTTTGGCTTATTTGTACTTCATCCAGTGGACATTTCGATCACAGCGAACGCACTTTCCCTCAAATCCAACGTGGTTCGCAAGCGGGTGGCGAAACGTCTTGTACTCCGGCACGTTGTGATGATTCACCATGCAGAGAAGGGAACCGAATATTTTAGAGACCTTTTTCAGCAAGCTTCTTTTTCCATGCGGTGATCCGGAAATCATGTTCCTTGGCGAGGGAGCCATCGAGATTGACGAGACAGACAACTCTCACGCCATCATTGTCATTCGGATCTTCATTGCCCAACACATACAGATCAGGCCACTTCTTGATGACCACATCGTAGTGCGTGATCGGAATACTCCAGTCGTGTTCGAGGCCTTTCGCCCACAGGGTAACGTCTGGTCCACTCCAGGTCGAGATGCAATCGGCAATCATGACAACACCGACAAGTTGTTTGCGCTCCTCATCGGTGATGAGTTTCACGGTCCATCTCCTTCTTTTTTCCGTCCAGGAGAACGCGGGTCTGCGCAACGAGATCTTGACGACGATAAACAGATTCACGTGAGGGGTTCTCATGCGAATTCATCCAACGCTCCAGGAGTTGTACGAGTTCGTCTTGGTCTTTCCGGACTGCGTCGAGTTTGCTTTGCTCAACGAACTGGATGCCATCAACCTTGACCATGTATTTGCCGTACCTTCTTTCGATATCTAGGGTCGGTTCGGGTGCCATGACGCCAACAATGAGAACGATGAGACAAAGGATAACTATCCCAAGTAGGAGAGCCATCGCCATCAGTTCGCGTCCTTGACCTCAACCGGAGGTGGTTCTTTCCAGGATGACTCTTGACCCTTCTTCACCCAGTGGCGATATCGGAACTCAACCTCGCGCCAGACGTTCTCAAATCCATCCTTACTCTTGGGAAGAGAGATGTGCCCTCCAGTCATGTCGGATAGCACCGTCAGGACCGTCAACATGTGTTCGTGTCGGGCCTTGTCATCGAACTTTTCGAGAACTACCTTGAAAGCGTCTTCTCGCCCCTGGTTGAACCCTTCAGCTTTATGGTTTTTCAGTTGTCGGTGTCCCCTCAACAAACCGACGATGAGAAATCCGATGGCGACCCAAAAAAGGAGAAAATATTCCCTTCCTGTCATCGTGTCAGCCGGAACACACGGAGGACACGAATTGGTTTTCATGATGGTCAACAGGGTCTCAGCCAGCATCGTTACAACCTTCCGGTGTCCCGCAAGTCCTTCATTAGATCGGCAATGTCAATCACGGTATCCGCCGCTGCCAGCCACCCACGTTCGTGCATCAACTTGGTGACCTCGTCAGGAGATGCACCATCGGACTGTTTGTCACAGAGGTCTCGAAAACACTGGATAATCTTGTCCGCATACGCCCGAGGACCGGGCTCGATCGGGGCACCATAAACCACAATGTTGTTCTTGGATTTCGCTAGGTTACGCATGGTCATTGGTACTTCAGTCTCTTACGAAAGCCTACATCTCGCAATATCGAAATTCGACAATAGCGGCAACTTCGACTCTTGACTTGCCATCTCTGTTCACGCATTCTCCATCTCGTGATTCGCCACCTTTCATATGCGCTGTCCAACAAGGCTCCCTGGAGCCTCGGGCAATTTTGCGCTCGGGGTCAGGAGCCAAACGCTCCTACCATGCGCACGGAAGATCACATTCCCCACACCGTGCGCAGAACAAAAGGGAGCGGCTGACAGCGCACAAAAAGACATCGACGCTGACAGCCGCCCCGAAAAATCGAGGCGGCTTTTTTCGTTTTAGTGAGACAGAAAGACGATGACGAAGGAGAGACACAGACCATGAACACCATCGAACCCTACTATCTGCGCTCTGCGTACCAATCTGGAGACGTAGATCGCTATGGAGGCGAAACAGGCCGTAACCCTGTTGCCCTACACGGGCCCGGTGTGTTCGATTCACACCGTCTCCACCGAAAACCTGGCGCACTCAAATGAAGAGTGCGCCGCTGGCGCCCGACTGGACGGGCACTCGCCTTTTAAGCGAGTCTGAGGGAGTTCGAGTCTCCCCGGCGGCACGAAAGGAAAAAGGGGCCGCACCCCTAGATGGCGAGGGACCGGTCTCTTAAACCGGACAGCAGCGTTCGAGTCGCTGGCGGCTCACGATGGAAAACAACAAGAAGGTGAGGTACTTCAGACAAACGACACTCGACAGACTCGATACGAAAACGCTTCCCGAGGGAGCGGTGGTTGGAGCGAGATCTAGCCCCGATTACACGATGGTTTCCTACGAGATGAATGAAGAGTGCGAATGTGAGGTCTGTCAAAAACACTACTCGGGGATCGTCTAGCGGCCAGGACAGCAGCCTTTGAAGTTGCCCACGAGGGTTCGAGTCCCTCTCTCCGAACGATAAAAAATACTGGGGTGTAGCCAAGTGGTAAGGCAGCGGTCTCTGAATCCGCCAATCGAAGGTTCGATTCCTTCTTCCCCAACGAAACAGAAAGATGATGACGGAAAGTCAACTGCTCTTCCGTTTCCGATCTCTGAAAACTGAATAGTAAAACATGGCGCGGGCGGCACCCACCGCCCGTATTTGCCCTCGGTAGCTCAGTCTGGTAGAGCGCTTCGTTGAAGCCGAAGAGGTCGTGAGTTCGATTCTCACCCAGGGCACGAATGCGAGCCGATGTAAGAGGGTTATCAAGGTCAGGCAGCCCCGTGATGCCCGGGGAATCTCCCTCTTCAATCCTTGTTCGCAGTCATTTTTCCGCGTGTAGCTCAGTCGGGTAGAGCGCTCGGTTCGGGATCGAGAGGTCGGACGTTCAAGTCGTCTTACGCGGACAAGCAGCGAGCCGAAGTGGATGGGTTATCAATCGAAATGAACACCCCATTCGCACCATCTTGTTCGTTGTGTTTTTCCAGGGGGTAGCTCAGTTGGCAGAGCGCTAAAACACCGGTTTTCACACCTTGCTCGTTTCGGCGAGCCGATGAAGGACGGTTATCGCCTTAAAAACGAGAGGTCGTTGGTTCGAGTCCAACCTCCCTGGCCTTGGGACTGTAGCTCAGTTGGTAGAGCAATTGCTCGATAAGCGATCGGTCGGGGGTTCGATGCCCTCCAGTCCTACAGAAGATGCGTGTGCCGGGTCATCCTGACGGGGAGAGCACGCCGCCTGCAAAGCGTAGGGAGGGTCGTAACCCTCCCCTTTGCGGGTCCATCCTGGCATCCTTTTAACAACCGTAGAGAATGAGATCTTGTTTTCGTTTTTTGCGATGAGCGAGTCTGCATTTTTTGCAGCGGCAACATCGTTTGGTGTACGCGTTATCTGTTCCGTGAGGGATAGGACGCCATTTTTCTTTCGCTGTCTTCTTCTTGTGACAGTCGGAACACAGCACTTGGCATTTCTTCAATTCTTCAGAACGTCGCTTCGTACTCCATGACCAAATGTTGTGAGTAACCTTTATCTCGGGATCAACATGATCGACTTCGAGGTCATCACTTGAGTCACAAACAGTGCAGGGACCGTTCTCTTTAATCCATTTTGTTCGTAGAGAAATCCAACGCCTTCTCTGATACTCGCGTTGTTTCTGCGGATCTTTGTAGGGCATCTTTCGATTCCTAATGGTGGCTATATTGTAACTAGAAGCATGGCAGATTGTGAATCTGTCGGTTCGGGGGCAGAACCCGATAGCCACCCCAACCGGGTATAGCGCAGTCTGGTAGCGCGTCTGTTTTGGGAACAGAAGGTCGCAGGTCCGAATCCTGCTACTCGGACGAAGCGAGCCGAACATTGATGGTTATCATGATAAGACTCCGTCGATGAAATCCTTGCTCGCGTTAGGGGCTGAGGTCGAAATGGGAAGACATCTCAATGGCATTGAGAAGATCGCGGGTTCGATTCCCGCCAGCTCCACAGCTCAGTTCTGCGGGGGATTACACCAAACTGTTTGCTAGTGACAGGATCCCTCGAAATCGTTGCTGATCACAACGCCGCAGTCGCATCGCCTCCACGGTAGGAACTGACGGCCGGAGGCACTGGGGTCATCGTCCAACTGGGAGGACACAGCTTTCGCACGGCTGAGATCGGGGTTCAAGTCCCCGTGACTCCACTTTAGCGTGAGTGCCAAGGGACAACTCGCGTGTATCGGGTTCGATTCCCGAGTGGTTCCCGGAGACGGTGAACTGGCATGAGATCCCAGCCCTGACAAGGCTGTGTTGATCCTGGGTCTGACAAAGGTAGTCGTTAATATCCTGAGTCTCATGTATCTCGCATGGGTGGCAAGTCTCAACGGCGAGACAGCGGACTCCAAACCCGCAAGTGCTGGGTTCGATCCCCAGGCCACCCGCAACAAAATCTGGAGAGTGCCACTCAACGGCGGGTAACCGGTCTCGAAAACCGGGGTGACGTGATGAGCGTCAAGGGTTCGATTCCTTCACTCTCCTCTGGATCTGATGGTGAAAAGAGCGTTGTGCTTCTGGCGTCTTGGAAACGATTTTTGTCTACGCAAAATTCGTCTGGCTGAACCCACCAAGAAGAGTCCTAGTTATCAGATCCAAATGGAGACGTGCCAGAGTGGTAATGGGTCCGGTTGCTAACCGGTAGCTGACCTCTCAAGGGTCACGAGGGTCCGACTCCCTCCGTCTCCTCGATGCGAGCCGATGTTTCGGGTTATCGCTGGCTGACAAGCCTGCACTCCCTTGAGGAGTTTATTCCGAAGCGCACCCTTGCTCGCACCATGACCTGGTAGCCAAGACGGTAAGGCATCCGACTGCAAATCGGATAATGCGCGAGTTCGATTCTCGCCCGGGTCTCAAAGCGAGCCGATGATTTGGGTTATCTGGTAAACCTGGTTCGATCCCAGGCCACCCCACCCACGGGGTGGTAGTTTTCAGAAAATCTCTTCTGAAGAGGCTATTTGGATCAAGTGCTGCCCTTCGGGTCAGCGCGAATCTCCCACATCGCCCCTTGCTCGCTTTATGCGGATGTAGTTCAGTTGGTAGAATGTCTGCTTGCCAAGCAGAAGGTCGGGGGTTCAAGGCCCCTCATCCGCTCGCATAGTAGAGAATGTACAAGCCCCACGGTGTGTCGATACCGTGCCGATGAATGGGGATCTCTGCTTCAACGGTGTCTCCTGCGTCGTATACCGATCGGTTAGGTGTCTGCCTTCCAAGCAGAATCAGGTGGGTTCGATTCCCACACGGCGCCCCAGGATGATAACTTGCATTTCATGGGTGTCAGCTACGTAGTTGTTTCGCGATCGGTAGCGTCGCATGAACTTTCCCGACCTGGATGCAAGTTCAAGTGGGTGATTTCGGTTGGTGACTTTCCGGCGCGGGGTCCCTCGAAGAAGCCCCATCGCTTTCACGAGTTCAATCCGGCTCAAAAGCTCAGACTGGAGTTCGATGATGTCTCTTCCGAGACCTCGTCCCTCTCCGGATACATACGCGCAACACCCGATCAGATCGAAAAGCTCATCAGGTTCTGCCGGCGCGTGGATGGCCACACCCTGATTCACTGTGAGGCAGGCATCAGCCGCTCATCGGCATGCGCGATTGTTCTCGGAGCCGTCAAGTTCGGTCCCGACAAGGAGACTGACGCTGTCAGGAAGCTTGCCGAGTACGAGCTTTACCGACGCGGTGAGGATGAAAATTCCTTCTGTCCCAACTCCTGGGTCATCCACCTTGCCGATCGAATCCTGGGTAGACAAGGGCGCCTCTACAAGGCCGTTGGCAGGTTCTATCCTCATTTCGAGCGTTGATTTTCTTTTTCGCACTGTCCGGTCGATGTCTTCCATGGCATAAAAGGTCTACGTGACACCATAGTGAAGACTGTTAATGCCGCCGCCCAAGTGAGAACTCCATGGATACGTTGGTCTCACGTTTCTTGATGTAGGGAGAAGCTGCTAGGTACCATCGAGAAACGGCTACATTGAGAGGTCCGCAAGGGAGTCAGTGCGAATTTGCCCGTGAAGCATCTATGGTGATGCACCGGTTTCGTAAATCGGAGAACCGAGTTCGAGTCTCGACGCGGGCCCTGCGGGGTCATAGGTGCGATTTCTCCCCCGTTACGCTGACATCGTCTAGATGGTCAAGGACACCTCGTTGGTATCGAGGAAACCCCGGTTCGAGTCCGGGTGTCAGCTCAGTGCCGGTGTAGCTCAGGTGGTAGAGCAGTTGATTTGTAATCAACAGGTCGCAGGTTCGATGCCTGTCGCCGGCCCAACGGAAGCTGGTCAGAGGGGAAAGCGCTTTCTACCTTGAAGACCATGGCGTTCAGCGCATACCCGAGGGTGGGAGCAAGGGGATATCGTTCGCTCGTTTCCGTTTACCTCCTGTCGTGAGGTTAACCGACCTCTCCCACCGGGTGACCCCGTCCCGAACAACGGGGCTATTTCGGGGAACGCAAAAGTTGGCTAAGCGATCTGGCTGTTAACCAGATGTTTGCAGGTTCGACACCTGCCCCCGGAGCAGAGGAATGGGGGACGAAGATTCCGGTCTCTCATTCCACATTGGCCCCATAGATCACTGGCTAGATCGTCAGCCTTTCAAGCTGAAAAACCGGGATCGAAACCCGGTGGGGTCACCATGTCGCTGTCGTCTAGCCCGGTTCAGGACGCTGGCCTCTCAAGTCAGAAACGGTGGGTCCGAATCCCCCCAGCGACACCCTCGCGCTCGTAGCTCAATTGGAAGGGCATCTGTCCCCTAAACAGAGATTTTTGCAGGTTCGAGTCCTGCCGAGCGCACCCACTTGCGAACAGCATGATCGCATACTCCATATTCGCGAGCTACAGCGCTCCAAGAAGACCTTCTGATCTTTCTTGTTAATACAGTGATAGAAGGGCGCCGCATAACTTTCCTTCCATGAGTATCAGCACATCGATGACTGCAAAAACGCTTGTTAAATGTCTTTTTTCGACACCTTTCACAGTGACGCCCTTTGTTCTTTCGATGCCGCTGACCATGACCCTTGCGTGTCGTCTTTTCGAGATTGCGCCTTTTATTGTTTAATTTGTTTTCATCTCGGTGATGAACAATCTCATCGGAATGAAGCCACCGCCCAATCTTGAGAGACATGACATGACGATGATAGTAAACACGTCCAACTTTTGAAGCGAGAGGATGTTCTCGGTCCATGAAGTAGAGGTAACCGAGTGTCTTGTCGATCTTGAGAGCTTTTCGAGGAGGATTTTTCCAGAGCATCTTGGGAGCGTATCCCCTCGGCCTTCTAAGCTGGTGAAAGGGTAACTGGACACATGAGGGTTCGACTCCCTTTGCTCCCGCAAAATTCAAAGTTTCGAGGTTGGTAGCTTCAACATCCGCTCGGATACGATGCGAGTAGCTTGCGGAAGCGGTTTTTTCTTCAGATATTGAAGGAGGACAAGCGCAAGACGCCTCGGATGCCACTCGTGGTAAGGCATGAAACCACGGCGGTTGACCGGAGCAACTGATCTGGATCGCTAGATCGATCCCTTCGGACTCGCGCTCGTAACTCAGTGGATAGAGTGTTGGTTTCCGAAACCAAGAGTCGCAGGTTCGAGTCCTGCCGGGCGCACAAGTTGTATGATAGGTGAATGCTAGAAAAATTTGGCATCCCTGGATGGTTCAATTTCGAGCCGTTCTACGATGAGATGGCCGAGGACCTTCCAGAGAACTGTCACATCGTCGAGGTCGGGGTGCTCTTCGGCTCTTCCGCGGCGTACCTCGCCGATCGACTGAACAAGGCGCACAAGAAGTTCACGCTAGATCTGATCGAGACCTTCGACAAGAAAAACCTCGGTGAGGATGCACGGAAGATTGCCGACAAGTACGGTGGATTCCGCAAGGCTTTCGATCATTTTCGCAAGGGCACCGCTCTTGAGGGCCCCGGGGTTCGAGTCCTGGAGCAACATTCTCTCAGCGCTGCCTGGAACTACCAGGACAACTCACTCGATTTCGTCTTTCTCGATGCAGCTCACGACTTTCACGCGGTTCTCATGGAGATCGAAGCCTTCAAACCCAAGCTCAAACAGGAAGCCATTCTGGCTGGGCACGACATCCAAATCAATTCAGTCATGCGGGCCATCAGTCGGGCCTTTGGAACTTCCTGGGAAAATCGAGACGGAAACGTCTGGATGAAGCGTATCCTTACCTCCTGAGTCCCAAGAGGATACCCATGAAGATAACCACGATCACTTTCACTGGCGCCGATGAAACGGCCGACCTCAAAAAGATGGCTGCGATGAGCGTGCTTGGTTACAGCACCTGCGACATCGAGTGGGGAATTCTCTTCTCACCGAAACACCAGGGCAAGGAGCCTCGCTATCCCTCCTATGATTGGATAAGACGTGCCTGTCGAGTCGAATGGCACTCCCGGGCAGCTCACCTTTGCGGTCACGCCGTACGCGATCTGTTCGCTGGCAACGACGCCTGGATCCGACAGTGGGGAAACGGTTTCGATCGCATCCAGCTCAACGGCTTTGGCGATCACCCGGAAGCCGATGACCACATCGCCAACATTGCCGACAGGCATGAGGAGTTCGATTTCATCTTGCAGATTGCAACAGAGGCAGCTCTGGCAAGGGCCATTGAACTGGCCCTGAAGTGTCCGAACATCCTGGGGCTCTATGATGCATCTGGTGGACAGGGGATCTCCCCTATCGGCTGGCCTCCTCAGCCAGGCTCTCTTGCAATGGGATACGCAGGTGGCATCGGTCCCGATAACATCGACAAGACCATCAAGGACATCACCGAGATGGCCGGTGGTCCCACCTGGCTCGACATGGAAAGCCAGGTTCGTTCGGACGATGGCGAAAATTTTGATCTAGAAAAGTGTGAGAGGGTGATTCGATCATCCGAGCTCACAACCAACTCCGAACAAGTCGGAGATCTGGCTCCATAGTCTAACTGGAAGGGCACCGGTCTACGAAACCGGATCGTGCAAGTTCGAGTCTTGCTGGAGTCACAGAAACAGAAACAGAAAGACAATGACGATAGGCACAATACTACTAATTTCGCGGACCGCTCGGGACGAGCCGGGCTGACTCATAAGCAGCACCAAGAGGGTTCGATTCCCTCGTCCGCGACTATTTGCGAGTGTAGCTCAGTTGGAAGAGCATCGGTATGACATACCGGAGGTCGCAGGTTCAACCCCTGTCACTCGCACGTCGCGTCCTTTTGTGCGGCCGTCAGCTTCACGAATCGAAAACCGAGGGACCCGTGGAAGTCGGGTTCAAGATATCTCCCTCGGGGCGCATTTTCAGGAGTGTAGCTCAGTGGCAGAGCAGCGGTCCTACACACCGTGATGACGGGGGTTCGAGTCCCTTCACTCCTACAAAGAGGTGTTAGGGTTGGCCAGCATGAAGGAACACAGGAAGATCAAGCGCGAGATCGAGAGATCTATCGACAGAATGCGCAAGCTCGGACTTCTCGATCAGCTTTCGGAGATTCGATCCTTCAAACAGAGTCTCAAACGCATGGATCTGGAGAACCTGACCAAGACGCGGAACCAATTCAGAACTGCGCTCGATCGTGGTGACCACATCAAGATTAGACAAGAAAACTAGAGCAAAACTAGGGGATCGTGGAGGAGCCTGGTTGTCCTCGCCGGCCTGTCACGCCGGAAATCGTGGGTTCAAATCCCATCGGTCCCGCAGTATAGTGGCCTCATGGCCCGTATCGAAGTCATCAATCACACGGAGCCGCACACCGAGGGTGGGTGTGGAGGTCAGATCGAGATCCGCGTTGACCGCAATAAAAAGCGGGTGACCAGCGTCTGTCTCAAGTGTCGGATCGGCTCCATCGTCGAACACGGCAAGGTTGTGTCCGAGGGCATCAAGATCCCCGAAAACTAGCCATGCGCGCCCACAATGTGAGAGTGAGATGTGGCATCTACTTCGCAGTGGTCATCGGCGGCATCATCGCCCTGTGGATGAAATAGATCTTGACGCAGGTCGGGTATTTTGTATCTTTTTACGAGTCAAAAGACTCGACTCTGCTCCGGTAGCTCAAGTGGTAGAGCGGGTGATCTATAATCGCAAGGTTGCGGGTTCGAGTCCCGCTCGGAGTACCCAATGTCCAATAAGCGGCTGTGGTGAAATTGGTAGACGCGCGAGACTAAGGATCTCGTGGAGCAATCCGTGGGAGTTCGATTCTCTCCAGCCGCACAATTTTTTAGCTCAGGTGGTGTAATTGGTAGATGCGCAGGGTTCAGAACCCTGTGGGGTATATCCCCGTGAGGGTTCGACTCCCTCCCTGAGTACCGAAACAGAAAGACGATGACGGTTTCCCGAGGAGATAAAGCGTCCGCGCCATGACTGAAGCTCTCGCCAAAACCCATCAGAAAGTTACCGAGGGCGAGCTCGTTTCGCCCTGGACTTTTCTCATGTGGAAAAACGCCAAGAACCATGCGGTTCCGACTTCCTTGCGCCAGGTGATCATCGATGATCTGGCCACCAGAGCCGGTGAGCTTCCCACTAACGAAGAACCACTCATGGATGGCTACTTCCTCGATTTCGGAGGCATGATTCACAAGGATGAACCGCACCATCACATCATGGTCGATGGGCTCAAAATCGAATTTCTGACCGCATTCGTCGATAGCGTTTACTTCGGTTTTCAAAAGGCCAAGAGACGCACCATTTTCCGGAGAAACAAGCCCAAACGCCTGTGGTCATACTACAAGGTTCACGGGGCTTACCACTGTCTCGTCGTCGAGCCGCACCAGCGTGACGATGCTCTGGAGCAACTGGGTACCGTGGAAAAACGCCAGCAGATCTACAACCGCTACATCGAGTTCAACAAGGACATGGCCTCCTTGATCGGAACCGCTTTGTGATGACGAAGTCCATCACCGCTCCGAAAAAAACCATCACCGATGGTAACCTTCTCGAACCGGTGCCTGAAGGTTTCGCGGATTTTCTGGGCGTAATCGCCGAGAATATCGAGAAGGTCCGAATCGACAAAGGAGTCTCGGTCCCCGAGCTTGCGGCTCGCTGCCAGATCACCGTGCGAAAACTTCGTAACATCCTTGCCGGAAAAATCGACATCGATATCCGGCTCCTGACCCGCATCGGTTTCCAACTCGGTTCTCGTTTCGAGATACGTCCAATGAAAAAGGCGACTGAATAAAAATTGACTCCTAGGCTTCTATCAGATACAAAAGCCATTATCGCGAGCCCACTGCTCGTGAGCCTCCCACCTTCATTTGTTCGTTAGCCACGTCACGGCAGCGAGCGGAAAGGATAATGAAAATGACACGTTACGCGCATCACGTCAGCGCCAAGCAGACGCCCCAGAGCGAGCAGGCCCGCCCCGATCAGGTGGAGAACTCCGCGGGTGGTTTCACCTTCGCTGTGGATAAGTGGAAGCAGCTCGATCGCTTCCTGGTCCTCGGAGCCGAGGGTGGCAGCTACTACATCTCCGAGCGCAAGCTGACCAAGACCAATGCCAAGGCGGTTCTTTCCTGCATCAAGGATGACGGCAAGCGCACTGTCGATCGCATCACCGAGATCTCGGTTGCCGGCCGGGCGCCCAAGAACGATCCGGCCATTTTCGCACTGGCCCTCTGCGTGGCTGAAGGCGATCCGGACTGCAAGCAGCTTGCACTCGCGGCGCTCGACAAGGTGTGCCGCATCGGTACCCATCTTTTCCAGTTCGCCGATTCCATTGAACAGCTTTCGGGCTGGGGCCGTGCGCTCACCCGCGCCGTCTCAAACTGGTACCTCGGCAAGGAAGCCGACAAGCTCGCCTACCAGCTCGTCAAGTATCAGGGTCGCGAGGGTTGGACCCACCGGGACATCATGCGCAAGGCGCACATGCGCGGTATCGAGGACGCTTCGGCTGCCCACAAGGCTATCGCTCGATGGGTGGTTGACCGTGAGCACATGGACGCCCAGCGTGAGGTGACCAGAAAGGTCGGCAAAGCAGCCCAGACAAATGGCGGCGCTACCACCTATGGCGCTGTCAACGCCGCGGATCTACCAGCCATCATTGGCGCCTTCGAGAAGGCCCTCCGGCTCAAGGAAAAGTCCGAGATGGGCGAGCTCTGCAAGCTTATTCGCGAGCAGAGCTTGCCGCGCGAGTGCGTTGCAACCGAGGCGCTTCAGCACCCCGAGGTCTGGGAGGCACTGCTGGAAAAGATGCCCATGACGGCCATGATCCGAAACCTCGGCAAGATGACCAGCATCGGTATCCTCGGAACGTTCTCGGACGGCGAGAAGAAGGTCATCGAGACCCTTGGTAACAAGGAAGCTCTCAAGAAAGCTCGGGTTCACCCGCTGGCGGTTCTTATCGCCCAGCGCATCTACGCCAAGGGCGCCGGCATGCGCGGCAACCTGTCATGGGAGACCAACCAGCGTATCGTGGATGCCCTCGACGGCGCGTTCTATGACGCCTTCGATGTCGTGGAGCCCACCGGCAAGCGCCACTACATCGGCCTGGACGTGTCGGGCTCGATGACCTGCTCGATGTCGAACACGCCACTCACCTGCCGGGAAGCCGCAGCAGCGCTGGCCATGGTGACCGCTCGGGTGGAAAAGCAGTCGGCCATCTTCGGTTTCTGTCACGAGATGACCGAAATCGACATTACGCCCAAGGACCGTCTCGACACGGTTATCGACAAGACCAGTCATCTGCCCTTCGGTGGCACCGACTGTGCGCTGCCCATGATCCACGCGCTACAAAAGAAGATCCCGGTCGATGCTTTCATGGTCTTGACCGATTCCGAGACCTGGGCCGGCGCCATCCACCCGCATCAGGCGCTCAAGCAGTACCGTGACCAGATGGGTCTGCCGGCCAAGCTGGTTGTTGTAGGCATGGTCGCCAACGAATTTTCCATCGCCGATCCAAACGATGCTGGACAACTCGATGTCGTGGGCTTTGACACCTCGGTGCCCGCGATCCTGGCTGACTTCATTTGCGAGTGAGATGGCAATTGCTGTCCACATTCGACTTGATAAAAAGGACTTCGAGACCCTGGTCTCTGGCGGTGTCGTCAACTTCGAGGTACCCCCGGACAAATATGATCTCCCTTC
>SDBT01003232.1_pt1 | contig 28324 bp, 26 predicted proteins | sample 2277101 | NCBI WGS metagenome assembly SDBT01 (sample SAMN10404973, study PRJNA504765) | marine sediment metagenome | isolation source: marine sediment core GS10_PC15, 103 cmbsf | place: Arctic Ocean: Southern Knipovich Ridge | collected 2010 | reverse complement strand
GAGAGGCCTGGACGGCTCCGGACAGGCGGCGATCCAACAGGTGGTGGCGGGCGCGGACTGGCCGGATGTGGTGCACGCGCTGGGAGGGGGGCCGAACCTGGTCTCGCCCGGCGCCGGGGAACCGCTCGTGGACGTGACCGACGAGGGTTTTGGCTTTGAGGCTCAACGCCACCCGCGCACCGCCCTGGGCGTCACCGGCGACGGACGGTTGTTGATGGTCACTCTCGACGGGCGCACCGAGCACGGGATCGGGGTGGACCTGTACGACCTGGGGCAGTATTTCCTGTGGCTGGGCGCGGATCGCGCCATGAACCTGGACGGGGGCGGGTCGACCTGCATGTACGTGGCCGGAGCGAGCCCGGACGGGGTGGTCAACTACCCCTCCGACGCCGCCGGCGAGCGTGCGGTGTCCAACGGCCTGTTCGTGTTCGCCGAGCCCTACGACCACCCTCCCCGCTTCACCACAGAACCGCCACTCGACGCCGAGGCAGGGATTGAGTGGATCTACGACGCCGACGCGATCGACCTGGACGTAGACGACCGACTGTTCTTCACCCTCGCCGAAGGGCCAGGGGGCATGCAGCTGGACGAAAACAGCGGAGTGGCCCGCTGGCGGCCCGCCTGGCAGGACGCGGGCGAAGTTCCTGTGGTGCTTGCCGTATCAGACGACACGAACCAGGTGCACCAGGAGTTCACCCTCGTGGTGCGCGCCTCGGACGCCGACGGATCAGCGCCTGACGCGGGGCCGGAAGACGGCGGGCAGGATCACGACGCAGGTCCTGCCGACGACGGGTCTCGGGATGGGGACCAGACCGGCTCGCAGCGAGGATGCGGGTGTGGTGATTCCCCCACGCCGGGCGGTTCTCTCGTCTTGCTGGCCATCCTGGTCGGATTGGCCTGCAGACGGTTTTCGATGAAAACCTAATAGATCCTCAGATTTCCGTTGGCCGGGTGAGCCCGGTCCAATCAGGAACCTCGCAAGAACAGGAGCTTGCAGCCACAGGTGGGCTGGCGCGGAGATTGCTACGACACCCCGCGCACACTCGAGTAATGGAGAATGAAATGATGAGATGGAGTTTTTTGGCACTGTTCGTCTTGATCGCCGGCATTTTCCCCTTGGCCTGCCAGACCGGAACCGAAACCACGCCGCCGTGCGACGAGGCCTGCCAACTCGACCAGGCCTCGACCACCGGCCCCCTGGCCCGGCGCCTGGCCGAAGAGTTCGGCAGCCACTACGCCGAGCTGGAAGGCCTGACCTACGAGGCGCTGGCCGAGCAGCACGCCCTGCCCTACCTGGACGCGCTGGACTTCGACGTCAGTGACGCGGCCCATTACCAGGAATTCGTCGCGACTTTCGACCTGTCCGACGAGGCCCGGACCACCCTGGACCAGCTCGGCTTCGTGGTGGTCCCGGCTCCCGCGCGCACGCCCAGCCTCGAGGCCCCGACCCAGGGCGCCGGACCGGCGGACGTATACTACCGTGTGTTCGCGGCCGACCTGCCGGTGTTCGTCTCGGCCGACTCCATCCTGCACGCCTGGCACCGCTCGTTCGACGAGCTTTTGGAGCAGTCAGAGACCGCGTTGATGATCCCGACCCTTTCGGACCTGCTGTCGCGGACCATGGCGGCCCTGGAGGACTCCGACGCGGCCGCGAGCGACGCGCTCTTCTACCTGGCCGTGGCCCGTGCCCTGCTGCACCCGGACTGGCGCGCGCCCGACAGCGTGGCTTCCGAGGTGGACCGGTTTTTAAGTTTTGTCGAGGGCCGGCAGCTGGTCCGGGTGGACTTCATGGGCGCGGCCACCTGGATCGACTTCAGCCAGTTCATCCCCCGGGGACACTACACCAGCAGCGAGCAGCTCGAGCGCTACTTCCTGTCCATGATGTGGCTCGGCCGCACCGACCTGGTGCTCTACTGCGCGGATCCCGAAGAGCCTCCCCGGCCCCGCGAGGAGGCCGCGGCCAGGGCCCTGGCCGGAGCCATGCACACCTCCGGCGCCACTGGCCTGTTCATGCGCATGGACCGCTTCTACGCAGCCTATGTGGGCCGCACCAACGCGCTAACTCCCGCCGCCCTGCTGGGCCTGTGCGCCCGGGCCGGCCTGGACGGCTGTGTCGGAGACGGAGCGGCCATGGAGGCCGTCTATGCCGAGCAGCCGGCGCCCGAGTACTCCAGCCGGGTGTTCGCCGGCGACGTGCCGCCGGTCAGCATGCGCTTCTTCCCGCAACGCTTCGGCTACGGCTCCTGGGTGACCAGCCAGACAACCACTCCCCGGCTGAAGCCGGCCGTCATGGGCGGCCGGGCCATGGCCATGGTCGAGGACGTGGCCTTCGCCATGGGCAGCAGCCGGGCGATCGAGTACTTCGCCGGGGAGATGGAGCTGCCCTATCGCGAGAACCTGCCTGCCGTCCTGGAGGCCGCCAGGCGCACCGTGCAGGCAGTCCCGCCCACCGAGCTGGACCCGACCGCCTACAACCACTGGCTCGAGGCATTAATGGAGCTGAGCGTCCCCGGCGTGGACGACGCCCTCCCGCAGGTGATGCGCACCGCGACCTGGCACGACCGTAAGCTCGAGGCGGTCCTGGCCTCCTGGGCCGAGCTGCGCCACGACACCATCCTGATCGTGGAGCAGAGCACCGGCGGCATGGGCTGCCAGTATCCGCTGGGTTACGTCGAGCCGGTGCCCGGGCTCTACCACAGCCTGGCCGGCGCCGCCGCCGCGATGAAGGCGCTCTACCAGGACGACGAGATGACCATGTTCGGCGCCGTACCGGCCTTCTTCGATCACTTCGAGCAGGTCATGGAGCGCCTGGCCGAGTTGGCCGACAAGGAACTGGCCGGCCAGCCCATGTCCGACGCCGACCTGGACTTCCTCAACCGCACGGTGGACCTGCACGGCGACTCGTACTACGGGAGCCGGGTGTTCGACGGCTGGTATCCCAGACTGTACTGGAACTGGAGCTGGGACCCCGAGTACCTCGACACCTTCGAGGACGATCCCAGCGGCATCTCCGAGCCCACCGTGGCCGACGTGCACACCGACGCCGAGAACGGCCTGGCCCTGGAGGTGGGCGTGGGCCACCCCGGCCTGATGATCGTGGCCATCGACAACGACGGCGACGTCTCCCTCTACGGCGGGCCGGTGGCCTCGTTCTTCTCCTTCCACCTGCCGCTCGACCGGCGCATGACCGACGAGCAGTGGTACGCCCGGGTGGAGGCCGAAGACCTGCCCGAACGCCCCGCCTTCTCCCGCGCCTACTGGTCCGAATGAAAAAGGATCGGCTTTGGGCCGATTGACAGCCACGGACGATTCTAGTAGGCTCACAGATCCTTGTGCGGCCGCGCGCGCTCGCTTTTTGTAGGAAGTCAGGGTGGAACCGGAAAACCACGACAGGACGACGGACGAGCCGGGACCCGTCCCACGGGTGCTGGTGGTGGACGACGATCCCGGCGTCCTGACCGTGGTGCAGAAGCTGTTAGCGCACGAGGACTTCGACCTCAAGATTGCCCAGAGCCCACTGGAGGCCATCTCGATCGTGCGCGAAGGGAACATCGCGGTCATCATCAGCGATCACAGCATGCCGAACATGACCGGCGTGGAGCTGCTCACCCTGGTCCGGCAGCAGAGCCCGACCACCGCCTGCATCATGATGACAGCCACCACCGACATGAAGCTGGCCGAGGAGGTGGTCAACCAGCGGCTGGTTCACTTCTTCGTCACCAAGCCCTGGGAGCCCGGCCGGCTCCAGCAGATAGTCCATCAGGCCCTGGAGATCCACCGCCGGCAGACCCAGTCACCCGAAGCGGCCTACGGCGAGGCAGCGTTGCTCAGAGCGCACGAGCACGCCAGCCGGGCGGCCTTCGCCCTGGCCCGGGCGGTCGACGCCCGCGATCGCTACACCCACAGCCACTCCGAGCGGGTGGCCGGGCTCGCGCAGAAGGTGGGCCGCGCCATGGGGCTCGACCCGCAGAATTTGGAGGAGCTGCGCATCGGGGGCCTGCTGCACGACTTGGGCAAGATCGGAATACCCGACCACGTGCTGCTCAAGCCAGGAAAGCTGACCGAGGCCGAGTTCCATTTCATCAAGATGCACCCGATAATCGGCGTCACCATCACCGAGCCGATCGACTTCCCCTGGAGCATCGCCGCCATCGTCCGGCAGCACCACGAGAACCACGACGGCAGCGGCTACCCGACCGGGATAGGCGGGAGCGACATCTGCATCAGCGCGCGTATCATCCACGTGGTCGACGCCTACGAGGCCATGTCCGCCGACCGGGTCTACCGCAAGTCGCGCTTACCGGAATGGATCATTCAGGAATTCGAGCGCTGTCGGGGATCCCAGTTCGATCCCGAAGTCACCGACGTTTTTCTGGACATACTCAGGCGAGGCGATCTCTGAAGGTCGATCCCGACCAGCAACCAAGACTACACTTTGAACGCCTTCCGATGCGTCAATGTGCCTCGATCAGGAACACCTCGGCGGCCGGATCGCCGTAGCCTTGATTGGCGATGCCGAGGATACGGATAGGGGATGCCGGGTCGGTGACGGGACAGACCGTGGCGTCGGCGGGATAGACGGCCTGGGTGCCGAAGAATATCTGCCCGTCGTTGCAATGCAGGGCCTGGGTGGGAAAGGTCCAGTCCTCGTTGACGACCGTGTAGTTCTGGCAGGATCCATCGAAGATCAAATCAGATACCGCATTGAGATATCCGCCGCAGCTTCCTGCAACCTCCCAGGACGACAGGTGGGACAGGGTCCAGTTGGTGCCCTCAAGGGGCGGGTACGCGCAATCGTCCTGGCAGGCGGGCTCCTCGATGATCCCGCCGCTGGCCACCACCTGTAGAACGAACGCATCGGCCACCGTGATGGTGTAAGGACCCGGGTTTGGTGCCGGGAGCCAGATCAGGCCGATGTATGTCCACATGTCCCCGGGGCAGACCTCGAGCTGTGGACAGGACTGTGCGGGGTCGGCGCTCCCGATGAGCGTCACGTCGATGTCGAATCCGTCAACCCGGACATCGACCAGGTCGAACCAGGCGCAGCCAATCTCGCCAAACACGGCCAGCGGAAAAGACCCTCCAGCGCCGACCAGATACGGCGCGTGCACACACGAAGGCACAAGCTCGACCTCCTGAAGGGGACAACCCAGGCACTGGCCTTGGTCGCTGCAGGTGCAGCCCTCGGGGCACGAGCCGCAAAGGCCGCCGCAGCCGTCCGGACCGCAATGCCTGCCGCGACAATCGGGAACGCAGTCGCAATACGCCTGCGTGTACGGAACCTGGCCGCACCAGTTGCAGGCCACCAGGAAGGTGTCCGTGTCGGCCACGTACTGCAGGCCGCAGGCGTTGTTGTCGAGATTGAGGATCAGATCGGAACATCCGTTTACATAGACCGTTTCGTCACCCGCGTCCCCGCTGTAGGTCAGGCTGAAAATGCACGGGCCGAGCTCGACCACGCTGATCCGTCCGATCTCGCAAAGGTCGTCGGGCGGCTGACCCGGGCAGTACTCGCCGGCGGACATGCGGCATCCCTCGCAGGTCGGGAAGCACATGGAGCAGCAGTCGTTCTCGTAGTACACGCACAGGGCTTCCGGGGGACAGTCGTAGTCCGACACGCAAGTCGCCAGGCAATCCAGCCCGGCGCAGGGATTGTCGGGCAGGCAGGTTCCGCAGCACCCGGGCGGGTTGGTCTCGCAGTGCTCGTCCGGCGGGCAGTCGTCGTCGGAGACGCACTCCGCCGGGCAGGGAATGGGCACGCACTGGCCCGGGTCGCCTTCGCAGGTGTTACATGCAGGGCAGTCATCCGCCGAATCACACGGCGATGGAGCGCAGTGGCTGCAGCAGCCATCATGCGTGAACACGCACCGACCTGCGTCAGCGCAATTGACGTCGGCATAGCAAAATAGTGCGCAGTCAACGTCCCGGCAGGGATCGGAGTCGTAGTCGACGCAAGCGCATGGGAGCGCAGCGAGATACGCGAAAGTCGCCATCCAGAGAGCTGTTCTCATCGGTCCTTCTTCCTGGACGAGAAGGCCGGGCTCGCCGGTCGTTCCTCGTCCCGTGCTTACCAGGGCCATTGCTTCCTTGCGGCTCCACATCGATGCTACCATCAATCTGGAAGAAACTGAATCCGGATCTGTTTCATGAGTGCCTATCGAAAAGGGGGGTCTCTAACAGCAAGCCCCAACGGGGGCGGAATATGAAAGCCCAGGGCGAAGCCCTGGGACAAGGAGTGGTGAAGAAGTCAAAGCCCTGAAAGGGCGGTAATGTTGAGCTCAACATTATCGCCCTAATGTTGAGTTCACGATTATGTAGAGCTACGGTGGGGTTGGCCGAATAATCACCTGTGATCTTGCGTAGTTGACGACCGTACCTGTGGCGATCAACTCCACATAATAATTCTGGAGTACGTGCTGGCCAAACACATTGGCACCGCCACTGAGCACTGATTTCAGGGCGTGTACGACAACCATCTCCTCCGAAGGGATCATAAGCTTTTCATGGTTCGAAGCCGGCTTTTGAACTTTGCCCCCTACGGTCTGCTGAAAGTTGATGGGACTAGCCGCCGCGAAGCGGCGGGGGAACATAGCCTGGGGCTTCAGCCCCAGGAAAGGTCGGCCTTTTTTCCTTGCGCCCTGAAAGGGCGCGGCCTGCTAGCCATGGCTGGCCTCCAGGCCGCGCCCCTATCAGGGCGCGAAAAAATTTAGGCATCGCCTCCTGGGGCTGAAGCCCCAGGCTATGTTCCCCCGCCGCTTCGCGGCGGCTATAGCTCACAATATTATGTGGAGTTGATCATGACGGTCAGCCCGCTCAGGAGGGGCCGTAACTGCCAGAACTCCACATAACAATATACTCAACATTAGGGCGGAATAGATATGCGAAACGTCATTTCTATTTCGCCCTTACAGGGCTTGCGTCTTATTGCCCACCGGTTCCCAGGGCTTCGCCCTGGGCTATCTTATGCCGCCCCTTCGGGGCTTTCGGAGGCGAAGATCGAGGTGGGACCCCCAGATCTGTTAAGCACTCCTGTTTCATTGAACACCCTGGGCGCGGCCGGGGACTTTGGCTTGCGGGATCGCTCATGGCAAGCTATCATTGCGCTTGGAGGTATGAAAATGGGAATGACACAAGTTACCGTCGCCGTGAGCAACCCGGGCGATCCTGGTAGACGTTGGGAGGGGCTGTTCCTGGTAGATACCGGGGCCGTCGATTGTCTGGTCCCGGAGAAGAATCTGCGTGAGATCGGGATCGAGCCGAAAGGAAAACGCACTTATGAGCTGGTTGACGGCTCCGAGATCGTCCTCGATGTCGCTGTAGCGCAGATCGAATTCATGGGTGAGGTCGTGGGCGCTACGGTCATCTTCGGCAAGGACGGCGCCGAGCCAATCCTGGGCGTGACAGCGCTGGAGTCCGCGGGCATCGAGGTGGACCCGAGAAGTCAGCGTCTCAAGCGTCTCCCGGCCGTTAGACTGAAGTAAATTCGGGACCGTATGGGACGCGGGAGACGGGCAAAATGACGACAGTCAAGGAGACGTTCGATGTCATGCCGTCGAAGTTCATCAAGGACGCCGCCGTGGGCGTGACCGCGGTCTACCAGTTCGACATCACCGGCGAGGGCGGAGGGAAGTGGTACGCCGAGGTCAAGGACTGCGAGTGCAGCGTGACCGAGGGCGAGCACGAGAGCCCGAGCATCACCATCACCATGGACGCCCGGGACTACCTCGACATGGCCTCCGGCAAGCTCCACGGCCAGGTGGCCTTCATGACCGGCAAGCTCAAGCTCAAGGGCGATATGGCCCTGGCCGTCAAGATGAATGCGATGTTCGAGAAGTAGTTCGAGCGCGTCCTACCAGCTGTGCTCGATCGCGCCCTGCCAGCACACGCTCTGGCAGTTCGGCTCCTTCTGAGAGCACTTGCGGTGAAAGCCGGGGCAGACGTCGGCCAGGGTTTTCGCGAACCCGGGCTTGACCGCGGCCTTGGGCTCGTCGTAGTCGTCCAGGGCGATCTCCAGGATTCCCTCGGGACAGGCCATGGCGCAGTCGCCGCATCCGTCGCACTTGTCGGTGTCGACGGTGATGTAGTACTCGCCGGAGCCGTCAGCGTATCCGTAGTTAGCCCTTATCTCTGCGACCCTTTCTCTTCAAGAGATCCCGGCCGAAGATGGCCGCGCCCAGCGCGCCGACGATCTGCGGCTCGAAGCAGATCCTGGCCTCCATCTCCAGCCTCTTCTGGAGCCGCTGCACGACCCCGACGTTCTTGGCGATCCCGCCCGAGATGACGAAGTCCTCTTCCACGCCCACTCGCCTCAGCTGCCCATTGACCCTGCTGACCAGCGCTTCACAGGCCCCGGCCAGGATCTCGCTCTTGGGCACTCCCTGTCGCAGGTAGCCGAGGATCTCTGACCTGGCGAACACCACGCAGGTGCTGCTGATGGGCACCCCGCCGTCCTCGGCCTGCAGCGACAGCTCGCCCAGCTGTTCGAGGGGCACGTCCACGAACCCGGCCACGATCCCCATGGACCTGCCGGCCCCGGCCGCGCACTTGTCGTTCATGACGAAGTCCGTGACCTTTCCGTTTTCGTCGCAGCGGATCGCCTTGCAGTCCTGGCCGCCCATGTCCAGGATGGTCCGGACCGAGGGGAAGAACCAGTGGGCCCCTTTTGCGTGGCACGAGATCTCGCTGATGTTCTTGTCGGCGAACGGGATCACGATCCGGCCGTAACCCGTGGACACGATGAAGTCCATGTCATCGAGGGTCAGCCCGGCCTTGGACAGGGCGTTTTCCGTGACCTCGGTGCCCGTCTCGACGCTGTCCGGGCCGGTCAACACGAGATCCCAGGCCAGGATCTCGTCGTCTTTGAGGATCAACGCCTTGCCGGTCAGCGAGCCGATGTCCACTCCCAGGGTGATCATGCACGATCTCCCTTGCCGGCGGCGATCAGGGCGGCGCCCAGGGCCGAAACGATCTGCGGATGCTCGGGGACCATCAGCTTCTCACCCATCAGCTCCTCGAGGCATGTGATGATCCCCACGTTGCGCGCCAGCCCGCCGATGGCCATGCACCCCTGGCCCAGCTCGATCCTGCGCACCATCCCGAACACCCGGGTGGCGATGGACCTGTGGATGCCCTTGATGATGTCCTGCCTGGGCGTCTGCCGGTGGACCTGCGAGACCACCTCGGACTCGGCGAAGACCACGCACATGGAAGTGATGGCCACGTCCCCGGTGGCCTGCAGCGAGATCGGCCCCATCTGGTCGACCTCCACGCCCATCACCTTGGCCATGGCATCGAGGAAAACCCCGGTGCCCGCGGCGCACTTGTCGTTGAGGGCGAACTCGGCCACGTCGCCGGCCTCGGTAAGCCTCAGCGCCCTGGTGCTCTCGCCCCCCAGGTCGATCACGCCCCTGGCTTCCGGGTGAAGGAAATTGATCCCCTTGGCCGCGCACAGCACGTCGGTCGCCTGCCCTGACGCAAAGCCCACCTCCTCCTTTCCCGCTCCGGTGGCGACCACGGCCGTCAGGTCGTCCATCGAGATCCCGGCGGGCTTTTTGACCTCGGCCAGCGCGTCCTCGGCCGCCTGGCGGGTGTCGCCACCAGTGGGGGCCACGTGATAGCCGATCACCTCGGCGTCCTCCAGCACGACCGCCTTGGTCCACAGGGCGCCCATGTCCAGGCCGGCGCTCGTCATCAGGTACCTCGCCTACAGCTCAAGCATCTCGATGAATGCCTGGATCCGGGTCCGCAGCTGACCGTGGCCGGACTGGTCATGGCCCACCTCGAGGACGTTTGTGGGAATCCCGCGCTCCTCGAGGGCTTTGCGGTACAGCGGGGCCTCGTACAGGAACGGATGACAGTACTTCAGGTTGAAGTAGATCACGGCCTCGACGTCGAACTCGTCCACCAGTTGCAGGAGATAATCGAGCCTCGCCTCGGTGGGGTGCATGCAGGCGCACAGGGGTCGCTTATTGAAATAACGCCACAGGGCGACCATGGGATCGCCGTCTGCCTCCACCAAATACCAAAAATACCTGGTGGTGGTGCACAGGTCCTCGACGACGACAACGCCGCCTTCCTCCTCGACCATGCGGATCAGGGCCGGGTCGTCGATCAGGCTGCCGGTCACCAGCACCCTCGGGCCGTACTTTTTCGGTGGCTTCCTGCCGCGGATCTCGTCGAACAGCCGACGCAACAACGGATTGGCCTCGTCCTTGGGCATGACCGACACGGCCATGCACACGTCGAGCGCTTCTTCGCCGGACATGGGGGAGGGATCGGCCTTCCTCAGCGAGTACAGCTCTCTCAACAAAGACCTGGTCTCGTCGTGCAGCTTGATCGCCTCGGTCAGTTTCCGATCGGTGATCTCGATCCCCGAGACCTCCTCCATCCTGGCCCTGAACCGCCGCAGCTCCTCGAGGAAGTAATCGCGGTTGGCGTCGTCGGTCAGCTTCTGGGGGTTGTTGACCATGTACACCGGCACGCCGTCGATGTACCTGCCCCAGATGTCGCACAGCCTGCGGATCACGTCACAGGTGTTGGGCAGCGCCAGGCAGTCCAGGAATTTCAATTTTCCGTCCAGCGCGTGATCGAAGACGTTGCGGACGAACTCGCAGGTGCACGACTGGAAATAGGAGTCCGCCAGGCGGACCGGCTCCGGGGTGCCGTACAGAGGATAGGGCAGCATACCGGCGGCCCAGATGATCTCCTCGGGGACGTACAGGCACCGGTACCCCACCACCTTCATGCCCCGGGCCTTCGCCTCGCTCGCCACCTGGCCCGGATCTCTCGCCACCGCACGGAAGACGTCCAGCGCCGACGAGGACTCCGCGGCCGTCATGTCAGACTCCCTTCCTGGCCAGGAGGATCTCGACGAAGGAGTCGAGGTTGGCCTTGGTGGCGACCGGGTCGTACTCCCGGACGTCGACGCCGTCCAGGTCGAACACCAACGAGGGCACGCCGGTGGCCTCGAAGATCGCCTCCTTGGTCATCCGCTGCATCCCCGGCAGGAAGCCGCAGGTGCGCTTGACCACCGAGATCACCCCGTCGATCTGGTAGTCCCTGGTGGCCTTGACCAGGTAGTCGATCACCGAGCGGTAGAGTGGATTGGCCGGGCTGGCCAGCTGGGCCCGGGCGATGCTGTGAAGCGGTTTTTCGGGATCCATCAGGTCGGGATCGAGGTTGAAGCCGGTCAGGAACTCCAGCATGCTCTTGGCCACCACGGCGCCGTGCCGCTCGGGATAATTGAGCAGCTTGAAGTCGCACAGCGGCGGCATGCCGATCCACATCAGCCTGAGCTTCTCGTCCTCGACAACCCCGAACCCCTTCTCCACCCGCTCCTTGAGCTCGTCCCGATACCTCTCGAAGATGTCCATCTTGCGCACGCTCTTGGAGAGCGCCAGCGGAGCGGTGGTGGCGATGACGTTGTCGTAGGCCCTGATGGGGGTCGGGACAGCCCGCTTGTAGGTGTCGACCTCGTCGAGCAGGGTGTTGAGCTCCTTGGTGAAGGCGACTTCTTCCACGAGCCTGTCGTGGTCGAACTCGTAGCCGTGCTCCACCAGGAAGTCGATCATCCCCTGCATCTGGCCCACGAAGTACTCGATCGCGTGATCGGGGATGTCCTTGCCCCAGGTGTTGATGGGCGCGTCCAGGAAGTAGTAGGGGGCCTCGTACCTGTCCACCACCTGCAGGAAGGACTTGGACTCCGACATGCAGGGGTAGTTGGAGCCGATCACCAGGTCTGGCTCGGCGAAGGCCATCTCGAAGAAGTCGTCCCGCTCGTCGCAGTTGGCCACGCCTATGGAGCAGCGGTGGACGGCGCAGACGTCCCTGGAGAGTCCGTCCTCCTCGGCAACCTGGCAGTACTTCTCCGACATGCCCATGATCGACGCGTAGGCGCCCAGCATGTCCGAGTACACCGTGGCCACGTCCATGGCCAGCAGGATCTCCTTGGGCATCAGCACCGAGCAGTAGACCGCGGGTATGCCCTGCGCTTTTTTCAATTTGACATCCGCGAACCGGGTGACGATCCCCATCTGCATCTCTTCGATGACCTGCATGTCAGGCAGGGGAACCGGGATATCCTGGTCCTGCCCCGCTTCTGGTGCAGTCATTCGCGCCTCCTGAACGACTCTTGATCCCGGAAGTCTTGACTGCGTCTTCCGGACAATGACTACTGCGATTGGAGGAGGAATCTACGGGAGGGACTCTCGCGTGTCAAGGACGACGCGCGAAGACTACGGCTCCACGGGCTCGCCGTCCACGATCCCGTACTCGCAGCCGCAGGGGTTTGTCTGGTTCTCGGCGTCGCAGCCTGTGGCGTAGTAGTCCTCGCCAAAGGTGTCGGTGCAGTACGCGTCGCAGTCGTGCTCGGTCCAGCTGTACTCGTCGTCGTCGCAGACCACCACGGTATCATCGTCGACGCAGTAGGACTCGCCCGGCGTGCATTCGGCGATCATGCCGTCCATCACGTCGTACACGCAGTCGCAGGGCTCCTCGGCCTGCGAGTCGCAGCCGTATGAGGAGTACTCGGGGCCGTGGACCTCGTGGCAGTAGTCGTTGCAGTTCTGCTCGGTCCAGCTCCAGTAGTCGTCGTTGCAGATGGCGACGTTCTGGTCGTCGAGGCAGTAGAAGTCGCCCGGGGTGCACTCGGCGATGTCGCCGTCGATGATGTCGTACTCGCACATGCAGGGGTCGTCGGCCTCGGCGTCGCAGCCGTTCGTGTAGCTGTCGAGGCCGTACATCTGGTTGCAGTACTCCTCGCAGTCCTGGCTCGTCCAGGTCTGGCCGTCGTCGTTGCAGGACATGAGCGTGCCGTCCTCGCAGGCCAGCGCGCCCGGCTGGCACTCGTCGTCGGGTCCGTCGCCGCCGCAGTCGCCGTTCGTGTCCCTGGGCTGCCCGTCGGGACACAGGTCGGACCTGTAGTCCGCGAAACAGCCGATCATGCCCAGCGAGAGCCCGGCCACCAGCACGATCGCCAGCAGGATCATCAGCAGGCCCGGGGCCTTTTCCTCCTGGCCGTCGAGCTGCTCTCGCGCCCAGGTCGACGGGTAGTGGGCGCCGTCGTAACGCGCGACCGGCCTCACCTCGAAAAGTTCTTTCGACATTTCATCTCTCCCATCAGTCGAAGCCATATGGAAACAGTTTCTCATACTCTTTGTAATGTTTGGCGAGAAAAATCCGATTGCGTTCGTCCCACAGCTCGTTGCCGATCTCGTCGGCGATCGGGATCAGCATCTTCTCGTGGGCGCACAGGATACCGGGCACCTCGGTCACCTTGCCGGTTAGCTGCCAGTTCAGGCAGCCGCAGTAGTTGGAGCAGCGGCCCTGCAGGGCGCAGCCCTCGCATTGGCTGCGCTCCTTGCGGTTCAAGCGGACCAGCTCGTCGCGGCGGTCGGTCAGCCCGGAGTCGACGTGTCCGATGCAGTAGTCGTCCGCGTCCGGCTTGTCGGAGATGAACTGCACGCAGGGGAAGATGCGGCCGTCGGGGGCTACGGAGATCTTCTTGGCGCCGAAGTCGCAGATCTCGCCCAGGCGGATCGGCGAACTGGCGTGGGTTTTCAATTTATCGTCGAACAGACCCAGGTGGAACCGCTCGCCGGCGCGGATCTTTTCAAGATAGAATCCGGCCAGCTGCCGGTAGCTGCGCTCGAGCCGGCCGATGTCGTCCGGCGTCCAATCCGCGTGGCTGTAACCCAGCTGGTGCACGAAGTAGCGAACCCCACGGCCCCACATGTACTCGATCGACGAAAGCAGCCGCTCGACCGTGGGCGGGGTGATCACGCTGGTGACGATCGTATGGGGGTTGTACTTCAGGATCATCTCGAGCTTGCGGTCCAGGACCTCGAAGCTGCCGCGGCCGTCTTCGAAGACCCGCTGGGCGTTGTGGGCCTTCTCGTCCCCGTCCAGGGAGACGGCGAACAGGACGTTGTGGTCGCGGCAGAAGCGCAGCTTGTCCTCGTCGAACAAGGTTCCGTTGGTCGAGAGCCTGAAGTGCATTTTTTTATTCTGCTTCCGCCCGCGCTCGCAGGCGTACGCGGTCAGTTCCTGGATGCGGTCGAACATCAGCAGCGGCTCGCCGCCGAAGTAGGACACGCAGGCCGAGGACCCGCCCAGCCGCACGGCCAGGTCCACGGCCCGCCGCGCGGTCCGGGCCGGCATCCTCTCCTTGACCTTGGAGGGGGCGTAGCAGTACCTGCAGCGCAGGTTGCAGTCCTTGGTCAAATGCAGGATGACTTTCATACCGGATGGATGACTAGCAACAGCCGTGCCAGCTTGTTGGCGCCCCAATTGCTTGAAATAAAAGATGTTTTTTTGAGCCGCCGCCTCAGTTTACCTCAGAAATCTGATGATGTCGCAAAAACCGAGAAAGGCTGATAGCCTGTCGATCCGAGGAGAATGCGCTTGAGGCCGAACCTCCACCACCCGGTGTTCGTCGTCGTCGCCCTGCTCGTCGGCTCCGGCCTGGCCCAACCCGGCCTAGCCGACGGACGCGCGCAGGCCAAGCGCCTGATCAAGAGCCTCTCGGCCCGCAGCTTCAAGGTCCGTCTCAAGGCGGCGATCGTGATCGGCAAGCAAAAGGTGACCGCCGCCCTGCCGGCGTTGAGGAAGATCGCCGACAAGCAGACCGAGAAACCCACGGTTCGCGCGGCTGCAATCATATCGCTCGCCCAGATGACCGACGAGCCTTCTCGCCGCCGGTTTGCATACCTGCTGGGACACGAGAACGAGCTGATCGCCAAGGCGTCGGAGAAGGCGCTGTTGATGCTCGACCGGGCCCAGCCCCAGGAACCCGTCTACCTGGTGTCGGTAAAAAAACCAAAACTTCCCAAGGGCGTCCCCGCCTCCAGGGGCGAACGGCTGATGCACGAGATCAAGCGGCGCATCGACGCCACCGGCGGCCTCGTGCCGGGCGGAGGCGAGGAGGAGTTCCTGGACCAAGACGAGCTCGCCGAACACCTGGAAAAACGCAAACTCGACGGCCTGTTGCTCAGGCCAGAGCTGGTCGAACTCGTAGCCAAGGCCGAGGGGGGCCGGACCACCGTGGTCGGCCAGGTGCGGATCGCGGTCTACGGCCTGGTGGACGGGCAGAGGACCTTCCTCGCCGAGGGCGGAGCCGACGCCTGGATCGAGGACCAGAGGATCACCAGGGCCGAGCGGACCGGGCTCGAGAACGAGGTGCTCGACGGCGCCGTGGACTCGGCCTGGATGCAGGTGGTCCAGGACCTCTCCAGCAGGGGGGCCGAGTGAAAGGTAACCGTTCAGGGGGTCCACCGGTATTGGATTATGGTTACAGAGGAGGCCTTTGAGTGAGACAAATATCAGCAGCGTTGGTGGGGTTGTCGCTATTTCTTTTTGGTAGTTGCTCTGATGATGATCCGTGCTCGAAAGGCTTTATTATTGGAGCGTGCGGACTTGATGGAGAGTGCGTCGAGTGCGTAACACACGATGATTGCGTTGACAGAGGAATGTCATGTGGTCTCGACGGGGCATGTGGCTACCATATTCCATGTGCGGATGATCAAGATTGTCCAGGGGAAATGGTTTGCTCAAATGGTCTTTGTTGGCCTTCATGCAACAACGATGAAGATTGTCAAGAAGGCAAGCGTTGCGATGGTAGAGCTTGCTATTCATTGCGATGCACCTCCGAAGGAACCTGTCCGGAAGGTTGGGAACCCATCGAGGGATCTCTCGAGTGTCGGTATTCTGGTGTACGATGAATTGAGGGGAAGGAATACCGGACAGACACCTTTTCACCCTACAACCCATATGCCAGGCATCATCCTGCTTGACATGCAGTCATTTTGACTGCACACTTGAAGTGGAGGTTCTGGATGGCGAAGACGCTGACACTCAGAAATGTGCCCGATCCGGTCGTCAAGGCGCTGCGTGAGCGTTCGCGGCGAAATGGCAGGTCCATGCAGGCCGAGCTGTTGGCCATCGTCGGCGCCGCCGTCGTTGACCGGGCGTCGCTTGTAGAACAGCTCCGGGCGTGTCGGTCGTCGATGACCGGCCCCATGACCATCGATGAGATCGAAGAGTCCATCGCGGAGGGCCGATCCTGAAGCTCGTCGTCGATACCGACGTGATCGCCGCGGCGTTGCTGGGGGAACCGGCGCGCGGGGAGGAGGCCGCGCGCCTGCTGGCGGAAGCGCGGGTTCTTCTTGCCCCCGCCCACTGGAAAGCCGAGTTGGCCAACGTCGTCTGGAAGGCGACGTTGTCGGGCCGCCTTCCCGTCGAGCAGGTCGATTCCGTGATGGAAGCCGCGTCACTGCTTCCCGTCACCAGCGTTGACGTCTCCGATCTCTGGTGCGGAGCTGTCGCGCGTGCCGTAGCCAGCAGGCATCCGGTATACGACACGTTGTTCGTCGAGCTTGCCATACGAGAAAAAACGCGCGTTGCCAGCTACGACAGAGCGTTACAACTCCGCTTTCCTGATACCGTCCTCGCTCCCGCCAACTGGAAGGGCTGACCATGCGGTTGTTGTTTTGCTTGATATTTCCACCGATCCTCCTCGTCCTGGCCGCCTGCTCGACAGGGGCGGGCGATCCCGGCGACGCCGGGAAGGACGGCGGCGACCTGGACGCGGAAGCGTTTGATGGCGGGGACGCGGGCCCGGCGGACGGCGACGACGATCTTCCGACCAGTTGCGGGTTCGACTACGACTCCACGTTCACCAGGTCGCGCCGGGCTCCCCTCCCCGTCCCCGAGGCTCCTCAGGCCCACCCGTCCAAGGACGGCGTCGACCGGATCGCCCACGCGGAGCCCGAGCCGCCGGGCTACTACCGGCTCGCGATCGGCGGCTTTCGTTATCCGCTCGACGACCTCGTGCTGCCCGACTACTCCGACGACATGCCGCTGTTCGCCCGCGGCGCGGCATGGGACGAGCCGACCCGCTGCTTCGAGACGCCGCTGGGCGTGCAACTGCTCGGCGAGGCCCGGGCCTATGACCTCTACCGGGCGATCGCCGAGCTGACCACCGGCGTGCCGGTCGACGACGGTCCGGATGTCAGGTCGGTGCTCGGCCTGCGCGGCGCCTACCCGGGCACATTCGCCTGGCACGGCAACCAGCCCGATCGCTTCAACGACACGCTGGTGCTGCTGTGGATCGACGCCGCGGGCGACAAGCACGTGCGCGAGTTCCCGGTCAACACCGACACCGGCGCCTACGACTTCGGTTACCACAGCTCGTCGTCCCTGCGCCCCAACCGGCGCTACCGGTACATCAACGGCTGGCACCGCGGCTACAACGCGCTCAGCATCACGGAGTACGGCTACCGGGTGCGCGACGACGCCAACAAGAACGGCCACTGGGACAGCGACCGCAACGGCTGGCTGCCGCCGGACACCGACGCCGATCACGACCGGGAGGGCAGCGCTCACAACATCCACATGGGCTCGCTTCAAGCCCCCCTTGGCGCGGCCGAGGTGCGCCGCTGGTCGGCCGGCTGCCAGGTGATCCCGGGCATGCTCAATTGGCTCGAGTTCATCGCCAACGCCTGGACCGGCGAGGGCGATCCGGTCGACTACTTCCTGGTGGACGTCAGGGACATTGCGCCCGAGGTCTGGGATCCCTGCACGCCGGACGGCGGCCACCGGTGCCCCTTTCCGATCGACTCCTTCCCGTTCTCCGATCAGCGCGACACGGCCGCCAGCCAGATCGACGTGTTCGACCTCTACAGCTGCTCGGCCGCGGACGAGTCCGGCCCGGAGCTCGTCTACCTTTTCACCATCGACCGCTCCGGAACCCTCTCGGTCTCGGTCGACTGCCAAGAGCCCGTCGACATCGACGTCCACCTGCTCGACGGCGACGACCCTAACGCCTGCCTGGCGCGAGCCAACGTTTCGTTCGAGTACCCGATCACGCCCGGCCGGTACTTCATCGTGGCCGACACCTACACAGACGGCGCCGAGGTCCTCTCGGGAGAATACCTCCTGCAGGTCGACCTGCAGTGACCGTCACCCCCTCGGGCACCCCGGGGTCCAGGTCTTCCTGTTGTCGTAGTAGACGGGCTTGCGGTCGGGATATCTCTTCCTGTAGGCGCGGTACCTGTCATACCAGAAACGATAGCGGCGCTCGGACGAGCGGAACCGCTCGTGTGGAAGGTCGATCAGGGCCTGCTGCACTTTCCAGACGTTCCTGTCCGACAATCGCCAGTCGTAGTCGCCGAGGTCCTCGAGCGCGAAGGCCGCGTAGCCGACGATCCTACCCGAGAGGTCTACGAATGGATCGAAGTAGCTGTCCACCAACTGCCGCAGCGTCCGGAACACGGGCTTCCTGCCGTGCAGCCCCGGGTCCCGCGAGCGCGCCACCGTGCCCCACCTGCCGTCCTTCCGGTACAGGAACACAACGTGGTCCAGCTTGTCCTTCGACTCGAGGTCCAGCAGCGTCGCCGGGTAACCGTGCTGCTCCAGGATGACGGCCGCTGCCAGGGCCGCCTCCAGACAGTGAGCGCTCCCCTTCCTGACCACCCCCCGCAACGACCTCAGGGTCTCGCCGCCTTTCTCCTTGTTGTAGGGCAGCGAGTTGAGATAGCGCTGCACCTGATATGGCGTGCGGAGCCGCTTGACGATCGACCACTCGACGCGGGTGAAGTCCCTCATGGACGGCTTCATGACGGCCAGTATTATACCAACAGTGGCGGCAAATGTGCTAAAATTGCCGTGGAATCGACCAACTCGTGAAAGGAGCTCCGCCGTGTCCACGAATCGCTTGCATGCATTGTTCCCGATCATCCTGGGCCTGCTGTTCCTGTGGACCATCGTCCTGGCCGGGTGCACGCCTACCGTCAGATCCGGCGACAGCGACGCTGGCCAGGACGGATCCGACGCCGGGACCTGCGACTGTCTCACGGACGCGGACTGCGACGACGGCAATCCCTGCACCGACGCCGTGTGCACGGACTGCATCTGCACCTGGGAGCCCAACAGCAACTCGTGCGACGACGCCGATACCTGCACTACGGACGACGTGTGCTCTCAGGGCTCGTGCGGAGGCTCACCGGTCGATTGCGACGACGGCGACGCCTGCACGGTAGATAGCTGCGATTTGGCCACGGGCTGCGTGCACGACCCGCTCGACTGCGACGACGGCAACGAATGCACGGACGACAGCTGCGACGCGGCGGTGGGTTGTGCGCACGTGGACAACAACGCCCCGTGCGACGACGGGAACCCCTGCACCATGGACGACCTGTGCGGAGGCGGTGACTGCATGGGAAGCCCGCTCGATGTCGACGGGGACGGATTCGTTTCCGACCAATGCGGCGGGCTCGACTGCGACGACGGTGACATCCAGATCAATCCGGACGTGTTCGAGGGGTGGGGTGACGACCCGTCGTGTTACGACGCCGTCGACAACGACTGCGACGGGTTGTCCGACTTTAACGACGACACTTGTATTTGCTCGTGCATCGAGGACGCAGAGTGCGACGACGGGTTCTTCTGCAACGGCGCCGAACTCTGTGACGGCTGCTGGTGCATGCCCGGCATATGGTTGGATTGCGATGACGGGGTGGCCTGCACGACCGATGTCTGCAACGAGGAGACCGACGCCTGTGACTATCTGCCGGACGACGGGGCGTGCGACGACGGCAACGACTGCACCGACGACGCCTGCGATTCCATAGCGGGCTGCGTGTACACCAACAACGCCAACCCCTGCGAGGACGGCAACCCGTGCACGGCTCCTGACACCTGCCAGGACGGTCTCTGCCTGTCCGGGCCCGACGTGTGCGGCGGCGACAGCGTCGTGGTGATGGTCTACCTCGGGGCCGACAACGACCTGGATCCCTACGCCCTGACCGACTGGCAGGAGATGGAGAGCGCCAACGTCGACGACACGGGATGGCTGCGCGTGTTCATGCTGATCGACCGCCACTGGAGCGGCGCCTGGTCGGACACCCGGCTGTACGAGGTGCACAACGGGGCCAGCACCGAGCTGGACGGCCCGCACCTGGGGATCACCGCCGGCGCCAGCGACGACGAGCTGAACATGGGCGACCCGGCCACGGCCGCCAACTTCATCCTGGACGTCAAGGACATCGCCGGCGCCGGGGTGTCATACTATTTTATTTTCTGGAACCACGGCGATGGCTGGCGTTCCGGGGGGACCGGCCTCCCGAAGATGCCGGTCAAGGAGGTCTGCATCGACGAGACCAGCGGCTGGGACGGTCTCTACACGAATGAAGTCCACACCGCGCTCGCCGGCCAGGGGCTCTCGTTCGTCGGCTTCGACGCCTGCCTGGAGGGCATGGTGGAAGTGGCCTACGAGCTTCGCAACGACGCCCTGGTCATGGTCGGCTCGGAGGACTCGGAGCCGGCCGACGGCTGGGACTACCTCGGCCTGCTCGATCGCTTTCAGCTGGGGCCGAATCCCACCCCGCAGGCATTCGGTGAAGCCGCCGTCGACACCTACATCGACGCCATTCCGAACGATCCCTGGTACGACTACATCACGCTGGCGTCCTACGACCTGACCCGGATGGACGCCCTGGCCATCGCCTGCGACGGCATGGCCGCGGCCCTTACCGCCCTGGGCAACAGGGACTGGAACCGGGTCTGCAACGACGGTCAGCTCGAGTGGTTCGACGTGGAACCGTACGCCGACCTGTACAGCCTGGCCGAGCGGGCCGGCGTCCACGACCCGGCCAGCGCCGCCGCCTACGACGCGGTCATGGTCGAGGTCGGCCAGCTCGTGCTGTACGAGCGCCACCGCGCCGACCACCCCGACGCCCACGGCATCTCGATCTACTTCGAATGCCGCGGCCCCGACCCCGCCTACAACGCCGCCAACATCCAGTGGGCGGCCGACACCACCTGGGACGAGATGCTCAACTCCCACTGAGCTCTGACCATGATGGCTATTTTTCCCCCTATCTTGCACTACCAGACAGCTTTGGGAAAGTGCTCCAGAATGCGTCGATCTTTTGTGACCAGCGGTGTGTCGTGGAGAAGAGCAGTCGCAACGATCAGGCGATCGAAGGGATCGCGGGTCCAGGTCAATGACATGGCGTGTGTCACGACGTCCTCCATGCGATCGTCCGAAAGCGAAAGCCCGTGTTCAGCCGCGAGGCCGCCGAGCACCTCGTCCGGACTGACTTTCATCCGACCGATCTCTCTCAGATAAGCAAGCTCGAGTCGAACCATGGGCGAGACGAACAGGGCGTCACGCTCGAGAATCTCTCTCGACGCGGATCCCCATACGTCCGAACGACCTTCCCAGAGAGCAACCACCGCGTGGGTGTCCAGAAAGGCTTTCAGCTTTGGGGATCCCATTCGTGCTCCCAGGAGGTCTCAACGAGCTCATCAAAGGTGCAGTTCAACGCCTCCCGCCTTGGAAGGTCCTCGAGCCGCTGACGCCGTCTCCCCTCCGGAACGATGAGGATCCGGCGTCCATTGCGCACAACTTCCTGCGGCACACCGGTCTCCAGGACCCGGTCGAGTATTCGATAGACATTGGTACGAAGTTCGGTTGCGCTTATTGGCTTGCCCATGGTCACCCTTTCTACGTACGTACGATACCACATACGTACGCATCGATCAACCGCACAGGGCTGACCCGCCGGGCGACGGTTGGGACTACCTCGGTCTGCTCGACCGCTTCCAGCAGGAGGTCGACCCGACCCCGCAGCTCTTCGCCGAGGCGGCCGTCGACACCTACATGGATTCCTACCCGGACAATTTCCTGTACAACTTCATCACGCTGGCGTCCTACGACCTGACCCGGATGGACGCCCTGGCCCTGGTCTGCGACGACATGGCCGCGGCCCTGTGTCTTTAGACCGGCTGAAAACCACCCCGAGTCGGGGAACTGGCATAGTTCTCAGAACAAGTTGTCCAACAGGCCGACTATCTCGCGGGCCTGCTCGGTGGCATCATCTGGCTCGGGCACCCGCGGCGGAGTCCCGGCGAGGATCATCCAGGCATCCAGGGCTCCGGTGGCCAGCATGCCGTCGAGGCTAAAGATGTACACCCGGGCCGAGCCACCAGCGCGTGCGGCGGCTATGTCTACGGCCAGCTGTGCAGGCTCGGTGTAGCCCTCCTCGGAGACCATGCCAATGGTCCCCACGATTCCCAGTGCAATAACGCCTGCCTCTCCAAAGTGCTGCCTGGCCTCGAGGGCGTACTGGTAGACCAGGTCCGGCCCGGGCGTGATGCCCAGAAGTTGGACGAAAGTGGAACGGTAGACCATGAAGTAGATCTCGTCGAAAGCGACACCGACGATGGGTGTGTTGAAGGCGTCCTGGATCTCGAAGTCGTCATCCCGTAGATCGTCGAGCACCATGGGATAGGCGGCTGCTGTCACCCTGTATCCACGCTCCTGCACTTTGCGAACCAATTCCGCGTATGCCTGGGTGGATCGCTCATATTGTTCAGGATCCACGTTCTCCTTCAGCGTGGGAATCACCACCTCGAAGAGCCCGCCCTCCCGCATGGCCCTGATCTTGTCGACGCTCATTTCCATGTCGAACATGATCCATTCCAGCGGTATATGGCGCTGCTCGATCCAGTCGAGGAACTCGTACACATAGTCGCTCGCCTGCGCAAAGTTCTCCTCGTTGAACCAATATCCCTGCTCCTCGGGCAACAGCAGCCAGGCGTTGACCGGAATGCCCATGCGAGCGGCGCTCCGCAGCATCGACTCCAGCTCGGGACCCAGGGGCTGGTCGGGTTGCACGGCGGGGCACAGAGCCGTCCCGGGATACTCGGCCAACAACGACAGTTTCTGCTCCATGTCCGAATATGCCAGAAACTCCTCGTAGACTACGTAGGTCACGCCCTCCATGGATGGGGGCCGGGTCTCATCAGAGCAGGAGGGCAGCCAGAAGAGAGCAATCGCAAGAGTTATCCTGCTTCGTCTCATCACAACCAACTTTACCCGTTCTCTCGCCAAATTTACAAGCTGGGCTGCGGCCCATAGCCGCCTATCATATCCTGGACGGCCCGGAATGAAAAGTACATACCAGTACTTCGCATCCTAGCAGATCCTGCAGGTTCCGGAAATGGGGTGCGTAACGGAATGAATTGCAGCCACCGAATGAATTGCAGCCAGTGCTTGACGTGGCCACGGTTTTGTCTTACCCTGCGGTAAGACACACGGAGAGACCCATGCCCGATGCCAACATGTCCACCAAGGGACAAGTCGTCATCCCGGTCGAGATTCGCCGCTCCCTGGGCCTAGGGCGCAAGGTGGTATTCAGGGTCGAGGAGCGGGACGGCAGCATCGTGTTGACACCGATCCGGAATCTTTCCTGGCGCTCTCTGAGGGGCTCTCTGGCCGGGGATTCCCTGACCGCTTCGCTCGAGATGGAGCGCCGGCGCGACCGCGAGCAAGAGTCATGAGCACGACGCGCGTGCTGGACGCCTGGGCGGTGCTGGCCTGGTTGGGCGGCGAGGAGCCGGCCGCTACCCGGGTTAATAGTCTTCTCGATGACGCGACCGACGAGCAGGCTCGCCTTCCGATGTGCATGATCAACCTGGGAGAGGTCTACTACGTACTGGCCAGGACCCGCGGACGTGACAAGGCGGAGTCGGTCCCTAAAGACCTCGAAGCAGCTCCCATCGAGTTCACATCGGTGGACGACGATCTGGTCTGGGCAGCGGCGAGGTTGAAGGCGGACTATCCGATCTCGTACGCGGATGCGTTCGCGGCGGCGCTGGCGTTGAGGCTGGGTGGAGAACTGGTCACCGGAGACCTGGATTTCAAGGCGCTGGAGCACGACGAAGGGCTGGAGTTGCACTGGCTTGAGCGGAAATGACGGCGCGATGGGAATCGGGGGTCACGGAATTGAAAAAGGAACTCCACCAAGCTCACACCGTGGACGGCATGCGGCTGGTCATGGTCAGGAAGAGACCAACTGGGAAGATCCGCGCTGCGCCGGTGCTGTTCATCCACGGGCTCGGCCAGAACCGCTACACCTGGGACCTGCCCGGAAGAAGCCTGGTCGAGTACCTGGTCGAGGCCGGGTTCGACACGTACAACGCCGAGTTGCGGGGCCACGGGCTGAGCCGCGCGAACGGCTGCGACCTTCCCGAGGACTTCGAGGACTACGTACGCTATGACTTCCCGGCCCTGGTCCGGGCGGTTCTCGCGATCTCGGGTGCCGAGAAAACTTTCGTCTGCGGGCACAGCCTGGGCGGGACCATCGCCTACTGCGCCTGTCCCGTCCATCAGGACGAACTGGCGGGCGTCGTCTCCCTCTCCGGGGCATATCACTTCGGCAGGGGCAACCGAGTCTTTCGCCTGTGCGCGGTCATGGGCAAGCTCGCCTACCACACCACCCTCATTCCGTGGGTGCTGCCGCGAACCCTGTACGTGGATCTGGTGGGAACCGCCTTGAAGGCCGGGCTCTTCTACTGCGATCGCCCCCGGCCCTTTTCCCCCTTCCAGCTCTGGTATCCGGGAAGCATCGAGAGGGAAATCCTGAAAGAGCGCATCGACAAGGGATTCGACAGGACCAGCGTCTCGGTCTTCAGGCAAATCATCCGCTGGGCGGCCACAGGGGCCGAGGCGGTCATCGAGGGAGGAGACGGGTTCAGCGGGCGGATCGAGGATCTCAGGGTTCCGCTGCTCGTGGCGGCGGGAGATGCGGATGCCGTGACGCCGCTCGAGTCGGTGATCGGAGCCTTCGAGGGCGCCGGGAGCCGGGATAAAACCTTGAAAGTGTTCGGGCCGGACGAGAACGGGGTCAGCTTCGGGCACCTCGACCTGATCTGCGGCCAACACGCTCCCCGTGAGGTCTGGCCGTACCTCCGGCATTGGCTGGAAGAGAGAACCGGGGAAATCAGTCAGAATGATCAGTAGTCGAACAACCTCAGCTCGCCCATGCTCCCGGGGTCTTCGGTCGGGCCCATGGGGGAGAAGGCGCTGACCGACCGGGCGCCGCGGTCGTTGTCGTAGACGACCAGGTCGAAGGCGAAAGTCTCGCCCGCGTCCGGCGGCTCGTTCACGTAGCCCAGCTCGGTCCAGGGGATGCGCACCTTGAAGGTGTAGCCCACGCCCTTCTGGCAGTCGTTGTCCGGCGTGGGGCCGTCCAGGTCGAAGCGGAAATAGATCTCCTTCGCGTCCCAGGTGCCCGCGCCCACGCGCTCGTATGAGGTCGAACCGACCAGGTTGAAGGTCGCCCGGAAGGGCGGCTCGAGCGGATCCCGGTCCCGGACCAGGACCAGCTCCACGGCGTCGTCGCGCAGAAGGTCGTCGCGGCTTTCACGAAGCTGGGAGCAGAACACCTCGTCGTCGCTCTTGACGGCCAGCATCAGGGCCGAGTTGTCCCACAGCGCGTATACCCTGCTGGCGTCCTCGCCGGCGGACGGGGAGCGGGACAGGGGAACCGCCCCGGAGCCCAGGAAGTCCGCGATGCCCTGGTCGCCGAAGGAGACCGAGTCGCGCCCGACCTGCCTGGCATCCAGCACCCGCGTCTTGAGCACCAGCGCGCCGGCCCCGTGGGCGAAGTAGCTGCGTTTCGGATGGCCGGGCGGATCGGGCTCCCAGTCCGGCGGCCAGTGTAACACCCGGGTTTCTCCGGATGGCCAGTCCTGGTCCCGCAGCTCGATCCCCAGCCCCATCAGCCGGCTGGGGCCCGGGCTGTCGTTGTCCGGTATGAAATCGAGCGGAATTGCTGCGAAGACCGTGTAGCCGTCCTGGTGGCTCAGGAAGCTGTGGAGCACGTGGACGCCGAGCGGGTTCGCCTTCTCGACGTAGTGCTCCGAGCCGAAGGCCAGGGCCAGGTCGTCGAAGCCCCTGGACGCCTCCTCGGAATCGCGCAGGCCGTCGAGGACCAGCACGACCAGGTCGCCTTCCCAGATGTCGGGATCGTTGGCCACCACGGACTCGTCCTCGACCCGGACCTCGAGATACAGATGGTGCTCGTTATGGGCCAGGGTGACCCGGGCCGGGCCGAAACGCAGGCCCAGCGGGACGCCGGCCGGGGCCAGGCCTTCTTCGGGATCCACCAGGCTCGGGCCGGCGTGGGCCACGGCCGTGGTGTCGCGGCTGAAGAAGAGCGTGGTCTTGAGCGTCTCCGCGCCCAGCAGCAGCGAGTGACTGAAACCCCAGGACAGGCGCTCGCCTCCAGCCGACAGGCCGGACAGCTCGATCCGGCACGACTCGCAGCCCGCGATCGAGCCGAACTCCGCGCGCTGTTCGAAATCGACGGTGTCGAGAGCTCCGGTCTCGCCGTCCAGCGTGGCCTGGAGCTGGCTCACCCCGTCGAAGGGATCGACGTCGTCCACCGTCACCGGGAAAAAGTTCCGGTACAGCTCGAAGCCCTCGCCCTGGCCGCAGGCCGACAACAGGAAGACCACTGCGAGCCAGCCGCACCTGGGACGCGCGGGTCGAAAGGGTCGGCTTTCTTCCTCTCCGGGCTTGCTCACTCTGCTCACTCTGCTCACTCTGCTCACTTGATCCCGTGCTTCTTCAGCAGGTCCCGCAGGTGGTGGCGATCGAGGCGGGCCTCCCGGGCGGCGCTGGAGAGGTTGCCGTTGTGACGCTGGATCAGGTCGGACAGGTAGGCCCGCTCGAAGGAGTCGACGACCCGGGACTTGGCCTGCTTGAATGGCTCCTTCGGGCCGCGCCTGGCGGTCGCCTCCCCCAGACCTCGGGCGATCTCGGCCACGAACAGCTCGAGATCGAAGAGGTCCGAGCGGTGAAGCGCCATGGCACGCTCCACCACGTTGCGCAGTTCCCGGACGTTGCCGGGCCAGGGGTAGTCGGCAAAGCGCATCATGGCCGAGGCCGGGACGCTCACCTCCGGATCGCTCTTGTGCGCCCGGCGGGCGAAGTGCTCGACCAGCAGGGGCAGGTCCTCGATCCTCTCCCGCAGGGGCGGCACCCTGAGCGACACGACCGCCAGCCGGTAGTACAGGTCTTCCCTGAAGCGGCCCTCGGCCACCTCGTGTCTCAGATCCCGGTTGGTGGCCGCCACCACGCGGATGTCCACTTCTATCGTGTGGCCGGAGCCGACCGGCTTGACCTGGCGGCGCTCGAGCACCCGAAGCAGCTTGGGCTGGATCCAGGCCGGAAGGTCCCCGACCTCGTCGATGAACACCGTCCCGCCGGCAGCCTGCTCGAAGCAGCCGGTCCGGTCGGCGATCGCGCCGGTGAACGCGCCCTTGCAATGGCCGAACAGCTCGCTCTCGGTAAGCTCGCGCGGGATGGTGGTGCAGTCCACGACCACGAAGGGGCCGTCCCGCCGCCCGCTGGCCTGGTGTACGGCCTCGGCCAGAACCTCCTTGCCTGTGCCGGTCTCGCCTTCGATCAGCAAGCTGAGATCGGTCGGAGCCACGTCGGCCAGAAAGGCGAAGATCTCGCGCATTTTCGTACCGCCGCCGATCACTCCGAAAAAACTGTCCTGCCCGTACGGTTCGGGACGCTGGCTGGTCTCGACCGGGACTACTTTCAGGATCGTCTTTCCGGCCCGGAACACGGCGCCCAGGTCGAGGAGGATCTCCTTGATCCGCGAGCCCATGAAGAACGTGCCGTTCGTGCTGTCCTGGTCCCGGATCCAGACGCCCTCGGCGTCCTTTGTGGCCACCAGGTGTCTGCTCGACACGGTCGGGTCGGAAAGGACCAGGTCGGCCCCGGGGTCGGCGCCCACGCAGGCGGGGTCGTGACCCAGGTCGCAGAACCGGCCGGCGTCCGGACCGTCCACGACCAGCAGGCGCCAGCGCGAAAGGTCCCGCCTGACGGGAATTGAAGGGTCGCGGATGAGACTGGTGGCTCTGGGCTCGTCGCTGGACATCGACCGAATCCTACCCCCCTGCGAGCCGATTTGCCAGCCCGGCGCCGGGCTGGTAGTTTCTGACAGGGACAGCCATGCGATTCGCGATAGCATTCACGGTGATCCATCTGATCTGGGCCTGGCTGGCAGCCGGGCCGGTGCATGCGCAACAGAGCCTCACCCTGGTTCTCAGGCCCGGGGAACTGCCGCAGGTCGGGGAGCTGCAGTCGCTCCTGAACCGCATGCTTGACGTTTCGGTGCCCGACGGCACGCTCGACCCGTCGGTTCTGGCCAGGAGCCGCGTAGCGGCGCGCGGCGATCGCGGACCAGATCTCGTTCAGGGTTCTGTCGGCCTGTAGCGGGCGGACGTCGGAGCCGGTGCGCTGCCCCGACCTCACGGACAGCCTGGTGGCATGCCTGGCGGACGGCATCCAGGGCGCGATCGAGACACTCTCCAGGCCACCAAAGGAGCTTCCGGCACTGGCAAAGGAACCCTCTCCTTCCCCGGTGTCCAGCCCTGTCGAGCAACCTCCGCAGCCGAGCGTGAAGTGGTACCGGAGCTGGTGGTTCTGGACGGTCGTGGGCGGCGTGCTGGCGGCGGGGGCCGG
>SDBT01003231.1_pt1 | contig 28335 bp, 39 predicted proteins | sample 2277101 | NCBI WGS metagenome assembly SDBT01 (sample SAMN10404973, study PRJNA504765) | marine sediment metagenome | isolation source: marine sediment core GS10_PC15, 103 cmbsf | place: Arctic Ocean: Southern Knipovich Ridge | collected 2010 | reverse complement strand
CTTGAAGAAGTAACCATAGAGTCGTTGGTTGAGCTTTTCCTAACGATAGCTGGGCTTCCCGATACTCCCTCGTCAGTTGCAGACGTTTTTGAGGTAATGGACCTTGGCAAAGTGGTGGAGGTTATTGATCTGTGGGCTTCACTTGGTGGACTTGAAGAGATGTCCGAGGTATTCGGGTATCTTACTAATGAGACCCTGTTGAATATCTATAGCAGTATATCCACGGTGAGCCAAGATACAATCTTCCCGTATCTGTCCGAGGAAACGGTGACTATTATCGAACCTGAGCCTGAACCGGAACCAGAGCCAGAGCCAGAGCCTGAACCAGAGCCTGAACCTGAGCCAGAGCCGGAACCGGAGCCAGAGCCGGAACCGGAACCGGGACCTGAGCCTTCTGCTTGGATACTGATAGTATTTGGTCTTATCGGTGTCGCTGTAATAGTTTACATCGTCTTCGTTAACCGACCAACTAACTAACCGCGCCAAGGCGCGAGATACTTTTATTTACCGCGTGCGTGGGCGAATCATTTAAGATGAGTTACCGCTTATTGGTAGCGGGGAGATATGACATGCTCTGGGGCAACGGAATCATAACACACGCACGCGCCTCAGAGCCTCCCCACAAACAGGTGACTGAGAATGGTTGATTATGTTATGAGAAATAAAATAAGAGTGCGCGATGCAACGTTATTTCGATGGTTAAAAAATAACGAGGGCAGGGTTATCATCTCCCCGAGGAATGAGATGTTTGGGAGTAAAACAAAAAACTTTACTATCACTTCAATTGACGAGCATAAGAAAGCCGTCAGAGTAAAATTCGAAGGCAGCAAGTATCCGGGACTCCCCCTTTACTTCACGATGTTCGACAGAGTACTAGAATACTTGAGGAACAACCCAACAACAATATATCCGGTTGGAACACGATTTCAACCTCCATACCCCAAGGAGTCCATTGAAGGTGAGATATGGCGGAAGCCTAAACCCTATTCATCAGAGTACAAATCATCACCTCATGTCCTTGATATTCTAGTCCACGCTGGACTAGCCAAATACGCATACACCACAAGTCGAGACTCTGGCAGAAAAGTACAAGGAGCGCACGCGTGCGTAGGCGAATCACTTAAGCGGCGAGGCTACCAGTAAATGGTAATGGAGAATATAGCTCATGCGCTTGAATATATATACAAACGTGTAATCGAAAACCCTAAAATGTCGGAGCATGAACTTTATGAGGTTATTCTTCATTCAAAGTTTTTCTTCGCACTTGATTACGAAAAGTTTGGAACGGATATAAAGGGGCAAAAAAATGTTCCGGGATCAGGGAAAAAAGCGGATTATGTTTGCTATGACGACTATAAAAACGTAATATATGTTATGGAAGTAAAACCACCCTCTACTAAACAATTGATTTCAGCCTTTGGTCAGCTATGGAATAGATATGTTTTACCTTTTAAATCTCAATATGGGGTTTTAATAGATGGCTGGAAATTAATTGTATATAAGAGGATTAGAAATAATTCAAATAAAGTTTTAACAATTAACTTCGATAATATAAACCACGAAAAATGTGCTACGTTATATAATTTATTAAAAAAACCAACATATGATCTCATAAGTTATTCAAACGTTGAGGAATATTTTGCTACCGTAGAGAAAATATCTTTGGATAAGGAGATTGCCAAAGAGGATTTCTATGAAACGTTTAAACTAGATACTAGTTCTTCATTTGGATCACTGCTTTCTAGTTTTGTTAGTCTATTTGACTTGGTGTATCCGAGTTCGAGGTTCCTTAAGGGAGCTTATGGTTTTTGGAAGCAAACGTTGGCTATAGAACCAAAAAATACACCGGACTCATGGAAGCCTTTCTTAAAAACTGATCAAGATGTTTTAAAATTAATGTTTTGTATCGAATCATCTCATGCACTACTAGCTAGAATAATTATTGCTAAGTCGTGTGAAGACCTCGATTTTCCGGGGATTAGTATTTCTCGTTTTTTGTTACAGAAAATCCCTCAATCGAGGGGTGTCGTGCCGTTAATAGGGTATCCCATAATCCTAAATATGCTTATCCGGGAGATGAGAGATCAGTTAGTATATTCAATTTTTGAAGATGATGTTTTTAGTTGGTGGAAAGATGCTTTACCAGATTATATTGAAAAGTCCGCTTCTGAATTACTAAGGGAAGACATAAAAAAACCATTAGAGGACTTTAGTCGTTCAATCGCTAACCTTATTTTAATTATTTACAAGTTTGACTTCAAAGATATTGCTGGAGACCCATTAGGTGAATTATATCAAAAATACTTTGATCATGACACTAGAAAAGCATTAGGTGAATTCTATACTCCAGTTGAAGTAGTAAATTATATGCTTGATGCCGTTGGATACAAGAACATCGGAAAAAAACGATTGATTGACCCAGCGTGTGGTTCAGGAACGTTCATTGTAGAAGCGTTAAAAAGATATCTAAAAGAGGCAAAACCAAGGGCAAAACAACATGGATGGGCTACTATTCTGAGAGAATTATGTCTTGAACCTCAAATTGTTGGGTTTGACATTCATCCTTTTGCCTGTATGGTTTCCAGAACAAGGTTTATGATTGAAATTATCCCCTATTTCAAAAAGGCGATAGAAGAAGAAGCTCCAACAGAATTCTATCTTCACCGACTCCCAGTTTTTAGAACTGACTCATTAGAAATCGAAATGCACCCGCCTGAGTATAAAAAGCAAAAGAAAATATATGAAACTATGGAAGATGATATAATTTATCCAATTATAATTCCTATGAAAGTTAACAATAATAGGATTATCACTTTAAATATCAAATTGCCTTCTTGGAGAAAATTTGCATACCATGGAATACTTCTCTATAATCTTGGTGAATACTTTTGTACGCTTCAAGCTGTTTTCGATGCTATAAAAAATAGATTAATCATAGACGAGGATGAGGTTAAGGAAAGTGTACTGCGATCTTGTCTTATGGATTATTTAACCGATAAAGATTTCAATTTAATTGGGAGTTTCCTTAAGCCGTATGCAGATCAGTTTCTTAAAGAGATCGCAAATATACAGTCTGAGTTTGAAGATGGTCGTCTTGTAAAAGCAATAGAAGACAGAGTATTGGCGTCAGTTTTAAAAAACTATTTCAAATATGATTTTGTGGTTGGAAACCCTCCCTATGTAAGACTTGAACTTATCCCAGAAGACCTGCGGGCACATTATAAAAAACTATATGAGAGCGCCACAGGTAGATTTGATCTTTATTTGCTATTTATTGAAAGAGGAATCAAGTGGTTAACAAAGGGTGGAATGTTCGGGTACATTATTTCTAATATGTTCACTAAAAGAGATTCAGGGAAAGCACTTAGAAAATTTATATTAGAAAATTCTTCTATTACTCAATTTCTAGACTTTGGTAATAGTGGCGTATTTGCCGAGGTAACAAATTATCCTGCAATTCTTATACTTAAAAATGAGAAGAATTTGAAAAACGAAATAAAAGTTGTAAGATTTAAGAAACAAAAGGAAAACGTCATTGAGGAAGTAGCGGAAAATATACTCCTTGGTGATTATTCAGGATGTTATTATGACATATTTTCAATGGAACAGACTCTATTGACTTCTAATCAATGGAGTTTTGCCACTCAAAATGAAAGAAAAATAAAGAATAAAATGAATGCCGGTAATGTTCTGTTAGAATCCATTACTGACGTTAGAAGAGGAATTATAACTGGTAAAAATTCTGTTTTTATCATAAAGGATAAAAAAGATTTTGAAGCGGATTTACTTAAGCCTATTGTTGGAGGTCAAAATATTAAAAAGTGGGAAATAAAATGGGAAGGCTCAAGTATAATATATCCACATATCTCAAGATCGACAACCGTTAATATCTCCTCATTTCCAATAATATATGAATACCTAACGTCTCATCGACTGCCATTAGAACAAAGATATTGTGTCAAAAGAAAAAACCCTAGAAAATGGTATGAACTCCATGATGCGGGTGATCCAACTTGGTTCAAACAGCCTAAAATAGTGGTAGGTGGAATTTCAAACAAGAATGCGTTCGCCCTTGATATATCTGGAAATTTCCATATTCAAGATAGTTCTTTTTTCATAATTAAGAAACTAAATTCAGAAATCAACCTCAAATATCTATTAGGGATATTAAATTCAACACTATTGGAGTTTTTCTTTAAACAGACGGCGTCTATTAAGCAAGGGAATTATTTTGAATATAGGTCTCAATATCTAAATCTTCTCCCCATTAAGATACCTAATATTCCTTTGGAAAAAAACATTGAAACTCAGATAATTCAAAAAGTGAACCAAATAATCCTAAACATGGAAAAGAAAAAACATAATAAAGATTTCCCTGATACGTTTTTAGATGAATATAGATCAGAAGGTTATGAATTCGATGAAATTAAAGTTACGTTCAAAATGGCTCATAAAAGTCTAAATTGCTTTTTGAGTGGTTTTTCTGAACAAGGATTCAACGTTTTTCCTGATAAAGATGAAACCCCAATTTGGGTGGATACGAAGGAAAAGGCAGAATATCTCCTTTTGGCACTTGGAAAAAGTAAGGTGGATCAAAATGAAGTGATTAAACTACTTATTCCAAGAGCCAACTCAATAGTGAAAGAAATATTAGATAAGGTGACAAAAAACAAGGAAGCGATTAACTTTGTAAATGTTGAACAGCTTGAACGTGAAATCAATACGCTGGTTTACAAATTATATGAGATTAGTGAAGATGAACAATTAGTAATCGAATCATTTCTATTCTCCTGTTCGTAACTTTTATTTACCATAAGGTGGTAGGGTGTCCATGGGAAGGCGTGGCTTTTGTTACCATCTAGAATGCACTCTAGTACCAAGCCACAGGATTCTACCTTTGCCTTCCCATAACTTTCTTCGTGTGCGTAGGCGAATCACTTAATCGGCTCAGCCACCACTAAACGGTGACACAAAATGAGAGCAGAAAAGTTAGTTATACTCGTTAGTATCATTGCGCTTCTGATGCTGGCAATCACCCCGGTAGCAGCGAAGAAAACTGAAATGCGCGCGCACGCTAATGAAATCGAAAAAGTTAAACTCGACAACCAACCAAAACGCAAATTTGTGGGGAGTAAAAAGCGGCGTAGTTACCATGTCGCCTCGTGTGAAAACGCGAGAAGAATCTTGCCAGAAAACGTAATATTGTTTCAATCAAAAAAGGACGCAAAAAACAAGGATATAGTACTTGCATGACCTGTATGTATGATGGACCTATCTACCCTGAGATGAATTGGAAAAGAAGCTGAGAAAACTTAGCCAGTGCCCTAAAAAGGGTTCACGGAAAACACGAAGGCGCTAGTAACTTTTATACGGTAGCAGATGGTAGGGTGTCCATGGTAAGGGCTACACGCAATTATATGGGGATATCACTCTGTAACCTTCCCACACCTTTCTAAAAAAAGCGCGCACCCTCTAAATGGTAACTGGTATTTATCCTTAAAGGTTCAGTAACCCATGTACCCGAAGCCGTGAGCAGGAATACCAAGATATATATATGGTTTAGCCCCGGTTAAACGCATGGGACTGAAAGAGAGGGTTAAACTATCAGCAAGCGAGAGGTGGGAGGTTGCGTTAGACAATGTGAGCGTGACTAATCGCCGGGGTTATGAAAGGGAGTTCAACGAGTTTCTGGGATGGGCTGATGAGACGCCGGAAGGGGTGCTTGCGTTCTATTTGGAGAATCAGGATATGAGCCTGATTGATTATATTAAGGAATATGAAGCCTCGTTAACTGAGCGGGGCTACACGGGCGGGAAACAGGCAACGTTCGTTAAGGCGATTAAAAAGTTCTTCAAAGTGAACGGGCACGCGCTGGTTGTTGATATACCGAGGAAAGAGGGAAATCAGGCGGCGAGGGTTGCGAAGGCTGATGAGATTGAGGCGACTTTAAGGTTCAGCATAACTAATCCGAGGGACGCGGCGATGATCGCGATTGCGAAGGACACGGCGCTACGAAATAGCGACATTATCCGGATTACGTTCAGCGATATTCAACCTGTGCTTGATAACCCGGAACTTGAGTTTTATGGGTTCCAGAAAAAGGTGTGGAAACTCAGAGCTAAGAAAAGGGAAGCGTTGCCCTGTCTGGGTCCAGAGGCGTTACGATATCTCAGGGCGTGGGTATCCAAAATGGTTGAACTTGGTTTTTCAGTAGAGCCGGATGATTTTGTGTTCGTGAGTATCCGAAGCGCGAAAGAGTACACGACAAACAGTCAACAAAGAAGCGCCGCCGTTAAGGGCAAAAGAATGACAACGGACGCCGCTGGAAACGCGATCATAGACATGTTTAAGCGGGCAGGGTTTATGGACTTGAGCGCAAACAGCCTGAGAAAATTTAACACCACGATGCTGAGTCTTGACGGTATGACCGGGGAACTGGTCAAGGCCATGCAGGGCAAGCACCAGCAATCAAGCACGGACTTTTACCTCAAGGCAACCGCACCCCAGATGCTGAAAGTGTACCGGGAACACTACCAGAGTCTAGTAGTAGATGGGCAGACCGAACTAGCCAACCAAACGAAAGCCGCCCAAGAGAAAATCGAGGGACTACTGGATAAGATAGCTATACTGGAAAATAACCAGTTGACGCCTGAAATGATTAGTTTTGTTAGAAGCGGCATGAGAAAAGCAGAACAACGGGACGAACTAAAACAATCCCAGCCCTAACCATTTTTTTCAAGTTTTGAGAGTATCCCCCTAGGGAGACACGTTCAAGAAATAAGTTATATGGGACAAAGTTATCAAGTTTGAATGGGTCGGGTGATCATCCCGTGATCAGCCAATGAGGTGAAGCCTCTTTCCGTATTTAGAGGTCGGAACCACATGGAACGGCTCCCTTGGCGGCGGGTTCCCGCCATAAAACTCACAGGTACGCGCGCGCGGTAATATATTGGTTTTTTCATTTTAGGTAAACTTGGGGTTGCCTGCCTCGTTGAGCATTTTTTTTATGGCGTCCTCTGAGTCAGGCGGGACGCTGATCCCTACTGTGAGGCTACCCAGCTTCCCCGTTCCGTGGTCAAATATCTTTACATTAACATCTTTTACGAGTACAATCTTTCCCGTTTTGGTTGCTTTTTCTGCACACTTTAGACCTAATTCAGAGCCTAAAGCCTCGTTGATCTTGTACTCTAGCCCACGCATTAACTCTTGGCTATCATACAGCGGTATCCCCAAAACGTTCAACGACTCTTTGATAAAATCCAAGGTTTCATAAACCCCTTTTTTTACTCTGGGCGTCAGGTTTTCCTCGTGTACTTCAAAAATATAATAAAGTGTGCCGTAATTGTTTTTTCGTTTTATTGATAAAACTGGTTCGCCGTATTCGTTTCTAGATACCCGATCCGCGTATAGTAGCCCTGAGTTTTCAAGTTCGCCCAATTAATGCACCACGATTGGTTTGTTTTTTCGTCCTCGCCGTGGGCGTCTAGGTGGTCTTACTTTGATCATGATTCGGCTGGGCAGGGGTCCCGTAACCCCCGTATTTCTTAACAGAAAACAAGCTGGACAATTAGCGCCTTTGCCGCCCTCCCGGTATGCGCTTTCGTAGACTGTCCCGCATGTCCCGCACCGTTTGTAGATATTCAAGAAAAAAACCTATTTGGGGGGCATTGGTAATATTTTGATCTGTCCTTGAATTTCAGGGAATATTTCCCTAAGTTTCAAAACGAATTTTTTTGCTAAAAACTTTTTTGTCTCCTCCTCGTCAAAAGCTGCTTTGTATATTCGTCGGTGTCCTCCTTTTCCCGTGATCTCGTGAAAACTCACAACACCCTCGTCCACGAGCATGTTTAGGCTGTTAATAATTGAGGCTCGGCTAATGCTGTTTGCCCCCATTTCCTCGTTAACCGCATTCCAAACGTGACGACTTGAACCGTGTTCAATATCTTCTCGCCAAAGATAGTTCATAGCAACAATTTGGTATGGTTTCAGGATTGATAGCCAACCCTTTTCTAGTGTGTCTAATTTCATTTTGGTTTCCCACATTTATATCAGGTCTTTATTTATTTAAAACTTATGGTGAACGTTATGCGTGCAATAGTTTTTCTATCTCTTTTAGTAACGAAACAACTTTTTTACCTTTATCAGTTATCCAAATGAAACGCCTAGTTGGTCGCCCTTTTCTATATTCGTTACCGATCAGCTCTAAGGTAGTTAAATTATCCATTGCCCTTTTTATAGTGCGATAGTCCCCAGACACTCCATTAGTCAATTCTTTGTTTATCACTTTTTCATGGATATCTAAAAAGAATAAAATCTCGATAGCTGTTTTTTGCTCTAACTCTAGAATCTTTATCATCTGTAGTTTCAATTAACCATCTATAGATAATAGAACTATTCTTGGAAATTGTACATAGACCGTTTTTAAATATCAGTGATATAATTAGATAATTGAACCAATGACCAAAGAGAAGAAATAATAATGAAACACATAGACAAAACCGGAATCTTTGAGGATGAGAAAGTTAACGTAAATGGTACCATTTACATGTTGGACATTAATTCCTCGTACAATAAACCGCCCGATGAAAAAACGCTTATTCAGTATATCAAAGAACAGTATAAAGTACTACTCGAAAAGTACCCTAATCTCAAAGTAACTCTTATCGAATCCGATATTAGTTCCTTCCAAGACTTCTGCATCGAGCTACGGGATGGCGTCGATCTTGAAATGGCTCCCGTTATCAAATGGTGGCTGGCGCGCGCGAAGATTAGTGAAGCCCCGGCGTCACTTTAGAAGTACCAGACTCTGGCTTCAAGACAATCGTAATCGCCTCGTTAGGCATCGCGATGACAGTGATGGGGACAAAATCGTTTCTCCACTTTTTTCCATTGGCTGTAATCTCCCAGCCAGTGGTTCCCGATACGCCGTTAATCGGGACTCCCTCAAAGATACTGAAGGTGGACGCCCCAAACGCGTTCGTGCTATCTACCTCTCCGCTCACCACTCCGCTGGGGGCTACCCCCGCACCAGCTACTACGGGGGTCGCGCTGAACGCCAAACCTTCGATTGGGTTTCCATCGTTAGTCATGGCTTTCACGTTCACTTTAATTATTTTTGCTGGCTCCAATGCGTGTGCCTTGGCGGTGTAGATTGAGGTGCTTTCAACGAAGCCGCCGTGAACTATGCCCAGTGGCTGGCCAGTGGTGGGTGCCGGGTTTTTTCGTTGAAGAAGTTCGGGGCTAAGAGTCCATGGAGCGCTTGGGTCTTTGATTCTCGCGGCTAGTACTGGGTCAAACACCACTGGTGGCTCCGCGACGTATGTTGGAATATCCGTTCTTATGCCTACCATGGATAATCGGTTCGTATCGAGTAATTTAAAGAGTGTGCGAGGTGCTACTCCTCGGGAGACCACTGAACCACGGGATTCCGTACCCTTGCGGGACTTTACAGTCCAGCTTTTCTCCGACAGCACTTTCACCAAATGCTGCCCACGGGTAAGCCTCTGCTGGGGTTTGTTTAAATGATGCTGTTTCCAAACTTATCAAACAAGAGTCCGTAGTCTTTGAGGGTATCATACACTTGCTTAAGTCCCTCTTCTATCAGAATTCACGGCACCCGTCACCTACAGAGGGGTGGGGCTAATTTACCCTTTTACTGAAACCCTGAATTATGAAAAAACGGTTTTAATTAATCCCATTTAACGCAAAACATGCGTCAGTGCAACAGTCACGTTACATTTACGCACCGTCAAAAGTTGACTCAAAGGCTGGAATTTTAGAGTGACTTCCGGGGGTTTTTGAGAAAAACACCCTCAAGGCATGTTAATAATCTCTCTTTATACGTGCCTAGAAACCAATATCAACCCTTTTCAACATTTTTCCGTTTAGTGAGAAAAAAGTGGAGAAAAATGGAAAAGTGGAGAAAAAGGGTCGCATAACGGCTTACCTCAATCACGAAGAGATAGGACGGGTAGAGGCTCTCGCGGAGACGGTCAATATCTCTCGTAACAAAATCATCCAGCAGATCACTAGAAAATACTTTGGCCTTCCTTCTATGCTACAGAACGCTAAATATTACAAGGAAAAGGAGGCTAGGGTGTGACTTTGTTTGTCAGGTGCCGGATATGCGGACGCCCCTTAACGGCTGCTGCGAGCGTGCTTAGAGAACTGGGTCCCATTTGTGAGAAACGACTACGTAGGGAAACCCAGCAAATTAAGGCGGATATCGACGCACGAACCAAAAAAGGGCTATAGCAATGGCGCTCTTAGAACGTTCCCTCGAACTGGTCAAGCTAGTAGACGTAGATTTGGATAATACAACTTACTGTGCCCGCATCGAGTTCACCGACGAAGAAATTCAAGAACTCGCAGACAGCATCGAGGAAATCGGGCTAAGGAACCCACCCGGCTATATTCGAGACGGAAGAAAGTTGATCGTTAACTTCGGCTGGCGTCGTACCTTCGCGGTGAAAAAACTAGGCATCGAGGAAATTGAGGCATGGGTCTATCCCTCTGGTGACGAGAAGGAGTTTCACCTCCAGAACCTGTCCGATAACTTAGACAGAGATGACCTCAGCGTTATCGAACTCGCAGGTAAAGTGAAAGTGCTTAGAGACCTAGACATCCCAGTGGAAGAGATAGCTAGACGGCTGAGTAAAGGCACACAGCACGTTTACGATCTGCTCAAGCTCACGACCATGCCAGAGAAGATACAGCGGGCTGCCCATACAGGGGAAATATCGCTCTACCAAGCCGTCGAGATATTCAAGTTCAAGCCCTCTAAACGTTTAGAGATTCTCCAGCAAACCAAAGATGAAAAGCTCTCAGTCGGGGCACTCAAAAGGATGCGAAGAGGAGACCTAGCACCCAGCATCAGCGAAAACACCGAGGACACCCTACGCAGGATAATAGCTGACGCCGAAGAGAAAGGCTTAGACATTACCATCGATGACCTCAGAGAGCAAATCCGCCCCACAGAGGGGAAAGTAGATAACTCGATTAATGCTGGGAGGGTGTGGAATTCTCATCTGGGTTGGAGTGTGGTTATTCCCTATGATTGGGTGGCGAGGCAGGAGGAGAAGTATGGCGGCAAGATTCGGAAGGTAGCCATTGAGGAGTTGGATGATGGGTCGCTTGTTGTTAGCCGTATGGCAGGGAGGAATGCGTGATGGGGTTTTTCATTAAGAACTATTCGTTGGAGTATCTTCAGAATCTGACACAGGAACAGGCTCTAGTAGAGTTTAGTAAGGGTGAAGGAATTAACTGCCGACAGCTAATCGCGAACATCATTGTGGCTTCTCAGTCGATTCAATGGGATGAACCCACGATTGTGCGTGAGTTTTGGTATAACCCAATCAAGCCTATTCTTCTTAGGCTTTTCCCAGAGGTTGGAAATGAATATGGTAATGCAAAGAAATACAGTCAGTTCAACGGAATCCTCTCGGAGCTACGCAAACTACATCTCATTACATACAAACAGCTAGGACTTATTGACCACAGCACGCGGCGTGAGCACCTCCAAGAGCTTGAAGGAGGCAAGTGTTGGTCTAATATCATTCTCTTCGTGGAGAAAGAAGGCGCGTATATGCACTTACTCCCGCTCAAGAAGCTCCTCAACATACACCTCTTATGTGGAAAGGGGTGGTCAAAGACCTGCGTGGCGGAGGATTTTATTGACGGACTTGACATAAGCCAAGAATACAAGGTCTTCAGCGTCACGGACTATGATGTGTATGGGTATGGTATTGGAGATGAGGCTGTTGAAAAGCTAAGCATCCTAGGTCTCAACGTAAAAAGCCACCTGCGCATAGCCATTGAACCATCCCAACTACCTGAGACCGTACAGGAGTCACAGAAGTTCCCGGTAAAAATGAATCTGAACGCCTCCTTAGCGTGGTGTGAAAAGTACGGGTTAACGGGACCCCACACGAAGAGATACCTCACCAAGAAGAAAAACGGGGTTGAGTTCAAGGAGCTTGTCTACGAGGGAAACAAGTGTTATGGTCTTGAGCTTGAGGCAATTACCAGAAGCCAATCTATGGGACCCAAACGGTTCCGAGAAACCGTGTTTGACGCTCTCCTTGAGCATCTGGATGAGGAGGATCGTATATGGGAGATCACCGAGCCCCTTTGGGGTTTTGCATCACACAATGCCTTTCGCTATTATCTCGATGACTTCACCCTGACCCAGTACCAAACATACCCTCCGAAGATTCGGGGATTAACGATGTACTATGAGTCTGCACAGTATGAGCTGGTGAAGGAGGCGTTACGGCTTCAAAAGAGTAAAGCTGGAGTCGAGGTGCAGGATAAACTCTGGGAGGCAGACGAGGAATTAACGTTAGCGACAGAGACCCGGGATGCTGAAGTAGCGACATCTTACACAAGATATGCGGTGATACTCGAACAACTCCGCGAGAAACACATCAACCCTGTTATAGAGAACCAAAACGCAGATGCCAAAGCCATCAGGGAGAAGTACAGTGAGGACATCTTTTCTTGCGAGGACGAGGTTGAAACACTGGAAGAGGACTTGGCGGAGATAGAGGAACCCTTTGATCAACTGGAGGCTCAACTCGATGTTGACTACGGGAAGTCGCGGAGTCTATATGCCCAAGCGATTCGCACATGGGTAGAGGAAAACATCGACGACTATAAGGACAAAGCAACTACGACAGAGGAGCTTAGCTTCGGGTTAATGGAGGGGTGTCTCAAGGAAGCGTTAGGAGACGACGAGTCCATTGAAGACCTCATCTCCAAGTCACAGGACTGGGATAAACACCGCGTGTCTGCATACATCAGCGCGGATATGGACGACAACGAGGACATAATATCCAGAATCACGGAGATTCTGGAGCAACTAGTGACAGCCGCCATGCAATAGCCCTTAAACCCCATTCCCACTGGGGAATACTGGGGTAAGTTATACCTAACCTCACAACCCCGTATAACCCACCAACTTTTGTCGAACGACAAATGTCTAACATCTGCATTAATGCAGAAGTCTAATATCTGCAAGGTTGCAGAAACGTTGACTGGATTGTCCGATCTCTGAAAATGCAGAACTGCACTTTGGATAGTGTTAGAGAAAGTTCGTGCACTAGTGCACGAAGTCCTTCACTAAGGGCTACCCGATCTATGAAAATGCACTAATGCGTGTGCGTCAGGCGTCTATCCTTCTTTAACTGTTATTAAAGGGGGTGTGTACGGTTTTACATGGCTTGAGTATCAAAGATAGTGATTCGATTCGGCGAATGTTTAACAGCATCAGCCTCAAAAGAGGTGGCACTGTTTCCCCCTCGACGCGTACAACGTTTATGATTTACTTGGAGAGGTTTTTCGAGTTCTGTGGGCAGGGTCCAGATACCTTGATCGCGCAGAGAAGAGAGGATTGGCGTAGCGACGATGTGTTTGTGCGTCGTAGACAGGAGGAGCGGGTTATGGAGTTTAGCCAGTACCTCCACGACGAGGGGTATTCGAGTAACACCATCAGCACCGCGATTGGAGCCGTCAGGAGCTTTTATCGTACCAATTATCTGCCTATGACTGAGATAAATTTCCCAGTAGGACGGCCAGTCAGGGTGTACAAGATTCCAACCAAAGAAGAATTGATACAAGCCCTCGGAAAGACAAATAGAGGCTGGCACCGTGCCTTCATGACGCTCACAAAGGACTCAGGTATAAGCCTTCAAGATATGCTTGCGTTGAAAACCACGGATGGTGACGCCAAATATGGGAGCATTGCAGATCAGGTGAAGAAAGGCTCCGTTCCAATCGTCGTGACCATTGAGCGCGAGAAGACGCGTTTCAAGTACACCAGTTTCTTTGGCGAGGACTCCTACAAGGAACTGGCCAATGAATTCATTTTCCCTGACCTAAAATACGGGTCAGGAGAAGACAAACGACTCATGCCGTACACGGGGTCAACGATACGGGAGGTTATGAGAACCATCGGTCAAGGGTTCGGTTGGGAGAGTTTCTGCCCATATAGCCTCAGAAAATGGTTCAGGACTGAGCTTGCCCTCGACGACTGTAACGACGCACTGATCGAGTCTTGGATGGGTCACAGCCTCGGCAGAGTACGAGGCGCGTATTTCCTGCCCCCAGTTGAGAGGCAGAGAGAAGCGTACCAGAAACATTATCCAGCCCTCAAACTCAATTAGCGCATATAATCGTCTTCTTTTTCTTCTTCATCTCGTCTGTCAGAAATTGCTTTCTTCTCTACGTCACTTAGGGTTATTTTTTTTCTCAACCATTAAACGGTAGAGTACCCGCGTAACCTTTAAACGGTGAGAGTAACCATTAAACGGTGGGAAGAGTTCGTGCCAGTCAATACTTGGAAAGGCTACCAAAGTATTTTCAGTTTTAGACGATTTGAAAAAATACGTGGAATGCTGGCACTTGAACGGAATGTAATTGTTTTGGGATTTACCTCGGCGTTAGCAACGTTTGGAAATTCTCTTTGGTACTTTTTTCTTCCAATTTATATGCGCGATATGGCTATCGGTCTAGCTCAAATAGGTATGATATATACAGCAGGTAATTTTCTAGGGTTCTTTGTACAACCAATTGGAGGATACATGACTGATAGACTGGGTCGAAAAAAAACCATAATTATTGGAAATCTTATTTATACTGTTTCACTTGGATTCTTTTCATTAATCAACAAAGCATGGATGGTATTACCTGTTTATATGCTGTTCAAAATAGGATCAGAGTTCTCTAGTCCCGCAACCAAAGTCATGCTGACTGAATCTGTTCCAGAAACAAAGCGTGGGACAGCAGTCGGAACTTTTTATACCTTAGCTCCGATTCTAGCAATATTTGGACCCCCCTTGGGAGGCATTCTACTTAAAAGTTTCAATTATAATCTCTTATTTTTCATCAGTTTCCTTCTAGGAATTATTATGACGATCATTAGGCATACTTTCTTGAAGGAAACCGTAAAGGGTTCACCTACTTCCTTTCGAGGCTGGTCATCTTTCAAAGCTACTATTTCAAAATATAGTGAAATCTTCAAGAATCGGAATATTTCGTTTTTCTTTATTACATTCGGTTTTTATCGTTTTGCCATCGCGATAACGGAGTTTTTAATTCCCCTATATTCTGAAAATCAGTTGAAACTAGATACCACGGAAATTGGGATTTTATTCTCTGTACCCAGTGTAGCAAATCTAACGTTTTCTCTTCCAGCAGGTAAGATTACGGATAAAATTGGGAAAAGGAAAAGTATGATTTTAGGTTTGGTTGGAAGAAGCCTCTTTTTAATGTTTTTCATATTATCAAAAAGTTGGCTCTGGGCAATCTTGGCCTTTTATTTGATGATAATATTTGATATATTAACTAAACCTGCTAGTGTAGTATGGATCGCAAATGTAACCGATAGTGAGAATCGTGGAATGATGATGGGTTTATTCTATACGTTTACATTATTATTCACTCTTCCCGGTCCCATAGGCGGTGCTTCACTTTATGCAGTTTCACCAATATATCCCTTTTTTGCGAACATATTGCTATGTATTCTAGCTATGATTATTCTAGTAACCTTTACATCAGAGTCGAGTGAACATAACAAAAACTCAAAACAAATATAACCCTATTCTAATTTTATTGATCTTTCATCAAAGACATTATTTTCTTCTTTGCGAAATCCCCTGAATGGTTTAAAATTATTGGTAGACCTTCATCAAACAGGCGACATGCAAGGGGATCGGGATGTTCCGAATCTACCTCATTTGCCGCAAAAATTATGCCTGCACACCCATGTCCACATAGTTCACCGGCTTTGCATTCATCGCAATCAGAAGTCATGAGTTTAGCGATTTTTCTATGTGCCTCGATGGTTTGTGTATCACTGAATAATTCAACCAGAGATTTATTCTTTAAGTTACCTAGCTTCAAGAAGGGGAGTCTATCACAGGGCGTGAGTGTTCCATCGGATAAGATGTTTATGTATTGATTATAAAGATTGCAGCCAAATGAAACAGTTGCGTGTTCCCATTGATCATGTTTTCCTTTTAGCAGGTCCATATTGAAAACGCATCCGATTGTTGGTAAGGAGTTTTTATATTTTTCCATGAGTCTAAAATTCATTTCCAAATATTCTTTAAACTCACTAGATGTCATAGATAGTTCCTCCCAGTTAATTTGTGCGCAGCCAAGCGGCATAATGAGTGAGGAAACCCACTCTTTAACGCCAAGTCCTGATAAAAGAGAATAAAAATTTTCCATGTCTTTCAAGGTGGAACTGCGAAACGCAGTTCCAACGGCTACATAAATATTATTTTCAGTCAGTAATTTTATCCCTGTTAGGGCTTTCTCAAAGGAATTGGGGACTTGGGTGAAATAATCTGCTTTTTCAGAGTCAATATCATGTAAACTTACTTGAACACGTAGAGAATCAAATCCGCTAAGTCTCTTACATAAATCATTTGTTAATAAGGACGCGTTGGTAAATACAGTTATAGCAAGATCGTGTTTATCAGCTTCTTGCAGTATTTCAACAAAATCACTTCGTAGTAGGGGTTCACCGCCAGTAATAAAGATGTGAAATATTCCAAATTCATTTAATTGATAAATAATGTCTTTCCATTCTTCCGTCGATAGTTCATTCACAAGTTTTGGATGTTCTTCTCCTTGGAGACAATGGATGCAGTTAAAATTGCACGCATTAGTTAATGCTACTAAGGCACGATCAATGCTAGAGGCACTAACAAGTTTAAGGTTTTTATTCTCTATTGGTGATTCTGATTTGATAATGAGGTTTTCTTTTTCTAATTTATGTAAAGCCTCTTCAATTATTATTGAAGATTCGTTAATTGTCTTTTCATAGCTTTCGGAAACTTGGCGTTTTAATTTTTCAAGTGTAGTGTCTCCTTTGGAGCAAAGTTCTAATATCCAATATAAAAATCCACTAATCATTACAACGCTTTGATCTTCCTTCTTATAAACATAGAAAAAATTGGGGTCTTTTGCTTCTTTTGCTTTTAGCGCATGGCTCAATCCGAAGTACTTCAGAGAATCCATTTAGTGGCTTCCCTTTTCGGTTAGCGCCAACCGACGATGTATCCGCCCTGACCGGCGTGTATGGCCTTTGTGTTGATTGCGCAGCCACCTTTTTTTATCGTTAGATCAATTTTGGGTATTTTGGGTTTCATTGTAATTAATCAATTTAACAGGATAGATTTAACGCTTTTGGTACCATTAAATGGTAGAACGGGTGTGGGAGATGGCCGGGCCGATGTTCTAGCCTCCCTCCCACAAAGACCAGCTACGGGTAGAATGCTTAAAGTTATGCACAGACAAGGTGTGGGAATCAGGAAGGTGTTGCTTCTTTAAAAAAGTCAATGTAGAGTTCTAAAAGTTCAACGAACTCGGGGGGAGATATGGTGTAACGAAGATAGCTGGTATTAATATCTGAACAAAGCTCCACGAAGGCTAAGGGAGGATAACGCCTCTCTTCGTATTGAATTTTATTGGTGATTGAACCATGCTCCGCCTCAAACAGTTCCTTTAACATTGTACGCTCATCTTGGTCAAACATTTCCTTTCGCCTTTCAGTGGTAGCTAAAGGGTCTTAAGTGATTCGCCTACGCACGTAAAGATATGCTGTGAATCCAACTATTATTGACCCTATGGTGAACCCCGGTATAGCAGAGTCAGGTTCATTCAGTAGCGTTGTGTATTCGGCTTCAAGTGCGTTGTAATCGATTTGAAGGATATAGTAATCATTTAACAAAGCAGTATAAGTGGTATTCAACTCGACGTATTCCTCAAGTAAATCCCTGATGAGCCAAGCACTATCATATACAGGAGGAGAAGAAGGGAGAGTTACCCCCGGTGGTAAAGAAGGGAGAGTTAACCCAGTTGGTTCGAGTAGATTCCACGAGTATGGATTGAACTCATTATTAGTGTAATCACTCACCGTCGCATGGCCAAGAATAACCATAGCCTGATTCACGTTCATATAATGCGTCACATTGAGTTTAATGTACACAACCGCGATAAGCCTCCCATAAGGACCCCTGCCAGAACGTTGATCAGTATCAAGATAAACCGTCTGTCCTTCAATCAGATTAATCAAAGCCGCCGTAGCTTCCGCACCCCCATACTCATTCCACTCAGGGCTACTCACATCCCCAAACCGCACCTCATCTCCTACAACGTAGAACGAATCCCCATCAATCACACTTGAAACCGTGGCAACCATATCTATCTCAAAAGCAGAACCCATTGGAATAGAAACGAAGAACACAAATATACAAAAGAACGCGATTTTCTTTTCAATCAAACTCAGTCACCTGTTTGTGGGGAGAGCTTTTGAAACGTAGACCATACATGTCATTAGCCCTCCCCGCTACCAATAAGCGGTAACTCATCTTAAATGATTCGCCTACGCACCCAGAACCCCTCGGCTACACCTCAAACTGGCAAGACGCCAAAGCCCAGAAGTCCTTCAAGACCGAGGCCATCGCGTGGAAACACCTCACCGCTTAAATGGATCGGGGGAAAAGCAGGATAGGCTTACATCATTGCTATTTGGTCGTGTTTTAACAGTACACTCCATTAATTTTCTTTCAGGGCGATATGCCTTTGTCCCCTCATCGGTCATATAGACCCTCACATCATCGCCCGAGAACCCCGCATAGGTAACATTTAGAGTCTCTTTAGCAAAGTCCCCATTTTTAGTTACTCGCGAGATAGTGCAAGAAATCTTACCATCTTTTTCATAACAATGAACCTGCTCCACTCTTTCAATAGTTCTTACCATGCACGGTCAATTACCCAGCGGGATATATGGCTTTTATGCGTTTCTAGCAAGTGCCCTATACTCTACACTTCTTGATATAATCCATTGAAGCCAATTCAAGCGCACTCCAAAAACCCACGCCTTGATAAACCGAATCTCCCATGTCCCCCGCAATGATTTTCATATCCTTGTCAGAGATTTTCTTAACACAAGCCTCGCTTAACTTTACCCCAGCCTGTTTCCGCCATTGGTGAACAATATCCTCACGGCTGACTTCACCAATGCTGAACCTTTTCTTCATAGCCATGGACTGTCACTTAAGCCTCGGGTTATATGGCTTTTATGCGTTACTAGCCCGTAATAACGCCCTTGCCTAAGCCCACCCAGTGGTAGCTATCGTTCCTTAAGTTTTGCGCCAGTGTGACCCAAACGCAAACGAGGTACACTTAATTTGAGTTAGTTACCACTAAACGGTGAGATAGGATAGATGATGAAATAGTATGAATAATGACGAAAAAATACTGATAAAAACAACATCTGAGCTTCTACTAACCGGATACGCCGAGAGGGACATAATCAAGGGGTGCCGCGGACTTCATAAAATCATGAAATACTCGGTTGAGGAAAGCCGGGGACATACACTCACCCCCATATGCTTCTCTGACGGAGTAATGATAGCACTCGAACTTTCCAGCGGAGAAGCCTTTGATCACACAAAAGAAAGGATGAAGGAGAACTCCCAGTTCTACGCGTTCAGTTCGGAGGGGAGATTTAGGGACAATGAAGGCAATGTGATACTGGAAAATGGTCTTTTCACGATATGCTCACTTGGGCCTAGCGATATGGCTTATCGCATTATAGAGGAATACAACTTGGTTGATGATGCTATTGTGTGGGAGAATCGTCGAGAGGAGGCGTTTAGTAGGAGCGCGCTAAAAGACCAGTACGATGCCAGCGTGCATCGGTAGCTATCGTTCCTTAAGTTTTGCGCCAGTGTGACCCAAACGCAAACGAGGTACACTTAATTTGAGTTAGTTACCACTAAATGGTGTGATATGGTTTGGGTCATTCTAAGCGCCGTTTCATTGAACCGAAGATTATTGAACTCCATGCTCAAGGACTCCTTGACAGAGAGATAGGCGAGAAGCTAGGAACATCTTCAAATACAGTGGGTGTTCTTAGAAGAAAGCTAGGACTCAAATCCAATCGTAGTACTCTTATCGGTTTTACTGATCAGCAGCTTATTGATCTCCATAATCAGGGATTAGTTGATCGAGTGATAGGCGAGAAGCTAGGAACATCTTCAAGTACAGTGTGGGAAAGTAGAGTAAGGCTAGGACTCAAAGCCAATGGTATTCCCCGTATTTTTACTGATCAGCAGCTTATTGACCTCCATAAACAGGGACTTACCGACAGCAAGATAGCCGAGAAACTAGGATCATCAAGCGGTTTAGTGTGGAAGCATAGAAAACGGCTAGGACTCAAAACCAATGGTAGTAATCGCGTGCGCGCGCGCGTATTTACTGATCAGCAGCTTATTGACCTCCATGAACAGGGGTTAGTTGATCGAGAGATAGCCGAGAAGCTGGGAGTACATCAAACTGTAGTATGTACGCATAGAAATCGGCTTGGACTCAAAGCCAATGGTATTCGCCGTTTTACTGATCAGCAGCTTATTGATCTCCATAATCAGGGACTCATTGACAGAGAGATAGGTGAAAAGCTAGGATCATCGAGAGCTTTAGTGGGTATTTATAGAAAGAGGCTAGGACTTAAAACCAATCCTAGGGATCGCGGCGTGGACGCGCGCATATTTTCTGATAAGCAGTTGATGAAACTTTATAATCAGGGATTCAATGACAGAGAGATAGCCGAGAAACTAGGAGCATCGCACACTATAGTTGGTAGGCATAGAAGGAGGCTAGGACTCAAAGCCATTGGTAGTAATCGCCGTTTTACTGATCAGCAGCTTATTAACCTCCACAAACTGGGACTTTATGACAAAGAAATAGGTAAAAAACTAGGAGTACACAGAGCCTCAGTGACCCGGCGTCGAAATAGGCTAGGACTCAAAACCCACCCTCGGCATTAAGCACCTTTTCCCTCGTAGCCCTTGCCTAAGCCCCAGTGGGAATACTGGGGTAAATTCCAGTCAACTCCACAACCCCGTATAACCCGTCAATTTCCGCAGTTCTGCGGAAAGATAACATCTGCATTAATGCAGATATCTCTTGTCTAGGGCGACCAGATTTCCGCAATATTGCAGAAATAACCGCCTCAAAGATTACCTACACATAGGTACTTTTTCCCAAGAATGAAAGCATTGGCGATTTCACCATTACTTTAACCGTCAAACCCCTAGCCTAGCCACATTAAACACCCACAGAAAACCCGTGCAAACGCCCCTGTTTCGCTAAAAGAACCCATAAAACACCCCCGCCGGTACCCTGCTTTAATGTATATTAAAGGTGGTTTACAACCCCTAACCAAGCATAAAGTGTTTAACAGTTTTACTGACTGAGGCGCAGAACCCACAGAAACAACTATTCCACAGAAAGTTTTGAGACGATGAGACACCTGCGACATCCCCTTAGAAATAAAAGGCTAGAACACTATTCACGTAGGCGATGCGTGGGTAGCCATGGTGCCATGGTGCCGCCAACATTTCTTGGAGTTGACGCGTCAGCTACAGACTCTCTAGATATATCCGCGGATATATCGTCTCTAGGTGTTTCCGCGGAATCCCCTAATTCTCTAGGTGGTGATTCCGTGGTATCACCAAACTTTCACGGCTCTGGGTGGTGGTGGGGTGTTTAAATTACTGGGTTTTATTATGATTAATGATGTATTTTGTCAGAGCGATCTTATCTAAAATGCTGTTTCTGTGGAATGACTAAGCCGATTCACTCAAGCAAGTATGATGGTGGTCGAATCAGGTTAGGGGAATTAACCACTGATCCAAGCGATTATCCTATGATCCAGCTTCGGGAAGTTCAGGCGGGTCCCGGTAGAGGGCATAAAGGTAAGGGTCAAGGAGGCTGGCCAGTAGTTGGAACTCTGAGCGCCGTTGAGGTGTTTGAAGACCCTGAGTACAGAGACTTGGGTTTACAAGTCAAGGACAGATTAGTCGCTATCGTGCGAAGCTATATGGAAGCGGGGATAATCAGCTTAGAAGAAATAACGGAATAATAGAGACACGAGTATCCCTATTAAAACCGTCAAGCGCGCGCTAAGACATGAGGCACTTGAGACATCCCCTTAGAAATAAAAGGCTAGAACACTATTCACGTAGGCGATGCGTGGGTAGCCATGGTGCCATGGATAGCGGGTGTAGACCTATGGTTACTAGGCTATGTTTAATATTGTAGAACCTATATACAATTTGATGTAGGCGAAGTTAAATGAAAAAAACGCTGTATTGGTTCTCTTGGCTTGTATTCTTCATTTCAGCGTTCGCAATAGTTCTAGGAGGCTTTATTGAACTCAGGCATGGCGAAGACCTAGGACTTTTATATACTTTCGCTGGATTCATCGGTCTCGCCCTGTCCGGATTGATGATGACTATCGCGTATGGAGTTCCAGAACAATAGTGAACATGTGGCTGTCCATGGTGCGCGCGCGTATGTAGCCGCACACTCAGATACCTCACTAAAATGAAGAAAAAGTATCTACATATTCACACAATCAATAGGGTTTAATTACGGTGTTTGAGAGGAATTCATGAGACACCATGGCAGACCGATGTGCAGTTAAGCTGGAAAAAGACCCATTGTTAGGGTGGCGTCTCAAACTTTCAGGAGATTGCACAAACGAGCTAAAGGTCGTTGACGGTCTATCCCCAAGCAAACGGAGATACCTAAGCAAGCGCCTCAAAAAAGAGTAAGAAGTAGCTTACTCGTATTCTTCTTCGTCTTCTCGTTCTCCGCGTAGAATCTCATAATCGAGTTCTGACAAGGCTTCCTCGTCGTCCTCATCTTCAACGACCTCGCTGATCTCATGATCAATAACAGCACTCGATTCCTCCTCATGAAGATCAACGGGTACCATTGATTCCTCTTCGTCTAAATCCTCCTCAACGTCAAATTCCTGAGTGACGGGTTGGGTGCTGGCAGGAGCCACAGGAGCAACTTCGTCAAGTTCATCCTCTTCCAGAAAGCCCTCCAGCCGTGAAAACGCATCCTCGGAGGCAGCCATTAAAGTATCATACGAAGTCCCCAACGCCTCGTTAATTCTATCCAAAAGCTCCTCAACCGAATCGTCCTCAAAAAACAGGTCGTAGACATCAGCCACCCGATCCTTAATTTTCAGAAGAACAGGATCATCAGGATTAGTGTGTAAAATGCTTTCCTCATCAGACACCTCGAAGCCACGACCTCGGCCAAGACCACGAAAATTCTTACCGAGGACATCAAGAGGACGCCCCTCTGGGTCATACCCCTTAACTCCTACGCTTCTGCCGCAGACTGGGCACTGAAAGTGGGTGTGAAGGTGCGACATTCCCTTAACAAAGTTAAGAATTGTCCTTATAGGCATGTCTATGACGACTAAAGAAATGTGTCGTATCTATCTCAGGTGTCCCTCATGTTTCTCAAGTCCCTCAACTCCTTGTCGTAGAAATGTACGACACGTTTTAAAGCCAAATACCCTAGGTGGTGGAGCCAGAAGATGTTCGGTGCGTTCGATGAAAAAGCCGTGTCAGGGCTGGTTTTACGGTTTAGTCTTCTTTATGAACAGGGCTTTAGTGTCGCCCTCAAGTGGGTATTTCTCAATATCAATCCATGTCTCTGTCTCAATTCCGAGGGCTTTCCTCATATATTTTGGGATAACTAACCGCCAGATGCTTTTTTGATAATTAGTGCTTTACAATCTTCCAGACTGGGGTATGCTTCAACCTCAACATATGCTTCACCATCGACCCCGATTGCTTTTCTCAAATATTCTGGTATTACAACCCTGCCTCTATCATCGATAAATACCGTCTTTCTCGGTAGATTTGGTATCTTGCGTGGACTCATCGTATATTCCCTCAAAATGGGATTGGTGGGAATATTGCCTATATATCTTGTCATCTCCACGGGTGGGTGAAACCCCCGAATATCCCGCGTTTAGCCCGTGATTTCTTCGAGGGAGATTGCCCCAGCTTCGATGAACTTGAACGTATCCACGCCTTCAAGGAGAATCAGGCTACTACCATTATCCCATTTGATCAAATGTTGATTCTCGAGTGGATGCGTTTGCTCCAGTAGAATCTGGTAGGTGCCCTTGTCTCCGGGTTTGAGTTTGGTGTAAATGTCGCCTGTAAAGACAAGCTCCACACGTTTTCCCTCGTTTTCAGTGTCAATCCGCGTCATTGTTTTACTCTCCTTTAGTGTCTAGCTGGGTCAGCCATTTTCCTCCGCATTTTGGGCAGGTGGCGTTTGAAACATATACAGTGTAAGGTCCGTGTGTTTGAGGAATCTTACCTACCAGTATTGGAGATATTGATTCTCTACAGTGTGGGCAGTCCTGCGGGTCATGTCGTGCTTTCATTGTTTTATCCTCTCGAAGCGCCATGCGAATCGATACTTTGATTCCTCGGGTTGATAGACTTCCCCAACGGTCTCGATCTTGAAGTTCGTCTGGAATGTGGCGATTATTTGAAACAGGTTTGCTTCAAGGTCGCTGCTGTTCCATTCAAAAAGTTTGGTTTGCCAGTTCAGGTTTACGCCGTGCATTTTGTTTTCCATTTCTTAGTCCTCCGCGTCTGTTTTTTCTAAAAGCCTCGTGAGGAGGGCGTGATCATTGTCTATAGTCTTCTTGAATTGGGTGATTCTGTATTTCAACACTCTGAACCCCTCTTGTTTTGTCCCTGTTTCAAGATATTCCTTGATGATCAATCGTTCCTTCTCGCTGAGTATTGCTTGGTGCATTTTTTACATTCTCCTCGCTTCAAACACTCCGACGAGATCGGTCTCGCCTTGCGTTGTTCCTTTCTGAGCCGCCTTATCTATCTCTTCGTCGCTGATTCCCTCGGATATTGCCTCTTGAACTAGGTTATAGTAGGCTTCGTCAAAGTCCTCGGCAAATTCTCCAACGTCCACATATTGGGGATCGTTCAAAACTATGACCTTTGTTTTTCGGTTCTCCAAGATTTTCTCTAAAAGGCTCATTTTCCTAGCTCCTCTATCGGGAATCCGCCTGCGTTTACTGGACCCTCATCGAAAGGGCTTCCTTCACCGTCGTTGAGCGTGATCCCGCAATGAAAGCAGGATACTTTTCCTGTGCCTCCAAAGTTTTTTTCCTCTTCATAAGCCCCTGTTTCAGTGTTGAGCCTGTATCTGGTGTGAACTTCCCAGAATATTGTGTCTAATGGGAGTCCGCAATTTGGGCAGGGGTAGGGTATGAACTTGTCTTTGCTCATTTAGGCTTCCCCCTTCTTTGCGTGTTTTCCCCATTTGAAAACGATCTTGCCCTCGTTTGCTAAAAGGTGCTGGGCTAAATATTTGATGCCTTCCTGAATGTACCTGTCGGTGGTTCCTATATCACTCGGGCGCTCTATGAGTGCTTTCAGTTGTTTTTTACTTACTTGCATTAGGCTTCCTCCTTTATGTAGACGGTTATGGTGTTTTTCGTAAAGTCTACTTCTGCGTGGAATATGTCAGATAAGCTCTTACCGTCAGCTATCTTACAAAGGCTATCCCAATGGATACCTCCGATGGCGTAGGGGCTTAGGGGACTGCATATGACGTATTTCCATCCCATCTCCGCCTCGACCTCTGGGCTTGTCTTTTCGGGAATCCCTTCTGGCTCATCCCCATATACGACTTTTCCGATCATCGGCTTGTATAGCTCGCATTTGATTGAGGTTTCGAATAGCTTCTTTCCGAGGGTATTGTTATGGTTTTTGGTTTCCATGTTACACCCTGTGTAACGTTTCAATATATATACGTTACGTCCTATGTAACGGGTGCGCGTGCGTACTTCTAGGCGTTTACCCTAGCCCAGCGGGGAAGAACTTTGCTCGTCAATCTGGTATATTTTATAAAGACATCTGGGAACTTAGTATCCAATTTGAAGGTTTCTAATACGTGGGCTTTACAAGATGATGTCGGAGTCCTCACAACTGGAACTGAGGAAGAAATTAGAGCGAAGTTTGCGGACCCTGACCAGTTTTTTATGTATGAAAAGATCGTGGGAAGACCTTGACGCGTATGAGCTAGTTCTCACCGCTCGTCCTAGACAAACTAAATGATGCCCCTTTTTTTAGGTCTTTTAATTAGAGGCGTTTGTTTTCATATTCTTGGGTCCCATGAGGAAAGAGCGTTTAACTGAGTTTGCGAAGAAAGCGATGGTGTTCAAAGCGATTAAAGAAGACTTGGCTCTTTATGGCCTTGAACTTGAAAAGGTGTGGAGTACCTCGGAAATTAGAAGCGAGTACATTCACAGAACGTCTGAGCGGTTTCAGATGCCTGTTCAACAAGTCAGTACTATTGTCAAAGAATTAATGACTGTGCCACCGAGTCGCCGCTTTCTCTTATCCTCCAGAAAAAACAAGCCACTAGAGGTGGTTAAAATGTCTGACATAAAAATCTATGATGTGCTTCAGAAAAATGGTGCCTTTTATGAAGACCCGTGGGGTGAGGATTCACTTCAGAGTTTTATCGAGGAGATGAAGGGAAAGACTAGGGAAGAACAAATTGACCTGCTTCTCAGGGACTTTAAGAAAGCCTTAGACGAGACACGTAGCGCACGCGAGGAATGAAAGCATTTCCGATTTCGGTATTAGTTCCCAAGAAGGGGAACGTTAATTTTGGAAGTTTCTTCCACTCCTAACGTTTTCAGTATCTGGGAAACGTTAATTTTAGACGTAATGTCTATTCCTAACGTTTCTTGAGGTAGCCATGGTGCCATGGTTGGTGGGAAACTTTAATTTTAGACGTAATGTCTATTCCTAAAGGTTCCAGCGTCAGGGAGGTTTAATTTTGGAAGTTTCTTCCACTCCTAAACTTTTCAGTATCTGGGGAACTTTAATTTTATCGGTTTCCGATATTCCTAAAGTTTTCAGTATTTCGCCATTAGTCCCCAAGAATGAAAGCATTGGCGGTTTCGCCATTAATTTCGATTTAGGAATAGAGAACCGTTGATCTGGAACGACAGGAAGGGTCCCATTACCGATTTCGGTATTAGTCCCTTTTTTTTCAACGGCAGGAATGAAAGCATTTCCCATTTGAGGTAAACCCGGTTTACCTTCTAAACAAATAAAGTGGACTCAGTCCACTTTTTGAACAAAATAACCGAACTGAGTGCGGTTATTAAACAAACGTATAGCAAACACGGGATACACTATACAAAGACGCGTTTCTCAATAGATTCACCACACAAAGGGGCGTTTCTCAATCGACGATTGAGAAGTTGGTTTTTGACCATGGTATAGATAAAACCCGGAACCTAAAACCTTGCCTAACGCGCGCGATTACCAGAATTGATTTTGAGTCCTAGCCGATTTCTATGCTTCCACACTAAGCCGCTCGATGATCCTAGCTTTTTACTTATCTCTGTGTCAGTGAGTCCCTGTTTATGGAGGTCAATAAGTTGCTGATCGCTAAAAATACGGGGAATACCATTGGCTTTGAGTCCTAGCCTTACTCTAGATTCCCACACTGTACTTGAAGATGTTCCTAGCTTCTCGCCTATCACTCGATCAACTAACCCCTGATCATAGAGGTCAATAAGCTGCTGATCAGTAAAACGGCGAGTAGAACGCACCATTTTAGATAGGAACCTCCCACCTTTCTTCTTTGGCGTTCCATTCTGCCTTGAGAAGTTTTCCGAGCGTCTTGTTGTATTCGTTAAACCGCTCTCCCGGAAAGTCCTTACTTGGTTTCACAATCAATTTACCGAGGTAGGTATAGATTGTACAGTGGTCGGTATCGAGATCGTTGGCGATCATAGTGGCTTTGACTTTTTCCTCGTCTTTATTGAGTTGTAACGAAAACTGCTCTATCACTGGTTCAGGTTTTTTAACGGGTTTTGGTTTCGGGGGCGCGCTTTGGTTTGATCTGGTGTAGCGTCGAGTGTCCATAGCCTCCTCAGCGGAAACCTCGCCACCACCGATAAGATTCGATATTGCTCTATTCATGGCGCGCGTCTGGGCGAGGCTCCTTGTGTCGTGGATCATTTTATCGCTCTTAGCTCGCTCTGAGGTGGACGCGGAGCCTGACGCCTCTGCGTACCTACCTGACTGGGCTATCGCCCTGTAATCAAAGTGATATATCGTGACCCATTCGCCGGACCCGGGAGGCATCTCTTTATCGATCTCGCGTTCCTCTGTTTTCATTAAGTTGACGTTACAGGCGAGGGCGTATTTCAGCCAGCCTGACTTTTTTACGCGCCTCTTTTTCGATTTCGGGTCAAGCCAGAAATCCGTGTCTTTCAACACTTTGCTTTTGAATTGGTCGAACGCGTCAACCATAGCGACGAGGCTATCAACGTCAACGGGCACGACGGCCATTTCTGCCTGTTCAGGCAGGTTAATTATCTCTTTTTTACTCATTTTCTTTTATCTCCTTGTTGAAGCGTGTGCTCTCTTAGCATCTTTAGGGTCTCGG
>SDBT01003230.1_pt1 | contig 28349 bp, 27 predicted proteins | sample 2277101 | NCBI WGS metagenome assembly SDBT01 (sample SAMN10404973, study PRJNA504765) | marine sediment metagenome | isolation source: marine sediment core GS10_PC15, 103 cmbsf | place: Arctic Ocean: Southern Knipovich Ridge | collected 2010 | reverse complement strand
TACGAAGCGCGATTCCGTAAACGTGGAATATCGGAGTAAGTTAATAGCATTGAACAGAGTAATACGCGGATGGGGATATTACTATCGTTACACTCATTCGTATAAAATCTTCTCTGCGCTAGACTGGTATGTTTCTCAAAGGATGTTGCGATGGTTAAAAGCCAAAACCTCTAAGGGATCACGCTATTGTCTAAAACGCTATCAACTTCGTAGGGGCAAAAGAAAGGAGTGGGGATCAAAGGCTATTTCAAATACCAGAGAGAAAGATATTTTCTTGTTCCGGTTAGCAACAATTGGAGTAGAATCAGATCCTAGAACACAAGCTAAGAAAGGTGTGCGAACGCCTATTAAAGGCAACCCATATATTATTGGCTACGATGATTCTCAAGAAAATCCAAACTTAGAGAATATTACGGACGGGTTTGCTGAAAAGACCGTTAAAGAACAGACTTTGCTAATACCAAAAGTATGGCAAGGGAATGTTGAAATGTTGGGTCACCCCAGCGGTTGGTCAGCAAAAGCCAGAAGAACTAAAACATTTGATAGCAGATGTGTGGAGTGTGGCTCGACAATAGACTTAGCGGTTCATTTCCGAAAGGATAAAGAGGAAATCGGACGTCTTAATAGGACGTTGTGTCGAGAGTGTCATCGAGAGTTACACAAACAAATGAGAAAGTGAACAAAAGTGGTACAAATAGTAAAGAAATTCAAAGGAGATTTTGAATTAGCCACAGTAAACACGCCTCTAAACAAAACTATCTCGGTCGGAAGCGACCTTGAAGGCAAGAAGGCATATCTGGCCAATTTGGCTATGGATATTGCTGAAACTAAGTGCGATGCTGATGGAGCACTTATTACTGCTATAATGAAGAAAGGAGATGTAACCGGAACCGGTAGTAATTTATCGGATACGGGAGCAATACCCGGGACTATGGTAGAATGTCGCAGAATTGCGGCTAATACATTTGAGACCGGAAAACCTGCTTTTGTTCAATTTAGTGGTAAGTCTGAAGAGATACCAATTGTTGACGGTACAGCTAAGCTGACTTTAAGTCAATACCAAAGTGGAGCCTCATCTGCAAAAGGTAAGGTTTACTACAATGGAACATTAGTTATTGAACAAAGGTGAATAGTAATGGTTAATTACAAAATTGGATACTATCAAGCGATATTACTGGCATGGGGAGAAATACCCCACCCAAGGGCATCAGTTAAACAACTGGAATGGGCGATTAAAATTCGTCTTATGGGAATTTATCCTGATAACCCTGATCCGGAAGTGCCAGATGGTATTCTTCAGGTCTTGATACCCGCGTTGAAATTACGTGGAGTAGAGAGTGAAGAAATAGCCAAAGTAGGAAGGTCTATGATGCAGTTAGGAGATCCAGCAACCGGAAATGCCGCTGCTACCTTAGGAGAGACGATAACATCCGTTGAAAATGAATCTGTGATTGAAAATCTCGGAGACATAGCAGGCGGAATACTAAGTCTCGATTTAGGTAAGACAGTTGGTGGACTCGGGGATCTCTTAGGTGATCTGTTTGGCGGCGGAGGAATAATTTGATGAATAGTATCACAATCCCTATGAAAGTAGGAGATAAAGTGGTATTTATTACAATCGAGCAAAAGGACGACGCCATACAGAAGGCAAAAGAGACTTTAGTCACTGGGGAACCAGTGGCTGCTCCTGAAAATGTTAGAACATATGAGCAAGCAGCATCTCCTATTTTATGGAGACAAAATATGTTCAATATAATATAGAAGGATTTCGAATGGCATTAACCAAAAAGGGTAAAATGAAAGAGAATCTCCAATTTCAGACAATGTTCGCTCCAGAAGCTGGGCAAAATCTGAAAACTCAATTAGTAGGTAAGATCAATGCGATGAATTCTAACGATCCGCGAATAGTGGATTTGTTATGTCATGCAGAGAAAATTCCTTCAACAATACCAGATTGGATGAAAATCCTGGTTGGTATGACTGGGTTAGGGCAAGCAATGTTCTTGCTCATGGGGTTTATCTTTTAGATGGTTGGGAAACCATCTTTTACTCTATATTGCTGACAACCATGTATTTAGGTGAATTAGTATGGGTGAAAAGGAAACGCAAAGAAATCTCTTCGGATGGTTCGGAGTATTTCCGTTAAGCCTGTGGCTAACCACCACTCTTTTTCTACTATATCTGTTAAGATTAATGGAGAGCCATATGAAGGGAAACTTTCACGTATGGTTCGGAAGGGAGAGTAACCGAAAGACTTATAAACTCGATAAAACACTGAACCATTTGCCTCAAGCGTGCCGAGAAGGTGCGTATCTTTCGCGAGAAAGATATTTAAAGCAATGTGTGTTAGGGTTTGGTAGGATCAAACTCCTATCATTCTCTTTTATCAGTATTAAGTGAATAGGACTCTCGGTTTACTCTTACCTTACATCTGAGGTAAAATGGGAGACTGATAAACCTTTATGTTTTCATTTCTCCCTCTCATCGGATTCATAATCTCTTAATTTTTCTTCTTGTTCTTCTTTTTCTTCTTATTCAGCATTTCTTTCCATATTTCAGAGTAAGATGACCAAGGTTCTGGTACTCTAATGGTAATAGCATTAGGTACGGTTACAAATGTTTCAGGAAGATAACCGAGAATTTCTCCATCAACCTGATATAAACATTCTTTATCAATCGATTCAACAAAAAATTTCTTCCCCTCGTAAGTATCAATCTTTTTATGGGTGATATGTTTACCATCATAGGTTTTAGGAAAAAGACGAAGAAGACTAATTCTGCTTATTTTTCGTAAAGTTGTTACATTAAATTTCCCATCAGTTGGATCCGCATCAGGACAAATATGCATTCCTGCTCCATAACGCTTTCCATTACCAATAGCAAGAAGCATTCGCTTAGCTTCAATAGGAGTACCATCATCAGCAGTTATAACAAGATTATATGGTTTAAATTTAAAAATCGTTTCCACGATTGCAAACTGATAGGACATACCTTTAAGCCTTTTACTCCTCTTATTGGATCTATCAGCCACTTCAGCATCAAATCCCATAGAGGCAACGCTCACGAAATAACGGTCTGCCTTATTACAATAACCAAGATCGAATTTTTTTTTCTTTTCCATTGATTAAGCAATCTACAGTTGCTTCTACATCCATTTCTGGAGGACCAAATACAGTTGGAATGTCATTTCCAGTTCCGATAGCAAATGCTGCAAAGATAGCTTCTTTGTCTGCCTTTAAAATGCCATTGATAATCTCATTTGCAGTTCCATCACCACCAACACCACAGATCATTTTGTATCCCTCATTCACCCTAGTACGCGCGATTTCAATTGCATGCTGGTGATGTGTTGTCATTTCGAAATCATATTCAACTCCACGTTTATCAAGAAGTGGCTTAATTTCATTAACCCAGATCTTATTAACACGTCCTCCTCCAGCAGTAGGATTAACGACAAGAAACAATTCTTTCATAATAAATTCCTCTATTCAGAGATTTAAATTATATTAATTTTCATCCTAATTTATAGTTTATTCTTATTAGTAACGCTCTTAAACAACAATGAAATTGATTCAATTACTTTTCTTTAATGCCATCAGAATAATGCTGTGATGATCACTATGAATCCTGAAGAAAGTGTAAGACGATTACCTTGGAAATCCTATCTTAGAAAAAACACGCCAAAAATTATTTTTTCTTGATAATAGCTATTCTAGTTGTTTATTCCATCTCATTATCTGATGGTATTGATTTAGACGTGCTAGAAAATAATGATTCGACTCAATTCATTTCTCTTATCATAGTTTCAAGTTTCACTTTTTTATTATTACTCGCTGGTATATTGAAAACTTTCGTACTCGATAGTGCATATTCACTTGGCTTAGCTGATGAAACTGGTAAATATAAGATATTTCAGACTGTTAGTTTTTCATTTTTAGCAATTCTCTTTGTGTCTTGCATATATTTTCTTATTGATGTTGCCCTACAGGAAGCCTTTTTGCAACTAGGACCAGTTCTTGCCTTTCAATCTGTGTTAGATTTATTAAAATTAGATATTCCTGGTTTTACTAACCTAGTTGGTAGAGAATTTTATCAGACCGCCCGTAATATTCTGTTTGAAATCCTTGCTTTATTAATTATTATTTATCTAATCCTAGCGATAATAATGAAAGTAACACAGACAGGTCGTAATAGGCTGCTAAAACGCCTGAATATTGAAAAAGGAGAGATAGAGGAGGAAAAAAATGAAAATACCCCCGTCTACAAGATATTACTGTTTATTATATTTCCTCCATTAGATTATTTCCTATTAGTAAATACGATTGATACAACAATATTTCTTTTTGCACCTGTTGTTATTTTCATTGGTTTAACTTCTATATGGTGGGTATATCAGTTCATTAAAGCCTTAGTATCAGTAATATGGAAAGGTGCAAAAATTACTCCATTTTTAACCTCAGTTAATTTCCTCTTAGTCATTCCTCCGATTTTAATATTTTTGATTTTACCTGCTTTACTTCAAACTATTCTTGATCTTCTATCGGATGGAACTTATGCCATAAATTTCGAAATGATTTTATTAGTATTTGGAAAAAACATCGTAGCTTTTGATAAAATAATTTTTCTTGATTTTATCATCTTAACTAGTATTGCTACGGCCGTGATTGGATTTGCGGAAGGAGCGTCACTTTTTGCTATACTAAGAGCTCTTAAAGATGGTGTTAGTTTTAGTCGATCCGGTGAAATTGCATTAGACCAAGCTCCCAAAATCGGAGTATGGACAAAATATGTTGCTCTTTTAGGAATCTGGATTGGTGTACTTTTAAATACTTTAGGGGCACTTTGGACATCTTTGAAGGAAATTTTATTGCTAAATTTGCCCCCCTTCCCATTTAAGCTTCCCTTCGAATTGATACTTTCACTAAAAGACTTCCTGCAGTCTTTAGTACCAAATTTTTTCCCAATTGTTCTTCCTATGCTCCTATTAATTATTCCACTCTATTTTATCCTTTCAGCTAGTTTCAAATTTCTATCTGTAACTGTAATCACCCCGCGAATCGAAGATCTACAAACTTTTGTTGTGATAATAGCAACGACATTTATCTTAATCATTCTTCAGATTTTGGCAGATCTTTGGTCAATTGAGGAAATTCAAGATGCTCCATTAAGAATATTTGCAGAAGGATTATTATTCTCTCAAATAGTAGAAATTCTTCAAATAATTGAAGCTGGATGCTTTTATATTGGATTAGTAGTCATGCTTTACGTCATATTGGCAAGAAAATTCAGAATTCTAAAAACTAATAAAATTACATGAGTTGTATGAAAATATAGCTTAATTTTAATCCATTTATAGATTTAAAAATAAAAGATTGAGAGAGGAATTCTTATTTTCCTCTCTTTAACTAACTCTATCTAGCCCATTGCTTCAAGAACAAGTTCAACTATATCTTTTACTTCAATTTCTTCCTCTATTTGTTTTGTTTTAGTTGCATCTGTAAGCATGCTTGTACAGAAAGGACACGCAGTGATGATCATCCTTTTCGGCTTATTTTCCGATTTTCCAGATTCGAATGAATCTAGAGTCTCCTTTGCCTCCAACACTCGTTTTTCAGAAATACGTTCTTCAACCCATTCAGGAGTCTCCCGAAACATTCCACCACCACCACCACCGCAACAATAGCTAAATTGTTTATTATTCGGCATTTCTTTTACTTTTACTCCAGGTAGAAGTTCTAGTATTTTTCTAGGAATATCATAGATGTCATTGAATCGGCCCAAATAGCACGGATCGTGATATGTGACTTCATAGTTCAATTTATTGGTGAATTTGATACGGCCTTCTTCAATCAGCTCATGAATGAATTGAGTGATGTGAACTACATCAAATTCTCCACCATATTCAGGATATTCATTCTTAATCGTATTGTAGGCATGCGGTGAAGAGCATACGATACGCTTTACTTGTCGTTTATTATACATCTTGATATTTTCTTCAGCTAACATTTGAAAAAGAGCTTCTTCACCTAAACGGCGCATTTCATTGCCATCATTCTTTTCAGCGTCTCCGAAAGTGCCATAATCAATATCTGCTTTCGCAAATAATTCATAAGTTACCCGAGCAACTTTTTGATTCCGCGGATCATATGCTAAGGTATCACCAGGTAACCAAAGAAGTTTTGATTCAGATTTCTTAATTTTTGGTAATTTACCTTCCTTGAGCCAATTGGTTCGATCACGTTTGGGTTGATTCCATATATTGCCGTATTGATAAGCAGATTCAAGCATTGTGGTATAGGTGGCAGGAATAGACCCACTTTCGATTAATGCTGCACGCATTCCCACTATCATATTTACATGACCAATTAAATGAGGACATGAATTTGTACAGGCATAACAAGTCAAACATGCCCATAAAACATCTTCATTTAATCCAGATTCATCGCCAAGCATCTTTTGATTTTTCTGGGATTTAATGAACCCGTATTGTTTCTTTCCCCAATTTTTTACGTCTTGAATGACCTTTAAAGGAGAAAGAGGTTCCCCCGAGTCTTGGGCTGGACAATAATTATGGCAAAAATGACATTTCATACAGGCAGAGGCTTCAAGCAACTGATAGAAAGTAAAATCTTCAATCTTTGATATCCCATCAGAGTCGAATGTTAATTTTCCTCTTGGTGTTTTCATATCTGCAAGAACGATATTACCAAGACCAGCAATTGTGTGGAAAAATTTACTAAAAGTAAGGATTGCAGCTACAGTAATGATACTTAACAGGTGTGACAAATAAAAGAACAGATGTAACGCAAAAATTTGTCCATCAACGGTAAGAATACCTTGAAGAACTAAAGCGAGAGGAAAACCGATGAAGGAAGTCATTTCAAAATTAATATTATTATAAACATACTGGGTACCATGGATTGTTATATCAAGTGGTAGATGATTTAAACCAAATAAAATACGAGTGGCTTCTATAAAGAATCCTGAAATGCTAATCCAAAAGAGCAGTAAGAGTAATACTAAATCTTCAATACCTGCTCGTGGATAATATTCTTTTTCCCTTATATAACGTCGAACTAGAACTAATGCCGTACCGATAAATAATAATACTCCTGATGTATCTGCAAGAATATTTAGAAGAAGATAGAGAGTTCCAACCAGCAATTCTTCGAGAAATAAGTACTCATGAATAGTGATAGAGATAGTGGCAATTGCTGATCCAATAAATCCCACCATTATCATTGTATGGACAATGAAACTGGTTTTCTGCATTGATTTTCGTTTAGTGATTCCAGCGCCAAATCCGTAAAAGATTCTTCTGGGAAAAGATCTTGAAAATACATTCTTAATCACTCTCTTAATTAATGTTAATACAAAACTAACAAAACCTTGCTCCTTCCGATCATAACTGCCATGGAACCACACACGTGCACTACGATATATACCAACAAGTAGGATAATGACTGCAGTCAATGCACACATATAAACAAGAAAACCCATCTGCTGTCCATATAATTGAATTTCTTTTGGCCAGTATGCCTCCCTTCGAGGTTCTTGGAGTATGTTCATAATTGCTTGAATCAATTTTTTTCAACACCTATATAACAAATTATTCTTTGATTTCTAGATATTCAGAGGAATTATTCTAGAATTATGCCATTAAAACTTATTTAAACTCCATTAGACGGATTTAAGTGGCAAAAAACTAAAATGAATCTTTTTTGAAAATTATCTTCGTCTCACACACTTACTTATTTGAAGTTGTCGTGTTCACTTTTCAACCACAAGATGAATTATAATTTAACTATATGAATTTAATTTGAGTAAAAAGAAAATGTAGTGGTACTTATTCGTGAAATGAATAAAAAAAGGAGGAAAAAAAGGATTCTCAATAGTGAATCCTGTTGAAACTGATTAAGCTTGTTTTAATAGTTCAGGAAGAACTTCATGAAGATCAGCAATTATCGCATAATGAGCTACTTCTAGAATGGGGGCTTCTTCATCAGTATTAATAGCTATAATACATTTCGAGTTACGCATACCCACCATATGTTGAATTGCTCCTGAAATCCCACAGGCAATGTAAAAATCAGGTGTAACTGTTTTCCCAGTTTGGCCTACTTCATGGTCATACGCAACCCAGTCTGCATCTACAGCTGCACGACTGGCACCAACTTCTCCTCCTAAAGTTTTGGCAGCTTCAGCGATGATTGCAAATTTCTCTTTATCGCCAACACCACGACCACCGGCGACTAATAATTTTGCTTTTGTGATATCAACAGAGATTTTAGCAATTTTTTCTTCAATAAAAACTTCTCTCTTGTCATTGTCTTCAATGACAGATGAAAAGTCAACAATGTCACCAGAAAGAGAGTCGTCAATCTCAGCTTCAGGATTATTTCCACTTAATACCGTGATAAAATTGGGATGATCCATATCAGCTTCCATTTTAGCAAATAATTTTTCTTCAAAGAGGGGGTGGATCGCTTCTATTTCATCGTCGTCGATTTTTATTTCTTTCACAGAGGGAAACATAGCACTATTAAATCGAGCAGCTAGTCTTGGTATGACTTCCTGCCCATACAAACTTGCCCCAGCCATTATAATATCAGGATTTACTTTCTTGATCAGAGCTTCTAGAGTCCGTGTATGATATAGTATATTAACACCTGCGAATTCGGAATCATCAATTTTGTATATTTTATTGATCCCGTATTTTGTAGCTTCAACGGCTAGCTCACCTATATCTTGTCCAAGTATAACACCTTCTAATTCCGCATCCAAGTTTTTGGCAGCAGTAATACATTCTTTAGTTATACCGACGATTTTTCCTTTAGCATTTTCGATTACTATTAGTATTTTTGTCATTTACTGTTCACCTTCACTTGTATGTTCCTAGATTCAATCCTTTCTCTTTCATTGTACTTAATAACTCCCCTACTAACTCTGAGGGGTCACCATCATCGAAAACAACGCATTTCTCAGCTCGGGGTGGCGGTTTTTCTATGTCATCGAACTCTACATTTGGTTTGTAATCTCCAACTTCTAATTCATCTATCTCCCAAACTGGAACTTCAGTTTTACTTGCCTTCATGATTCGGCGAACACTTGTGTATCTGGGTTCCTCATATTCACCAGATGAAGCTATACTAAGAACAGCTGGCATTCCAAGTTCAATTTTCCTAATACCACCTTCTATAATTTTTTCGACAATGACTTTATCATCTGTCAATGTAAGTCTTTCAACCCAAGAAGCTGTAGGAAGATCTAAAAATTCTGAAACCATAGGGGCCATAGTTGCAGTTCCGAAGTCATAGCTTTGCATTCCGAAGAGGATCAGATCATACGTACCAATTTTCCTTACTGCTGCAGCAAGAATCTTTGCTACAGAGAAGAAATTAGTAATTTCAGCATCAGAATTTTCGATTCGAATAGCTTCATGACAACCCATGGCAATAGCTTCTTTCACAACTTTATCAGCCATGTCTGATCCTAAACTAACTGCGGTAACTTTACCTTCTCCTTTTTCTTCAACAATACGAAGAGCAGCTTCTATAGCATGCTTATCATAATTGTTAGTCATTATATCTGCTTTATCATCCATATCTCCAGGGAAAATTTCATCAGGATCTAAGGGAGCATTCCTGTCTATTGTTGCTTTAACAAAAACAATAATATTCATATCAATTTCATCCTTAAAATGAACCTATACCCCATAAAAGGGGTGAGAAAACATATCTAGATAAATTGTTATTAATTTTCAGATTATTTCTCCAAACAAACAATTAGATATGTTTGTATTCTAATAATTCCAATGATAAATAAATACTTCTCTAATTCATTCTCTATTTTAAAGCAAAAGAAATCTATTTTTGTGCTCGAGCTAAAGTCCCCCTTGAGATTATAGTTTTTTGCATCTCAGATGTTCCTTCATAAATTGTCAAAACACGAGCATCTCTAAAGAGGCGTTCCACACGATATTCCCGGCTATATCCATATCCTCCATGAATCTGAACGGCGTCATAAGTTACTTTCTGGGCAATTTCTGACGCATAATACTTTGCCATTGAGGATTCAACAGTGGTATTTTCACCATTATGTTTCATCTGAGCTGTATTTAGATATAGTAACCGAGCTTGATGCACTTTGGTTGCCATATCAGCTAACATGAAAGAAATTGCTTGATGGCGCCCAATTGGTTTGCCAAACTGAACACGTTGATTGGCGTAGTTTATAGATTCCTGTAATGCTGTTTCAGATATCCCCGCAGATTGAGCAGCAATACCTATTCTACTTGAGGCTAAGCTACCCAATATAAGACGAAATCCTTCATTTTCGTTTCCTAACAGATTTTCTTTGGGTACTTCTGCTCGGTCAAGGGCTACTTGTGCAGTAATGGATCCATGTAATCCCATTTTTTCTTCAATTCTCATTACTTCATGTCCATCCTTTGCGATTTTGGGATCAACAATAAAAGCACTGAGTCCTTTTGGCCCTTTAGTTTTATCAGTAACAGAAAAAGTGATATAGGTACCAGCAGGGCCACCATGGGATAGGAAAATTTTATTTCCAGTTAAGTAATATGAATCACCTTCTTTTTCTGCTTTCGTTGCAACAGCAGAAATATCAGATCCCGCGTTAGGTTCTGAAAATGCCATAGCTCCAATAACATCTCCGCTACCCAATAGTGGTAAATATTTTTCTTTGGCTTCAGGCGTGCCATGATTCTTGATTATTTCAATATTCAAACCTTGACTTGGGAAGAACATGGAAAATGCTAATGAACCTCTTGCCATTAATTCTATGATCGCGTTCCAAAGAGTATAGCTAAGTTCAAAACCATCATATTTCTCTGGTACAATCACTGAAAATAGATCATTTTGCTGACATTTCTTGTAAATATCCATCATGCCAGAAGGATAACTAGCAACTTTTGTCTGAGGATCAAAATGGGCTCCTTCTTCGTCCCAATCTTGTTCTTTTTCTATAACTTCATTCATCGCAAGCTCATGAACCATTTCTAAAATCATTTGGTTTTGCTCTTGCTCTTCCTTTCTAAAATTAAAATTATTAAGAATTTTTAAAATCTGTTTCAAATAAACAACCTCGAGATTGGCTAGTAGAGTTAAATTAGAGCCATTATTTCGTTAATTTCGATGGAGGAGTAATCTGCATAAAATTCTTTTTAATCTAAAATATAACTGCATTTCAAATTAACGTAAGAAATGCTTGACAGAAATTCATAGAAAAACAGGAATACACTTTTTGAATCATTCAAAAAAGAAAGAATTTTCTTCAGTAGAGATAATAACCAGCCATTTTCATCCAAATCGGTCTTTAATCATTTTCCTGGTAGAAGTTTTTCGATCATTACGAATTTTATCTTGAAAGGATACGCTTGCGATAATTTCATTTGCTAGAATTCTAAAAGCCTTCTCGACATTAACATTATCTTTAGCGGAAGTTTCTATATAGTGTACAGAGAATCCATATTTTTTCTTTAGTAGCTTAGTCAGTTCCGCAGCGTAATCTTTCCCATGCCGAGCAGAAACTTGTGTGGGAAACGCAGGATTATCCCGAAGATCAGTTTTAGCGCCTACAATGACAAGGGGAACTTTTCCATGACCGTTGAGCTGCCAGTAACTTTGAATCCACTCCACTAAATTCATATAAGATTCTTGATTTGTTATATCGTAAAAACAAAGGGCTCCAATTGCACCTCGGTAATATAAATCTCGTACCGCCTTAAAACGTGGCTGACCTGCTAAATCCCAAATCTGAAATTTAATATTATAGGAAGTTTTAGTTTCCGAATGATAAAGAGACATTTCTTGTGACGCAAAATCGGCCCCGATAGTCATTAAATACTCTGTTTTAAAACCCTCACCAAGCCATGCACGTCTTAGGGCTGTTTTCCCCACTCCACCATCGCCTATTAGGACAATTTTCGTACGTAATGTCTGTCCTAACATTTTCCCTCTTGAGGTCTGCCGTTGCGGGTTCATATTTCTTAACCTATACTCGAGATTGATAAACCTCCCCTTCCTATCCTCATTTTCCAATTGGTTATTCAGGAGAGTTATTCTATCTTCTCGTCATTTTACTTCAAGGGCCTTTATAAGCTATTCGCATCGTTCTTCTGTACGCGATGTCTAAAATATGAACTCAATATCAGACTCTTCAATATAACTAAATAATATAAAAAAAAATGTTTATCTAACAAATGAATAAATGTCCTAAATTCAAGAACATAAAATTAATGCATACTAATAACCTATTTCGAGGCAATTTCCATGAAAAAACCGGTTTTAACTAGTTTAACGCGAACTCCAATGGGTAAATTATTAGGAGCATATTCTAATTTATCAGCAGCAAAATTAGGAGCTGTTGTAATAAAAGAAGCAGTGAAAAGATCCAAAATCGAACCAGCAGAAGTTAATCATGTGATAATGGGTCAAGTCATCGCAGCAGGTTGTGCCCAAAACACAGCAAGACAATCAACCATATATGCTGATCTTCCAGTTTCAACAGGAGCGATTTCAGTCAATAAAGTATGTGGGTCAGGAATGGCTGCAGTTATGTGGGCCGCCCAAATGATAAAGGTTGGAGATATGGATATTGTTGTTGCTGGAGGAACCGAGAATATGACACAGGCTCCTTACTTATTGAAAAAAGGACGTCAAGGATATCGATATGGTAACAATGAATTGATCGACGCTATGTACCACGATGGATTATATGATATCTACAACGATATGGCCATGGGAAACACAGGTGATATTGTCTCAAAGAGATTTAATATATCACGAGAAGAAATGGATGAATTTTCATTCAGATCTCATCAACTAGCTCATAAAGCAACCGAAGAAGGAAAATTTAAAGATGAAATAGTTCCTGTAGAAATTTCTGTACGAAAAAAAGGGATTACTAAAATAACAAAAGACGAAGGAATTCGTCCATCCACTACAGTTGAAAAATTAGCAAAATTACCTCCCGTTTTCAGCAAGAATGGGAAAGTTACCGCTGGCAATGCCTCACAGATATCAGATGGAGCAAGTGCTGTTGTAGTAATGTCCGAAGATTTAGCTAAAGATAAAGGAATCCCGATTCTAGCAAGGATTAATAGCTATGGAACCAATGCAACAAAACCTGAATGGGTTATGGAAGCACCTGTTGAAGGAGTAAAACAATTACTTGAGAAAACTGGATTTACTATTAATGATTTCGACCTAATCGAGCACAATGAAGCCTTTGCTTCCGCAAGTTGTGCAGTTAGAAATAGTTTAGAAATACCAGAAGATAAATTTAACGTTAATGGCGGCGCAGTCGCACTAGGTCATCCTTTGGGTTGTTCTGGAACCCGAATTCTAGTAACATTGTATTATGAATTAGCTAAGCGGGATGGGCATCGGGGTTTAGCAACTATTTGTCTTGGAGGCGGGGAAGCCATGACAATGATAATTGAAAGATAGTACGAAGGATAGAAGAATTTCTAATTTCTTCCATATCTTTTTATTTTGTTATTAAGAACAACCGTTCGGGAAATTAAATTGGATCTTCCACCAAAGTTAATAGAATACAATAGAATTATAGCCTCTTTAAGATCATATGTCGCAAAAACATCTGATATCATGAAAATCTACATGGAAACCGTAGATCTTCTCTTTCAATTACCGCACATCGACTGGTGTGGTATTTATTTTTACAATGACGTCGCGAGAGAGTTTTACTTGGGATACTATCGCGACCAAAAAGTCGAAACAGGTTTAATCCGGTTAGATCAACTTTCATTAAGGTCTCCAGAAAATAAATTAGATTTATGCAATGATGTTAAGAGTGAAGGAAAAACATCTGTATATAATCAAACCGCATCCGAAATAAAAGTTATCTTTAAAAAACCACTTAGAATATTCGGCCTAATCACTCTTAGTTCTAAACAGGTCAGTATTTTTGATTACCTCGATGAAAAATATCTTCTAGAAGTCGCAGAGACTCTCGCAGAACGAATACAATATTAGACATAATTCTTTCTGAATTAGAATATAAAGGAAAAAAGGTAGTTCAAGCCTCTTTATGTAAAAAGATTATATTTCTCTAATCTGTTTCTCATAGACTCTCCTGAAATAATCAAATGGAGGAGTGACATCACCAGACAATGGAGATTCATATGGAGTAATTTTTATCTGTTGCTCAAATTCTTTACGAGCTTTTTGGACTAATTCTGAATCTTGCATTAGTTCTGCTGTTGCCAATGCTAAAACTTTAGCTGCTTGAACAAGTCCCGCATGCCCGATATGCATTCCTGCTTGTGCAGTTAATTGCCAAGAATGGCCAGGAGTACCGATTGCGCCACAAGCAAAACCAAATTGTGCTAATGGTGTTACCCATGATACATCTCCAACATCGGTTGAACCACCAAGGGTGATACCTCTACCAAAGATTGGTATAATTTCATCACAAAAGGTTTTATCCCTAAATTGTTCAACAAATTCTCTAGCATCTTGAGGAATCGAAGATAAGTAATTATCAAAGTATTTTTCAGGAAATGTCTTCTTTATCTCCTGTGCAAACGTAATATCTTCATCATTAAACTTAGGTGCTCCAACTTCCTTCATTTTTGCATAAATTAAATCTTCTAGGCTTACATTTGGTAGCATATTCGCTGATCCGCCCGTAATAATGATTTCAACTTCAGTTTCAGTCATCATAGCTGCGCCATTTGCAACCTTAATCACTCTTGAGTAGAGTTCTTTTACTTGATCCAACCTAGGTGCACGAACATAATACCATACTTCTGCCTCATCAGGGACAATATTCGGCGCTTCTCCGCCTCGTGTTATTATATAATGGATTCGAGCATCACTTATTATGTGTTCTCGTAAATAATTACAGCCAACATTCATTAGTTCAACAGCATCAAGAGCAGAACGACCATTAAACGGGTCTCCTGCAGCATGTGCAGTCTGTCCTTTAAACTGGAAAATAACGCTATACATTGCTTGAAAATTAGAGGACAAAACGTAATTTACATCCCAAGGATGCCAGGTCAAAGATATATCAACATCATCAAATAGCCCTTCTTTAACCATCCAACCCTTTCCATCAGCATTTTCTTCCGCTGGACTCCCATAATAACGGATAGATCCTCTTAATTCGCCAGATTCAATCTTATTTTTTATCACAACACAGGCAGCCAGACATGCTGCTCCATATAGATTATGGCCACAACCATGACCTGGAGTTCCATCAACAACAGGTTTTTTATAGGGTTTAGCTTGTTGACTAAGACCTGGAAGCGCATCATATTCACCAAAAATGGCAATAACAGGTTTTTCGGTGCCATAAGTTGCCATTACTGCAGTAGGAAGACCAGCAACTCCATGGCTCACTTGAAATCCTTTTTTCTCAAGAAAATTCGCATGCAACGCTGAAGATTTAGTTTCAAACAGACCCAGCTCAGCATATTGCCAAATTTCATCACTAATCTTGATGTATTCCTCTTTATTATCATCAATCCATTGTTGTATATCAGTAATCATTCTCTTCATCTCAAAAGCATCATTCTTTATTCTTCAGAAATTCTTGTATAGGACCAATAAATTGATTTAATTCAGTTTTTACAGTATTTTCTTCAATTCCCATTATCTTTGCAATAGTTGAATTGGTTGGGATCAACCACTTACTTTCTGCTTTAGCAAGTACAATATCTTTTTTTGAACTTATTGTAGAAATAATATTAACGTTTGTGCCGTCATTATCTACAATTTTTCCTTCAATTATTATCTCTACGTCCGTTTGTACAGGTTTCAAATACTTAATTAATGATTGTAAGGTAATACCAAATCTAAATAAATGTGTGATGATTGTCCAAGCAGCTACTTCATCGAGAATTGTAGCAATAACACCACCATGGGCTATCCCGTTGAAACCGCAGAAATCACTTGGAATGGTATAATAGCTTAAACATCTGTCATCAGTATACCAAAAACGAAGCTTTAACCCTCGTACATTCTTTTGGGAACAGCCATAGCAATTATAGAAATCATTTTGAGGTAGTTTCCATTTAGAAGATATCTTATTTGACATGCATTCACCTTGATTGTAATTCAGGAGTTACTAAAAAAGAAATATAATTAATAATAAATTTTTTTGTAACTTATTTATTCTCAATTCCATTCTTATACCTTGTAAGCATTGGAGAAAAAAGGATTTTGAAATTAAAAAATTAGGGAGATATTGTTTACTTCACCCATATCAAGAATTCCATAAATCTTTGAGCAATTTACTACTAAAAGGAGGAGTTTAAGGGAATTCTGGGATTGTGGGCATATTAGAAGACTGGGTTATGAACCAATTTATCATAAGTATAGCAACCACAACAAAAAAAACCACAGCAATAATTGAACCCCATTTCCTTCGTCTCCCAAAAGTTTGATGGCAGGGTGGACAGAAATTGTATACACTGTCTCCTTTGCTTGTTCTCCTGACTCTGTATGTCTTTTTACATTCCAAACAGACCATATTGGAGCATTTTTCACATTTTGCGACAGCAGCACGATTAGGATGAAAAACACATCGAGCTTGTTCTGGTGTATGCATTTTTATTCACTCAATTGAATGATTTATCTCTTATAATTAAAAAACCTTAAAGGATTAATAAAGCTTGAGACGTTCTGAAAAATACGTATTAGTATAATGAAATCAACAACACGATTTGACGTAATTCATGAAAATTCGAAATTAATTATTACCGCAAAATAAGATTATATAAACTAATTGATGTAAATCTTATACATAAACTTGTAAATTGTAAAACATATATACAGTGGTGTATGAGAATAAAAATTCAAGCAGAGGTATTTTAAATTATGTATACTGACAAAATAATTGAAGTAACTGATTTAGCAAAAACCTATAAGTCTAAAAAAAGAAAAAGACCATTTAAAAGTGAAAAAAAAGAAGTTGAAGCACCTAATGGTAAAACTTTCACTGTGAATCGCGGGGAGATATTTGGATTACTAGGGCCTAGTTCTGGTTCAGCAAAGATAAGGAGATATAATTTGCAGGAAGAAAATAGAATTAAAGCCTCTATTGACTGCATAACCTTCCAGAAGCTTAGCTTTTGAAATAAGAAAAAGATTAATGTGTTTTTTTTTCCGTTGTTACTTTAATATTTAACAATTCATAATCGGATAGCTATTTGTCAGAGATAAGAAGATTACAGATTGTCGATACTCCTTTCTATTCTAAAATGCTTTGTTGTTCCAGCGATGTAGATCCCGTGAGCTGGAGTTCCACGGGTACCAACACTCTTACTTATCTTAAAAAAATTATATTTTAATAATATAAACTAAAAATTCTTCACAGCATTTGAAATCCTAACCAAGGCTTCTTGTAATGTTTCTCTTGGACATCCGATATTAATTCGTTCAAATCCATCTCCACCTGCCCCAAAAATATAACCAGAATCTAATGCAACCTTTGCTTCAATCAATTTTTTCTGTAACGTTTTTTCTTCAAGCTTATAATTACGAAAATCCATCCAAGCTAAGTAGGTTCCTTCAGGTGGAATAACTGAAATATCTGGTAATTTCTCTGAAATATAATCCTGTAAATACTTGAAATTTTCAACTATATAGTCAATTAATGCTTCTAACCAATCTTCACATTGATCATAAGCAACTTGTAGAGCAAGACCTCCAAAAACATTTGGTATTGTTGCAGCATTTATCGTACATTGAGCTTTAAAGTCTTCTCTGAGTTTTTCGTTAGGAATTATAGCATTTGAATAATGTAACCCGGCTAAATTAAATGTTTTGGTCCCTGCAGATGTTGTTATTGAATTTTGAGCGAAATCTTTAGATAAGGAGGCAAAAGGTATATGTTTGAATCCTGGGTAGATGAGATCACAATGGATTTCATCAGAGATAACTAATACTTCATTGTCTATACATAACTCTCCTATCTGTTTGAGCTCTTCCTTCTTCCAAACTCGTCCCACAGGATTGTGTGGACTACATAGAACTAAAATTTTTGACAGAGGATCTTTTAATTGTTTTTCTAATTCCGTAAAGTTAATTGTATAATAATTATCCTCTAACTGTAACTGATTCGATTCAACAATACGTCCATTCGCCGTTATTCCTCTAGCAAAAGGATAATAGACTGGTTCTTGAATAATTATTTTGTCACCAGGTTTACTGAACCGTTGATAGATATAATTGCATGCAGGTACCACACCAGGGGAATATATAATCCAATTTTTGTCAAGAGACCATCCATAACGACGAGTGAACCATGAAATAACAGTATTAAAATAATCTTCAGAAGCAGGTGCAGAGTAACCGAAAATTCCATGCTTAGCTCGGGTAACCAATGCATCAATCACTGGTTGTGGACTAGGAAAATCCATATCTGCGACCCAAAGTGGTAGTAGATCTTCTCCTTTGAAATATTTCTTCAAAAATTCAGAATCCCATTTGATTGAATCAGTGTTTCTTCGATCTATTACAATATCAAAATTCCATTTAGTTTGAGCATTCAACATTAATCAGCTTCATTTAGTAGAATAGGGACTATTTCGTGTTTGACCATCACCGTATTTTTAATATTTGTTTTTCTGATTGCTTTAAGAGGGATTTCAAATAGTCCTTAATACGACTGTTGGGGAAACAATCTAAAATGCAAATAAGAAGTTGGATAGAGATTAGAAATATTAAACGAAGGGAAGTAATATGGAAATTTAAGGTATTTGATAAGCTATTCTTGAAAAGATGTGTATGATTCTAAATATCGGAGTACAACCCGAGCTTTTACCTTTCGAAATAGAATTTGCCATTGTATTAGTATTTGCGATCGTACTTCCGATTATCGGAATCTTGTTCTTTCATAGAACCGTCAAAAATGCGAAAAAAGATGGGAATCTTGCAGAATATTAAAAAACTAAAAAAATCATTGTCTAGAATAATTATTCGAGATGATAAAACATGAGTTCAGAACATCAACATGGGATTGGTGCAGAGCATCCTCAATCTCATCTAGTTCAATTTTTTTGTTTAATTTTCTTTTTGGTTGTTTGGATAATTGATCTTTTGATTCTGCAGCTAACAAAAGAAATTGGAGATTCAATTCCTTTAGTTCTTAGATTTTCATTTTTCAGTTTTTTATTTATTATGGCATTGTTGTTTATTAGATCCTCTCATGATAATGTATTAGCTCCTTCAGTAGAATCAAAAAAATTAGTTATCGAAGGTGTATATTCTTTTATACGCCATCCTATGTATTTCGGAACCCTATTAATCTACCTCGCATTCATTATACTATCATTCTCATTGGTTTCGGTAATCCCTCTCCTAATTTCTCTTTTTTTATATAATATTATTGCCAAGTATGAGGAAAAGGAGCTAGAAACGATTTTTGGTGACGAATACCTAGAATACAAGAGAAAAGTAAATAGATGGTTCCCCATAATTAATAAAATATTTCCTAGGAAGAATTAACCATCTCTTCGGCTTTTTCTTTTTAAAGAAAATATAGCAAACGTCTTTTTTTAGCTGTAGGACAAGCATAAATCAGATTGTAATATGTGGGATAATTCAATGAACCCTTCTATAGATCAAAAACTTAATTTAAACGGTATGGGAGTAAAATTATCTGCTATAGAACACCGGATTCTTGAAAAAGGGTTAAAAAAACTTGTTATTATTACTCAAGGTATGAAATGGAAGAAATTTTCCTCAATAAAGTTTCCATTTCCAATCAGGTCTGCATATTATCTAAACGAGCCAAATCTAGATGAAATTCGTGATCTTATTGAAAATCGTTTACATAATAACCCGATAAGCGTTTTAGAACAAGCTCTAGTTTTATTGGAGCTCTTTGAAAGCAATCAACCTGACAAGCAAGAGTATTTTCTAGAAGATATGCCTTTTGTAAGAAAATGTTTTGCTACAAAGCGCCAAAATGGTTGGATTGCAATCATAGGTGACTCTAATCGTGAAAGAATCGAGGAAATTATAAATAATCGGTGGAATTTCAAATTTTATTCAGGTAGAAAGACCGAAACAGGAATTTATACATTATTGAGTATGTTAACAAGATATGCATTCATTTATGGTCGAATACCTGCTGGTGATGGCCATTCACTGGCACACTTTGTTGAAGATCACTGTCCTGGATTACTAGTGTGTCAGGGTGAAATGTCTACTCTTGAATTAACGCTTTCTCTGTCTGCTATGAAAATGGGCGTCTCTACGATAGTACCAAATGATTATCCTTTTTCTCTGGGAAATAGTATTCGAATAAATAGTCTTGAAGAATTACCTGAAGCAGTAGTTGGCTTTCGCAATATTCGTCGGATGTTGAAAGTCCCTGAAATTCCTCAATTACCAGACTATTGTGATCTCAGATATAAACATGAGAAGTTTATACCAGCGAAGGTTTGGGGAAACACGAGCGAGAGTTTTTATATCTTAAGAAAGGGATTAGTAGAGAAGACGGGGGTATTTATTACTGGATCTGCTAACACATCAATGGGTATCGTAATAACAATAAACGCAGAACCTTTAGATGCCTTTGATTGTCATTTTATTGAATCACATATAATATCAGCTATTTCTATGATTAAAGGAGTTCAAGCTGAATACAACGGTACCAATTTACAAATATTTTTTGCTGAAAATACAGAGAAGGATCCTAGAGTCATTGGGGAGACATTATTCTCATCCATCCGTCATGAGTTTCCGCTCCTTAAGGAGATTAAGATTGAAATCTTCTTTGAAAAATCATTCTTGGATAAATTAACTCAATCGATTAGAGAAGAAAAAATTCAACGTGAAAAGGAAATAAAATCAACTTCTGAAGAAACAGTAGAATGTTTTTACCGGTGCCTCAGTTGCGCTACTTTCGCTCCAGACCATATTTGCATTTTAACCCCTGAAAGGGCTCCTCAATGTGGAAAATCCTTTGGAAGAGTAAAAACAGGCGCACTCTATACGTATGAAGAGATGAGTAACATTCACCATAATTGGCTTCATAGAGATATTAATGTCTATGGAGTTATTAAGGATAAAGGGATAAATCTTGACCCTATAAATGGAGAATGGTCAGGTATTAATGATTCTGCAGCCAGACTTACTCACGGAAGAACTAGTCGTATATTTCTTCATTCTCTTGATAAATATCCTCACACAGGATGTGGATGTTTCCGCTTGATTATGTTCAAAACTAATTTACCTCGGTTAGGTATTGGAATAATGGAAAGCGGGTACAAAGGCAGTGCACCAGACGGACGAAATTGGACTGATCTTCATTATGAATTAGCTGGAAAACAAGTCTCTGGAATAACAGGAGGATCTACCGAATATCTATTTTCCAATAAGTTCCTGAAAGCTCATAAAGGATGGCAAGGGGTTGTCTGGGTTAGTCCAAAAATTGCTAAGATTGCGAAAGATTTCATTGGAGAAGATATTCAAGTTGGGCCTGAAATATAGGTATTCAAGAAGGCATTTCCTTTGTTTCAAAAATTAATCCTCTATCAGAGGTTTTTCTGGCCATATTTAAAAAATATCTAACGAGATTCAGTTTGTTTTACAGAGTATAATAGGTAATTTTATACTTCCCCTCTTCAGAGTATTTACGGACCTTATTGACGGGATTAAAATGAATCAAATAGATGATTTAGCAGAAGCTTTCCAAAATATCCATAAATTTGAAAATTATCGGTTTCTACGATCATGGGGTATAATGGTCATTATTTTTGGCGTGTCTGCAGTCATAAGTGATACTCGATGGTTTCTAGGCATTTTCATTAAAAATTTCTTTCAAATTGAACATCTTCAGGCTGCCGTATTCACCAGTTTCCTCTTAATGAGCATAGATTTCCTGATTTTACTTATCTTATTAGTTGTAATTATCTATACATTTATTTCAGTCAAAAAAACGTCGATAACTGACAATAAAGTTATTACATTTAAAAATATCCGATTTGGGCTTGCCTTATTAGCTCTATATTTGATTAGTCCAAGATTATCCTTATTTCTTCCATTCCCCATTCCTTTTAGTATTCATATTCCAGAAATCATTGGAACATTTATTGCTTATATATTGATGAGAAATTCCTTAAAATCACATCAATTCAAAGAACTACTTTATTTAGCATTGATATTCATATTTCTTACGTTTATTGAGATTCTCTGTAACGCGGGATCCATCCTCCTCTTATTTTACACTGATTACTTTATGCTAGTTTATATTATATATTCCCTTGGGATTAACATCTGTTTTATGATTTGTTATATTATTGTAGGGCGTTATTCATTAAAGAAAGCTACAGAAATTCTAAGGAGTACTAATTCACATGATTGAGGAGGATGTGACGCAAAATGAAGAAAAATAATGCAATCCTTCCCAGTGATGAGATCTTTACTACCTCGATAAGGTTGACAATTATGCTTATTCTATTTTCTCATAAAAAAATTCTCTTAAATGAACTAAAAGATGTTTTGCAATTATCTTCTGGCAATTTGGATCATCATATTCGTAAACTTCTCAATGTGGATTATATTACTACACGTAAATCTTTTTTTCCTACTCGTCCTTTAACAATAGTAGAAATTACCTCAAAAGGGCACGAGAATTTCAAGGAATACTTACTCAAAATGAAGGAAGTTCTGGATCAAATCTCTTTAGATTAGGTATTATTATCTCGAAAAGGAAGCTATTGAAATGAAATCAAGAAAAATGTCATTTATCCTGCTTTTTATTATTCTAATTTTTCAGAATACTGTTTTTATATTTTATCCGTATTGTGCTGCTCTTAGTAATTACTATCGCCCAATAGACGACGGATGTATCCTACCTTTTGATCCTTCTACTTCTGAACCTCTAGTATTAGATAATAATACAGTCTACCTGAAAAAAATTGAGTACCAGGTAATGTTCAATTATCCAGAAGCGATCATCAAGGCCAATTATACTTTGAAGAATGTTAATGATAGTGAACAACAATTAAATGTTCTATTTCCTTTTGGAATGGATCAGAATATCAAAATATCTTCTTTAACAACGGAGAGTACTAATATAGAATATTCCTGGAATTATAATTTCAATATCTCTCTACTAAATCGTATTATTAATGTTATCACGATACAGATGGAACTAAATTTTGATCCTTTCGAAGAAAAACTAATCCATATTGAATACTCGTTAAAATATGGTATCCTTGAAAATGATATGGGTAGATTTTATTATGGATATGTTTATTGTCTTGAGACATCCAATTTTTGGAATACACCTATCGAATCAGTCATCTTTGAGGCGTGGGTTCCCAAGAATTATGCAGAGGTTTCTCCATTTGTGTTTTCGCAGGTAACGATAACTCATAACAGAGAAATGGATAAGTATAATATTCATTGGTTCGAAGAGGAAAACTGGTTACCTTTGGGAAATTTAGAAATGGAGTATGTAACTGAACAGAATCATATTTCAGTGCTTCTTTATCCTTTGTTAATTTTTGGATTTCTGTTTCTCTTTATAATTACTGTTTTAGGCCTCATTATCTTTAGTAAAAAAGTAAAAAACTTGAAATAGGAGAAGCTAAGATAATAAATGATATTTAGTTATCCCTCAAGGGATTAATTTCTTCAATTGGCCTATTACTCCTGCTTTCAGATAATACCAAAAAATTCTACGTTTATACTTATTTTTTGCGAGTATTCCTCCAAATCGACGTCCCCAGCTGTCATAAACGTGTCTATAAGCTAGATATAATTGTTCTTGTAATTCTTTAGCGGACAAATATTCCATGTCACAAACACCATGGATCATATCATAATTGGTCCAATTTTGATCGACTATTCGACCTTTTTTCAAAAGATCCTCGTACATTGGAGTCCCAGGATACGGAGTTAACAACATTGAAATAACAATATCGGGTTTTACAACATCAGTTGCCCATTCCATTGTTTTTTTGACTGATTCGACGGTTTCAAATTCATGACCAAGTACTATCATTAGTTGAGCTAAAATATTATTTTTACGCAATAAACGAATAGCTTCAATGGTTTGATCTCCTTGGATCCCTTTGTGAAATACATCCAACACTTCATTGAACGGAGATTCCCCACCTACCAGTTGCCAATAATTTCCAGCTTTATTCATTCGAGATAGACCTGTATCCCCTACTTGAAGAATACTATCTACTCGCATCTGTGCAAACCATTCAATGTTATCACCATCCATTCCTCTATCCATCATCTCTTTACAAAGATCTTCTATCAATTTTGGTGATCCAGCACAGAAATTATCATCAGTAAACCAAAAGAAACGACTACCTAATTTATCATACATCCACTCCATTTCATCAGCAATTCTATTAACTGATTTTGTTGCCCAATGTCGTCTATAGAAAACCTGCTGGGAACAAAATGTGCAATCATGTGTACATCCTCTTGACCCCTCAAGAATGATATATGGCTTATCCGACATCATAGCAAAATTATATCTGTGTAATGGCACATGGTGATAAGCTGGATATGGTAATTGATCCAGTTCATCATTAGTTAAAGGAGGAACATCTGGAGTCCGTTTAAATTGCCCTTTTTGAAGAAAAGCAATCCCCTTAATCTGTTCAAGTCCCTCCTTTGTAAATCCATTCATTTGGTAATGTTTTATTATATTAACAAGAGATTTTTCTGCTTCATAGCGAGTTATAATATCAATAATAGAATATTTTTGAAGCGTTTCTTTATCTAATGTGGTAAAATGTGACCCCCCAGTAATAGTTATGATTTCTGGATTAATCCTCTTGGCAAGATCAAGTGTACGGATAACTGTAAAGACATTACAGGTAGCATGACTTCCACAACCAACAATATCTGGTCTTTCTGTCTTAAGAATTTCTTCTAAATCATTCCAATCTAAATCCTCAGCTTGGCAGTCAATTACTCTTACTTTTATATCAGGTATTTCCTTTTCAACAACCGCTGCAAGAAGTAAAAGGCTGAAAGGCGGAGGTAAATATTCCCCCATCACAAACCAGAACTTTTTTGGAGGTTCTACGAGCAACAACTTCATAATAACGATGGTTATGCTAAAGTGGTTAAAAAATTTATGTTAAAACTAGGATCAATCAAAAACCAATGATTTCATACAAATTATTTTTCCACAATTCATTCTACTTTTTCCTTTCTTTTTCTGAACTTGAGTTTACAAGTTAATTTTTCGAAAAGGTCAAAAAATGTTTGATTGACAGTTTAGGAGCAGGAAAAAAGAGTTAATTATAATTTTTGGGGGACATGTACAGAAATTATTTCGGTAAAAAAGATTTTAATTGCAGAATTTGATAAATTTTCTGCGCTAAAGAAGAATGACGATTTAATTTATTAACAGGAGGACCAGTACTCGAAGTAAAGATTTGTGTGAGCTGCAGTTCAGAGAGAGCATCTAATATACCCTTATATGATAAAGAGAGAGATTTTTTGGCCAACTCTTTTCGTATGAGTGATAAAAGCAACAGGGCTATAATGCAGGTAAAGATATGAGCTCTGATGCTCTGGTCTGACCAACAATACATCGGTCTAATAGAAAGAAAATGAGGATTCTTTAGGTGACTAAACGTTTCTTCCACAACATATTTATCTCGAAAAGCCTGAATGACATTAGTAGCGGGCCAGTGCTGCATATTCGTGAAAATGATTGATCGTCCCAAAGTAAGGAGATATGCGGCTTTTTTCTCTTCATCAATCTGAACCAATACTTCCAGTTCAGCAAATGAGCCAGTAACCGTGGTAGAGATAATATTCTTAAACAGAACTTTTCCGATCAAGGATTGCAATTTTTCTTCTACGTGCTCTTTTGAACGCCATTTTTTGATATTCAATTTTTTCAGGAAGGTTTCGATCTTTGTAAGTTTGTCTTGAAGTTTGTCTTCAAATCGGATAGCTTCCTTCTTGTATTTCCGTGGATCGAAGAGGACATAGACAGTACGGAGGACATCGTAGATTTCTAGCTGAGTACGATAATAACCCACATCTTTCCCGTTTGTGGGAAGGGTAATGGTAGTAAATTCCTTTGTTTGTAGACTTAAAAGGTCTTTTTGGGTGGAATTTCTTAAGGAAGCAATAAAAGGGATCTTTAGTGTCTCAATATCTTTAAAAGCTTTGGGAGAGTGATTACCTTTATCAAAAATGAGTACTAATTCCTCAATTTCTTGATTAAGCTGACGAAATCGATCGGTAAATTTGGATATCATTCCTTTAAAGTGTTTAGCATCCTGAGTGTTTCCTTGATAGGTTTGGTGAAGAAGGGGAATACCATCCTGGAGGGTACAAACTAAAGACAAATTAATGATGCGTAAATGACTTCTTCCTTCTTTACTTTTCCCGAATTTGGCTAATTGCCCAGGATTATGTTCGGCTAAAAAAGTGTAGAAATTTGTCGGATCAAAAAGTAAACAAGAGAGATCCACATTATAAATATCAAGTACTTTCCTGATGAGTTCTAGTTCAATCTGTTCGATAGATTCCTCAGATAATCGTTGATTATGATTCCAATAGGTTTGTGCATTAAGAATAGCAGGATCTACTTGAAATGCTGTAGAAAGATAATCATGTTTGAACCATGTAGATAATTTTGTCTTGCTTGAAGGTGCTACACACCGATTAATGGCTGCAATTAATAAATACTCTCCTTGAGTCAAATTTTGAATACGCTTTTTCCCTGCTACCTGATCAACGATTTTTACCAGGGCTATTTTTTTGGCAATTTGCAATAGAGCTGCTGAGATCCCAAAGTCCATGGTTCGATATTCTAATTTTTGAGGAGAGAGTGAGATAGTCATTTCTTTCAGTTTATCTTCTGGACCTATATATTTCTGCCATAATCGGGTTGATTTGCCGTTGATCCAAGCCCTTTCTTCTAAATAATAGTAATACTTACCATTTTTCTTTTTTTTCGATAGACAAACCATGATTCTGGGGAGAACATAAACCTTTAAAAACTTTCCGATGTAACTTAGTGATTAGATATTCAAGATAAATTAGAAAACTAAGTAGGGAGAACATGATATAATTCGGTGTTAAATAAGCCTTTCGACCTTAGATGATCCAAATAACTGTATTAAGAAGATCAATTAGTTTGAAACGTAATTTCACTTTAAATTATCAGTTATTTTTGAAAAATAAGAAAAATTTAAATAGAAAAGATTGAGAAAAAATGATTAACTTGTAAAGTCAAGTGAAGAAATAATACTTATTGATAATATTGTGTATGAGAACTGGGACGGAATTATCTTATCAAATTCCAAGAGAATTTCTTTGAAAATCAATGATGTCAGTAGAAACCATAATTATGGTATCTTTCTCTTTTTTTCTGACAATAATAGCCTAATTGGAAATTCTCTCACCGAGAATAATGAATATGGAGGTATATCAGTCATTTTTCAAAAAATAACTCGATTCAGAATAGTACGTTTTATGAAAACCATGCTGGGGATGATCAGGCAGCCGATGATGGATTAAGAAATACCTTTGTCTATAACTTCTGGAGTGATTGGGTTAGTCCAGATGATGATGGGAACGGAATTGTTGATTTCATTTATGCTATAGGTGGGGATGCAAATAATTCAGATTCTTTTCCCTTAGTAGCTCTTTCATACTCAACTGTACCCAGAATGACAACATTCATAGCAAGTTCGACTTTATTTCTTATATTTGCTAGCTTATTAGCTTTTGTACTTAGAGAGGTGTTCAAAACTTTTTTCCTCTCAAAAGTGAACGGGAGTGAAGATGGTTCTGATTCTTATTAAATAAATTATAGCAAACAAGTAATAGATCACTCATTGCTGCTAACTGGAGATGTATCGCTACTGACTTGTGTCCATAAACTATCGGTCGCTCCAAATTATATTGAGTTGTTAATCGACCTATAATTCGTTCGTTGGTTTTTAGATCCCGCCCTTGACTCGAAGTATATTTATATCGGTCGGAACTGTTACCATAGTTATCAATGAAGATATCAGCCTGAAATTTCTGCCGTAAAGTTTTTTTAATGCTATCTATTCCAAATTCACTAACTGCAATAACAGAAGTCCTTTTAATTGGTTTTTATAACCCTTACATAGTTTTTCAAGGAAAGTGATGATTTGAAGCTCACTTTGCTTATATTTCGGGGTTAAACCAATGAATAAAGGGAGTTCAAGTTCGGGACTACTAATGATTAAACCACCTCGCCCTCATTCTTAATTTCCGTTATTTCTGCTAACTATCTAAATAGTGACTTATTTCATCCAAAAGCCAGTCTAGCCACGCGTTACTAGACCAATCTAAGATTTTTGCTAGACCTTGTCGACG
>SDBT01003229.1_pt1 | contig 28357 bp, 19 predicted proteins | sample 2277101 | NCBI WGS metagenome assembly SDBT01 (sample SAMN10404973, study PRJNA504765) | marine sediment metagenome | isolation source: marine sediment core GS10_PC15, 103 cmbsf | place: Arctic Ocean: Southern Knipovich Ridge | collected 2010 | reverse complement strand
CAGGAACTGTTAGGCCATCAGTCCCTCTCGACGACACAGGTCTATACACATCTGACCACGTCGAAAATCAAGGAGGTTTACGATAACGCCCACCCGAGGGATTCACAGGCAGATTCCGACCAGTGGCACCAGTAACCGGATATACCTGATACACGAATCAAAAGCCCGCTAAAAAGCGGGCTTTTTTTTACACAATTTAATACCGTGTCGCCCCGACCGCAGCGCATGTCATCCCCATTTTTAGTGCGGAATTTAACTCGCATTGCAAGGCTTGCAGCTTTGATCGACCGGAGGCGTATTGAACATCCGGTACCCGCTCCCTGGATTTTTGGCCCACACCTCTTGGTGGCTGTATCTCCCTTTGCAGAAGGTCATGTAGTCCTATAAATTTGTCATATACCCAATTTAAGATTGTAATTGCTTGAATATTTGCCAATGTTTATTCGATGTATGTATTTTCACATCCTTACGGCGCCAACTGCAGGGATATTATAGGACTATTGCGGATTCGGCTCCTGAGCCTATATAGCTAACTTCTTTTGTAACACGAAGTTACAGTCTTGCTTTCTATTTTATGATTAGCCATAAATGTCGCAGTGCAATTTATACGATACGGGTTATAGAATTAAAGGAAGCCGGCTGAGATGTTTGAATACTTTGAATCACTGTTCAACAGGAATAAAAAAGAGAGACTGCAGAATTCTGCAGCCGAAGGGATGGGTGTATTTCCTTCATCACGGATAAACGTCGAAACCAAGACGTCAATCATCGTTATTGCTAATCAAAAAGGGGGCTGCGGCAAGACGACTACCTGCATCAATCTATCTACAGCTTTGGCAAAAATGGGTCTGAAAGTTCTGATAATAGATTTGGATGCTCAAGCACAAGCTTCACTGGGTGTCGGCATTAATACAGACCAACTCAAATATTCAGTCTATGATGTCATGGTTAAAAACCTCGAGCTGGAAAGTGTTATTGTGCCCACTAATATTCAAAACCTGGATATTGCTCCGGCTTGCTCAATGCTTACCGGTGCCGAGATTGAAATGGCAAGCCTGTTAGGCAGAGAGTGGATACTAAGGACATCCATTAATAAAATGATAAACACGCTGACCACCAACTACGACTACATCATTATGGATTGCTCTCCCTCGCTTAATCTTACGACTATAAATGGATTAGCATCTGCACAATTTGTCCTCATCCCCGCTCAAACCCATTATTTTTCCCTGGAAGGGATGAAAGAGCTTTTATCAACAATCAAGATTGTAAAAGAGCGGCTGAATCCAGAGCTGCAGATACTCGGTATCCTGCCGACCTTATATGATATCAGAACAAGGATTAGCAGAGAAATCCTTGGCCAGATGAGGAAACATTTCAAAGATAAGATATTCAAGACGGCGATTCATAGCAATATAAAACTGGTCGAGGCCCAGGTCCATCAGCAATCCATATATGAATTTGCTCCTAACTCAAATGGCGTCAGGGATTATCTTGCCTTGACCGAAGAGGTGGTAGCACGGACTCGCCCGGAGTTTAGTCTAATAAAACAAAAAGAAAAAGCAGCTAAAGTTAAAGACCTGATACAAGGCCATATATTGAGTAAGGCTTCATGTGACTGATGGTAGATACAAAGATATTGTAGAAGAAGTATTTAGCAAATCAACAAAAGCCGACGACCGGGTCTCCTCCCTTTTAACGCGCCTTAAAGAACCTCCACAGGTTTCACTTGAAAATGGGGAAATGAGTCCCTGTGACTTGAAAGAATCGCCTGCGGCAAAAGGTACGAAGTATGAGTTTGACTCTGAAAGAACAATTAGAAATAAAAAGTTAATTTATCCGGTCGGGGCAGTTGTGGTTGCGGTTGTATTTGCTTCGGTATTTGTCGTAGGCAGATATCTAAGAGAACCTGGGAATGTTTCGGCAAAAATGATGCCGGGAAAACAATCTGTAAGCCGTAACCAAATAGTTAGCCCATTGAAAACACAGCCTTTGGTCGATGTCCAGCCTGAGTCTGTCTCCGCTGAATCTTCCTCCGCAAAGATTATTAAAAACAGTACGCCTTTGGATTGGCAACATGTTATTAACTGGGGTCGTTTATTGGACCAAATCAGTGCTACAATACCAAAAACAGTCCAGCTAAGTGTTCTTGAAACTGGTGACCGCTCACAGATGTTTCTGGAGGGCAGGGCCTTTTCGGCTGATGTGCTTCATGATTTTGTGGATGCGCTTAGTACCAACAGTCAAATAAAATCGGCGGAACTTACCCAAACCCGCATAGGGAAGTGGAATTCACAGGACTTGTTAAAATTTTCTATCTGTTGCAGTCTGGTTTCAGTGACAAAGACGCCAGCTAATGTCGATGGTGATTATAACAATTCCGGGTTTGATAGGGGCAAATTATTTACCCCAACCGAAGCTGAGAAATTCTTTGCCGGTACACAACCGCTTTCAGAGCAGGCGGGCTGTATGGTGAAGTCATTACTCCTCTCGCCGAAGGATGCAGTTTTCGAAGATAAAGAAACAAACGGCCGCATCACCAAAAAACATGCGGTTTTAACGCTTCTGGGTGGTTATCAAAATATTTTGAAGGCAGTTGAAAAACTGCAAAATCGCCCGCAGGGTGTTTGGTTGGACTCTGTAAGTATCCAGGAGGGCAGTGAAACCGGCAGGCTAAAGTGCAGCATGGGTATTTCAGTCTATGTAGCTGAAGCTGCAGGCGGAAAGAATTAATAGAAACACCATCGCGCAGCGATTCCACAATTTTGCACTTCTTGTCCACCATAGCCTCGTGCGAAGGCGGATCATTTTTACATTTCCTTACTTATTGGGCGCCACGGCCAAACCCTGCCCTGAGCGGAGTCGAACGGGTTGTTTGACCGTGAAAAACAGAGCCCGGAACGTAAGTGACGGGTCTTCCCGAGCTTGCCGAGGAATCTGTGTAAAAGTCATTCTGAGGCCCGGCGCGCCGGGAAAGAATCTCAATTCCGGGTGGCACCCTTTTCGCCGAAAAGGGTGAGTCCTGTAGGGTGCGATATTTCGCACCACTTATGCTTGCCCCGCACGAAATAGGTTTATCCCGCATTTACTTTGCTCTCAAAGTTAGTGCGGGGCTACTGCCGTAATTTGGTGCGGGGTCATTGCGAGTCCCGACACATCGGGGCGCGGCAATCTTGACCGTTACAATTGATAAAATCTACAACAATCAACAAACACCGTCATTCTGAGGCGCAGCCGAAGAATCTCAACCAACACAATACGCAATACGTTTACCCTGTTTACCATGCCTGCCCTGAGCGACCGCAGGGAGTCGAAGGGAGCGAAGTCGAATGGAGCATAGTCGAAGGGCTTCCCGAACCCCGAACCACCAACCACGAAAAAAGCCCGCGAAGCGATTCCACAATTTTGCACTTTGCATTTTGATCTTTACGTTTTTTAATGATTGCAAGCGAAAAACTCCGATTTCCTGAGGAAGAAAACTGAGTGTAAATACCGAGCAAAAAAAAGATGATAAGGCTCAAAAAGGTCCTTGACATATTAGATTGGCTGATATATTGTATCAGTCAGAGTTGTTACTCTAAAGGGAGATACAGAGGAGTTTATCGGAGAGGATAGTGGCACTTTGCAGGAGGAAAATCTCAGCATGGGGGCCGGGGTGGTGGCCGAATCCCTATCTTTTTAGACTTCCTGACTTTGATTATAAGCGAGGTTTTTTTGCGCACGCAAGCTAAGAATAAAGAGTTTTTTCGCCCATTTCGGGCCGAGTGGTGTTCTTGTTTTGGTGAGCATGCATCGGTCCATGTTGCGAAAGGAAGGCTTTTGCCTTATGGTATCATCTGAATGTCGTACTCGTGCGTGTTTGGTTTTTCTTTTGGCTATGGCTGTTTTGAGCCTGGAAGTTGCACTGACGCGTGTATTCTCCTTCATAATGTATCACCATTTCACCTACCTGGTAATCAGCGTCGCTATGCTCGGTTTCGGGGCGGCTGGTACCTATTTGACCATCAGAAAACCAAGCGCCAATTCATCTGACAGGTGCGAATTTCTCGCCAGAATGGCAGGATTGTTCGGCCTGGCAACTATCGTTGCCATAGTTTTTATACCGCGAATACATTTCTATCCTCTCGATGTGTATTATTACAAAGACTATAGTAACATACTGTCCTTGTTAATAATTATAATACTCACAGCAACTCCTTTTTTCTTCGCAGGTGTCTGCATTGCATACATCATCAGCACTGCCGCCGAGAGAATTAACCAGATATACTTTGCCGATCTTACCGGCGCTGCTATCGGTTGTCTGCTTGTTCTTGTTTTGATAAACATCATTGGTGCTGTAGCTGCCTGTTTTGCCACCACGGCCATCGCATTGCTCGTGGCGTTCCTCTCTACCAATCGCCGGCGAGGATTTTACTTTATTGCGATGATTCTGGTTGCGCTGTCTGCTTTCTGGATTTCCCAAAAAAATCCTCTCCCGCTATACGTACCTCGGCACAAACAGATGTTCGGAAAGGAACGGCTTGTTGAATCTGTCAAGTGGCATGTTACGGCACGATTGGACGTCACGCGTCCTGTCGAGGTCTACTATTCCTTTGGCGGAGCCTTGTCTCGCAAATATACTGGCCCGCCGCAAAACGTACGGGTCATTTATCAAGATGCGTCTGCCTTGACCGGTATCATCCAACCAACGCCAACCGTGCACGAAACACCGTCACTCGGCTATTATCTGCAAGGCGCTCCCTACATAATCAAGCCGAAAGCTGATAGTCTTGTAATCGGCTGTGGCGGCGGCCCGGACATAATGATAGCTCTTTACCACGAGGCCGGTAATGTTGTCGGCGTGGACATAAACCCCGAAATGATAAAACTGCTGCGAGAATACAGTGACTTCACATATGGGGTGTTTCAACATGAAGATGTTGAATTGGTTGCTGCTGAGGGCAGGCATTTTCTCAGCCGTGACCAGCGAAGGTTCGATGTCATCCAGTTAAGCGGAGTGGATACTTCAGCAGCTCTGGCATCCGGTGCTTATGCACTGAGCGAGAACTTTATTTATACCGTCGAGGCGTTTGATCAGTACATCGAGCATCTGAAACCTGATGGAATCGTGAATTTTTCTCGCCCGCCCGGCTGGCAAACGCAGAAGATAATCACCATGTGGATGGAAACACTTCAGCGCAGAAAAGTGCAAAACCCACACAAACACATTATGGTTCTTAAGGGCAACGGACAACACCGAATAAAAGTTGGAGACAGCTGGATCGTTGAAGAAGGTCCGTGGTCACAAACACTTGTCAAGCAGTCCCCCTTTACCGCTGAAGAAGTCAAAACCCTGACTCACTGGACTGAGCAACTGGGATTTGAAGTAGTCTATGATCCATATACGAAACGGCAAAACAAGTGTGAACAGCTTATTCTGGCAGATACCCGGCAACGTCAGCTGCTGATCGACGAGTGCCAACACAACATCAAGCCTTGTTCGGATGATAGTCCCTTTTTCTTTCAATACTATCGCTGGTCAGACCTTCTGCCAATGAATTTGATTGGAAAAAATCGTGTGCGTCCCCCCATGGCCTTGATGATTCTTTTTGGTAGTCTGGCAATCGTGACCGTGCTCAGCGGTGTCTTTATCATATATCCGCTGCGTCACCATACCTCGCTTGCCAAACCGGGTGGACGTGCAGGGATCTTTGTGTATTTTGCCGCGCTTGGCCTTGGATTTATTCTGCTCGAGATAGCACTGTTGCAAAAACTCACAGTGTTTCTTGGCGGGCCTGCTTATTCAATGTGTATAACATTGTTCACCATTCTTCTAACCTCCGGCATGGGTAGTTTCGTTTCCCGAAACTGGTCTGCGCGTCCATTTCGACTACTTGCAGTCGTAATCCCACTATTGGCTGTCACTGTCTTTGCCGAACTGGCTTTGTTAGGCTATGCGATACCGCGATTGATGTATCTTTCTCACCCACTGCGTGCTGTGGCTGCTGTGATAATGATTGCTCCGTTGGGTCTTCTCATGGGAATGCCTTTCCCCACCGGTCTGCGTTACGTGGACAGCTACCGGCCGGAACTCAATCCTTGGGCTTGGGGAATAAACGCTTGCGCCACAGTAATGGGCTCGGTGCTTTGCATCCTCATAAGCTCTTTGGCTGGCTTTACCCTTGTTTTATTAATTGGGGTTGGAGTTTATCTCATTGGCTGGGTTACTTTTGCAATTTCCCAGCGGCTGCAAGCCTTACCAGCCCAACGATAGTTACCTCACCATCCTACAGACCGGCTTCCAAAGTACCAGTAGCATACTATTTTCATCAAAGCTTTCTGGAGGTTGGCATAGGTGGTGGGGGGGTATTATTTGGTTCAAAGCTGTTGAAGTTTTGGTGCAATGAAAGGGCTGTGAGCCTGAACGCTCCCAGCCCTTTTCTACCATCTAAAACCTTCAATCTCCACGAACTTATTCTCTGTGGCTGACTAAAAACTAACGACGAGCGACGAGTGATTCGTCACTCCACCGTCACGCTTTTCGCCAGGTTCCTCGGCTTATCGACGTCGTGCCCTCTCAGCACCGCCGCATGATACGCCAATAGCTGCAGCGGCACCACCGTCAGCATCGGCTGAAGTTGGTCAACCGCATCAGGAATGGTTATAAGGTGGTCGGCGTACTGCTCGATCTGTTCATCCCCTTCCGTAGCAACAATAATCGTTTTACCGCCTCTGGCCCGCACCTCTTCGATATTGCCTAAGATCTTCTCGTACTGGGCGCTCTTTGTCGCCACAAACACCGCCGGCATCTGTTCGGTGATAAGTGCAATCGGCCCGTGTTTCATCTCCGCCGCCGGCAGCCCCTCCGCGTGAATATAGCTGATCTCCTTCAGCTTCAGCGCACCCTCAAGAGCAACCGGATAATTCAGACCTCTGCCCAAAAAGAGCCAGTTTTCTCTATCGATATATGCCTCTGCGATCTGTTTTATATACTCCGACTGCAGCAGTATCTGCCCGATTTTGCCCGGTATAGCTCCAAGCTTTTCAAGCAGGTCCGCCGCATAATCGCTGGCTAAGTGCCTTCTGCGTCCTAACTCAATCGCTAACATCGCCAGCACAGCTACCTGGGCTGTGAAGGCCTTCGTACTGGCGACGCCGATTTCCGGGCCGACGCGCAGGTAAACACCCGCGTCGGTCGTCCTGGCAATCGTTGAGCCGACGACATTTACCACACCTAATACCAGCGCACCCCGTTCCTTGGCGAGTTCGACCGCGGCCAAGGTGTCGGCCGTTTCGCCGGACTGGCTGATGGCTATCACAACCGTCCCATCGTCAACTATAGGGTTGCGATATCGAAATTCGCTGGCGTATTCCACCTCGGCGGGTATCCGTGCCAATTGCTCGAACAGAAATTCGCCCACTAATGCCGCGTGCCACGCCGTGCCGCACGCCGTCAGGATGATTCGCTTTGCCTGCGTAAGCTCGCGCAGGTGCGATTGAATACCGCCCAATACTATGCGGGCGTTTTTGGCATCGACCCTGCCGCCAAGACACGTCGCCAGCGCCGTCGGCTGTTCGGTGATTTCCTTGAGCATGTAATGGTCGAACCCGGCTAATTCGATCTGCTCTAATGAAAATTCGATCTTTTTCAGGTCCTTGCTCACGGCAACGTTGTCAATCGTCTTGGTGTGAAAACCGGCTGTGGTGATAGTAACCATCTCATTGTCGGACAGATATATCGCCTGGGTCGTGTGCTCGACAATCGCCGACGCATCCGATGCGATGATGTATTCGTTCTCACCCACACCTAAAATCAGCGGGCTGCCCTTTTTCGCCCCTATCAGCATGTCGGGATAATCGGCACACATAATCGCCAGCCCATACGAGCCACACAGCTCATTAAGCGCCTGCTGAACGGACCATTCGAATTTGTTCTGGCCGTCGCAGCCGTCGCCGGTCGCATAAAAATAGCCGATAAGGTTCGCAATCACCTCCGTGTCCGTATCCGTCGCAAAAACGCAGCCCTTTTCCGAGAGCCATTTCTTCAGCGTCAGATAATTCTCGACAATCCCATTGTGCACGACCGTAATCTTCGCCGTTGAATCAACGTGCGGGTGGGCATTCGTCGTGTTCGGTGCTCCGTGGGTGGCCCATCTCGTATGGCCGATGCCAAGCTTGGCCTTCGGGGTTTTGGCGGGCAGTATCGCCTCCAGGGCGCTGATCCTGCCGGCGGTTTTAATGATCATGAACGCATCGCCGGCCAATAGCGCGACACCAGCCGAGTCATACCCGCGATATTCGAGGCGCTTGAGGCCCTCTACCAGTATCGGCTGGGCCGATTTATGGCCCAGATATGCCACTATGCCACACATATTCGTTCCCTTTGCTCAAACAAGCCTGCCGCCACGTTCCCCACAGCACATATACACTTTATCGGCCAAAAGTTCAAACGAAATCACCATAACAGCTCAAAGGCCCTTCAGGGCCGAAAGATTTTAACCGCTGAGAAAATGATAGATAGATAAGGTATTTGTAAAAGGTTTTGGGAGATTTAACCACGAAGGACACGAAGGACACAGAGGTAAGAAAAACTTCCAACATCCCTTCGGCAGGCTCAGGGTAAACTCAACGTCCAACATCCAACACCGAATGTGGAGCCGCTGCGCGGGCTATTCTAATTACGGGATAAAAAAATGGTTGCAATGTTTGAGTGGCGCTGGTAGTATTTAGGTAGATGTGCTCTTGGTTATTTGGCGAGGTGAAATTGGGGAAGAAGAAAAAACCTATAGCGATGGCAAAGGGAAAAAAGTCTCCTCTCAGTGAAGAAGAACTAAGTACTATAGCAAATAATATAGATGTCGTATTCAAATTCTTATCGTCACTTGCACCCGAAACTGACCGAGGATGTGCTTTGATGGCTGCAGCCTTTCTTGATCATTCTTTATTAGAATTATTAAAAAAGAATTTAGTTAAGAACAAAACACTTATTGACAAGCTGACAGGTCCTAATCAACCTTTAGGGAGCTTTTCAACTCGAATAGATTTTGCTTACACATTAGGTCTTATAGAACAAAGCGTTCACCGTGATTTGAATTTAATTCGAAAAATAAGAAATGACTTTGCACATGTACCTGAGCCTATAAGTTTTGAAGAAAGTTCGATTCAATCACGATGCCGAGAGCTTGCTCTGCATACTTATGGCCCCAAAGCTAAACCGAGAAGGATTTTCATAAGAGTTGTTTCAAGTTTACTTGCTTTTATCCACACAGAGACAATGGTTTCTTCAAATCCAAAGCCTAAGAAAGATTTTGTTGTAACGGAAGAATTTAAGAAGAACTTTGATGGTCTATTGAAGAAATTAAAAGACGTTTTAGCTGAGTAGTGTGTGCAACTTGTTTGCACGCGCGGATGCTAAAGCCGAACGCCTTGGCGTTTTATTCAGACTGTATAAGCATTATTAGCAACAAGAAATACTATGACATTTTTCTAATAGAATGAAGAAACCTAAGATATTCATATGTCACTCTAGCGTAAACAAATCCTTTGTTAGAAGGCTTGTCGCTCGGCTCAAAAAGGAAGGCGTAGAGGCTTGGTTCGATGAGCTTGAAATTAGGGTTGGAGAATCCATATACCAGAAAATTAATGAGGGGCTTAAACAATCCGATTTCTTTGCTATAGTGCTTTCAAAAGCAAGTATGAAATCAAAGTGGGTTCAAGAAGAACTTAGTTCCGCATCCACTATGGAAAAATATCTAATGAAAGGTATCTTTGTCCTTCCTCTGTTACTTGAAGAATGTGAAGTACCTCCGTTACTTCTAGGTCGGCGATATGCAAACTTTAAAGAAGATAGTGAATCAGCTTACCGTGAGCTAGTAGATGCAATATATCATCACTTTAAAGTTAAATATCCTGAAATAGATGTCGAAAATATTGCATCGCCGGATGTAGATAGTTTGTTTGTAGATGCCTTAGCTAGAAATAACGACCTAATTCAAAGACTTTCTCCCCGCCAATTTGAGGAAGTCGTCGCCACTATTTTCAGGTGTTTTGGTTATAAAACCACAATGACACCACCCACTAAAGATGGAGGTTACGATATCATAGTACAGTATGACATACTCGAGGGTATTTCGCCACAAAAGTTTATTGTTGAGTGCAAACGGTACTCTAGTAACAACAAAGTGGGCATTGATATAGCGCGAGCATTCTTTGGTGTTCTTCAAGGCTCTCAAGCTCATCGAGGAATAATTGTTACTACATCATCTTTTACTAAAGGCGCAATTGATATAGCCAGGGAAAGACGTCTGGATTTGGTGGATTATAACGGTCTTGTAAAATGGCTTAAAATTGTTTCAAAGAAAATCGATTTTGAGGATAATTGAAGTATGACTATCTTTCAAGACAATTAACAAATAAATCCAAGCGGTGCAATAAACTGCGAGGCTGATTAGCACCATTGAATAGCGAATTGAGAATGCGGCGGCGTGTTATCTGGAAGTAAGACCCGAAAGCGGGTATATCTGGAAACCATATAAGCAGAAGTTAGGCAGTGTCCAAACCATGAACATATTTGATAATAATCCGGAGACATGGCAAGAACTCGAAGAGATGGTTGGCCAACTCTTTAATGAGATTGGTTGTTACGTAGAGGTGGGCACAACGATCCAGCTAGTTCGTGGTGCAAAGGAGATTGATGTCTATATTGAAGATAAAATGAGTACACCACACTCAAAGTACCTATGCGAATGTAAGTTCTGGAACGAACCAATTCCTCAAGGAGTAGTTCACGAATTTCGTACAGTTGTTGCGGATTTTGGCGCCAATCAGGGCTTCATTATTTCCAAGGTTGGCTTTCAGTCAGGAAGCAAAGAAGCAGTAGAGAAGACCAATGTTCAATTGCTAACTTTCGATGCTTTGCAGAAGTTGTTCTTTAGGAGATGGCTACCTTCTATGGTTGATAGATATATGTCCTATGCTGATCGACTGTTTCCTTACTGGGATCCTTCTGGTGGTCGGATGCCAAAGGTTAAATGGACAGGAAAAGATATTGAACATCTAAGAATTCTGATTGAGGCCTATGAACCATTTATTGATCTTGGCCCAGGAGATAAAATGATGGGTTTTAGGCGTAAGTTTCCGATCGAAGTGCCCACGGTAAATGATTCCTTTGAGGTCGAAGGAAAAGAAATAATCAAAACTCATAGAGAGTATTTCGATTTTATTGAGGCCAATAAGGATAAGGCTCTAAAACAGTTCCAAGTTCTTTATGGGGAGCGAGAAACCTAACCAATCACTCAACTCGGACGCGAAAAAACTGTGTGTTATCTGGAGCGCAAGACCAGAAAGCGGGTATATCTGGAAACCATATAAACAGAAGTTCGGAGGCAAAGATGGATCCCCGGCAACTATTCGCAGATAATCGCATGTTGGGCTCATGCGTCTACTGCGGCGGTTCGCCGGACACGCGTGATCACATACCATCGCGGGTACTGCTCGACGAACCGTTTCCCGACAACCTTCCTGTTGCCGACTGCTGTGAGACTTGCAATACCGGGTTCTCATTCGATGAACAGTATTTTGCATGTTTCATTGACTGCGTGATTGCTGGTTCCACATTGCCCAGCGATGTTGCACGGCCGAAAATATCACGCATTCTCGCTGAGACTCCGGCACTTGCCTCTCGAATCGCTACGTCTGAAACGGAAGGGCCGAATGACCAACAGATTTGGAAGCCTGAAATTGATCGCATTCACAATGTACTTCTAAAACTGGCTCGTGGGCACGTTGCATACGAACTCAATTTGCTTCAGATTGATGAGCCATTATGCATTATATGCAACCCGATCATTGCTATGGCTGATCATGATGTTGAATATTTCCTGAATCCACAAGAAACGCCATTCTGGCCTGAAATCGGAAGCCGCGCATTCAAACGAGCGTACAAACAGACCCCGGAACTCACCACAGACCATTGGCGGGTTGTACAGCCCGGGCGTTACCGGTATCTTGTCAGTCAGGACGTCGGATTGTTTGTAAGGATTCTGCTCAGCGACTATCTCGCATGTGAAGTTCGCTGGGATTAGCTTAATATTGCACCGCTTAAGCGGACAAGTTTTGAGGCTTACGTCTTCGCTGTGTGAGCTACGATGCTACAGGTCGCGGGCGGTTAATTTTGGGGGGGGTTGACATTTGCCATGATATAGAACATCTCACGGGCTATCTGCCGACAACGCGCATCATATTCGGAGGTCTCGGCGTTTGTATCGTCGCACTCTTTAGGGTCAACGTAATGTATCGGATACCGCCACCCAGCACCTTCCACAACCGGACAGGTCCTGTCGGCCTTACTGCAGCACATCAAAGCCATAAAATCCTCATCAGGATTATCATCAGCATTATACAGCTTCGAATATAACGGAATTGGCGGCTGCTCATCCGAAAAATGTACCAGATACGTCGGGTTGTCTCCCCGGCCTTTGGTTGCTATCGAAAAGCCGGCCCTGCGTAATGCCCTGATTGTTCTTATATTGCAGGCCGTCGCCTCTGTGCCGCCCGAGTAAGAATATACGTTGTCCAGGCCATAGTAATTTGCCGCTGTCTGTGCCCACACTTGAGACATATGACTGCGGCGCGAATTGGAAGTGCAGATAAATGTTATCAGTGCATCGGTGTTTTCGTCTAATCGCCGGGTAATCTCGCGGGCTATTTGTTCGAGGATCGGCCTTCGTTGCGGTGATACTTTTTCCAACTCGCCTGCAATCTCGCTTACATAAGGCAGAAGCGGTTTAATCAGGTTCGGCTGCGCCTCCCGGCTGGCGGTACTTGATTCGGCCTCGCGCAATGGGGCCTGTTTATTCTGTCCATAATACGCCAAGAGAAGCAAACCACCCAAAACTACGCCCGATACTATAAGCGTAGTCGAAGTTGTGCCATGTCGTCTTTTCATTCTCATTTTATCTCTACTTTTGCGTACCTGCTTTTTATAACAAGGCCCGCACCCTCAGGATTTAATTAGCGAAAGCTCAACCCGTCAAACATTATTCCCCATATACGTATTTTATACCTTCCTTGTTCCGATAGCAAGCTTTTTGCGGTTCTTTTGCGCGATTTTTTAACCACGGATTGACACGGATAATATTTTACCGCGGAGAACGCTGAGGACGCAGAGAAAAGAATTTTTTAGACACGGATTCACACTGATTAACACTGTTTTGTCTGCTTTGTGTTCTCGGCACGGGCTCGGCTCGATGTAAACATCGGCCCAGACCGGGCCTTCGACCACAGGCCAACTTGTTGGCCTATTTGTGAGCAGACAAAAAAGAGTCGATAAAACAACATCCCGGCCTGACGGGATTCATCATTCGATGTTGGACGTTGAATGTTCGATGTTCGAAGTTCTTTTTCCGCCCTCTGTGGCGAGGTGATTCACTATTTTATATCGTTTCATCAGGTTTGGGAAATTGAGGTAGGCGAATTGGCCGAAGAATTGGATTGCTTTAAGGTCGTATGCTACGGCTGCCTCGATCTCGTCGTCGAAGTAGCCTAAAGAATGTCTTTTTCCATCAGCCACTATTCGTGCGACAAATTTTTTGCCTCTTTTGTCCCGGTAAACGCCTTTATATCTCGATGTTCCGCCCTGGCGGGGGCGGCAATTATAGAGATTCTGTTGATTAGTACAAAGGCGAAGATTGTACCTTCGATTGTTCAGGCCGTTGTGGTCCCTGTGGTCCACAAAAAGGTGCGGCGGGGCGTTTAAGAGCATGCGGTGCATTTTTATGAGTTTGCCGTTTTTTTGTGTTTCTGCATAGGATACATTTTTGTGTTTTCTTACATGCCATTTGTATTGGTTTAACCATTTAAAGTCATCGGCATCGACGATGGTGAACTCGCCCTGTGTTAAGGGCATCAGCTTCGCCCCCTCTGCCAATGCTGCCGCAAGCTCAGGCTCGACCAACTCGCGTGCCCGCTTGAAGTTGTCGCAGCCTGCGCCCGCTTCTACCGCCCACCATTTCCGCCCAGCCGACTTCTTCCGGCTGCATATCAGCACAGCTGCACCCAGACCATTCAACCCACGCGAGTACTCACAATTCTCGCATACTACCTCTTCCGTATTTCTCCTTCTCTGTCCTGAGCCTGTCGAAGGATGTCGTCTGCCCATTGTCATCTGCTTGCCCCTTTTTACCGCATTATACCCGATTTTTCCCAAATTACAAGCACTTTTTTCAGCTTTCCCCAAACTATTTCCACCTGTTCTGTAAATAGTGAACAGGGCTTACTTTACGAAATGAAAAATTTCAACTTTTTTTTGTCATTGCGAGGCGCCGAATGCTTGCTACTTCGCTCTGCGAGCTACGAAGCACAAGTGTCGGGTTATTGGAAGCTGGGCCTGCCCCAGGAATCGGAGGTACCCCAAGACAGGCCCAAAACCACTATGATCCCTTAACAGGGATGGTTTAGCGAGAGAATCAGTGAATATATCAGAGCTTGTGTAATTCCTCCTTTGGCTCAATTCCGTAGGCTCGTAGTTCTTCTACCCCGCCTATTCTTAGCCTGCATTGGTCACATTCGAGCGATAGTATGTAACGTATGACACGGCCGGTTTTGTCCGCGCAGACAAAATCCCATTGCTCGGGCCTGTCGTAGTACAAAACCCGGGCATCGGCCCCCCCGCATTTGGGACACGTTCTCTTTCCAGTCGCCAGTTGCGTTGCCCTTAAGAAATATCTTCATTCTCTACCTTATAGCCGCCGCCGAGGGGCCAAATGTTGATGACTTTCTGGCGAAAAAAAAAGCCTGCCCCCTTTTTGCCTCTCCATAGTGAGGGCAGGCCGAACTCTCTGACTATTCCCATATGGTATGCCGTCGCGGAATCCCGAAATGTTGATAAAAAAACAGCGTAACCGAAAAAAATTCTAAGATTTTCTGCACCGATTATACCGCCACGCAGGAGGTATTATTGGACGTTCAGGCCGGCCCTAATTGACTCCACCTACCAGCGACAACATAATGTAGAGGGGGCCGCATCGACCGCCTATATAGTGGCCCTAACCGGGCATAACGCAACCAGCCGCCGGGGTCTTGCGATTCAAGAAAACCAGCCGCCCCATCCGATATGCTCTTGTAAGAAACCTGGCCTTGGATTTAGATGGAGCAAAGGTATGAGCAAAAGGGAAATTATCGACTTTATCATCGAGATCAACAGGGGAGCCAAGCCGGAGTTTCTGGCACAGTTTTCCGCCGAAGACCTCGATCTGTATCTCGAACATCTCATGGAGCTCGACCTCGAAGAAATTGCCATGTGTGCCTAACTGCGCCCCCGTCATTGCGAGTCCCGACACATCGGGACGCGGCAACCTTGACCTTTGTGACTCTGTAACCCTGCAACTTTGCAACTATGTACCCCTTTTCGCACTTAGCCTCTTTACCACAAGCCATTGCCACCTGCCTGTCCGCCTATAGCCCCCATGAAAAATTTTCAAAAATCATAGAAAAACCTTGATTTTGGCTATATAATAGTGATACAATCTCCTTAATTGAGTTATATCACGAAGACACCCCTAACCAGATAAAGAGGAGGATAAATATGTTTGATTATCGTCGCGTCTTGTGCGTTTCTTTGGCAGTCGTGTTTTTCTTAGGGCCTTATTTCGGGGATTGGGTGATTAGTTCTGCTAATGCCCAGCCGATAGAACCGCCCCGGATAAGTGAACCCTTAGGCGGCATTGTAGATTGGTTGATGAGCGTGACCATTGATTTAACGGATACCGATATGGATGGTCTGCCCGATTCGGTTGAGGCGGTGATTGGTACAGATCCCAACAATGCTGACTCCGACTTTGACCGGCTGGACGATTTATGGGAAATTGATCATGATTTGGATCCGTTGAGCCCCGATTCGAACCTTGACGGCTTACCCGACTACCTTGAGGTAAAGGACCCGAACCAGATAGATGCCGACGGCGACGGTCTGGAAAATGCGTGGGATTTTGATAATGACGGCGACGGTGTAAACGATGGTCTCGACTTGTGTCCCTTCTCGAAGGTCGGTGTCAACGAGCAATTACACTTTGATATTACCACCAACGGCAAGCCTTCCTCTATGACAATCCAGCTTAAGCCGGCAAATCCCGACCATCTCAAGCTCTTTGGAAAGTACTGGGACTGGCCCGATGGCGACAGGGAAGGAACGATGCAGGACCGCGACAATTCGAAAGAAGACATCAGCGTCTTCCCGCAACTTGAACTAACCTTAAGCGGTAGTCCCGACCAGAATGAAGTTGCCCTGTACGGCATCCAGATCGATGACAACGGAGCCACGGTCCCATTGCTGCCGGTGGTCGAGCACGGTACTATAGTTGCTTTTACAGGACGAATGTTGTACCCTTCCTCGACCCCGACGAACCTGAGTATGGACGCAAAGCTTATTTGGAAGGTAATCGGCAAAAACGACCCCAATGCCAGCATATTCAATAGGGAGACAACCCTCGCTTCATACTATGAAGACTTCGAATTAACGGGAATGACCGTCGAGGAAAGTTACGGAACCGATGTTGCTATCTTCTATAGTGCGGATGCAAACCAGATCGTCGCCGCGAATCTTCTGCTGGCATATGACTTCCTCAGGGACAGTGAAAATCATGTCCAGGACATGCCGGCGATGCTTGAAATCAATAATGTTAATGTTGCAAGCGAATGGGACACCTTTGCGCACAGAGATGCGGCTTTGGTCTCCATAGCAAACCAGATGCTCCCCAATGCACTCGATTCTCTGCCTGCAAATATGTCATTGCCCGTCATCAACATCATAGAAGACCGATTTGCCAGCGTCGATTTGTCGCAGTTTGAAAGCTCGGGCGATGCCAATTCATTTGCCGTGAATCTCGCCGCAGAACCGGTTTTAACTTCCAGAATACTTAAAACCCCATGGCATAATACTTCGGATTACAAACCGCTTACCACAAGACAGGTCATGCAGAGCATTGAAGATATGGACCTGGCTGAGGAATCATCCTTCACCCTTATGACACTGATGCTTTACTGGAACACAGGCGAACAACTGATAGACGGCGTCGATATCCCCCAGCTTGACCTGTCTGCCGACTTCGATAAGATATCGGAGGTTACACAGAACATAATTGCAGGAGGACTGACCGGACTTTCAGCTTTGTACCGGGCCGGCCTCGGACTTAAAGCATACAGGTCATCGAAGCTTTTGATATCAAAGGGCTGGCAGTGGAAGAACCTGGTCCGTCTCGGACCGGGTGGCGGGGTAATAGGTTCATTCGATAAGTTCAAATTCGTCGTAAAGCACGCTGATAAGATCAAGGACAACGTCAAGTTCTTCAAGAGAATGGACAAGGCCCTCGATGCCCTGGATGCAGTTGCGCTCATAGCTGACGCAGGATACGCTGCCTACAGTGTCATCTCAATGGCGCTGAGTACCAACCTGAGCGGTCTGGCTCTGCACCAGGAACTGCTCCGCACAACACTGGAGTATTACTTTAACGCCGCTCTTTTCATGATCGGTATGATTCCTTATGTGGGCTGGCTTATCGCCCTGGTGATCGAACTTTCAGATCTCTTCGGCGACTGGTTTGACGATGTCATCTCCTATTTCATAGATATTTCCAGTAACATTGATTACAAGGTCTATCCGGACATTAAGGTCATCGACCCCGATATATCTATCGATGACAAGGACAACAACGGTCTCGACGTTGGCGACCGCATTACATACAAGAGCAAACTCTCGAATTTTGTTTCGGGAACATCCAAGCATCGTATTGTAAGCAGAAGCGATCTGGCCGCATATTATGTTATATCCGCACCGGGCGGTTCATCTTCGCCGACGGGTAATCTTTACTGGAGTTATATTCGTCTGTTTTGGCAAGATATGCCGCTGCCTCCTTACAGTACGTGGAATCGTACAAGCGGTACGCATGAAGACGGGTGGATCTGGACAAATGATGTATACGAAGCCGGTGTATGGGTAGAGCCGGGAATTGCCATGCCGAATTTTCCTGTCAATATCCGCGTTGATGTCATGTATGAGCTATGGTATCGCTGGGCCCACTTTGTTTTTCTCGTATTCTATGGGTTCTGGTGTCAACATGACGGCATCCATGAGGGCAAGGTCTCTGCGGGTAACTTCACGCTCTATTTCGATGTTCTGCCTTCAAGCATAGATGAATTTGTAACCTGGCGAAGCATCAGGCCTCTCGACCGTGATATGGATGGTCTGACCGACACCGAAGAAAAGAACGTCAGCAATGCAATGGCCTTTGATACAGACGCCGACGGTCTGAGCGATGGCTATGAAGTCGATAACGGCCTGAATCCTCGCCGTCACGACACAGACGGCGACGGACTTATAGATTGGTTTGAGATTCAGTACGGTACCAACGCACTTCAGCGCGACACCGATAACGATGGGCTCCATGATTATCTTGAGATAGCCGGCTGGCTCGTTCAATTCGAATACGAGGGAGAAACTTTCACTATGCAGGTCCGCAGCGATCCGACTGTGCCTGATTCCGACAGCGACGGTTTGAATGATTCGATGGAATACTGGAGTGGTCTGAATCCACGTTCCAGGGACACCAACGGCGATGGAATTAAGGATGTGGCCAATCCTATCTATGCAGAAGGACAAATCGAATTTGCCGGCACTCTTATCGACGATGTCGCCTTACATGACCAATACCCTATAAGCGATATAGCCGTGGATGCCGATGGATATGTTTATGTAATTGTGGGCTGGGGCCCCGAATTACCGCTTATGAAACTTACACCCGATGGAGAAGTGGTAACCGGCTGGTCTGAAACCGTCATGAACGGTTCCAATATGTGCTGTCCAGTTAGCATTGCAGTTGATGATGTCAACAGCCGAGTTTATATTCACGATGGAGAAATGACAGGGATATCCGTTCACAGTCTCGACGGCACCTTCCTTTTCAGTTGGGACATAGGTTACGGTGATGGGTCGGCTATGGCTATGGAGTTCGATACAAATGGTGACCTCAACATGCTCAGAGTTGGTTATGACTGGGTAACACAGCAAAGCATTGCTTCTGTTGAGAAATACGATTCCAACGGGACTTTTCTTGGTTCCTGGGGAAGTTACGGACAAGCACCCGGCCAGTTAACAAAGCCACGTGACATGGCTATTGACGGCCTTTATGGAAATATCTATGTTGCCAATCACGGTGGACCCGAAGGCCAAATAGGCCGAGTTGCCAAGTACGACTCGGTGGGGACCTTCGGCAGGGACATATACGGCTACTGGCCGTACAGGTATCAGCGTATCGAGGCTGACGACGAGGGTTATCTTTATGTAGCGACTGAAGAGGGCATTCAAAAGTTTAATGCCGATTCTATTTCGACAGCTCTATGGCAAGACCCCGAAGGCGCAGAAGGTGGGACAATCAACAATATCACAGCAATGACCATAGATGATAACGGCAATATCTACATAGCTGACAGGACCGAAGCAGATCCGCAGACAGGAGATTATTACGGCCGTATCCAGAAATTCTCTCAGAAATCGAACGAAAGACCTGACGATACTAATCCGGACAGCGATGGTGACGGGCTGCTCAACGACGAAGAAACCGCCGGATGGGATATAACCTTTACCGATCCGAACGGCGAGCACACGATACACGTTACAAGTGATCCGCTGCTGCCGGATACGGACCTCGACGGTTTGGCCGACCCCAACGAGTACGCAATGGGCACAAATCCAAGAGACCCTGACACTGACAATGACGGCCTTAGTGACTATGCTGAGTGGAGGGGATTTTCACGTCAGACTAATCCCAGGCACTTCGATACAGATGGCGATGGTCTTGGCGACGGCATAGAGATCACTTATGGCAGCAACCCTAACGCACCTGATTCGGATGGCGATGGGTTGGGTGATATGGAAGAATTTGAGTTCAACTCCGATCCAACCAAAGCCGACACGGATGGAGACGGGCTGAGTGATTTGCAGGAGAAATTGTTCAAGTCAAGTTTACTTTCACCCGACTCCGACGGAGACTTTATGTTTGACGGGCTCGAATATGAGCTTGGCACCGACCCCAATAATCCCGACACCGACGGAGATGGTATCAGCGACGGCATTGAAACTACGTACGACACAAATCCGTTGAATAGCGACACCGACGGCGATGGTGTCCCGGATGGCACCGAAGTAGACCTACATCTAAATCCGTTGTCTGAAGACACTGATGGCGATGGAATACCCGATGGGACTGAACTCGAACGTGGTACTAATCCGCTGGATGGGGACAGCGACCATGATGGCATACCGGACAACGAGGACACCGATTCGGACAAGCCGCATGTAGATAGTCTTGTTTTGCTGTATGATGCGGCCCAGGATATATCGGGATTCATAGACGGCCTTTCCGAGCATACTAACGTCGAGATTATGTCATCGGCAGACGAGCTTATTTCGCAATACTCCGATTCGCCCCGAATCGTATTAGTCGCCAGGCCGGATGAACCGGGGCCGGTTGGGGCGATCGTTAATGGTCTTTTGGCAGATGCCGGTGATGTTCTGACAAAGATGATAGAATCAGATGACGACAGACTCGCTTTAAGGCACGGGGTATGGAACAGCACTCAGACGATAGTGCTTCTTTCTACTCCTTATCCGTCGGACCATCTCCGTGTGCTGGACATCTTGAGGGGTAAAACTGTAACGATAGAGCCGGACTCGGTCAAGGTGGAGTATCATCTGAGCGGTGCCGTAAAGTATCCCAGCGGAGGTTCCACCGATCACGGCGAATTAGCATACAACTTCTTCAACGTAGATGAAATTGACACAGTGAAACAGACCGACTCGGTCATCTTCGCTAAGCTTGCCGAACCAGTTGATCCGACTGTAGAAATGAGCAGGTACGATAATACGACCGTACCATTTGCGCTGACTCAGTCATCAGGGCTTAGGGGTTTTGAAATAGCGCTGGATAGATACCTTGACATAACTTTGAGCGAAAACGTCCAGAATCCGACCGGCGACATAATTGATGAAGCATCTGTTCGTATTTATTATAAAGAATCAGACCTTGACAGGACCGGCGACGGCATTGCAGATGCCCCTGAGGACATCGATGAAACCACATTGGGGATGTACTATTTCAACGAGTCTGCCGGCCAATGGACGAAACTTTCGGCGGACCTGGACTGGGTTAGCGAAATTGGAGTTGATACCGAGGACATCGAACTCTACGGCAACAGTTATGCAGGTTATGTATGGGCTTCTGTTTCGCACCTGTCACTTTATGGTCTTGCAGGCCAACCGTCAGTCGAGCCGATAGAGGCCGATGTTCACATAGTGCCAAGAACTATCAACCGTAATAATCGTTTGAAGAGTATAACGGCTATCATGTCGCTGCCGGATGGAATCAGCAGGCATGATATAGCTGATGGCCAATTTGAGCTTTATGCCGGCGGCCTTGACGGCGAACCTATGGAGGCAATTTCGCATCGTGTGAACGACAAGGGCAAGAATGCAAAGGTGTTCGTAAAATTCAATAAGGATGAGGTTATGAACGCCGTGGAAGGTGTTGGTAGAGTCGAATTGACTGTTGTTGTCAAACTCGAATCCGGACAATACATACAGGGCTCTGACACCGTCAGGATTGTCAAGCCTCGCAGGCGTCGGGGATTGCTTACAAGACGGAAGCAAAATCGACGAAAATAAATTTTGCATGGCCGGGCAATTTGCCCGTCCTACTTGACTGGACCCCGGCTCAAGGCCGGGGTGACAAAAATCGAACGATTGAGATTCTGATGCCGCTGACAGGCCCAAAATGTGCTTTTAGCACCGCTTGACAAACCGATATATTTAATCTATAATGATAATGACTTGAGTTGATTAACTCGCCGAGGGAGAGTACTATTCGCTCCACAGCGATGCTGTGGAGGGCTGCGGGGGTTAACTAATTGATAATAAAGTACTTATGAAAAGGCAGGAGCCAAATACATGGCCAAAGGCCAGCCGATAGATGCAAAAGTCAGTTCAGACCATGCCGCTAAGATTGACAAGTGGTTCAACGCTGCAATAAAAGCGGGGGCAAGCGACCTGCACCTGAAGGTCGGCCAGCCGCCAAAGATGAGGGTTCGAACAAAGTTGAAGAGCACCACCGGTGCGGACCTCACCGTAAAGGAAGCCGAAGACCTTGTTTACGAGATCTTAACAGACGAACAAAAGGAGTTCTTCCTAAAGCAGGGGACCCTCGATTTCGTCTATGAGGTCGGCAAGCTACACCGATTCCGAATTAACATCTTTCGCCAGCGAAGTATGATCAGCCTCGCCGCAAGGCACATCACCAGCGAGATACCTCCATTCGAATCACTCCACCTGCCCCCCGTCGTACAAAAAATCGCCGAGCACCACGAAGGACTCGTGCTCGTAACCGGCCCCGCGGGCTGCGGCAAGAGCACAACTATCGCGTCTATGATCGATTACATTAACAAAACAAGAGCCTGCCACATTATTACGATCGAGGACCCCATCGAGTTTCTCCACAAGGACAGAAAAGCTATCGTATCCCAAAGAGAGATAGGAATCGACGTGCCGGACTACGATGAGGCGCTCAGGTCGCTGACTCGACAGGACCCCGATGTTGTCCTGATTGGTGAGATACGAGACAACGAAACCATGACGGCATCCATGCGGGCGGCAGAGACCGGACATCTCGTTTTTGGTACGCTTCATGCGGCCAACGCTTCACAAACGATTCAACGAGTTCTCGACTTGTACCCACAGGAAGAAAGAGGCCTTGTCAGGCAGACTTTCGCATTGACAATCAGAGCCGTCATCAGCCAGAACCTCCTGGCCGGCCTGAGGAAAGAAGCCCTCAGAATTCCGGCGGTCGAGATCATGGTTGCCACCCCTATTGTCAAAAGACTTATTTCCGAGGAGCGCGAAGGCGACCTGCCCAGTGCTATCAGAGGCGGCTCAGGGGAAGGGATGCAGGACTTCACCGAAAGCCTCCGGCTGCTCGTCGAAGAAGAATGGATTGAACTAAAGGTAGCTCTGCAGTACGCGCCGAAGGCCGAAGAGTTGAAAATGGCCCTTAAGGGGATTCGTGCTACGGCGACGGGGATTATTTAGCCTGCTTGCCGCGTTTTTAGCGGTTCATTCACCCACTTCCATCGTTATCTGCCCGCCGGGCAATGCTCGATACTGGATGCTGGATGCATAGAAAGTGCAAAGTGTAAAGTGCAAAGCGAAAAACTGTGGAGCCGCTTCCGGCTTCGTAATAAACTTCGCCGTGACAAGTCGCGGGGTGTTTTCGTGGTTCGTGATGCGTATAGCGTGAGGCGGGGGGAGGGCGGTAAGACAAATAAAAAATCGAAGATTAAAATGCAAAATTGTGGAATCGCTGCGCGATGTTGTTTTTGGTGCGGGATACCGCCAAAGGCGGAGTCGTTAGTATTCAGTTGCTGGTATTTAGTTGGTGGGATTTAATTGCTTTTTGTTTTTTAGACGCAGAGTAAGTAAGCCAAGCCCCCAAAGGCAAATTGTTGCCGGTTCGGGCACAAAGACGGCTCCCGCTCCTGCTCCTGTGGTAACATCGAATGAAAAACTTTCCAGAACCCCATAAAGCTCGGGCTCCGTACCTTCCCACGGAAGCAAAAAAAATGTAGCTTCTATTGTGTAATTTCCCGCCTCAAGTGACCCAAGGTCAATAGTGTCACCTATACCATCAGCAGCCTGAGCGAAAAAATTGCCGGACCCCCGAAGATCCTCTACAATGACATCAACGCTGATTACACCGTCATCGATAGTAAAACTTGACTCGGCAAATCTGTAAGCGGAACTAGAAAACCACGACCACACGTCTACTGAAACATGATCCTCCGTAGTCGGATTTACCAACGGCAAATAGACATGAGGTTTAAAAGTGGCGAGATCTGACCCCTCCTCCCATAAAAGATAGTCGAACCTTTTCTGAAAAACAATTTCAGATGGGTCAGGTTCCGGGAATCCTATAATATCGCCCGGCTGGATTTCAGAGATCGATGGTAAATCATTGAATAGAAAAGGATAATCGTCATAAACAGACGCGGAGACGGAAGAATTAGATATTGATACAAGGGCAAAAAGCATCAATGGAAGATACGTTTTTATTTTGATGATTCTCATCTACCTGTTCCTCTTGATTCTGTCGTCCATGAACAAAGAACGTTGATTTTCTAATTGTACAACAAAAAAAGATAATGTCAAGTCAAAAAATCCTATATAAGCAAATTGTCCTTACCGAGATCCGGTAAACTCAGTGATTTCGGGGATTTATCTTAGATGTATTGGAGGAAAGATTATGAATGATAGGCAGTTAACGCCGAAGCAATCGACGCCCATGGCGGAGGGGACGCGGCGTAGCCGCGAGAGAGTAGAGCAGTGGACAGTGGACGGGGGGGGGCGGTTATTATAAGTCGTAATGGTCCGTTCGACTCCCTGGGGTCGCTCAGGGCAAGCTGCTCGCAATGACGGGCCTTGTTGTTTGTGTTTGAAGGAGACTATGCTGTGAGCATAAAGAGGTTTGTGGGAGTTTTATTAAGAGTGGGTGTGTCGGTTATCTTTGCGGGGATCTTCTACATAGGGTGGATGGCAATTGCAATACCAACAATTAAATCAGGTTTTGGCGGCTTTGTCTTTAGGGGTGTAATTTGGATAATAGCACCAATTATAACAGGATTAGGCTTTGCAGTAGGTTCAAAGATATTCGAGTTATTGCCATACACTGATAAAACCGGCTTTTGGGAGACTTACAAGTGGTGTTTGGCTGGCTGTGCGATAGGCGGAGGGATTTTATGGTTGTTTGGGCCGATGCTGATTGTGTTCGGGATGTTTTCAGCCGGGACAGTGAGTGTTGTGCTACATGAGGCGGTCAGAATACGAAAGGAAGCTGTGAACAATAATGCATGAGTATGACGAGACAATCGCCATCCACGGCGGGGGGGCGTCATATAGGGTCAATAAGAGGGGTTGATTTTTTAAGTCAGACCTGCTATTCTATTGCAAATGAGGCTCAGTGACGTAGCTGGGCACGGATATTGTATTGTTTATAGAAATCTCAGCTATACCTTTTTAAGGGTACAAAATTCCCGCGAGTGGGATTGTAACCTATTGTTATAAAGGTTATTACCCGCGAGCAAACGGGGGAATTGGACTGGGAGCACTATAAAGCCGCCCAGTTTGGAGTTTTTTATGCCGATCTTATTAGCCATTGCCTCCGAGTATGGCGGATATATCTCCCCGATAAAATTTGCCGTGTTTGTTGCCTTGGTCTTCGCTTGGATGCCCCTTGTAAGATGGGTGCACACCGATGCACAAGCGGTTAGAACCAAGGATACGGTCTGGACAGCCGTTGTTACGTCAACCGGAGGCGGCGCAATCATAATTTGGCTGTTAGCACCATTTTTCGTAATCGGACTGCTTCTTTACCTCATCGCGGTGGGCGCAACGGCGTTGGCATACGTTGTGCACCGCAACTCAAGGGTGGCTGATTTTGAAAAGGTCCTTACGGCCGACCACCTCAGAGGCGTCTTTGTCAATAAAAAGAAAAAAAGCGCCACCGCCACAAAAGGTATTTCTTTCATCACCGCCAACAATAATGAGGCGCCCATCCCAGAGGCCAAAACCCCTGAAGCCTTCGGTTTTAAGATGTGCTGTGGAGTTTTTGAAGACGCCACCTGGAGACGAACAAGCGACATCATCTTCCAGCCGAATCCGCAGGGCTATTTGGTTACATACAACATCGATGGTGTTCCCACCAAACAGCCTCAACGAACAAAAGAACATGTGGAGTACTTTATCCACTACCTGAAACAATTAGCCGACCTTGACGTCAACGAACGGCGCAAACCTCAAACGGGAATCTTCAAGGTCATCAAAGACCGCAAGGAGGCCAAATGGCAAGTTACCACCGCCGGTTCAACTGCTGGTGAACAGGTCAAGCTCATAAAGCTGGAAGCATACGGCCTGATGAAACTGGAAGACATCGGCCTTAGTCCCGACCAACTCGTGCAATTAGGGTCAATCCGAGACATGGATAAGGGCTTGTTCATAATCGCCGGGCCGGAAAAAAGTGGTGTAACTTCCACTTTCTACGCTATGCTCAGAAACCACGACCCCTTCATGAATAATATTAACACTCTCGAAAGAGAAGTCCCGGCCGAACTAAACAATGTTACGCAAAACATCTTTTCCCTGAGCGACACGGGCATCACGACATACGCAAGAAAACTCCAGACCGTTCTGCGGACCGGACCGGATATCATCGGAATAGCAGACTGCCAGGACGCGCAAACCGCGCAACTTGCCTGTGCCGCCGCACGGGACGGGAAAATCGTCTATGTTACCCTCGATGCTGAAAATGCAATCCAGGCACTCGGAAAATGGCTGAAGCTGGTCCCTGACAAGAACTCTGCCACCGACAATCTTATCGGGATACTGAGTCAAAGGCTTGCCAGAAAGCTGTGCGATGACTGCAAGCAGGCCTATCAGCCGAAGCAGGACCTCTTCAAGAAGTTAAACATCCCGTCCGACAAGATAAAAGTTCTCTACAGACCCGGCGAAATCGAATACGATAAGCGAGGCAGACCGATACCCTGTGAAAATTGTCAGGGTATGGGCTTCGTCGGCAGGACGGGCATCTTTGAAGTCGCTATGATCGATGACAAAACAAGAAATGCCATAAAGCAGGCGAAGTCGCTCCGGGAGATTTCTTCACACTTCAGACGTTCGGGCATGCTCTACATGCAGGAGCAGGCCGTCAAAAAAGTCGCCGAGGGAATCACTGCTATAAATGAGGTTATCAGGAAATTTTCGGCAAGCGGCCAGGACAAAAAAGGTAAAAAGTAATATGCAATACTTCGATGTCAATGTGATACGCAATCAGGAGACGACATGATAGCCGCGGTCCTGACAATAATAATCGCTCTTTCGTGTGTCGCTTATCTTTATCTCAAGAGCTCCACACCAAGGTCGCTTGCGGTGGTCATTGTCGTGGTCATCGCTGTGATAGCGGCTTTGGGCTACTATGAAATTGCCTCGGACCTCCTGATTTCGCGAGGTCGCGGCGGCCAGTGGGCCCAACCCGTCGTTTTCTTAGCCATCTTTATCGGGGTCCTGGCCGGGGCCAAATCACTTGCCGATTTTCTGCTGCACAAAGATGTTGAGTTTGGCCCATTCTATGCGAAGATTGCCGCCGTTGTGTGTGGAACAATCGCCGGCCTCATCATCTCCGGCGTCTTGTTTATTGCCCTTGCCATGAGTCCTCTCGGGTCCAAATGGCCTTACCCTCGTTTTGATGAGACAAACCTTGCAATCAACAGCCCGACCAAACCCCTGCTCAATTCCGATGGCATCGTTGCGGCCCTTTTCGGCTGGATCAGCAAAGGCTCCCTCAGTTCGGCCAAGAGTTTTGCCTTCTATCACCCCGACTTCATCGACCAGCTCCACTTGAACCACTACAAAGCAAGCGATGGCGTCTATACAATCGCCGCCGCAGATTCGGTTGTCGTGCCGAAAAAATACGGCGTCCGCATAATGGACTTCGACGAGCGGGCCTACATAGTCGTCAGGATGGGCGTAAGAAGCGGTGAAATTTCAACCGGCGGCGCGATGAACAAAGACAGCAGGGTCTCATTTACCTTTTCGCAGGTCAGGTTAATCTGCAAGGAAAAGGCCCAGGCCGCCGAGACTACCGGCAGCGCCCAGGCCGTCTATCCGGAAGGTCAGGTTGTGCAAAACCAACTTATACTGATGCCCCCCGAGGAAACGTTTGCATTCGGCAGGGGTGAATTTGTTAGTTTCTCCTCCTACGGCAGAGTTGCCTGGATCGACCTTGCCTTCCGGGTGCCATCGAACCTGAGCCCGGTGCTGATCGAATTCAAGAACAACGCGCTTGCACCTTTGCCCAAGGCCATCGTCGCCACCGCCGAAATCAACCGCGAACTGGACAGCGGCGGACGTAACGACGAAGAAGAATACGAAGACTATTAACCTCTTCGGCCCGCGCAGTGGGGGATTGATTGAATTTTCTATTTTCTATTGGGGTTGAGATTCTTCGCTGCACTCAGAATGACGGAAGCATATCAAAGATCGAAATGCAAAATTGTGGGAAACCAGCTTGAACAGCATCCATAGGCTCTATTCTAACAAAAATCAACTTACTTGCACGACTTCATCTGCCAAATCCGGGTTTATGATATGCCATAGTGGTTCTCTGCAGGCTCAAGCGAGATTACCTGTCAGCCGACCTTTAATTGTCTCCCTCGCCAGAATCGCTCTTTCCTGTGAGGTTGAAAATCAGGTATTTATCACTTCGGGCAATAACGGAAAATCTATTGGTCA
>SDBT01003228.1_pt1 | contig 28366 bp, 25 predicted proteins | sample 2277101 | NCBI WGS metagenome assembly SDBT01 (sample SAMN10404973, study PRJNA504765) | marine sediment metagenome | isolation source: marine sediment core GS10_PC15, 103 cmbsf | place: Arctic Ocean: Southern Knipovich Ridge | collected 2010 | reverse complement strand
CTCTTCTGCTGCATAGGCGCTCTTTGGTTTGTGGAACTCGATCCTCACTTCTCCACTTATTCTATCGTGCCTTACTCTAAAAACATTTCCTTTCTTTTTACCCATTGGTCTTTTATAAAGGGAGTAATAATAGTCAGCCTGACTTTTTTTCCCTTTGTATTGAGCGCCAATTTTTTTCAGACGCTTTTTAACCCGAGTAAAGTCTTTTACTTTTGCCTTGATTTCGATTTCCATTTGACTGATTTTAATAATGGTCCGTATAAATCTTCTTTGATTCCTATTGAAAGCGGTGAATCTTTTTTTGTGGTAAATGTCACGAACGGCACATCAGTTATTAACGCGAGCGGCGTTTGTTCTGTTCCCTCACCCATTTCAAGGACTGCTGCAGTCGTCAGTGCATCCGCGACATTAACGGTCGAGACTTCCAGCTTCCTTCCATATAAATCTTTTGTACCGCGGTAATCGTTCAGACCACGGAAGCCGAAGTAACTCACGGCGATCCCGAGTACTCCCCTGCGCATCGGAGCCGTATGGCTGTCACTGATTATAATTCCCACTTTTTTTACGCCGTATCGCTTTTTTACAAACTGATAAATCTCTTCTGCTGCCTTCTGCGGTTGCCGGGGCCAGAGGATATAGTACTTGCCTGCGTTTGACTCATCTATACCGGCGGTTGGAATGAGGATATTATGTTTAATGGTCAACATTGGTGATTTTCCCGGAATCCGGCTGCCCGGTAAGTATTTTTGCGCTTCTTTCTTGATGAGCGTTTCTTTATCTGAAATTTCAGACTGTAAAACACACCGTCCCTGATGTATGCTGACGATTTTTGAAGTAATGACAAGCACTGAACGCTCCGGTATTTTCTTTATATACTTAACAATTAACTCAAAAAGGTCGTCTTGGGGCAGCCTCATTATTCTTGTTTTTATGGCAGAAATTCGCATATTTTCTTAATTTTATCACGTTTACTCCGATGTGGAAAACACTATTGACGTATATGGTGTTTTCGTGTAGTGTAAACAGTCGTTTGTTGAAAAAGAGCCGCATTCCATGTTAGAATACGCAGATAACGGGGTGTGGCGCAGTTGGCTAGCGCGCAGCGTTCGGGACGCTGAGGTCGCCGGTTCGAGTCCGGCCACCCCGACTTCTGTAGAAAAAAATACGTGTAATATTCCGTTGCACTTATCCTTTTCCACAGGAGAGTAGTACCAAGAACCCTAAACATGAGGTACGATATGTACATTTCATCGTCAAACTTTTCGTCTTAGGAAGTTGACTCGACATCATTGGACAGTAGATCGATAACAATTTCCGAAGACGGAGGGAAACTATGTGTAAGAGTAGTGTAACCACCTTACGGTGGGACAATGTCGCATCCGACTTTCTACCGAAACAATCGCGGTCAAATGGGAAATTCCCGAAAAAAAGAATCGTTCTGAATACGAGTGACGGACTCACGTATGGCACGATTGTCGGCAGAGACAACAATGGCGGCATCAATCTGAAAGTTCATTCTTCGCCGCATCACAATCACGGCGTAACGGTGCCCTTCACGGGCAATATCAAGGCGCGACGCGTAGACGCCTTTCCGAAACTAGCTCCAGTATAGCGAGCTAACAAATAAAACCGCCTGGTCTCTTAACGAGACCCGGCGGTGATTTTTATATTATAAAAAAGCCCCGATCCTCCAAATCGGGGCGTTTGTTTTTTGAATACGAAATATCTGATGTCATACCGCCAACTCCTCCCGTACATCAAGTATACTCGTATATGGCTCGATAGCCGGGTTCACAACCGTTTCCAGAAAACTATTCGTCAACTGGACAGCCGCACCCGTAAAGGTCGAGGGATCAAACAACTCAGATAATCGATCGCTGATTGGTGCGAAGAACGGATCATCGGATACGAGCTGAGCGAAGTTATTGTCTCCGCCACTCATCATTCGCTTCATTGCCGCGAAGCTATGAGTCTGAAGCTTCGTATAGGCCTCATCGCGATCTTTTCCGGCTTCTACCATGGAGGCAAGTAAACGCTCCGTCGCCATGAGTGGTAACGATCGCTTCAAATTGGTCTGTATCATCTCGAGATTAACGATCGGCGACTGAGCAATGTACTGCAAGATTCGCAGTACAGAATCAGCGGCCAGGAACGCCTCGGGTATAAACAGCCGTCGGCAGACGCTGTCATCAAGGGTACGCTCGAATACCTGGTCTGCGTAAGTATCAAGCGCCGAATTGAAGAGAAACATTAGATATCGACCAATGCCACACATCCGCTCAGCGTATTTGGGATTCTTCTTGAACGGCATGGCGCTAGAACCCCGATGTTCATCACCGAACGGTTCCTGCACCTCATTCAAGTGCTGCCAAAACCTAAGATCCCATCCGATATTTTTGACTACCGCACCCAGTTTAGAAAGTACGGAAACCACGTACGCGTCGATGAGCCGTGAGTATGTCTGACCAGTTATTGGATAGCAGTCTTCGAATCCGAGCTCAGCTGCAAAATACAGTTCTGCCTCCTGCACCTTGGTATGATCCCCATCGAACAGCGAGAGGAAGCCAGCCTGTGTGCCGGTCGGCCCCCTGATGCCCCGCAGCTTCAAACCGGCGATAACCGTATCGAGCTCGGTAAGGATATCTATCAGATCGCGAAGCCATCCGCAGACCCGCTTGCCGACCGTGACCAAAGACGCCTCTTTCATATGCGTATAGCCAAGGACGGATACGTCTGCCTGATCATGAGCAAAAGTCGAGAGATGAAAAATCACACGGGCAACCTTCTCACGAATCAGCACCAGACAATCTCGAATGATAATCAAATCGGCATTATCTGTAACATCACAGCTCGTTAAAAGATCGTGCATGAGCGAACCGATCAGTGGGCATTCCGTAGCGAACGTCCGCTGATGGGCAACAACGTCATGGCCGAAACGAATCTCAAACTCGCGAGCCATCTCATAATCAATGGCGTCCGGCAGACGAAGGTACATTTCATCCACCTGATCAGACGTGACGCCTGCTTTCATAACCATGCGGGCCTTTGCTACCGCAGCCCAAACCTGGCGCCAGGTTTTGAACTTCGTATCATCCGACAACAACTTAAGCATCGGGTCAGATGCATACCGTTCTACGAATGGACTCTGATAGATACTGCGATCAAGAGCCCGTAATGATTGTGTCATTACTCCTCACTTTCTCCCGTACGGGAATATGTTTCAAATTGTAAATGTTCTATTTTTCAAAGTATTTTACCTTACCGCATCCATAAATATTGGTCAATAAAAAAAAGGCCTCAGTGGGTAAACACCAAGGCCTTACAGTTACTCCTCCTATAAAGAGCTTATGCAGACATTGCAAATTTCTTATTCTCTGCTGCGGGACGAACGATTATCTCGTTACGTCCTGGACCTGTCCCGATCAAGAGTATCGGAACACGAATGAGCTTCTCGAGACGCCAGATGAACAATTTTGCCTTGTACGGTAAATCATTGAAATCACAGACGCCGGTAATATCTTCAGACCAGCAGTCCCACATTTCGATGATCGGTTCAATCCTGAACATATCGTCAGTAGTTGGCATCTCGCCCGGAGCGATTTCTTTGCCATCAAGTCTGTACCCGACGACGACAGGAACCTGCTTCAAGCCACTGAGCATATCGAAACGAGTCAACGCAAACCACTTCGGTCCGTTGACACGGATCACATACCAGAGCCACTGAATGTCCATCCAACCGATGCTACGGCCACGACCGGTTGTCGCACCGAGCTCATATCCAAGCACCTGGAAGTATTGTGCCCAATCAGCATCGGAGGGTGTGCCCTCATTAATAAGCTCAAGCTTCTCGCGTAAGAATGCCAATCGCATTTTTTTATAACGCTTCATGAAAAGCTTCTTATTATCAAGAGCCCATTGTTCACATTCTTTCCGACCCCAAATCTCTGAGGGGAACGGACCTGCTCCAACTCGAGTTGGTAGTACCTTCGCAACCATGAGAACGACTGCTTTCGCAAACGCTCTCAATGGAAGTCCGGTACCAAGCGGTGCGCCAGCAGCAACAGAGTTACCTGACGAGACAAACGGAAAGGTACCAAGTTCGAGATCCAGACCCGGAGCCTGCGCACTTTCAAACAGCATGCGAACTTTTGCAGCAAAAGCCTTAGCAAGGCCACTCGCTGTATCAGTCACGTACCGCTCAATCTTCGGAGCGTCTCTGAGTAATGCTCTCTCTACATGGATCGGCCGAGGTATGTCTTTTCGTTTTACTATCTTCAGACGTACCATCTCGTCGAAGCACGGTTTGAGTGCCCGATAGAGGCTCTGCAGACGATTTCGTAGTGCCTGATCATTCTGAAACAGGTGATAGACTTTGATACCAAGTCGAAGCGTCTTCAGACCTGCAATCGGTCCGATCGCTTTATTGGTTACACCGATTCGTTTCTTACCTAACGAATGCTCAAACCACTTTTCTATCAAGCCATGCCACTCTGTCCACACCGGCGAATACATATCTACCCAGATGGGTGGTAGCTTATCACCGAAAACTCGTTTCGCCTCCCTCATTTCGTTCAAAAAACGCTTGAGGTCAAAGAATACACCTCGCGCGAGGACACAATGAACTAGCCGCGCAATACCGCACGGTATCAAATGTCCAACGAACCTCTTGAGATCAGGTGTAACGAGTGTATGACCGGCGCCAGAACCTCCGCTAAACCTGATGGCAAACCTGTACAGAGCACTGACCAGATCAACGATCTTGCCCTTGCCCTCATCTCCCCAATAAGTGCCCGTGATGATGAGCATAGGGTACTTAAGAAAGATCGTTTCGAGCTGTGCGTACATAATACGCACCTTTTGCGGAACCCTCACGGGGCACCTCCTTTTCAATTGTTTATTGTCAAGTTTCCTTTTTTTCGTGCAAAAAGGGCTGTTTCAAAGTATTTTACTTTATCAAAAAAGGGACCTTTATACAAGCAGCCTTTTCAACAAATAATATTTACTCCCATTCCACCGTTCCCGGCGGCTTGGAAGTGATATCATATAATACCCGATTCACTCCCCTCACTTCATTCGTAATCCTGACTGAAATCGTTTTGAGCAGATTATGCGGCAGCTGAGCCCAGTCGGCAGTCATAAAATCTTTGGTTGTAACTGCGCGTATAATTATCGGATATCCGTATGTTCTCGCGTCTCCCTGCACGCCGACCGATTTGATGGTTGGCAGTACTGCGAAGTACTGCTGGCACTTTTTACCCCATCCGGCTTTTTCGATTTCCTCCCGCGCTATCCAGTCGGCTTGGCGGACGATATCCAGTTTTTCCTGTGTTATCTCGCCGATGATCCGCACGGCGAGTCCGGGACCGGGAAACGGCTGCCGTTGTGTGACTTCAACTGGCAATCCGAGTAATTTTCCGACTTTCCTTACTTCATCCTTATATAAATACCGAAATGGCTCTATCAGCTCAAAGCCGTATTTTTTTGGCAGTCCGCCGACATTGTGGTGTGATTTTATCACTGCAGCGGTTTTACCGACGCTGACGCCGGAAGTAATGGCATCAGTATAGAGCGTCCCCTGAACAAGAAATTTATACCGCTTTCCAAGTTTTTTTGCTTCACGTTCAAAAATCCTTATAAACAGTTCTCCGATTATTTTTCGTTTTCGCTCTGGCTCCGTGATATTTTTTAATTTTGTCAGAAATTGCCGCTTTGCATCAATAACTTTCAGGTTTATTTTTTGGTATGAGCAAAATGTTTTTTTTACCTGCTCTACTTCACCATGCCGCATCAACCCCGTATCGACAAAAATGCATTGGAGCCGCTTTCCGACTGCCTTATGCACAAGTGTGGCTGCAACTGATGAATCAACACCGCCTGATAGCGCACAGACGACGCCTTCCTTTCCAGCAGTTTCTTTAACTTCCTTAATTTGATTTGCGATAAAGTCACGCATCGTCCATGAACGTCGGGCGCCGGTTAATCGAATAAAATTCCTGAGAATCTCTTTTCCGTATTGGGTATGTGATACTTCAGGATGAAACTGCAGTCCATAGAGATTGCGCTTCTCATGTGCGATTGCGGCATTTTTTGCGTTGCTGGAACTCGCGAGTGTAACAAAACCACGCGGCAACTTTGTTACATGGTCACCATGCGACATCCAGGTCATCTGCTTGTTCTTTAAGCCTACAAATAGACTGCCTTTCTTTTTTACCACAATCTCGGTCGGGCCATATTCTCGCTTGCTCGCCGTAGCAACTTTTCCGCCGAGTTCATGCGCCATGAGCTGCAGGCCATAGCAAATTCCAAGAATCGGAATGCCAAGATCATAAATCCCCCGATCAATTCGGAGAGCATTCTTTCCGGAAAGATTCTGGGGTCCGCCTGATATAATAATACCCTTTGCATCGAGCAGTGCATCAAGATTAGTGTTCGGTGGTAATAATTCCGCATATATCCCAAGATCCCTGATTCGCCGTACGATCAGGTGCGCGTACTGTGAACCAAAATCAAGTACATAAATAGTATCGCGCATAAACATGTATCCCGTTAACTTGTTCGTTACTCAATAAATGACGACTCAAAAGCCCACTTGGTGCACTGATTAACCTCTGGTCGCGTCATTATGCCGGATTTGATGAGCATTTCCTGCTCCTCATAAATATTTGTGTTATACATCTCCGGACCGTCTGTATTTATGGTGAATTTAATGCCATTCTTTAAATATATTTTGATAATCTTTTTCAATTCAGCAGTATTTTTTACTACGTTATTGCGGATGTTTGACGTCGGACACGTTTCGAGTATGATATCATTTTTTACAATTTCTTCCATCAGCTTGGGATCCTGTGCGCACAGTAAACCGTGTCCAATCCTGTCCGGCTTAATCTTATTAACCACAAATCGCATCTCAGCCAGGCTTCCCTCTTCTCCGGTATGCAGTGTAATACCGAGACCTGCTCTCCGAGCCATTCGAAACAATGCTGCGTGTTTTTTCATCGAAAATGAACGGCGCTGCGGGCCCGCTAAATCGATACCAATGACTCCGCTGTCCATATATCTAATTGCTTTTTTTACTATTATCGCATTTTGCTGGTAGGTCAATGTCCGGTCCATCATAAGGATGATACCTGCTTTTACTTTCGGGTACTCAAGCATCGCGCGATCGAGTCCCCACAGACTGGATACGATGATATGGTCAAGATCTTTTTCACCGCCGCGATTACGGAACATCGGATTGAACCGCAATTCCTGCAGGATAATGTTGCACTTACGGAAGCCACCGCCAAGGACGCTCGTGACCGAATCTTCAATGGCATCTGGTGAAGACTGTATCAGCTCAGTCCAGTAAAAAAAGTTATTATGCATGTCATCGAGCGATTTATTACGCTCTTTGCCGGTCATCGTAATCATCTCCTCAAAATCCCAGTAATCCTTGCTCGGCAATTTCACTCCGTGCCGGTGGGCAATAGACCACAAAATAGCGGGATCGACCGAGGATCCAAGGTGCGTGTGAATCTCTGCGCGTAAAGTTTTTGTTTTTTGTGGCATATGTTTATTCGTATTAGTAATTCGGGGCCTTTTTATTAATAGTGACCGTGTGTGGGTGCGATTCCCGCAGGCTGGCGTCGGTAATCTGCACAAATGACGCCTGTTTTGAAATATCGGCAACCGTATGTGCGCCGATATACCCCATTCCACTCTTTATCCCGCCGATAATATTCCAAATGACGTCTTGTACAGAGCCTTTGAATTCTATGACGCCTTCGATGCCTTCTGGTACGTACTTGGTCGCGCCCTTCTGAAAATACCTGTCTGATGATTTGTCCCCCTTCATTGCACCGAGACTTCCCATGCCGCGGTACGCTTTAAACTTTTTTCCGCCTACAGTTACTACCTTTCCGGGAGCTTCCGTAGTGCCGGCAAATAGAGAGCCCAGCATTATCGATGACGCGCCGGCCGCAAGCGCTTTGACTGCGTCGCCTGAATATTTAATGCCTCCATCAGCGATTACCGGTACCTTTGCTTTTTTTGCAATGGAAACGACATCGAGAATTGCGGAGAGTTGCGGTACGCCGACTCCGGTTACGATACGCGTTGTACAGATAGATCCGGGTCCGACACCGACTTTAATCGCATCTGCAAATTTTACTATTTCTACTGCCGCTTCCCTTGTAGCGATATTTCCAATCACGACTTGTGCTTTGACGAGTTTCTTTATTTTGCGTGCAGCCGATAATACCCTTGTATTATGAGCACACGCGCAATCAATAAAAATTACATCTGCTCCGCTTTTATCAAGTAATTTTGCCCGGCTAATATCATGCGGACCGACTGCAGCGCCTGCTAATAGCTTTGCTGATTTAACTTTATTTACCATCGCGGCCTGTTCTACTGTGGTGCAATTGCGGTGTAATACTGCCATACCGCCGAGCTTTCCGACGGTAATAGCCATTTTGGCTTCGCTGACCGTGTCCATCGCAGCTGCAAGTATCGGTATATCTAAAGCCACCCGCTTTGTTAACTGGGTTGTGAGCTTTACTTCACTCCTGACGACAGACGATTTTCTCGGCATGAGAAGTACGTCGTCAAATGTCAATCCTACAGGAAAATTGTATGTTTTCATAAGAAAATTGAAGTAAAATAAAGTGTTGCCATTATAGCATAAAAATTTACCCTGTGTAAGGGGATGTCTTGTGTAATAATTATGGCGTAATTACCTGAATGTGTTTTGGAAGCATAGCGACCCGCAACTCTTTTGTTGGCTCAATAATTTCTCCATCAAGCTGTGAAGCGATCTTTCTGTCGGTAACGATAGAAATCTCTTTACCTGAATACATGTGTACGATGCGGAGATTTTCATGTTTGCCGCGCATGATCTTTGGTATGACCCACAGCGCGTTAAGTCGGCTTGTTTTATCAATAATACAAACGTCAAACAGGCCATCGTCAATTTTCGCCCTGGGGGCTATCTGAAAACCGCCGCCATAAGTTGAGCCGATTCCACACGCAACTAAAAATATTTTTTTATCCGCAACAATGTTTCCGTCAACCGTTATCAAAACCTTACGAAACCGATATGTCATAAGTGTCCTCAAAACGGTTACAAGATAGCCAAAAAAACTATTGGCTAATTTGAGATACTTCCGCGCGCGCGCGGATACTTCGCCGTCAAACCCAGCACCGAACGCATTAATAAAAAAATATTTATCATTTACTTTTCCGGCATCTACCATACGTGTTGCGCCTTTGCGCAATACCTTGAGATCTTTTGTTAAATTTTTTGAGAGGCCGATCATCTTTGCGTAGTCATTACCGGATCCAATTGGTAAAATTCCGAGCTTTGCTTGGGTGCCAGCAATACCGTTAACTACTTCATTTACCGTTCCGTCACCGCCTACAGCAACAATTGCCTCGTAATGCTCTGCTGCTTTACGGGCAAGTTCGATCGCTTCTTTTGGTTTGTGCGTCATCGCGACGGTAAAATCCATTCCATGCTTCTTACAAAACAACTGAAGCTCTGAAATAATATCGAGCCTTTTACCACCGCCGGCTATTGGATTTACAATAAAATAATAATTACTGAACATAGCGATAAAAATTCTGAATTAACTTAAGCATACCGTACAACAGTTTGAACGTTAAGAATATATTATTCCAATTTCTTCCACTTCTTTTCAAAATCCTCAAGTTTCAGTGAATCCTGAATAGTATAGTCACCAACCCGCGTCCGTTGTAGCGATTTCAAATACCCGCCAGTTTTTAATTTCTCGCCGATATCCCGCGCGAGAGATCTAATATAAACTCCCGGTCCTGTTTCAGCACGCACCTCAAGCACCGGCCATTCATAATTGATAATCTTGATTTGCTTAATAAAAACTGTTCTCGGTTTTAATTCAACCGTTTCCCCACGACGTGCTTTTTTATACGCAGACCGTCCATTTATTTTAATGGCACTGAACTGAGGGGGCACTTGCTCTATTTCTCCGACAAACATCGGGATAATCTTTTCAATATCTTTTCTCGTTGGCTGGATATAATCAGCGGCTACCTTCTTCTCACCTTCGTTGTCATCAGTTGTACTCTCCTCGCCAAGTCGGATAGTTGCTATATACTCTTTTTCAGTTTTCACAATACCGCCGAGTTTTTTAGTGGCTTCCCTGCCAATTCCGACAACAAGTACTCCGCTCGCAAGCGGATCAAGCGTTCCCGCATGGCCGATCTTTTTTATCCCTGTAATCCTGCGTAGTGAATCTATCACGTCATGTGACGTCGGACCGACTTCTTTATGTATACAAAAAATACCCTGCATAGTACCTGCACGGTAACAGATTTAGACGCTTGTTTCAATGTGGCTGCCGGGGATGGAATCGAACCATCATTACCTGTTCCAGAGACAGGCGTCCTACCATTAGACGACCCGGCAACGTGGAAATATAGTATCAAAAATTTAGTTTTTTTACAAGCAAAAACCAATTGCGAACCGGAGGTCTTGGGTTACCTGCGGTGAGCAATACAAACAATTTTGCGGAAAGCGTCGAAAACTACTTTTCTAAAAAGGGGTTTTCGAAACTTTATTCCTCCTCCGTTATCTCTCCGCCTAATACATCAAGCGCTTGTTTCCACGTTCCATCCTGTGCGGTATCAGCTTGCGGAGTCGTCTGGACGCCACTATACTTAATATATTCTTCGCGTGATAATACGATTACTTTAAGTTTAATGTCGGCTCCGATAGCATCTTTAATGGTGTCTTCAACTATATTCCGTACCGACCGGTCTTTGATGCGCTCAGCGTGAAATTCATATTGAAATCCAATGGTTAGTTCACTATCATTCAGGGACACCGGAACGGCCACCTTCATAGATACTCCGATGGATCGGTTGTGGGTATTGAGCTTACTTACAATTTTTGGCCACATATTTTGTAAGGTGCTAAAATTCGAATCCTGTGAGTCTATTGGCAACTCGTTTTTTACCGCGGGCTGCTTTTCCATGGGCTTTTCTTCTTTTTTTACCGCGGGCTGCTTTTTCGCAATCGGAGCAGCCGATCCTGAAGGTTTTTTCGTTTGGACGACAATCCGCGGACTAGCCTGATCAACTGATGAGTCAACGCACAAATCCACGATTGCAATCTCGAGAGGTAACTGCACTATCTGAGCATACTGAAGCTCCTGTGGTTTTATACTTATCGTTTCTACAATCTCAATCAGCCGGGATACCGTTATTGTATCGGCATAACGTTTTACGTCTTTCATGAGATCTTCTCCGATCTCCTGAACTGAAATTTCATCATAGGTGCCGCTGACTTTATATAATAATACTGTTCGCAGGAATTCTATAAAGTCTTTCGTAAAATCTGGAATACTGACACCTTCATCCACAAGCTGCTTGACGAGTGCCAGTCCGGCCTTTGAATCCTTGCCGACGATATATCCAAAAAGTTCAACGATCGTATTGAGATTGGAACGTGGAATAACGAGAGATGCCTCTTCCTCAGTAATATTCTTTTTACCCAGTGAAATAATTTGTCCTAGCAACACTTCAGCGTCACGAACCGACCCGTCAGCACGGCGTGCAATTGTCTGTAAAATAGACTCATCAACTGAAATTTTTTCTGACTTTGCAATTATCATTAATCGTGAGACAAGATCCGTAACACTCACACGACGAAAATCAAACCGTTGGCAACGAGATATAATCGTTTCAGGTACGCGATGAATCTCGGTTGTCGCGAGTATGAATATGACATGCTCCGGGGGCTCCTCGAGTGTTTTTAAAAGTGCATTAAAAGCCGATACGGAGAGCATGTGCACCTCATCGATTATAAATACTTTATACTTCGCGCGTTGAGGGGTAAAGCGTGCGTTTTCAATGATATTTTCCCTGACATTATCAACGCCGGTATGTGATGCGGCATCAATCTCAATAAGATCAAGCAATCTTCCTGAAGTAATTTCCTTACAAAAATCACAGGTTCCGCATGGTTCCGCTCCGTTATTACCTGAACAATTTACTGCTTTTGCAAGCAATCGTGCCGTGGTGGTTTTCCCAATGCCGCGTGGACCAGAAAAAAGATACGCATGCCCAATACGGCCGCTCTCAATTTCATTCTTGAGCGTCACTTTAATTGGATTTTGGCCGACAAGATCATCGAATGACTGTGGCCTATACTTTCTATAGAGTGCTTGTGCCATAAAAAAAGATGCCAAAACGGGCTCGCGTTAGTATTGTATAACATCGTTCGCGAGAACGCAACTGTTGATTACCTAAGGGGAACTAGCTCAATTCTTCGATTTCCTCAACTGGAGATTGTTCTTCTGCCGGCGGTTGCGGAACGTCAACGGCTGGATCCTTGGGCACATCCTGTACCGTAGTTACGCCACCTTCGCCAACCTTAATGATATTTTCCACGGCTGCCCACTCGCACTCCTGTCCCTTTGGAATGAGTATAACCACCTCATCGCCCGGTTCGCCTTTGAAATACGTGACACTGGCAAGTAAAACCCGATATGATTTTTCAGTAACAACCACCCGATACTCATCAGTCGTTTCATCCTTGGTAAGAATGCCAACCAGTCGGGAGCGGTCAACAGGACCAATTTGTTTGTATAAAAACGAACCGTCAGGCTTGATAGTCAGCTTGAGCGTATCGCCGAGTACGAGTTTTGATTTTGAAGCATAATTTGCCGGAATGCTGTACTGCTTTCCATCCGGCCCAACCATATGCTGGCCGTCAAAAATACCCTCAATGATCTTTTCATCCCCATCGACATCAACCTTGCCGACCTCTTTCGCCTTGTTGGTTACTTCTTCAGCTTCCGAATCATGTTTTCCGACAATTTGGTTCACAAGCTCCCGCGCGCTCTCAAGAGAGATATGTGCGGTTTCAATAAGTTTCTTAACTTGCTCAAGTTTATTTTGCTTTGTCATATTTTATTTCCCTTTTGTATTGTATGAATTTCTGCGAATTTATTTCTTTTTTTCCTGACTTTTCCTTTTTTGTTGTTTTATTTAATGTTATGTTAATGTTATGCGTTTTTATGCGTTTTTATTATGGTTTTAGCTTTAATTTTGTGCCTCATCAGTGTACCAGATTTACGGAACTAGTCAATAACGTAGGTAAAAATTGGAACTGACTGATCACCTATTCGATTTTCAGAAACCGGCTCCCATCCAGGTATTGAAAATGTATAAGAAATGATCCGAGTTCCTTTTCTCAACTCACGTTTGAATTTTGGTCCAAGTTTTTTCATGCCCTTGGGAGTCAAGAAACAAAAAATGACATCTGCCTGACCAAGATCACGCGATAAAAAATCACCAAACCGCACTTCTATGCGTTTTGAAAATCCCTTAAACCATATATTAATCACCGACCACAAGTAAAGTAAAAATGATATCTCATAACCGACAATTAATCGCGCCTTCGTATTATTTGCCAAAGCAATTAATATTCTCCCGTCTCCCGATCCAAGATCATATACGACGTCCCCTTCTTTGACGCCAGATAGTTTCAGGATGCGCTCCATATCTTTTTTGAATGCAGGCAGCCACGGTGATGCTTTCAGTCCTGCATATGCCGCAGAACCGAATATTAAAAATATTCCGAGTAGTAAAAAGACGTATATTCCGATTTCTAACATATAATCATTTTATATAGACAGGATATATGAAATCATTCCTTCTGTCGACCACTGCTATTCATCAAGCTCAATAACCCGAACATGCGGGCCACCGTTATTACGGGGTATTACTGCAATTTCATCAATGCCATCCCGACCTTCTCACCGACATTAACTTTTAGTTCTACTTGCGTTTGGGTTGATTTCATCAGCTTTTTCTTCATACTATTTGTTCGCCTGTCCCATTGCCGCTCCCTGTGCTGATGCTGTAGTCGGTCCGCCTACTTTTGATTTTTCGACCAGTTCCGCCTCCACCACCTTCTTGTCTCGGGCATATTTCATCCGCGAAAGCTCTATTAAATTTTTTGCCATTTCCGGATCGCCTTTAACCGGCGGGTACGTCATCATATTGAACGGTTTTGAGCCGGTGTTATCAATCAACAGTTTGACGTTGGCCGTGTACATATCAACATTGATAACATCATACTCGTTAAAAACCGGATCAAACTCTTTGGCGAGTATTTCCGCGTCATCAATGCCAACTCTAAAAGACAGCATGGTGCCGACATTGCCAAACACCGCATCGCGAATTTTTGTATCCCCTTTATCCTGGAGCAGCTGGCCGATATACTGATGAGCAATGGTTAAATTCAGCCGGTATTTCCTGGCTTCCGATAAAATGGTAGCGACGCTGTCAGTGACAAAGTTTTGAAATTCGTCAATATACAAATAAAAATCTTTCCGCTGTTCTTCCGGCATGGCGGCGCGTTTCATAGCGGCCATTTGCAGCTTAGAAACCAGGATTAAACCCAGCAAACTGCTGTTCACTTCACCCGTAGTACCCTTAGCAAGGTTTATCAGTAATATTTTTCGGTTATTCATGACATCTTCAAAGTCAAAGCCCGATCTTGGCTGTCCGATAATATTCCGCATCATGCTGTTTTCTACGAAACGGCCGACTTTTGAAATTAAATAACCCAGCATCTCAGATTTATGAAAATCAGAAGTCTTTGCCATTTCTTTTTCCCAAAATGCCCTCACGACAGGGTCTTTAACTTTCGTTAATTTATATTTTTGGTATGAGGGATCAGTAAACATTCTCGGTATGTCAGTAATGGTGCCTGGCTCATCCTCATCCTCCATCAACGTCAGCATCACGTTGCGCATATTGTGTTCAAACATCGGTCCGATCATTTCCGGCGGAAATAATTTATAAAAAATGGCGATCATCTCCTGCACGGCAAAATCTTTTTCTTCCGGATGAGATACTTCCAGCATATTCAATCCCATCGGTCTTCCCAAATCAGATGGATTGAAATGAATAACATCTTCAGCCCTTTCTTTAGGAATATGCTCCAGTACATCATTGATCAAATCTCCGTGCGGATCAACGACTGCAACGCCTTCGCCATTCTGAATATCCTGTATGATCATATTCGAGAGCATGACGGACTTACCGACACCTGATTTACCGATAATGTACACATGGCGCTGGCGGTCTTTGCGCTTAATTCTGATTACAGTATCATTTCCACGATACTCAGAATGCCCCAACACGAGTCCTTCAGTCGGAATATTGGTCGGCGGCGGAGCCTTGCGCGACATAAGCCAGCGGATATTCGGAGTTTCGGTTGTTGGCAGCGGGAAATGAAATAGACTGGTCATTTCCTCGGTATTCAGGACAAGTTGTCCCTTTTTATTTAATCTCCGATAAATAAAATCGGGAATAAGTTTATCCGCTTTTACTTTTTTTTGGAGCAAACCGTTGCCATACTCATACAGCGTGAACTGGCTGTACGAATCGACAATATTTTTTAAGAATGCGTCAGCACGCTCCTTTCCTTGTGCGGAAACAACAATCCGTATATTCACGTCCATGCCCGCTTTTGACGTTTTATCCTCCAAACTCTTGGCAATCTCCTCATCACGGGAGGAAAGCGGTTTTGGAGTATCTAATCCCGTGGTTTGATTTTTTTTGGGAATGACTGTCCTTATCAATTCTATTAAAAAACCTGAGAATCCCCTTCTTCCCATTGCATCTTTAAGCGGTTTGCCATTATGCATTTCGGTGGCCGTACGCGCACCCCAGTTATGCCAATCAGCTTTAGCTGAACGGACTACGTATTGGATTGCGATACCCTCATTTTCACCGACCTTGGAAAGTACATTGGTCAGCGAATTCAACGGGTCGACCTCGATCTGGTTGAATGTCCGAAGCGGAAAAATGTATGGTTTTTTTAACCTAAGTGTCGTACCAACTACCGTTGCTGTCGGATGAAACAGATTATATTCATCCTCTTCTTCTATCTGTGCATCGGGGTACTGTGCATGAATGTGCTGTTCCATGTATTGCTGTAAATACTTGGGAACGACCACATAAAAAGAGATGAGTCCGTTGAGCGATACAATTTCCATCGAAAAATGATCATTCCGTCCGGTAACCACGGTTCCAAGGCCCCGCTGAGCACGCATACCGCCAAGAGCGGTAAACCATGCCTCTGCGTCAGCAAGCATTTCCTGCACGGTCCGGTCACGTGATCCCTGCTCTTCTTTTACGAGCGCCTCCTTGGGAAGCATGACGAGAAGCATGACCTTTCTAAACTCGAATGGAAGCGCTTTCTCGCTTCGTAGAAATTTAAAATATATTGCAACGCCTCCAATTAAAAAAATTAATACTGAAAAACCTACCAGTATTACCGGGAAAGAAGGATTTTCCAAAAGTGTAGCGAAAAAATCCTTAAAACTCGCCAATATGTCCGAAGATTCACCGGGCATAGTTTAATCAAGCTTGTTATTTTTGTTTTTGTTTTTGTTCGTGAAGATTCAGGATGCGGTCAGCTTTTATTTTTGCCTCCTGTTCTATAAAAAATTTATTTACTCCGGGGATGATTTTCAGCCAATCACGCAATAGGCCCAAGACTTCTTTTACCTTAATTTTAACATCCTGCATGAGCGTTTCGATTTTACCCGCCGTTTCCTCGCCTTTTTGCTGGAATGTCATTTGTTGTTCAGGCGTCATTTGGATAAATAAATCATCCAGATGTTCAGATAGAATACCTTCAATCTTTACTAATTCTTCACTTTTTTCTACAGGCGCTTGAGTAGTTGGAGGCGTCTGTGCCGGAGGAGGTGCATATTTTCGTTGGGCATCTTCACTTTCCTTTTTCGTTTCAGTGCGTTCCTTTTGAACTTCCGGAGCTGCTTCCGGAGCGGTCTCTGGCTGACGTTCACGAACATCAGGTGACGGCTGTGGTTTCTGTTCCTGACCAGCAAAAATATCCTCTACTTCAAGAGGTTTGCTTGGTACTTTTTCTTGACCTGCCGGATTTGCCATTATTGCTGCGTTATTTATTCATTTATTGAATTATATCATATTTCTATTGAAAAATCAAGCTTTTTATCATGTTGTGCACAACAAGTATTGACAAAATGGTATGTACATGATAGGGTAACTAGCTTTCAACGTTCACAAAAAGAAGAAAAAAGAAACTCAGTAATAGAGGAGATTGTCATGAAAACACTGAACACACTGAAAGTTTGGGCGTTTGTCCTTTTCATATGTACCATTATGGTGGTTGCTCTTCCGGAAACGGGAGAATGCGGCATCAGAAAAATCGGCAAAGGCATCGTTAGCAGCCCTTGGAAAATCGCCAAAGGTATCACATACCCTGTACGGCATCCTGTTAGGACTTGGGAATGGATAAAAGCGACGACCGAACATGGTCGTAAGCTTCAAGCCGAACGTGCAGGTAAATTGTATGACGATCCTGCTTTCCAAATCCATCTGTCCGGCAACGGAGTAACGCCTATCTGGCCAGGGGAGATCAGTGGCTTTATACCCATTAGGGGTAAAGCATCTTGGCTGACGGTCACGAGCAATCAACCGCTAGGTTGGACACTCTCGCGCGCATGGCTCAGGCACTCAACGAGCGGTGGCAAAATGATCCAGACCAAGATCAAACCGGGAAAGCAGAGTAAGATCGAAAACCGTCGTGACGGTTCGACTGATTACTCATGGGTGCTCATCGGAAAATGGACACGTACCTACTATGTCATTGATGAACACGGCCATCCCGATTGGATTACCGAAGTCAAGGTCAGCCACACCTACGGTTACTACGCGAAGCACTACAAGCCTCGCAGACGTAGGTAAGAAGCTGATACAATGGTACATGCTCAGATTTAAGAGGCAGTTTGTTATGCAAGCTGCCTCGTTTTTTTTATTTTTCCCCTCTTGAAAAAATCATAAAAGTATGCTACAATATATACTAAGGAGCGAAACCGAAAACAAAACCTATGCCGATAGAAGAGATTCGCGCAAAAACAAGGCGCTGGATCAATATTACAAACGCTAAGGATTTAAATAGTCCTGAGATTGCGTATCTAAAGAAAAACTTCAATCTTCATCCGATTAACCTGGAGGATTGCGTTTCCATAGGACAACGACCGAAGATCGATACGTACAAGGATTCGTTTTTTGTAGTACTCCTGTATCCTGTCTATAACAGAAAAACTGGAGAAATTATTCCCGCAGAAATTGATTTTTTTGTCGGAAAAGGATATATGATCACCGTGCATGATAATAAACTGCAGACGATAATACGGTCCTTCAATCATTTAAAGAAACAAAAAAATAAGCGTGAAATGACCGAGTATCTTTCGAATAACGTCATGATCATGCTATACGAACAACTCAGCCGACTCCTCGGGCACTGCTTCCCGATGCTCGATCACATTAGTGTTGATATTCATAAAGCAGAAAGAAGCATCTTTCAAGGCAGGGAAAAAATATTGGTTGAACAAATACTTGGATCTCGCCGAAATATCGTAAATTTCCGAAAATCTATGTCAGCCCATAAAAATATTTTAAAAAAACTCCAGAATGCCAATCGTGAGTTAAAACTTTTTGACCCCGTAAAAGCTGATATTTATTACGATAGCCTTATAGACAAATCAAAAGACGTATGGGAATCACTTGAAAGTTTTAAAGAATCGATTGAAGCACTCCACGATACCAATGAATCGCTTATCTCCTTCCGACTTAATCAAATTATGAAAAATTTTACTGTCATCTCTGTTATCATTTTTGTGCTGACGCTTGTTGCAACTATATTAGGTCTCGAGCTTCACGCAACGCCATTTATTAATTGGCCGTTTGCATTTTGGATAATTATTCTCCTTGAATTTGTAGTAGCAATGATCGTCTTTAAATTTTTCAAGCGTAAAAAATGGCTTGGATAAGCATATATGCCTAGTTTACCCGCAACATCATATTCTCTATTACTCATACTTGTCGTACTAGGCGTGGTCATCTTTTGGCTGTATCGTGAAAATCTAAAAGTCCGGACAAAATTTTCGGTACTTTCAATGTACTCAAAAGATCTTTCCGTGCTTGCGCGGGAAGGGAAGCTCGATCCGGTGATAGGCCGCCAGCACGAAATTGACCGCCTGATCCAGATACTCTCCCGAAGGACAAAAAATAATCCGGTACTCATCGGGCATTCAGGGGTTGGGAAAACAGCTATTGTAGAGGGTTTTGCCATAAAAATCACAGAAGGCGCAGTCACATCCGCACTTGAAGGTAAGCGGGTACTCTCACTAGATCTGTCGGGGCTCGTTGCCGGCACGAAGTACCGTGGTGAGTTTGAAAAACGTCTCAAATCTCTTGTTGATGAGATTATCGCAGCACAAAGAAAAATAATTTTATTTATTGATGAGATGCATACCCTGGCTGAAGCAGGCCAGGCATCAGGTGCTATTGACGCTGCTGACATTCTCAAGCCCGCACTCGCTCGCGGTGAACTGCAGGTAATCGGAGCGACTACCATGGAAGATTATAAAAAATATGTTGAGCGTGATCTTACGCTCGAGAGACGGTTCCAGCCAATCATGATTGATGAGCCGTCGAAAGAAAATACCGTCTTGATACTCAAAGGCATCAGGTCAAAATATGAAGAACACCATCAGGTATCAATAACGGATGAAGCGCTGCAAAAAGCTGTAGACCTTTCCGACAGATTTATCAGGGATCGAGTATTTCCTGATAAGGCGATAGATCTTATGGACGAAGCGTGCGCTAAAGTTAAACTTGCAAGTATCGACAATAAACCTTCTATGAAAGAGGATCGTCTGGCCGTAACGCCGGAAGATATTGAGATGGTCATGACAGAATGGAAAGAAATTGGACTTGATATAACCACGTCAGAAGGCAAAATTGGCTAACGAACTTTATTGCATTTACGAATGTATGTGAGCAGGCGCTACCCTGCTTTTTAATTTTTTCTAAAAAAAATGGGATTCATACTGATAATCGTATCATCGCTGGTGTATCCGCTGGTCGATGTACTGAAAAAAAAGGCAACAAAAAATTACGGAGTAAAGATAATTTTCTGGGGGATCGCGACGTTCTCTCTGCCGTTTTATTTTTTTTATATGATGTATCGCGGTATACCCGAAGTAGATCCGTACTTTTGGCTCATTATCGCAATCGATGTACCGCTCCTCATCTATACAAGTATTCTGCTGATCAAGGATGAAAAAATAGCACCGATATCGACAACACTTCCACTGCTCTCATTTACGCCGGTTTTTTTAATTCTTACCTCATATTTATTTCTCGGCGAACTGCCGAATAAATACGGCATTATTGGAATCATTCTCGTTGTAATCGGTGCTGTACTGCTAAAAGGTGAGGAGGTTCGTCAAGGACTCTGGAAACGTATACGTCATATTTTTTCTACTAAGGCGACCTTGTATATTTTGATTATCGCTTTTATCTGGAGTTTTAATGCAAACTTTGCAAAAATGGCGATGATGCGTTCTTCAGTCGAGTACTATCTATTTGTCGTTACATTACTGGAAGCGGTTGCGATGAATGTCTGGTTATTCACAAAACACCGTCATGATATAAAAAAAGTGACGAAAGGTCACCTCCTTTTGCTTCTCAGTGCGGCCGCAATTACAGCAATTGCAAATATTGCTTTCCTAAACGGTTTGGAGACAATTTTCGTTTCGTACGCCATCGCGATTAAGCGAGCCGGCCTTATTGTCGGCAGTATCGTTTTTGGGGCGATAGTGTTTAAAGAAAAAAACATCAAGTACCGTATTGCTGGGGCAGCGGTAATGCTTTTCGGAATTGCATTTATATTAGTATTCCACTAACATTTTTTAAAAACATAGACCTGTAATCGCGCTCTTCCAGGCGCTTTTTTTAATTGCCTGAAAACTTAAAATTGGCTACAATACATACACTATTATGCTACAACTATTCAATTCACTTACAAAGAAAAAAGAGTCATTTGAGCCGCTCGATAAAAACGAAGTGGGCCTGTATACCTGCGGTCTGACGGTATATAACTACGCACACATAGGGAACCTTCGGACATATCTTTTTGAAGACGTCTTGAAGCGTGTTTTGATTTACAATGACTACAAAGTAAAACACGTGATGAATATAACCGATGTCGGGCATCTGACTTCTGATGCAGATGAAGGTGAGGATAAAATGGAAAAAAGTGCTGTTCTGGAAGGAAAAACAGCGTGGGAAATTGCGGAATTCTACACGAAAGAATTCAAACAGGATTTGAGCGACCTCAATATTACAGAACCGAACATCTGGTGCAAGGCGACTGACCATATCCAAGAGCAGATTGACTGGATAGTAAAGCTGGAAAAAAAAGGATTTACATACAAAACGTCAGACGGAATTTATTTTGATACGTCAAAACTTCCTGACTACGGCAAACTTACCGGCCAGCGTCTCGATCAGCTGAAAGAGGGAGCTCGTGTAGAAAAAAATAAAGAAAAGAAAAACCCTACAGACTTTGCGCTCTGGAAATTCTCTACAAAAGGCAAACAACGGCAGATGGAGTGGGAATCACCGTGGGGCATTGGTTTCCCGGGCTGGCATATAGAATGTTCGGTCATGGCGCAGAAATATCTCGGCGATACATTTGATATCCACTGCGGCGGCATTGATCACATTGCGGTGCACCACACGAATGAGATTGCCCAAGCGGAAGCCGTCACCGGCAAACAATTCGTGAAGTACTGGTTGCATGGCGACTTCCTGGTAATACCAGGAAAAGCCCTATTAAAAGATGGTGCGGGTTTTCTAAATGCTGACCAGGTTGGTCACGAAAAACTAAACGTCCCTGGAACAAATGCTCCAATCAATAACACTAAAATGTCAAAATCAGCTGGTAACTTCATTACCGTACGTACTATTAAAGAAAAAAATATTAATCCACTCGCATACCGATTTTTTAACTTAAGTGCCCATTATCGGTCAAAGCTGAACTTTTCGTGGGAAGCGCTCGAAGCCGCGCAAAACGGTCTGGAAAATCTGTATGCATTGGTAGGAGAGCTTGGCGAACCGAAAATCGGCTGCGCTGAATTTGAGGGATGGTTTATGGATGCTATTAACGACGACCTCAATATTCCAAAAGCGCTGGCCCTAACCTGGGACCTGCTGAAGTCCGACTATCCGCCTGAAGCAAAAAAAGCCTCGGTATTAAAATTTGATGAGGTGCTTGGATTGGACCTAAAAAACGCAAAACCAATAAAAATTCCGGATTCAATACGCGACCTGGTAAATAAACGGGAAGGCCTAAGACAAAAAAAACAATTCGATGACGCGGATAAACTACGTGATGAAATTGCTTCCAGTGGTTTTTCTGTTGATGATTCGCCAGCAGGACCTGTAATCAAGCAAAAAAAATAATCAGCATATGATTGGATTCGTTCTCGCACTCGCTGCCGCACTTCTTTTTGCCGCACGCGAGGGTTTTACTAAAAAGGCAACGCAAAAATTCGACGTCATTACGATTTTCTGGGTTACTACGGTACTCTCACTGCCCGTATACATCATCGGCGTACTTATTCAGGGAATGCCGCCTATTAATGACGTTTTTTGGCTTGCACTTGGCGCGAATTCGTCACTGTTTCTAGTCACCAGCTTATTGCTGATTTACGCGGTGAAAATTTCCCCGCTTTCCCTGACAATTCCCCTGCTCTCCTTTTCTCCGGCGATTATGCTGTTCACTTCTTGGATAATGATTAGCGAATTTCCAAGCGTCGGAGGTATTGTTGGCATTGCTCTCATTCCTCTTGGAGCACTCCTCTTGAACATGAATAATACATCAAAAGGATTTATCGCTCCGATACGAGCGCTGAAATCGGAAAAAGGCAGCAGGTACGTTTTAATTGTTGCGATCATATGGAGCATCACGGCAAACGGCGATAAAATTGCCATTCAAAATTCATCTCCGGTTTTTTACTTGCTGGCAATTAATATTGTCATGGCAAGTGTATTAACCATAATTCTTTTGTATAAATATAAAACTTCTTTTTTATCAAAGGTATCTCGTAATTTTTTGCTTCTGACTTCTGTCAGCGCTGCGTATAGCATCGGTACATTATTTCAAATGTTTGCAATTGAAAGAATTCTTGTACCATATGTTATTGCTATAAAGCGCGCAGGACTCATACTTGGGGGGATATTAATTGGAACGCTGTTTTTCAAGGAAAAAAACTTTCGGTATAAAATCACCGGCGGATTAATCATGAGCGTCGGCATCATTATAATTTTGCTTTTTAACTGATCGGTAACGATAGTAAAAAAGTCTCTATAGTTAGCGAGAAACAAATAATAGAAAACCGCTCCGAGTCCGGGGCGGTTTTTTACATGTAATGCTTTAACGTCATTGACCACTATCACAGAGAGCTGCGAGATCAATCTTAGTAATCTTCGGAAGAACACTTTGAGCAGCTTCAAGCTGTCCGTTAAGACCGGCGCCATCAGGTAGTACTGCCAATTCTATTGACAGACGTAGTCCAGTGATAGCTGTAGTCAACAGCTTTTCATCAGCCGGCTCAATAGAGCTGGTTCTCTTCCCGTGATCATGTGCGATAGCGAGCACGCCGATCAGATTATTTGCTTCGGTAACGGTCATGTCGTATACCTCCAATATGTACGCTATTTCTATTTTTTGTAACTGTATCAGATATTCACTCTCTGTCAAACAAAAAAATCCCCTAATGGGGAGATATAAAAAAAACTTATGAATGGTAATTTATTCCTCTTCGATAATCTTTCTGGATTTTTTCTGCGATGCACCGCCTTTAAATATAAACATTGCAACAACCGGACCGACAATCCATACATTTTGTGCCAGGTCAGTTGTAAATACCCTCAGTGTCAGCGGAGCCAGTACTGAGTCAACGGACTCTTTTGGAATATAAGACAAAATGATACTCACCAGCAATCCTACATGCAGAATACTGTACAACATCACCTGCCACCATGGTCCGGCAGTATCCGCTGATGCAATAGTTTTTAGAAGCGCGCTCCTCGTTATAACAAAAAAGAGAATAATAAATACCAATAAAAAGGCCGAAATCTGAAATACAAAAAACTGACCGACCACATTATTAATCATGTTCTGAAAACCCTCATTATTCACGATCGGGGCATGCCCTACTATCGCCAGCGACATATAAACACTTACCAAAATTATTATAATCCTGTCGCGTCCGAGTGATAATCCATACAGAAACGCCGCTACGATAAAAAACAGGATGATAAACAAATCCCACGTTGGTTGCGTCCAGTCAACATTCTGTAGAAAACCCGCCGCTTCATTGGCGGCTTCCGCTGTTTCTGCTGCAAGTGCAACTGAAATCATAATGCCTCCCCTAGTTTTAGTATTTGTACATTATAGAGTATAGCATAAAAATGAAAAAAAATCAAATAAAATACCGGCAATGGAAATCCATTACCGGCAAAGTGTGATATTCACAACTCACTACTTCTTTTTCTTGCCTGTCAGCTTATCCAAGCCTGCTTGGAAAGCCGCTAAAGTACCGTGCGACAGCTTGATCTTGTATGTAGCCGGCTTTTTGGAGGATACGGGCGTCCACCCATCGCCAGTCAACTCCGGATTGAGATTTTCAATCTCAGCTCTGGTTACACCGCACCAGTCAACAACTGACTGTGCAGAAAGACCATGCCGGATGGTTACCGTTGCCGTATCTGCAGGATACAATCCATCCCAGAAATTAATCCGTTCCGGTCGGATACCCATCTGCTCAGGGTGTTCCATGGCCCACTTAATAGCTGCTCCACGAACCACATACCGCATGGTTTCGTTCGGCATCTCAAGCATGAAATAATCTGCAGTACCCTGATCATTGATTGCGTCGCTCACATTGTACCTGCCCCAATTATAGGCGGCCATTGTAGTAAACGGATCTTCAAAATGTTTGCCCAGACTGACAAGATACCGTGCGGCTGCGTGCGTAGATGCGATCAGATCATAGCGCTGGTCAATGTTGTCATTGATTACCAGATATGTCCGACCGGTTCTTTTCATAAATTGCCACCAGCCCTTGGCACCGGCATGTGAGCCAACTTTGGCACGCAAACCCGACTCGACGACGCACACATAACGGTAATCCAAGAAAACGCCATGCGAATCAAGAATCGGATCAATGATGGGAAAATACCGCTCTGCTCGAAGAAGATACAATAACAACTGCGCTTGATCTTCCGCGATCAGTAAAAGCTCGCGCTCAAACCGTTCACGATAGTCTCGATCGGTCAAGTCAACGGTAATGCCGCAAAACGTCAGGCTGTCCGGAAACTGTTCAGCCGCGAATACGATACTCGGCCGATAATTCTTCAAGATTGAGTCGACTTCATTCTTCGTATAACAGTCCTCGCTAGCCAAAACTGTCGGGACCGTAACGATAAGTGCCGCAAGGCACATAACGATAATTGCAAAGTGCTGTTTCATCAGAAACACTCCATTCCTATTTGGGTTTGTTTGTTTTTTATCAAAAAAGTATATATAAAATATGTTAAAATGTCAAGGTGTAAAAAATCAGCTGAAGTTGGTGTTAAGATTTTTCCTCTACTTTCTGTAACCCCCACCTTCTGGCGGGGCAAGCAAGCCCGGAATGACAAAGTAGGATCAGGTCTCTGTGCCTGCGCCTGGATATAAAAAACGGAGCGCACCTTAGAGAAGGTACGCTCGGAACGTATAAAAAGCATTTGAAATTATCCCCGAAAGCACACTCTCAAGTGTGCGATCGTATTCAATGATCAAGCGGCGTAAATTGCATTTTGAAAAGTAAATAAAAAAGTCGGGAATCTAGATAGTTCCCCGACTTTCGATATTTGCCGGATGGCGCCCTCTTAAACGAGTGAGAAGATATTAGACACCGGAACGCTGGTTACCAATGTCTCGCCTTGAATTTGTTGGAAGCATACTGGCTTGCCTGTGCCGATTGAACAGGGATCGTCGCAGCGCATACTTTTTACAACATTCGCGGCAACGAATGACATCGTCGTCCAGTCTGAATCAGCAAGCGTTGACACCAAATGCCCCATCTCGCGTACAGGCGTTCCACGAATTTCCTTATGACATATCTCAATACTCTCTCTGACTGCATTTGTAGATCTCACCAGGATCATGTCCCAGATCTCTCCGTTACGACTCGTCACTACGATATGACGTTGGTTTCCTCTGACCGAGACGGGGCTGAGAGTCGTAGGCTCATCCTTAATACCTGTCATCGTCATTAATAAATCCTCCTATAGTTGTGGAGCGGTTAAAAAGAACACTTTTTTTTCAAAGTCAGTCTACTCTAGCACTCCATTCTATATATGTCAATACAGGCCAGCGTTGTACCGAAGGCCTTACTTTTTATGTTAGGATCGCGTACTAATCAAGGCCAGAAAGTTCTTCCAAGAGCTTCTTCTGCTTGCGCGAAAGCTTATCTGGCGTAACGACATTCACGGTAACGAGATGGTCACCCCGTCCTCTGGAGCGTAGATGCGGAACGCCTTTTTCTTTAAGTTTAAAAACTTTCCCAGACTGCGTACCTGCTGGAACTTTCAATGATACTTCACCGTCAAGCGTAACAACGGGAATGCTCGTACCGAGAGCCGCCTGCGGAAAGGAAATCTCTGTTTCTGAAATAATTTCATCAGACTCCCGTTTGAATTTCGGATCCGGTTTAACGCGGATAGTGATAAACAGATCCCCGACACCTGATGCGCGCGTACCAACTTCACCTTTGCCGGTCAATCTAATGGTATTCCCGTCAGATATACCAGCGGGTATTTTAACCTTAATTTTCTCGGTATCTTTTGCCGTTCCTTCACCCTTGCACTCCTTGCACTTCTGTTCCGCGCGCTTGCCTTCTCCCCGGCAGTCGGGACACACTGATGCACTGCGGAATGCTCCAAGTATCGTACGCTGTACCTGTTCTACCTGACCGGCGCCCTTACATGTTGTACACGTCTCAATCTTCGTTCCCGGCTCAGCGCCATTTCCTGAACAGTGCGAGCACACGACGCCCTTATACAATGAAATGAGTTTTTCAGCGCCAAACACCGCATCACGGAAGTCAACCGTCATCTCCGTCTGAATATCCGCGCCTCCCTGAGTACTCGCTGCTCGGCCACCGGATTTGCGGCCAAAACCGAACAGGTCACCGAATACATCTCCGAGATCGCCCATGTCGTACTCTACATTCCCCTGGCGAAAGCCGCCGCCGAACGGACCGCCGCCGCCCTGCGCACGTGCCATATCTTCCCATGACATCCCTCCGGGCATGCCTCCGGGACCTCCGGGGCCGCCTGCTGAACCGACCTGATCATACTGCTTTCGTCGCTCAGGGTTCCCAATTGCCTGATATGCTTCATTTATTTCCTTGAACTTAGATTCGTTACCGTCTTTCTTGTCCGGATGGTGCTGATGCGCAAGCTTGCGAAACGCTTTTTTGATATCATCCTGGCTGGCATCATGAGACACGCCAAGTATATTGTAGTAATCTTTTGCCATAATTTTTTACAGTGAGATCTTCTCAACCTCTGCGGTTTCAGTTCGTTTTTTAATAAATTTTATCCATACGAGGATATGAAACAGTAGAACCGTAAGTGACTTAATCATTTCACGATATATAAAACTGAGGATATTCAATACAAAGAATATTGCTATCGCGAAAATTGCGGGAACAAAGTGGATATACGGTTCGGCATATTTCTCAACATTTTTTGTTATAATTCGACCGATAACAGTATGCATGGTTTCATCACCTGACGCTGTAATATTAAAAGTATCCAGCAAGCTTTCACGGGCTTCATCTACGGCAACCTGCGTAGCCGTTTGCACGCCTTCTTCGATAACTTTGTCGATTTCATTAATGCCCGTCTCCTCAGGAAGCAGCGAATCAACAGCTCCCAGTCCAACCTGTTCGATAAAATCATCAAGCGTCATCTCCGGATCGTATTGATCACCATAATACATGCCAATCACGCCCTCCGCCGCATCGGTGCCTGATTCAGTGAGACTGTCCAGCATTCGCGTAGAAAAACCAGATCCGGTCACCATATCACTATAGTATACAAATGAACCTGCAAGCAATACGAGTGCAACAGCCACTTTCAGACCGGAACTGATAGTGCGCCGCGGCATAAATTTCGTGCGCGTATCCTCATCAATTCTGACCTCACGCCTCCAATACAAAAAACTGAGTGTCATTATAAGAAATGCAACGAAGCTCCATAATGACGGTTTAAAAAAAATAAATAATGTACCCGCAGCTACTATCGCCATAACGAGCAGTGTCAGCTTTCTGGTTATCAAAATTTCCGTAATCCCCAAAAGACTGAACATAAGACAAAACGCGAGTAGCGTTGTCACGATGATAAATACATTATCTCCTCCCGTATCAAGACTGAA
>SDBT01003227.1_pt1 | contig 28370 bp, 23 predicted proteins | sample 2277101 | NCBI WGS metagenome assembly SDBT01 (sample SAMN10404973, study PRJNA504765) | marine sediment metagenome | isolation source: marine sediment core GS10_PC15, 103 cmbsf | place: Arctic Ocean: Southern Knipovich Ridge | collected 2010 | reverse complement strand
GCACGCCGTCGAGCATAAGTCGACGTTCCCAGCGGCGGTGGCGGGCGCCGACACGTTCGCCCTCGCCGGCCACGATGATTGGCGCCTCCCCTCGATCAAGGAACTCTACTCCCTGATCGACTTCAGCGGTCATACCGGCATGAGCGCCGCGGACTCGATTCCATACATAGACACCGACTACTTCGACTTCGTGTATGGAGACGAGAGCGCCGGCGAACGCTTTATCGACGCCCAGTACTGGTCCGCCACCGAGTACGTCGGCCTGACCATGGGCGGAGACGCGACGGTCTTCGGCGTCAACTTCGCGGACGGCCGCATCAAGGGTTATCAGCGCGACGTCGGACCGGGCGGCTCACCAAACACCCAGTTCGTCCGCTACGTGCGCGGCAATCCCAACTATGGCGTCAACGAATTCGTCGACAACGCCGACGGCACAATCACCGATCAGGCGACCGGGCTGATGTGGACGGAATCCGACAGCGACACCGAGATGAACTGGGAGGAAGCTCTGGCATACGCCGAGGCGCTCGACTTCGCCGGGTATGACGACTGGAGACTGCCGAACGCCAAGGAGCTGCAAAGCATCGTCGATTACACCCGGGCCCCCGACGCCCAGGATCCGGGGCAGCAGGGGCCGGCGATTGACCCGATCTTCGACGTCACCGAAACCGAGTCGTGGTGCTGGACGGGCACGACGCACTCGAACGGGCCCGCGGACAACCACGCCGTCTATGTGTGCTTCGGCCAGGCCTTCGGCTACTTTGGTCCGCCCGGCATGGAGGACTGGATCAACGTGCACGGCGCCGGAGCCCAGCGCAGCGACCCGAAGAGCGGCGACCCGAACGATTGGCCGTACGGCCACGGTCCCCAGGGCGACGAGATCCGCATCTACAACTACGTCCGCTGTGTGCGCGACGCGCCGCGGACGCCGGGCGACCTGGATCACGATGGCGACGTCGATCTCGCTGATCTGGCTCAGCTTCTGGGAAACTACGGAGCGAGCGGCGGGGCGACGTACGACATGGGCGATCTGGACGGCGACGGCGACGTGGACATCGAGGATCTCGCGGAGTTGCTGGCGAACTACGGTTGGAGCGCTTAGCAGTCCGCCGCAAAAGTTGTCACCGGCCACAGACTGTAGCGGCCGACCCCCGTGTCGGCCGTGGAACGCCGTTTTCATCCCGCGTCGGGCACGGTGACCCGGCGCTACACGACTTTTGCGGCGGACTGTCCTGCAGCCCCTCGTTGGCGATCACGTCTGGTCGGACTGAGAATCCCGGCCGCGCGGTTTTCCGCTTGGAATGAGCCGGCGGCGCACGGTATCATGGGCTATCGGGTGGGAGAGTGTTCGGGCGTGGCTTGAATGCCAAAGCGCGCGGAAGGGCGCGCTCACTGTCGAGCTATGCGCGGTGGCAGTTGTGGGAAGGGGACGCGATACGGAAAGGGTGCGATGTTGAGCCGGTTAGAGTTTCGCGACGTTACCGCGTTGGTGGTTGGATTGCTGTTGGCCGTTGTCTCGGCCAGCGCGCAGACCACCTGGCACGTGGACGACGATGCCCCCGACGATCCCGGCGCCGGTGATCCGACGGTCAGTGACCCGGCCGAGGACGGCTCCGCCGCCCACCCGTTCGACGCCATCCAGGAAGGGATCGACGCGGCGGTAGATGCTGACACGGTCCTCGTCTTGAACGGGACGTACGTCGGCGTGGGCAACCGCGCGCTAGACTTCGGCGGCCGGGCTATCGCGGTGCGATCCGCGAACGGGGCCGCCGACTGCGTCATCGATTGCCAGGACGAAGGTCGGGCATTTTTCTTCCACAATGGTGAGTCCGCGGCCGCGATCGTCGACGGGTTCACCATCCTGAACGGGGAGGCGCTGTGGAACGGCCCCGGCGGAGGTCACGGCGGTGCGATCTCCTGCTACGGCAGCAGCCCGACCATCGTCGGCTGCGTGATCAGGGCCTGTTGGGCCGAGCAGGACGGGGGCGGAATATTCTGCGACTGGGCTGCTGTCCCAACCATCTCCGATTGCACGATCGCCGAGAACCTCGCGGGCGGCTACGGCGGTGCGATTTGCTGCTACAACGACAGCAACCTCACTATCGCCGATTGCACCATCGCCGACAATCAGGGCATTGCCGGTAGCGGGCTCGCGTTTTTTGCCTGCAACCCGGAATTGTCAAACTGCGTAATTACCGGCAACGAGTCCGCCGGCGGGACGTGAGGCCTCGGCGGCGGCGGAATGCTCAACGTGATGGGCAACCCGTCGCTGTACTCCTGCTGGTTCAGCGGGAACAGCACTTGCCTCCGCGGCGGTGGACTCTATTGCCGGGGCGGCGATGCGATCCTGATCGACTGCACCTTCGACGGCAATAGCACCACCGTCCTCGCCCTCGGTGGTGGAATGGCCATCGAACTCGGCAGCGCTACGCTCACCGGCTGCGTGTTCACCGGCAACCAGGCGGTCAGCGGCGGCGGCCTGCATAACGAGAACGGCAGCGTCGCATTGACAAACTGCACCTTCGCCCAGAATGCCGCCTCAGCCGGCAAAGCGGTCACTTGCGACTACAACGGCGGCCCCAGCAGCCTCGAATTACGCGATTGCATTCTCTGGGACGGCGGGGGAGAGGTCTGGAGCAACGGCGGCGCGACCGTCACCGTCGCCTACTCCGACGTGCAAGGTGGTTGGGCGGGACCGGGCAACATCGATGATGATCCGCTGTTCGTGGATCCGGCCGGTGGCGACTGGCACCTCGCGGACGGCTCGCCCTGCATCGACACCGGTGATCCCGGCGTGCAACAGCAGCCCGGCGAACTGGACATCGACGGACAACTTCGCGTCTGGGACGGCAACGGCGACGGGCCGGCGATCGTCGACATGGGCGCCGACGAGTTCGATTCGCCGTGTCCCGGCGATATCGATCACGACGGCGAAATCAACCTGGCGGACCTCGCCCAACTGCTCACCAACTACGGCCTCGCCAGCGGCGCGGCCTATGCCGAAGGCGACCTCGACTTCGACGGCGACGTCGATCTTTCCGATCTGGCGACGCTGCTGACGGCGTACGGGACGACCTGCGAGTAACGCTGCACACGCCACCTCGCACGTCAAATCCAAGCGTGGCCAGTGGAACGCGATGCGCTCGACCGTGGGCAACACGAATCGAACCAGGTAACCGGGTGGCCCATCTCTTTGGCCGGGTGGCCCATCTCTTTAGAGGTGGGGGACACGAATGCCCGACCGATTCGTGTCCCCCACGGCTGAAGCCATGGGCCACCCAATCGAGCATGACCCATCATGTCGGCCCAGCAGACCGCTAGTTGCAGTCGTCGCCGTACTGGCTGAGCATCTCCGCGAGGTCGCCGAGGTCGACGTCGCCGTCCCCCTCGGGCGGCTCGATATCGCCGTCTTCGTGCGTGGCTCCGGTGGTCATGCCATAGTTGCCCAGCAACTGTGCCAGGTCGCCTAGGCCCACCATGCAGTCCCCGCTGCCGTCAATGTCGGCCGAGCAGTAGTCGCCGCCCCCGCCGGGGTTCGGACATCCGACGCAGCCGTCACCGAGGCTCAGGCAGGACTCTGAGAACTCGAAGTCGCCGCCGGTGCAGATCAGCGTGCCCTCGTACAGAACGTTCCAATAGCCCGGGCCGTTCTCACAGCAGATCCCGTCGCCAAACGAGTCATAGATGGTGAAGTCGTAACAGCGTGAGGAATCGATGCTCACCTGGTGAGTGTACAACGAGTTGGGATCGTCGTAGGGGCCGCCCCAGGAAGCCAGCGATCCGGTTTCGCGGTCGATGACCTGCCAGGTGGTCTCAAAACTGTCCCGGTCGGTGAAGACCTCGATGTCCAGGGTGGCGTCTCCGCAACCGCCGGTGACGTTCTCACAGGTCCGCTCGTCGAACGGATCGGCGGTGCCGCCGCCGCTGCAGACCAGCTCGTCGTCGTACGAGACGCTGTAGTAGCCCGCGCAGCAGATGCCGTCGCCGAACACATCGTAGATGGTGAAGTCGTAGCAACCCGCGGAGAAGACCGGAACCTCGATCTCGTAAAGGGTGTCGTCACCGAGCGGGCCGCCGGAGGCCAAGGTCGCGCCGGAGTTGCGGTCGATGAACTCCCAGCTGGTCTCGGCACCGTACTCGTCGGTCAGAATCTCGATGGCGACTCGGCCGTCGCCGCAGTTTCCGATTTCCGCGCAGGTCTCGGAAGCGCCGAAGTCACCGCCGGAGCACACCAGCACACCGCCGTGGTAGACCTCGTACCAGCCGTTGCCGGACTCGCAGCAGATGCCGTCGGCGAGCTCGTCGAAGATCGTGAACTCGAAGCATTTAATGGAATCCACGCAGAGCGTCTTGGTATAGAGCGTCCCGGCTTGGTGGAGCGGGCCGCCGGTGGTCGGGAGGCCGGCCACCTCGAACAGCTCCCAGGTCGTCTGTTCCGGGTTGTCATCGGTGAAGATCCGGATCTCGACGGTCTCGTCCGGACATGGGGCCGGGCAGTCGCTGCCGACCTGGGTAGTCTCGGAGTCGCCGAAGTCACCGCCGTAGCCGACCACGTTTCCATTCAGGACCAACTCGTACCAGCCATCGCCGTAGTCGCAGCAGATCCCTTCGCCAAAGGAATCGTAGATGATGAAATCGTAGCATTTGGCGGACTCGAGGCAGACGCGCCACTCGTGCAGTGTTGAGCCGTATTGCAGTGGGCCGTCTGCGGCGACCAGGCCGCCGCCCTGCTCATACAGCTCCCAGGTGGTCTCCTCCGCCCAGTTGTCGGTGCGGATCAGGATCATGAGCGTGTCTTCCGGACACGGGATCGGACACACATAACTCGGGCAGGTTTCCCCTTCGAACCAGGTGCCGTCGAGCGCGGTGCACTCGAGCTCGTTGTTGGTCGCCTGGCAAACCTCTTCGAGGCAGCAGGCCCCGGTCGGGCACTCCGTGATGTCCATCACGTAGATCCCGGCGGCACCCTGGTAACCGTCTATGACGATGTAGTAAGTGTTGCCGGCGGTCAACATCACTCCGGGTAGCCGCGAAACGTACGGGTCGGGGAAGAAAGGCGAACTACACGCGTCGTCGTTGCAGGCGTACGGATCCTGGCCGTCGTTCGGGTCCTGGCACTCGTTCTCGTACACATACAGCTTCGTGTCGTAGTACGAACCGTCGCAGAGCGTGATATCGACGCAGGCGTCCGCGGTCGGGGTGTACGAGTAAACCACATCCTCCGAACCTGGTTCGTTGTAGGGGCAGGTCTCGTCGTAGTCGTGCGCGAAGCCGACTGTGCTGGCGGTGTCGCTGAATGGGATCGCCGCGATCACGGTTGCCTGGGCGCAGGTGTCGCCGCCGTCGGCGAGAAGAGGTGCCGCGCACCACACGACTGCCGCCACAATACAGATTGAGTGCTTCAGAGACATGTTCCGATCCTCCTTGCGAATCAAACACGAAGTGTTACGCTTCCGCCACATCAGCACACGACCCATCTTGGTCGCAGCAGGTTCCATCGGCGCACCTTAAACCACCCCGGCAGATGCTCGGGATGTGGGCGGGCACCAAGTCCGGCACCCCTCGCCGAATACACACAGTCATCTCTCGCCTCAGACGGCCGCTTGCCCGCTGCTCGCCTGCGCCCCCTGACACCCGCTGAGACTTGCGCTTCCAGATTCATCACCCGCGCCGGGCCGAGTGAAGGTGATTCAGGCGAAGCGGCTGAAGTGATCCACCGCTGCCCACCATGCCTTCATCGTAACGATCGCTCACTGGCCAAGTCAACGATGTACTGCGCTTATCGGACCTGAGGCCCGCGCCCTGGTGGAGTGCGCGGCCATCACCTGTCTGTCAGCGTAGTCTGCCTTCGATCCACTCTCGTCCGGCGGCGAGGGCGTCGGGGATCTTGGTCGGGTCTTTCCCGCCGGCTTGGGCCATGGTGGGGGGGCCGCCGCCGCCGCCTTTGACCAGCTTGGCGATTTCCTTGACCAAGTCGCCGGCTTTGAGGCCCTTCTTGACCAGGTCGTTGCTCATGGCGGCCAGGAGCAGGGCCTTGCCTAGGGCCCTCGCTTGCGCTTCGGGTTCGGATAGACCCGTCGCTGACGGTCCAGGCTCCGATCTCGGGGCTGCTTCGTCTGCGGTTGCCTTCGTCGCTTCGTCGCTTCGTCGCTCCGTCGCTCCGACGCGTACGCCGAAGAGGACGGCGGCCGAGCTGCACTTCTGCTTGATCAGGTCGGCGCCGGTTTTGAGCTGGTCGATCGGGACGTCGGGCATCTCGGCGATGACGATCGTCGTGTCGCCGACCTTCGGGGCGCCTTCGAGCAGCTCGTTGATCCGGTCGGTGACGACGTCCTGAGCGGCGGCGGCTTGCCGTTTCTGCTGCTTCTTGACGATCTTCTGCAGCTCGGCGAGCGCGTCGCGCAGCTTGGCGCGGTCGACCACCCGCAACGTCGAGTCGGCGATCGCCTGCTGCAACTCGGCGACCCGCTTGGCGAGGTCGGCACCCTCGGCCGGCGAGCCGCCGGCCGCTACATCTGCTGGGGGACCGGCCTCCGACCGGTCAACGTCTGCTGGGGGACCGGCCTCCGGCCGGTCAATGTCTGCTGGGGGACCGGCCTCCGGCCGGTCAACGTCTGCTGGGGGACCGGCCTCCGGCCGGTCAATGTGGCGTAACCCGTCGGCCTGCTTCAGCAGCTCGGCGCCGCGGTCGATCGCGGCCCGAGCGGCGTCGCCGGTGATCCCGACCACTCGGCGGATGCCCTTGGCGACCGCTTCCTCGACCACAATCGCGAAATGCTCGATCTGTCCGGTGTTCCGGCAGTGCGTGCCGCCGCAGAACTCGATCGACACGTCTCGCCACTCGGGGTTGTCCGGATTCGTGACCAGGTCCTCGACGGGAACGCCGATGGACATGACGCGCACCACGTCGGGATATTTCTCGCCGAACACGGCCCGTAAGCCGTGAATCTTCAGAGCTTTCTCCTGCTCGACGGGCTCGTCGTAGACAGTCAGCTCCCGCGCGATCTTGTCGTTAACAAGTTGCTCAACACGCTCGACCTCTTCCGGCGTCAGCGCCTTCGGGTGCGAGAGGTCAAACCGCGTCTTCTCCGGATCGACCAGCGAGCCCTTCTGCTGCACGTGATCCCCCAGCACCTCGCGCAACGCCCAGTTCATCACGTGCGTGGCAGTGTGGTTTTGCATCGTTGGGCTTCGGAGATTTGAGTCGACAGTAGCCGTTACGTGCACCAATTCTTCCAGGTCATCGTGTGTCGCCCAGGCGCGAGCCGCGTAAAACTTCCCGCTTCGACACGTGCCAAAATGCAGCACTAGCTCACCCCTGGGTTGCGCATCCTCCACTTCAAACACTGCATCGGCCACATCGTCCAGCCGGCTGTGCAGTTCAATCACTCCTTTGTCGCCGATTTGCCCGCCGCGTTCTGCATAGAAATTCGTTCTGTCTAGAACGATCACTGCCTTCTCGCCTTCGCGAAGTGTGGCGGCATCCATTCCGTACCAATGGCCATCACCCTGAAAGACTGCCACGAGCTTCGCAGACAGCGCCCTGCTCGTTTGCACAAACTCCGTCGGACCATATTGGTCGATTGCTGGAGACACGTCTCGTGGGCCAGAACCCACAGCCCCGCGCGCGCGGGCGCGAGCCTCTTCCATCAGACACTCATACTCGTCGATGTCGACCTTCAGGCCCTTCTCCTCCGCCATCAATTGCGTAAGGTCGATCGGGAAGCCGTACGTGTCGTGGAGCTTGAACGCGTCGCGCCCCGAGATTACGGGAATGCGATCCAAGTGCCGCTCCACGTAATCGGCATTAAGAAGGTCGAGCGAGAAGTACTGGCCCCTCAGATCGAAGAATTGGCTTGGGTCGATCCCTGCTTTGTCGCGGATCCTAAGCTCCTCCTTGCGGTCAGGCGGGTCCGCTCCGTAGACGATCCTCTCGTTGATCGGGCCCCTGGCGCCCGCCGCCCCCGGCGGTGGCAGGGGTCCGATCAGGGAATCTGGCGCGAGCGACTGGTTGACGGCCCAAACTGCAGCCTGCCCCCAGAAACGGATCCCGCGATCCAGCGTGCGGCCGAACGACTCCTCCTCCTCGCGGATGATCTCGGCGATCTGGTCGGGCTTCTGTTTGAGTTGCGGGAACGCGTCGCCGAGCGAATCGACTACCGCCGGCACGAGCTTGTACAGGAATGGCTCGTGCATGTTGAAGTACTGCCAGCCGTAGCGGACGCCGCGGCGGAGGATGCGGCGGAGGACGTAGCCGCGGCCGTCGCGGTCGGGGATGCAGCCGTCGTTGATCGCGAACGTCAGGCAGCGGGCGTGGTCGGCGATCACGCGGTAGGACATGTCACGCATGAGGACATCATGTGGGGGACCGGCCTCTGGCCGGTCGACTTGCGGCGATGACCGGCCGGAGGCCGGTCCCCCAGAGTCTTTCCCAAAGTCTCCCCCAGGGGCTCCCCCAGAGTCTCCCCCAGGGTCTTGACCAGGGGTGGGCAGCACTCCCTGGTACGGCGGGGCACCGGTGATGTCGCGGATCGCCTTGAAGATCGGCGCGAACACATCCGTGTCGTAGTTGCTTGACTTACCCTGCAGCAACGCCGTGACACGCTCGAAGCCCATCCCGGTGTCGACGTGCTTGGCCGGTAGCGGCGTGAGCCGGCCAGCCGCGTCGCGGCTGAACTGGATGAACACCAGGTTCCAGATCTCGATCACGCGGGCGTCGCTGGCGTTGACCAGCGCGGCGCCGCTCTTGTCGGGCGTGAGATCGACGTGGATCTCGCTGCACGGCCCGCAGGGGCCGGTCTCGCCCATCTCCCAGAAGTTGTCCTGCTTGTTGCCGGGGTGGATGTTGGCGGGGTCGATGTCGGTGACCGAGGCCCAGAGTTCCTTGGCTTCGAGATCGGGCTCCAGCCCCTCGGCTTCGTCGCCCTCGAAGTAGGTCGCGTGCAGGCGGGACTTGTCCAGCCCCCAGACCTTGGTGAGCAGCTCCCAGGCCCACTCGATCGCTTCCTTCTTGAAGTAGTCGCCGAACGACCAGTTGCCGAGCATCTCGAAGAACGTGTGGTGGTAGGTGTCCTGGCCGACGTCGTCGAGGTCGTTGTGCTTGCCGCCGGCTCGGATGCAGGGCTGGCTGTTGGCGGCCCGGGTGTAGCTGCGCGTGCCGGTGGCCAGGAAGACGTCCTTGAACTGGTTCATGCCGGCGTTGGTGAAGAGCAGCGTCGGGTCGTCGTAGGGCACCACCGGCGAGCCCGGCACGAACGTGTGCCCACGCTCGGTGAAGAAGTCGATGAACTCCTGGCGGATGTCGGCAGCCGATCGGGTCACGTGGTGTCCTTCCTGCACATGGCTGGTCAGTCAGCTTGCGGCCAAACGTCCTATTCTACGAGTGTTGGACGGGATGTCGAACCGCCGAGGCGCCAGAGAGTGGGCCTGGTCCGTGACAGTTCCGGCGGGCGCTGTGTAAGCCGGGAAACGTAGCGTCCGCCCCCCGTGGCGGACGTAGACCACAATGTAGCGTCCGCCCCCCGTGGCGGACGTAGGCCACAACGTAGCGTCCGCCCCCCGTGGCGGACGTAGACCACAATGTAACGTCCGCCCCCCGTGGCGGACGAATCATGTGGGACCGGTTTCCAACCGGTCAAACCGCCGGAATTCGGCCCAGACGCACCAGTACGAGCCCCACATCTGCATGTTGGCGTCAGGGTTCAGGATCTGCTGTGTGCCACCCGCCGCGTCGGCGTGCCCTCGTCGACCACTTCGAGCACTCCATGGTTTGAAGATGCTTCTGGCGGTCAACCCCCTACAATCAGGAGTCTCACACTATCATAATACCCACATCGAACCATCGCCGCAACCATTTCCGCCCCGGACCGCCGAAAGCGCCTCCCGCGCCGGCGCCGCCGGCCCACTTCTGCGCGACATTGACTAGCCTTATCAGATGTGTTAGTATATCAGTCAGTCTTAGCCGGGAGATCCGGATGAGAATCGACATTTTCAAAGTGGTTCAACGGGCTTGTTGGGTTTGGCATCACGGACTCGTGCTACCGGTTCTTCGGCTGGGTCAACCGGCCGTCTCGGTGGGCGTGCTGACGTGCCTGGGCCGAATTCGAAGGGCCGGCATGAACCATGACGCACTTCGTGGAAAGGACTTGCGCGATCACGGCACGGTGGTGGCTTTGGGCCTTCCCCGGAGAAGCCTCATGGACCGCAAGCAAGTCGTGCGGAAACGACAAGCTGTCGGCAACTCCCCGGTCGTCGCGTTTCCTGATCATGTGTTGCTCGGCTCAGTCCGCACCCTTGGCCCTTCGGGCCCGAGGGGTGGTTTTCGTCTCGTTCAGCCTGTTCGATAACAGTAGGAGGAAGAAGTGATGAAACGGAGTATCGTCGGCGCAATGTGTGCTCTACTTGTGGTGGAATCAGCCGTCTTCACACCAGCGCAAGCAGATTCCCTCCCTCGGCACGCGGGTGTAGTGCATGCGGACCCGTTCATCGACGGCTGGCCCGTTCCACCCATCTTTCCGCCTCCCGGGGTCGGGGAATGGGAGTACGGCGACGGCGTGGACCCGGATCCCGAGTACTGCGTCGTCGGTCCATACACTCTGCCGGCGAGTGAGGTGATCGGCTTTGATGGCCTGGAGAGCGTCGATTGGTGGCTTTGGGAGCACGAAATCGACCTTGATCCGTACCTGGACCAGGGCGCAACGATGTCCGTCGCGCTCGATTTTACGCTGTTTGGAGGTCCGGATGCCTACTTCGGCCCCTTCGAGACTGCCCTTGGTCCCGGACCCGAGATCTGGTTCGGCGTCGCCATGGAAGACATGGCGTCCGCCGGGGAAATTGGGATCGTCGAGAACGGCGGAGGCCTGCACAACCTGTGTCCGTTTCCCGTCGCTTACGGCGAATCGGTCGTCGAAACACCAGCCAATCTGCCCCCCGGTTTCGTAAGGAAAACGGTCGAGTTCCTCGACGGTTCCGGCGTCTGGTTCGAGTATGAAGAATACACCGGAGATGAGTGGTGGATGTGGGGGATACGGCTCGACGGAGACCAAGTCACCATCTATCAGACGCCTGAACCCGGAACGGGTTCGCTCCTGGCGCTCGCACTGCTAGCGGCAATCCGTCGTCGGCGCGCCTAATCAAACGCCGAGTCGCCCTGCCGGTGTGCCACTGCTCAAGAGCAGTGGCACACCGTCAGTGCCGCCCGCCGCTCTCGCAACGGGGCTGTCCCAGTGGTTGGCCGAAGCAGCAGATGGCACTGACGCTACTTAACCAACTCGAGCCGCCAGATGGTCATCTCGTCCTCGGAGTCCGTGAACGTCACTCCCAAAGCAGCAGAAACTTCGTCCAGAAGATCCAAGACCATCTCGCCGTTGATGTCGGGGTCGAGGTCGAGATAAGCATGGGAGTTGTCCTGCCAGGTGAGCTCGAGATCTTGCGGCTCCGCGTGAATGGAAACCGGTCGCCGAATGGCCGCGCTGAGCGCCTGCCCGAATTGCCTCAACGTAGCCGTACGTGCAAGCGCAGGTGACACATCCGGATGAGGGTGGAAAATCTGAACGGGACGCTCGGGCGCTCTCGCTATCCCGTGCATGTCATGCGTCCTGCATTTCTGTTCTCGCGGTGTGATGCGAAATCCGGGATATCCAGATCGCTGTACAGCTTCTTCCAGGTAGGACATGCAATGGTCAAGGTCCGCACCCGCCCGGACGACCCAGTCTCCCGGCAGCCCGACCTCCCTGGTCACGTCGATTCCTTCCAGCCTGTAGAGCGGAACCTCCAGCGAGTGGATCAGCACGTCCAACAAGCGTCGCGGAACGATCTCCGTCCCCACTTGCATCGAGCGAAAGTGAGGGGCTCCGTCCCATTCAACGGTCACGGAGACAACCGGGGCGCGATCCGGGTGCGGTGGCAGCCCTAATCGCGTCAGCAACCTGCGACGCGCTTCGGGATCGGGCGCCGGAATGTAGCGAATGCCTTCGTCATCCGCGAGCGTATAATCATCTCTGGTCGCCGGCACGCCAAGCGCGGGCGGCTTGGCTGGTTGGCTGACGTATTGGCCCAGACCAGGAGCCGGGACGTATAGGCAGACACGCCAGACGGCGAAGGCGGCTACCAGGAGTGCGGCGCCCAGCAACCAGCAGATTCTCGTGTTCATGCTTAATAGCCTCGCGCGCTTCCCGAATCATCATGGCGGGCTGCGGCGCCAGACGGAGTACCCGATGCCCAGAAGCGCCACGACGGTTGCGGCCCCGACAATCCAGGGCCACGGTGACCTGAACTCCCGCGCACCGGCAGCGTTCGCAACGTCTGACTCCGGACGCTGCATCGGCTTCTGCTCCCGGGGAGCATCCACAACTCTGACATCCACCGGCGCTGTGGCCGCGGGCGGCGACCGCGTTGGACGCTTCGACTCCGCAGCCGGCTGACCAGCCGCGACGGCCGGACTCGTCGCCTCCGCTCCGGCGTCGCGCTCGGTGCGTTCCGGCCGTTTGGCCGCCGGCCCCCGTACAGCGAACTGCATGAGATCTGTCAGGCTGTCGAAAATCGGCGCTGGGGGTGATGAATCGCCCTGGCTGCCGTTCTCCATGGGGACTATCGGGGGAGCGACGGATACCCACTCGTCGTTCACCCGCTCATATAAGATCTCGCCGATCTCGCCTGAATCCGTAATCCTGTAAGCCTGGCCCGAGATTTGATTCGTCACGACCGTGCCCGGTGGAAACTGCGGCCGGAAGTCCTCATCGTAGACGGGTGGGTTGATTTCAATCGACTCTGGCTCGACGACCGTGTATGTTCGGAGGGTCTCTCCGCGGGCTTGGAATTCTGTCTGCCAGCTTTTTGGCAGCCAGACCTGCTCGTCTTCCAGGAACATCACAGCGTCAACCGTCACCGTGGATGACGCAGTGCCATCCAGGCGCCAACCGACGCGCTTCATCGGCAGCAGGCCCCGCTCCACATCCAGCCAGACTGTCGCGTAGCGGACCCCCTCGTAGAAGGCATCGACGACGTGACAAGGCGTATCGGTCACAAGCTCGAGCTGGTCACGGACGGTTCCGTGAGCCAGCAGACTCTCCAGGCTGGCGTCGTCGATCCCCATGCCGCCCGGCTGTGGTTCGCCGAGCATCATCACACCCCAGAGCCCGGACTCATTCAACCCGTCGATGTCGGTGCCTTCCGTGAGGATCCCGATCAGTTGATCGGGCAGGAACGCCCCCTGAACCTCGCCGTCAAACGCAAACGTGGCCGTCGCGGTCTCACCCTCGTGCCCGGGCTGCTCGATCTCCATCGAACGATCCATGAAGAAGCGTCCCGTGCTCGCGTCCACGAGAACACTCCGGAACAGGTGCGGAATATGGGTGGGGTCGAAGGCGGCGGGCTCTTGAAAGACGTCATAGGCAACCCAGAGGCTGCTGGGGCGAACCGGGCGATTGCTGGCCAGCACACGCAACTGCTCGATGCCCAACACGGCATCCTGGCGTTCCTGGCCACACGCGCCGTAAGGGCCAATGAGCGCCAGCGCGACCGTGACTATGATTCTCGCCAGATAGGCATCCGTCATTATACAGGAGGTCCCTGTGTGCACGGAGCATTCAAATTGCAATTCGTCTGAAACACGCCCGGACACCCAGCAGTGTAAGTCACCCACACATCACAGAAGCATAGCAAATTGCACGGGTGAATGTTCTCGGTAGAGAAGGTAGAGCAAGCGGTGTATACAGGGGAACACAGCTCGAATCCCCCTTTGGCAACTACGGCGCACTTAACCGCCGCTAGGCCGCCTATCGCCGCGCACCCACTTGAGCAGGTGTTGCACCCCGATCCCCAGCAGCTAAGCCCCGAGGTCCCGGGGCAACTCGCGTTTGGCGCGGTAAGACAGTCTTCGCAGTCCTGAGCAACCGCTGAAGCGCCCCAAGGGCACCAAACCAACGTCATTACTGCTGCGGCCAAGAGGGCAGGGCCGAGCAAAGAGAACCTTCGCATGATTTGCCTCCCACGTGGGTCCACCAACCTAATCCAAAAACATGCCGCAAGTGTACTACCGCGGTCCTAGAAGTAAAGCGAGGTGTGGCCAGAATCAGTCAAAAACGGCTTTTTTTTATTGAGTCATCGCGGATTGTGCGGACGTTTGCCACAGGCCGAAGCGGCATCGGCCGATCAGCTTCGCGTAAAGGTCGTTTGCGATTAGGCTTAGGCCTCAGACGGCCCCAGCGGCGGATGTCACTGACAGTGTGCCACTGCTCTTGAGCAGTGCTGGTGTTCAGCCGAACGGGTCATCCATACGAATGGGCACGTTCGGCCAGGCCTCACAGAATCGCGCGCTCGACCACTGCCAGTCGGTCGGGTGTTCGACGAGGCCCCGGCGGACGGGGTTGGCGTGGACGTAGCCGATCACGGCCGGCAGGGTCTTTTCACGGAAGATGTTCCGGTCGAATCCGCCGCCGCGCTGCCAGAATAGAAAGTGACCGGTTGGAAACCGGTCCCACAGGCGGTTCTGCGGGGTTGGTGCGGCAAGCCGCACCGTACGTGGGTTCGATGCGTTCCAGCGGGGTTGGTGCGGCAAGCCGCACCCTACCTTGCCACGTTGCTGCTCAAGAGCAGTGGCACACCCAGCCACGCGGCTCGGCGGGAGCCTCGCCCTCCCAACGCTGCTGACGACCTATGGCTGACGACTGAAGGCTAAACCCTCTGCCATCTTGACATCTTGGCGCCTTGGCGCCTTGGCGGTTCAACGATTCTCTATCAACCGTGATAACCGATCAGCGGCCCGAAGTTGGGGCGGCGGACTTCGCGGTTCTCGCCGGGCACATTTCCGAAAAAAGTCCTTGACGAGTCCTTGATCCCGGGCGTACAATGGGGGCTCTACTGGAGGAGTGTGTCTAGCGTGTTAGGCGTTGCGCCGGGCGCACGGGTAGAGGTGTGTTGGAGGGCGAAGGAAGAAGCCCTCCCCCCTTTCAATAGGTGTATTGCAGATCTTGGCAGATCTTTGAGGAAGGACGACGGGCGCGGCCCCTCGTTCGGGCTAAGACGTTTGGTTTTTCTCTGGCGAGAGTCCCAGGTTGAGAGGGGATTCGCTTAATGTGGTCAATGTTGACCCGAGGAGGAGAAACGTGAAGAAAGCACTATGTGTGGCTTTGGTTGCGGCAATCGCCCTGCCGGCGTTGGCGCAGACGTTCCACAACTCGTCCCGAGTGATTACCGACACCGGGGGGCGGGCAAACGCAGTATACCTGACCGACGCGGCCGGCGCGCTGACCGGGCAGTACGACCAGATCGGCAGTGCCTATGAGGATGCGTGGGGCTACCGCGACGGCATGAGCGATGGAGACTACGTGTACTTCGGCTGGGGCGGCGGCGTCGCGCGGCACAACGCCGACGGCTCGGGCGGCGTCCTCCAGATAGCCGGCGGGGCACCCGACGGTGTGGGCACCTGGCGTGCTCTGGCCTTCGACCCGACCGGCGACAACGGCAACGGCAGCATCTGGACCGCCAGCTTCAGCTCGAACCTCATCGAGACTGACATGAGCGGCACCCTGCTGAGCTCGTTCCCGTCCGTCGCGTCGCTCTATGGCTTGGCCTACGACGACTCCGACGGGAACCTCTGGGGCCACGACGGCCTTGGTGCGGTCGTCAAGATCGACGCCGCCACCGGCACGCTTATGCCCGGCCTTGGCTGGGCAGCCGGCCCATGGACGCTCCTAGCGGCCCAGGGTGGTCTGAGCGGTTTCTCCGAGCTCGGCGGCAATCTCGCTGCCATCTGTCAGGGAACGCCGGACGAGTTGGGCATCTACGACACGGCCGCTTCCCAGGGTGGCGGCGTGGGCGTGTTCACGCCCGGCTTCTCGCCGTTGGACCTCAATGCCATTGGCAACATCGACGGCCACCTGGGTGTGGCGGTGATCCCCGAGCCAGCGGCGCTGGCGTTGCTGGGTCTGGGCGGGTTGGCGCTGTTGCGTCGACGTAGCTAGCTCCCCCGCCGCACGCGGGAAACTAGGTTCTGTACGTAGAGAGGCCGCCCGCCTGACGGGCGGCCTCCATTTTCTGCGCAGACCGCGCCTGCTGGAGCATTTCACCATTTGATGTAGCGTCCGGGCCCCGCACCGGACGTCGGCACCTTCGGCCGATACGGGGCTCGGCCGCTACAGATAAACGTGAGTCGCTCTAGTTGAAGGGACCGCCGGGCCTGAATAGTGGTCATTCGGTGGGTGGCACACGCTAAACCCGTCGGGTGGCATGGGCAGACCCGCCGGAGGTGGATTTGCCCGTGTCTTCATCGATGGAGCGCTGGCCGGATGCCACGCGGCTCGGCCGGAGCCTTGCCCTCCCAACATTGCGGACGACTGATGGCTGACGACTAAAGGCTAAACCCCCTGTCATCTTGGCGCTCTTGGCGCCTTGGCGGTTCAACGATTCTCCATCAGCCGTGATAACCGATCAGCGGGCCGAAGTTCGGGCGGCGGACTTCGCGGTTCTCGCCGACCATGGTGGGGCGGGGGAACTTGGCGATCCGGCCGCGGGTGCGGGTGAGGTGCGCGATGCGCGGGTGGGGGTGGTGCAGGCAGCGGGCGGTGACCGTCTCCGGCTCGAAGACGATTTCGAACAGTGACCCCATCGACACCTCGAAGCGGTCGCAGGTGTTGAGCACCAGCCGCTCGCGGTCGTTCGCCCGCCACCAGGTGAAGTGCGGTAGATACAGGGCCGTGCGGATGATCGACAGCAGCGGCGAGGCGTGGCCGAACACTGCCGCGCAGGGTTCGTCGCGCCGCAGCCAACCCGCCAGCCAGCGCGCGCTGCGCACACTAATCTGGTGCAGCCGCTCGGTGCGATGCCACTCTTTCAGGTCGCCGTGGACCTGCATCGGCAGACCCAGGGCCTCGGCGACCAGCGCGGCACTCTGCCGGGTCCGCGCCAGCGGCGATGAGTACAGCGCGGTCGGCGCAAGCCGCCGCACGAGCGGGATCACCTGTTTGACCTGGATGATCCCGGTGTTCGACAACGGCGGCCCCGGCGGCTCGTCCATGGCCTTATGCCCCGAGTAGTCGGGCAGCCCGTGGCGGATCAGCAGCAGGCGTCGCGTCGGCGTCAGTTGGCTATTCAAGACGGTCTCCCGCGCGTCTGGTCAGAGCGTATCGCGTCCAAGTGTAGCGGCCGACGCCCCAGTCGGCCGAGAAAACCAGTAAGCCATCTACGTCCGACGCGGGGGTCGGACGCTACGATTGGATTGATTCTGCCCTAGTCATCGCTCGGCTGGGTGGTTGCGGCCGCCGGCAGCATCTTGATGCCGGGCTGCAAACGCACACGGACTTCCTCGACCAAGCGCTGCGGCTCGGCGCGGATCGCTTCGGCCGAAAGCCGGCCGCTCTTCAGATCGTCCAGCACCTGCCGCAGCCCGCGTGCCATGCGTTCGAAGGCCGCCGGCAGTTGCGGATCGTAGCCGGAGCCGGGGTCGTAGCGCCACGCGCCGTCGACCCGCACCAGCCGGGCGCGGTGCACCGGTACCTGCCCGTCGACCGTAAACGTGACCGTCGCCGTCTCGCCCTGGATCCGCTGGTCGACCAGCTCGACGTAGCGGCTGAAGACATCCAGGTGGGCACCCCAGTGTGACTGATCGATCGACTGTGACAACCCGACCGCGAACGTTTCGCGGACGTAGTCGCACAACGACTTGTTGGCGTGCAGAAACTCGTCAACCGCCAGCAGCGTCTTGACTACCTCATGTACCCGCTCGGCCACGATCAGTTCGTTCAGCGTTTGATACGAGCCGGCGTCGCGCGATGCGAGGATCAGCTCGATCGTCGCGCGCGGCGTGCGCGCCGCGGCGGCGCTAGGCGGCGCCGCGCGATCACAGGCCGCGCAACACAGCACCAGTGGCGCTAGTAGCAAGAACAGCCAAGCCCCGCACCGGCCGTACCGTAGCGGCCGGGCCCCGCACCGGCCGAACCGTAGCGGCCGGGCCCCGTACCGGCCGAAGTGCATTGGTTGGGTGGCCCACCTCTTCAGAGGTGGGGGACGCGAATGGGCTACCGATTCGTGTCCCCCACGGCTGAAGCCATGGGCCACCCGTCCTGATTCGTGTCCCCCACGGCTGAAGCCATGGGCCACCCATTCTGATTCGCGTCCCCCACGGCTGAAGCCATGGGCCACCCAGCTAAACTGTAGCGGCCGGGCCCCGTACCGGCCGAGTCGCAGCCGCGTTGAATCCCGGGTAAGCCGCAACGCTTACTTCGCCCCTTTCGCGCCGGCAGCTTCGAGCTTGAGCGCCCGGGCCGGGTCGAGCCGGCAAAGGCGCGCGAAGACCGCGGCGTTGCGTTTGGCGTCGTCGGGCGTCGGCTTGGGTTTGGCTTTCCGCAGGCAGGCGTAGAGATCGCCGAACGCCCGGGCGGCCAGCTCGGGCTCCCAATCCTCGAGCCGGTACTGGTCGATCACTGCTTCGAGCCCTTCCAGCAGCGACCCCGCCAGCGTGAGCTTGTTCATGTCCACGCAGAAGCCGGCCAGCGCGAGCTGGGCCCGAAACCGTTCGCGGCGACTGGCGGACCCGTCCATGGCCTGCGAGAGCCGTGCGACCGCGTCCTCGCCTTTCGCCTCGGACAGCAGCTTGCGGGCCTCGTCGACCGCCTGGGCCAGCGCGTCACTACCTCCACCACCGCCGCCGCCGCCACCACCACCGAATTGTCCGGCAATCTCGTTGAGCCAGGCCTTGGTAGCCCCGTCGGCGAACGCGGTTCCGTCCTTGAAGGTGAGGTCGAAGACCTCGGGCAAACGCCCGTGCAGGGCGACGGTCTCGAGCGCGACGGCGTCGTGAGCCGGCTTGAAGGCCGGGCCCTGTCCCTTGGCCGCCATCGCCACATAGCGCTGCATATCCAGCCAGAGCGGGGTGGTGGCGAACTGCCCTTCGGCCTCGGTCAAGAGTTGCGGCCAGTCCCCGCCGGACGCGAGGTTTTCGAAGAACTGACGACGTGCCGCCGGTGGTCCGGGGATGATGCCGCCCTTCGGCGCGGCGCCGAGCCCGCCGAAGTGCACCGCCCGCATCAGGCGATAGCCGCGCGCGTCCTTGTTTTCCTGGGACAGCAGGTACTTGGCGACCTTGACGACTGACTGGACGGCCTGCGTGGCGGAGCTGAAGGTCTCGGGCATCGCCGCTACGGCGGCCGGGGCGGCGGCGGGCGCGGCGGTCGGCGCGGCGCCAGGTTCCGCCGGGGCGGCAGCGGCAGCGGGCGCGGGAGCCGCCTCACCCAACGGCCCGACCTTTTCCTTAAGGGCCTTGAAGGCCCGGACCAGTGGCAAGAGGTTGGGCGTGTCAGGTTGCGACGCGAACGCCGCCGTCACCGCCCCATCGAGGCTGGCGATCGCGTCGGCGCAGGCATGCACGGCCTCCTTCTCGCTGTCGGAGGGGTGCTTGGCGGCCTGCCCGGCCTTCAATTCCACCAGCGGTTGGATCTTGTCGCCGATGTACTGGATCGCGTTATACCGTCCGTGCGGCGGCTTGACCTTGGGGAAGCAGCCTTCCCAGAAGGTCTTCAGGAACTCGCCGTAGGCTTCCAAGGCGGCGGCCAGGCCGGCGTAGCCCTCGTTCTCGAACAGGCCGAGCGACAGATAAGTCATCACCAGTAGGTCTTTCGATTTCGTCTTGAGGATGTCGGTGGCCAGATCGACCACTACGTTCCACTCGACCTCTTCGCCGGTCAGCGCGCCGATCCGGTCCATCTGCGCCTGGAGATTCTCGAAAATCTCCTCGTAACGGATCGGATCGCCCACCGGGCTGGTTTCGCTGATCAGCGTTTTGCCCAGGGCTACGATTTGCTCATGCCGCTCACTGGCCATGCGTTGTTCTCCCTCGACTCAAGCCCGCGCCTTCGCGATATGACCGGACGATTTCCGCGGCCGCCGTGGCCACGCAGTACGATAGGCACATCAGCAGCTTTCGGCAATGCTTCGGGCTGGGAGCACTGGTCGAAGGGGCCGTCATAGAATCTGCGCGGCCTCTCGGCGCCGCGCTATCGAACAGAAACCGGAGCGTTAGCGATGGGCGGTGCGCGCTGCGGCGTCCCACGGCGTCGGGCCGGTCGCTTACGCTCGCGGTACTGCTTGGGAGCCGGTCGCTTACGCTCGCGGTACTGCTTGGGAGCCGGTCGCTCACGCTCGCGGTACTGCTTGGGGCCGGTCGCTCACGCTCGCGGTACTGCTTGGGAGCCGGTCGCTCACGCTCGCGGTACTGCTTGGGGCCGGTCGCTTACGCTCGCGGTACTGCTTGGGGCCGGATCGCCCGCGAATCCGGTCATGCACGCCCGATCAAGACGGCGTGGCGCGGGAGTCTCGCCCGGGCCATCACCGGCGGGACGCCGGTGCCACCCTGCTTGTGTTAGGTACTGTTAGGCTTGAGCTTAGATTCAAGCTTAGGCTTAGACTAAGACTTTGTCTTAGGCTTAGACTAAGATTTTGTCTTAGGCTTAGGCTTCGATTTAGGTTTTGGCCTCGGCGGTGACGTGTCGGCGGACGGTGGCGATCAGCGTGCGACGGTCGAACGGCTTGGTGGCGTAATCGTTACAGCCCGCCTGCAAACACGTCTCGCGGTCACCCGACATCGCGTGTGCAGTCAGGGCGATGATCGCCCCGGTGTGTCCGGCGGCGCGCAGTTGACGGGTGGCGTCGTAGCCGTCCAGCAACGGCATCTGCATGTCCATCAGAATGACGTCGAAGGGCTTCCCGAGCTCCGTGGCCCGCAAGGCTTGGGCCACCGCGACCTGACCATTCTCGGCCACGGCGACCTCAGCGCCGGCATTCCGGAGCACGAAGCTGATCAGGCGTTGACTGTCCGGGCCGTCCTCGGCTAACAGAACGTGTACGCCGGCCAGCGCTTCCTCGGTCGGCGTGGGGGTTGGAAGTGGCGGCGGCGGGGTCTCGGGCTTCAGGAAGTCGGCGACCGGCGGTGCGTCGAGCAGCTTGACGCCCTCAAGCGGACCGACGGCGATGGTCAGGCTGAAGGTGCTGCCCTCGCCATACCGGCTGCGCGCCGACAGATCTCCTCCCAGGGCGCGCGCCAGATGCTTGCTGATCGTCAATCCCAAGCCGGTCCCACCATAGCGGCGCGTGGTCGAACTATCGGCTTGGGTGAACGTACCGGTCACTTGCAACGTGTCACCACTATCGGCTGCTTTATTACCACCGGTAAACGTACCGGCCGCATACAGCGTACCAGCGGGAGTAGCCTTGGTATTGTCGGTAATAAGAAACCCACCGCCAATACTAGACGTATCGGCGTTAATAGCAAAGTCTGCCGTAGAACCGCTGTTGTCAACGGTAGCAATATCGGAACCGACAGTTACACCACCGTCTACATACGCCACTAACGTAGCTTCGTCGTAAGCCACAAAATCGTTGGCAGCTAGATCGGAAGCAGCCCATGTAACCAGAGGAGTAGGAGACGTTACTAGCAGACCAACGAACCAAGTCGTGTCTTGCGCGCCTCCGCTAAGCGTAACATCAAGACTATGGGAACGACCTTCATTCACCACAAAGTTTTTGAAAAAGTCTCTCCATCGTAAACCACCCCCGCTAAATGTCCGCTCTATCTCTTTACGAACAGGCAAAGTCAATAGAGAAAGTAGGTCAGTTATATCGCGTTTCTGCAACAGCCCTTGCGATAGCAGCGCAGTACCGTGTGGTCCTAAAAATAGACCCGCCTTTTCTGCTTCGTAAGCAATTCTTTCGGGATCGCTTACCGTTACCGGACTGTGGTTTTCTATCTTCCAAAGACCAGCGTGTACAGACCCACCGCCGAAACCTGTGAATCTTCCAAAGTTAGACTTTAGAATAGACCCCATTCTGCTTTTGAACTTCATCGCATGTACTCCTAAAGTTAAGCCGCTTTCGATGCTTTCGCATGTAAACGAAGGAGGGAGTTATAAGAAAGTTTCAATTCGGTTAAAGAAGCGCCGGCCAATTTCTCTTCATCCCAATTGATAGAGGGAACCTTAGCGGCTAGAATTTCCTTCTGCTTGTCGGTAGCTTCTGCTGTTAGCACTCCACAAGATTCAATAAGTTCACCGACCTGTTCTCTGAGTTTATCTGTAGTCATTTCCCTCTCCTAAGACAGTTGGAACATGGATACAATTATGTTGATGCTGAATTGTTCTCGCCTACCTTCCTCTTCTTTACCGATAGGCAGGGGCGCGCTTACGCGCGTAGTGGCCTCTATCTGATATGTGTTCGTGGGACTGGTCATACTTACCACATCGCGGTCTACCGTTTCGTCCATTGCAAAAGCTATGTCCTGCGCTTTGTCTCCCGCCAACACAACGTCTTCGCTACGAACACTAAAATTGATACCGTAGAATTCTACGATAGTTCCGCTGTTCATTAGTCTCCCTTGTTGCTTACTCTCCGTTTGGTTCACCACGATTATGTCACTCGGTTCGTTAGGGCTAGCTGTGCTATAGATCGGCCAGTTTGTAAGCACTCCGTCTGTTCCTAACGACAAGTCTATTAACAACTGTCGTATGATATCGCTTGGAAGGTGGTTTAGCGTTCCGCTCATTTCTTCTTCCGTTTCTTCTTCCGTAGTGTTTCTGACTTGCTAAACGCTGCTTGCGATTCAGGTATAGCGTTTCCAACTCCCACAAAACCACTAGCTCTTAAAGCACTGGTATCTCTTGGCACCACATCTTGTGCCTCTCTCAACAATCGTAACCCCGCTATCTTTAATCCCATCGTTATGCTGCCCGTTTTCTTTGCAACGGTGCGAATTTGCGCCGCTAGTTCTCCACTATTACTAAGTTGTCTAGTTGGTGTTTCCAGATACTTCCACTGCCTCTTTTTCGTTCCCGCCTTGCCTTGGTTATATTTCCGATTTGTTTCGTGGACTACTAATGCGTATCGTTGTGTAAATCCCACCGTCACTGTTCCCGTAGACTTAGCACGTTTCAAACCCTCTTTTCTAAGAGCGGCTAGTACCGCTTGTACTCCTCTGATTTGTACGGTGTTAGGCATTATTCAATCGTGGGTAGTGCTTTGTTCCAACGGTTAAGAAGTATCCAACGCATCGTAGCCGTGTTCACAATGTTTTGTAGTTCGTCATATTCCATTACTTCAAACAGGTTATCCGGTGGTGTTGGTATGCTCGCTACTGTTCCTAATCTAAAAATACTACCAACTGTAATTGTTGTATCTACATAGCAGATAGCATCCGAAATTATTACTTCCCCGTTTGGACTGAGTTGATTCTTGGTTACGTTTTCTAGCTTACACTTAATGTCAGTAGCAGCGTTTACCAAAGGTCTAGCGTGGCTATCGACAGAAGAGAACGGCCATATTGCTCCGTCTTGTCTTAGCCCAACTGTTGTAACCTTTGCCATTATCGTTTAGGTGGTGGGGGTGGGGGAGCTTGCGGTTTTGGTGTGCCCTTTGGTGGTGGCGGAGTTGGTACTCTAATTCCCATAGTTATCTCCAAAACTCTGGTACTCTATCTGTCGGTTTAGTACCTTGCCATTTTGCGCCTATAATTCGTTTGCCTTCTGTTGCGTCCAGCTTTGCAAGACACCCATCAGTATCAATAATCTTTGCCTGTTGTCCGTACAACGTAGCATCGAAACCCATATTTGTTTTGCCTTGGTAAACTCCTTCCGCTCTACCTGTTACCTCTTCGCTTAACCGCCTATCCCTAACAGAATAAAAGTGTGCGGCTAACCATCGTTCAATCAGTTCCAACTTTGCAGCGCTGTAACTTGCACCACATTCCGTTACGATGTAGTCCGTTACCAAGTTGTTTGCTACTTCTATGAAAGCGGTTGTCTTTATAGACCCGTCGGCCCTAACCTCCAAAACCTCTTTCACCTTTGCGTCTGTAGTACGGAAGTTTGCCATCAGTTGGTCGCCTTACAAACGCTTCTAAGCGCTTCTCTTTCTAGCGCTATGTTGGTAGTCAGTTCTGCTATAGCTGCCGTATTTGCTGCTAGTGCCTTGTGTCCGCTCTCTGCTATCGCTTTTGACTGCGCATCCTTTTTAAGTAAGTACCATAGAAACAAAACGACCGTTACGATTGTGCCCCCAAGATTAGTCAGTGTGTCTAACGTCTCTAGCATTCGTTATCTCCTTAACCGGGGGTTTTGTTTTTCTTGTCTTGCGCTAACGCTGCTTCGATAAGGGGTGGTCCATACTCAGGATGGGCTAACAAATCCCCTTTATTTTTCACAGCTATGGGACCAAATAATTCCATTCGTCCTTCCTTAGTCTTCATAGCTTCTACGATCTGCATTAAAGCGTGCAAGGCTTTTTCTGTTTGTCCTGCTAATCCACGCCGGATAAATTCACTAAACTTAGCGAACCCTGAATTACCCAATTCTTGTGCCAGTTCTCCTAGATTGTATTTCTTCTCTTCAAAGTGTTCTTCTACTTTGTCTTTCAATTTCATAGCGCTGATACCACTAAAGGCAGCTAGCGCCGATGCAATTGCAATCCACATATTCTCCGAAAGCATTTGTGCAAGTAACATTTTTCGCTCCTCAGTCTGAAACAATGGAACCAATTTTACGCCTAACACCGACCACCTTTGCGCCTGCTAACCCTAGACCACCGGCTGCAACAGGTAACCAGATAGGAAGACTAAACGGTAGCTTGTTGTTAGGGTCTGCGCTGCTAACTTCTGCTTTCTCCATCTTCTCTGCTTTCTTCTCCAACTCTTTTAATCTCTTATCCTCTTCAATTTCTTCTGAGGAAGGGCCGGTCAAAACGGGGTCAAGAATTGGCGGTGGGAGCGGAGTTACATTCGGTGTAGGAGTTTTCGGGTCTTTCCATTGCTGATGCCTCCACGGTATCATCGGCCCTCTACGAAAGATGCCAGCATCAGCAATCTCGCCCCATATAATACCTGCGGTGAACCAAACTAACGCCAACAAAACTATTCTAGTTTTCATTTCGCTCTCCTTGGAACAATGACAATTGCTTCCCCGTCGTTACGTCGCCAGTTATTCATAAAGGTTACATACGTTGGGGTCTCTATTCGGTTAGGGTGATTCGGGTTTAGAACGTAAGCGTGCGTTATACGATTGGTATTTGGGTTTATGTACCAACCAAGGAACAGGCACGCATGATTTGTGTGATATGTTATTACGGCCGTTAGCTTACGAGTGTGGGCGAAGTCTAGCGTTGTTTTGTTTCCGTTGCTGGTAAACCTAGTTCGTACTCCCCAACGTCGCAACTCCCTGTCAAAATCTCCGAGATATTCACCACCGGCAAAATTCCTACGGATATAGCGGGCAAGTTTCGGCGCACCGGCTTGCCTAAGCTGTGTAACACAAGATGCATAGACGCAACTACCTGAATCATAATTATGCTCCCTTTGGTTACGGGGAATAAACACCTGCGCCGATACCGTAGACGCAAACAACAGAACGGCAACTGCCGTAATTAGCTTGGCGGTCATGTATACACCGTAGGGACAGGGGCCGTAGGTGTGTTGCGCCTTGCGCGTATACGTGCGCCTAATGCGCTTATCTCTGCTAACAACTCTTCCTTTTCACCTACCTTCTTTGCTGTTGTGTTAATCGTTGTTAGCGTCTTTGTGAAACCCGGTGATGCGTTCGGTTGTGTTTCTAAAATAACTCCGCTTAACAGAGTTGCAATAGTTATCAGCGAACCCGCTCCTAGATTAAACATCTTGATCCTCGCTCTCCACAAAGTGCTTTTGACAAGCATCCCTAGTTGACAGATGCCACCATTGTGTCTCGTCCATAGACTTGTGTACTTGGTCTTCCATCTTTATCGCTTCGGGTACGTGTATGTGGTGCGCTACAATCTCGTGTCCGTAAGGCCATTCCTCTTTCTGTCTCGACCATTTAACTTGTAGAACGCTATGTGGAAGTTTGATCTTAACGTGGTCTCGTCTCCACTTAACAAAGAAGTAACGCCAAGGCGCATACCACGCCGGGTGATAAACTCCGTCAGCACAGATTGCAACTCTGATTTTTATATCTCTGTCTAAGAGTTGCTTCGCTAACTTAATGAACCCGTGACCAACACCCCAAGAATAGCAAGCAGCTATTACCGTTGCTGTTGCACCGTTTGCTAGGTATCGAATCCACCCGGCTAGTTTATTCATATCGTGATTCCAAGAAACTAGAATCACTTGTACGTCGGTGCCTACAAAATCGTCGTGTAGCTTACGCCACAACCGACGGGAACCCGTGTCTTGGGTTTCGTCTTGTGTGTAACCGCTGATTACGATTACAAATTTTGTAATGGGCTCAGACATGCGCTCCGTCCCATAAGATAGGGGGTGGTTATTCCTACTACGCTTCAACTCTAGCTGCTAAAATGGTGTTGATAATCTCTTGCTTGAGGCTTGCCGTTCCCAAATCAATTTCGTTAGCTTCCGCAAATTCACGTAACGCCTTTACGTTCATTTGGTTTAACTCTTCTGCATCTTCATCAGCCTCTAGCTCGCCGGGTTGTTCCGGGTCCGGGTACAATCTCTCAAACTTTTTATGTTGGGGATTAGTACCGACATTAAATCTCGTTGCTAGATCAACCGTAGTTTCGATAATGTCGCTGTCTTCCTCGTAACCTTTCATCGTTCTTAACTCGCTATGCTCGTTACCATCTTCGTCTTTAACCATCGTTGGAATCTTAGCGGCATAGATTTTGATTGTGTCGGGACGGTCTACACCGTGTTGCTTCATGTTCAATCCCTTTTGTCCCATTCTGTGCTTACCTGCTAAGATACGAAATCGCATCAATTTCTTTTTGGATGCTGTAGCAACTGTGGACATAATTACGCTCCTTTGTTAAACGGATTTCAACCAATGTAACGGACACTTCAAACTTCCTTTGCCTTCAAATTCCACTCTTGCTCTGTTTGACGGTAGTAGTGCGGTTATCTTTCCTTTAGCACCAATGAACTTTTCGGCTATTTTAATCTGTGTCTTGGTTACTTCGGATGTTAGAACCGTAGCACCTCTGCCTAGTTTTACTGTATCTCCAACTTCCATAATTACGCTCCTGTAAAAAGACCCAACCGCCATAAGCGTGTCACCGTCTTACAACGGTTGGGCGGGGCAGACCGCAAGCCAAATGGACAGGCACGGACTAGCAATTCTATTAAGCAGTCGTGGCGTGCATGATTCCGCTCTTACCGGTAAAATCAGCCCGGAGATTCGGAACCTGAATAACCATTGACTTGAAATTCAGTTGCGTTCCACCGTTAGACTCCCACTGAATCGTGGTAAGGTCCATACCGTTAATCGCACGCGCTGTGTCCTTGTTCATTTGGATAAGCAACAGGGTGAACGTATCGGTAAGGAAGTCAAGGCGCTTAACGTCACGAATTTCGTCGATCTTACGGAGCCGATCACGCAGAGTTTGATTCGGGTTATTACCACCCGAAGAAACGTAATCGTTGTCAAGAAACTGGTCCCAATCCGTAGAGTTGTAGACCATAAACGGACCGTAACGAAAATCTTGGTTAGCCATTGTGGCAAGCAAACCCAACACTTCAGTTACGGTTGTAGTAGCGTTGCTACCGTCGGGTATCGTCAGTGTGATATCGGTGTTGCGCAACGGATGGTTGGTGTAACCGAAAACTGTAGACGCTTGACCACCGGTAGGAGTTACACCGTAGGTCATACCAGTATCGATACCGATGGTCGTCTTTTCAACTTTCTCTCCAATACGTCGTCCAGCCCATTCCGCTCCGTTGGTATCTAAAGGTGTACCAATGTTACGGCTAACGGCAAGTTGACGAGACGTGTACCAAAAAGAACTATGAGTAATCGGCAGCGGAACGGACTCCAACTGCCAAGTAGGTGTATCCCCACGACCACCAGTGTTACCATCCATATCTACAATCGCTTCACCGGGATCACTTTGCGTTTCCCATTCAAGAATGGTTTTACCCATCGCATTGAAACCGCCAAGCGAAGCAGACGATTTAAGATCGTTCCACGCTTTTAGTCGTTCCCGGTAAGCTAACAACGCTGATTGGTCTAACCTGATCCACTCGTCTTTCCGTAGACTCGTAGCGTTGGTAACTTGCGGTTGTGGCATATCACCCGCCCAAACCATATCCCGTACCTTACGGGTTTTGTAGAGAAGCTTTTTGCCCGTTGGATCGGCAGGGTCTATGCCTAGATTAACCGTAACGCAAAGGTTGTTTTTCTTGTCAACGAACGGGCGCAACAACCCGGCATCGTAGTGAACGCTTTGTAGGCGCTCAGCTACTTCTCCCGTTGCTTTCCCGTCCAAGATATAATCATTAGTGAACATTGCCTTGTATCTCCTTAGAGGTTAAGAACGGGTTTAGGAACCAGTAGCCATAGCCCAAGCAAGCGTATTCGCAGCCGGGTCGGTAACAGCTTCCATGATAAAGAACGGTTCTGACTTATCAG
>SDBT01003226.1_pt1 | contig 28374 bp, 23 predicted proteins | sample 2277101 | NCBI WGS metagenome assembly SDBT01 (sample SAMN10404973, study PRJNA504765) | marine sediment metagenome | isolation source: marine sediment core GS10_PC15, 103 cmbsf | place: Arctic Ocean: Southern Knipovich Ridge | collected 2010 | reverse complement strand
ATCCAGGTGCTGGTTCCTTCAAATGTCGTAACGGGAGTGTTCTCAGCGGAGAGGGTGGTAGTAACTTTACCCTGCCATTTAGCGAAAGTGGTATCGCCGTTTTTGGCAAATTTCGCATAGCCCTCGTGAGGTCCGTTTCCAGCAACAAGGTCGCTGAATGCATAAATAGTTACTTGGGCGCCTTCCATGAATTCATCGTCTGCAATACTGACATTGGTCCCCTCCGACCTGTCAAAGGAAAGAACGTGGCCCTCAGTGTCGCCAACGACGATACTATCCTGATGCGTGTAAGTAAGGTTTATCTTCCCCGCGACCTTTGTCATCTCTTGTGCATTAGACGATGTCGGTGCAACGGCAAGTAGCAGAGCCAGACCGATGAAAAGCGCTGTTAAATGTCTGAATGAAGTTTTTTCCATAGACTTCTCCTCCTTTTTTTAAAAACACAGGCCCGCAGCCCTGGTATTTGATCATCACCAAACAGGAAGCGTCCGCCCACGTACGACGAGCGTTCGAAATCCTGCCTCCTGCAGGAGATATATTTTAAGCGATGTGTGACCTACCCGATGTGACGCCAGATGCTTGCTGAAAACCCTCCCGTCATATATATGAAATAGTTGCCGGCAGGGCAAATTAAATCTCGCCGAAGTCTATTTGCTGGCTGTTTGGGGATATGCCAGCGACAAGGCCGGCGTATTTTTGAGGCCAATAAGCCAGCTGAGCCCGGGGTGATTTTTTTCTTGACTGGATGTCTATAATTTGCTTAACTTCCCGCAGGTTATTACCATATGGCAGTCCAATGTTGGCTTGATGAAATCAGCTATCGGTGAAAAGGAAGGAGTGTGATAGAAAAGCAAAAAATATTTCCCTGGAATGAACTTTAATATCAAGGCACTCGTTTGATAATGTTTTCGCTTGATGGAGTTAGAATCGCTGTCTTGCGTCTACTTCCGAAAAGGAACATTATTGGACAGAGAAAAAGGAAGAAATTAGGATGCAAGGTAGCAAGCTTTACGTAGGAAATCTCAGTTATTCTGTAACCAGTAGCCAGATCGAGGAATTATTCGGCAACCATGGCGAGGTTAAGCAGGTCAATATCATCGAAGGTAAAGGCTTCGGATTTGTGGAAATGTCCAGCACCGAGGAAGCCGAGAAGGCGAAAGAGGCACTCAACGGTTCCGAGTTCGACGGCCGGACCATGAGAGTGGACGAGGCTCGCCCGCCCCGGAATAGAGATAGGGGAGATGGCGGAGGCGGAGGCTATAGAAATTAGTATATTAGCTTTCGGGAAACAGTTTATGATCGCACTTATTATGCAGTTACTTTTCTGAGAGGTTCAAGATCGAGTAGTTCCCATCATTAATAATTTCATCTTTTCTTTCCTGTTGCCTGATTTCTTCCGACAGCGCCTGTCGGGTTACGTCTGAATTTCACGGTATGGTCTGGCCGTCTATGCGTGTATCATCAAACGCAAAGATTAGTGCCGAAGAAATCATGTTTCATGGAACGGTGATCTCGCAGAACAGGCTGGATTCATCGACCTCCACAATTCGAGTATCGACATTAATCCCCTCGACGAATGAGGAGAATTCCTCCGGCCCCACGGTTGTTGCCGTGAAACCGTCCCTGCAAACGATCACCCCGTTTCCTGTTTTTTCCGGATCGATCTCACCCAGAAGTCCGGCCTCTGACTGCAGCCGGAACCATTCCAGACGGGTATCCCAGAATTTGTCCGAATAGCTCGAGAAGAGGACAATACCCCCTGATCTGGTGACCCGAAGGCTCTCACGGATTAAATCTATCTGATTTACATGGAATGCAGAAATTCCGTTCTGGATGCAGATGACAACGTCGAATACGTTATCCGCGAAAGAGAGTCGGATAGCATTCATATTCGATAGATGACAATTTGAAATCCCCTTCAGCTTTTCTCGCCCCAGCTTGAGACTGGCGTGGGATGTATCTATGCCTACAACCGAATTGGCTTTCCGGGCGAGTCGGGGAAGTATTCGTCCGTAACCGCATCCGAGTTCCAGCACGATATCGCTCTGCCTTATCTTCTGGACTGCATGATCTATCTCCGCATCGAGATACTGCCGAATTCGCGGGGGCGCTATATCGTATACGCGCACGAGCCTTTCGGCAGAGAGTTTATTGTTGTAGTAATTGCTCATATCTATCCAGCCATACAAAAGACAGACGCGAAAATGCTACCATATTTCTCGCCAGTCGGCAAACAAAAGAGTTCGTTGCAGCCTTCCGTGGATGCAGAAACCGTTTGACAGTCTAAATCCTCACCTTATATTACCAATAGGGCATTCAACGAGGTTAGCATCGGAGCCGTCATATGGATTTGACCAACCAAATAAGCGCATTACTTATCGCCGGTGCTGTGCTGCTGGCCCAGAGTAGCGATCCTCGCAAAAGACAGGTCGAATTCTTCAAGGAAGAAATAACCATGACCATAACCGACTCGACTTCATCCATTTCGGGCGTCTATTATTTCCGGAACAACACCGAAAAGGATAAGCCGTTTGCAGTAGCTTTTCCTTTCTATGTTGACGGCGTCTCGCAGTACCCGCATGAAATCAGGGCCTATACGGTTAATGGCGATGATACTCTGACGATTGAAACGGATGCTCTTGAAGGACAAAATGCCATTCGCATGCGTATTCCCATGAAGCCAGAGAAGGTGACGGTCTGGTATCTGGATTATACTCAGCGGATTGAATCGGATTACGCCAGATATATCCTGACATCGACTGGCGCCTGGGGACAGCCGCTCGAGGAGGCAACCTACCGGTTTATTATACCTGTGGATTACAGAATTATAGAAATCTGGCCCAAGGCGGATAAGGCCAGGAGAGTCATGCCGAATTTAGAAATCTGGTGTGAGAAGATAAATTTCATGCCCGATCAGGATATGAGGATTTTCTGGGATCGAGAGTAGGGGCTTTGTTTATAAATAAATAATAGAGGTGAAGAGCAATGAAAAGGATGATGATCTTTGCAGGATTGTTCTTTTTTGTGGTTTTCGATTTTTGTGTTTCAAATCCTCTTCCAGAACCCGTAATAACTGAATATTCAACGGATCCGCCTTGGATAGAGGTATTTTGCTTCTATGTTGAGCCTGGGGATACTATTCGTACTATGGGCGGAATCGCTATTATAGAAGAGGTGATTCCAGGGCCGGATTATATTGTTGTTCTAGATTCTAATAACACCACTGGATTTGCGCTTAATCCCGAGGGCGATTCAATCGTATTACCAGCCGCTCCATGGTGGGAGGCTATCGGATATGGAAATCTTGGGAATTTTGGGGTGCCGCCGTTATCAGGGGAAAGTGCGGTAGCAGGATATTATAGAGTTCTCGGACCTGATTCATTACACTGGAATTATGAGCTTGCCTATGATTTTTGCCCGGAGCCTACTCCCGGCGAGTATAATCTTGGAGATTATGCGGGGGGTGCGTGGGGATCGTCCGATGTTGTAATCAACGAAATTAATCTCCATTGCACCTGGGCCGAAAATATCAGCTTCATTGAACTATACAACCGTGGCGACGAACCGGTTGATGTAGGTAGTTTGTTTCTAATAGGCAATGCGCGGCTAGGTTTTCCCGAAAATCTGGTTGTGGAGCCGCGTGGATTTCTGATTATAGATGAAGAGAATTTTCCGGAGGGATTTGATCTCATTCGTGAGGTGGACAATCTATATCTCGTTCGTTTAAGAACGGATAGGGATGATGCATATTGTGTTCTCGACCAAGTTGGCTGGTCTTCAGATCATGGTGAGAACGTCTCCTTTATGCGCTATCCCGATGGCGATTGCGAAGATAACTTCATGGGCTATAACGATTATACATCATTTAGCTTCGAAAACGGCTTCCCCAGCCGTGGGGCGCCGAACCGGCACCAGTCGCCCGGATTTGTGGTTATCGGGACTAGGGGATCAGGTGGCGATGCCTGGGTCGATCTGCACTGGACCAACCCGATCTGGGATCAGCAATTTGATGTTTCCATAGCAGTCCGCAGTGGAACCGGATTTCCGGAGACGCCGGATGACGGCATCATTGTCTATGAAGGGGATGCCCAGCGCGTAACCGATACTGAGGATCTCTATCCCGGCCAATGGTATTATTACACTGTATTTGCCAGGGATCTTTCAGGTGAGTATTCGGTTCCCACGCATGAATCGAGGGACAGCGTCATGTTAAGTAGCGTGGGAGTAATAGACGACGTTGAGTTGCCCCATCGGATCTCATAGTTGAGTAGCTATCCCAATCCGATCAATGCGACCACTACGCTGCAATACAACCTGGTTCAGGCATCTGGTGTAACAATCGAGATCTACAATATAGTCGGCCAGCGGGTGGCGACGATATTTAACGGCATCCGGCAGGCTGGCGAGCACACCCTCACCTGGGATGCGTCAGGTTTCCCCTCCGGCGTTTACTTTTCCCGGCTGGAGACGGGGAACTATTCTAAAAGCATGAAGATGGTTTTGTTGAAATAAAGATTATCAGAATATTCCTCTGGACCTGGAGGTAAAGATGAAAAAAGAATTATTGATAGCCTTAATTGTCTTTCTATTCGGGACGGCAGCCTTCGCGCAGGACCTTAACAAGATCGTCTTCGGGCCGCTGGATGGCGATGATGCCGGCGTATTGAACGTGCGCAACGCCGATGATATAGAGATTGAGATGTGGGTGCGGACAGACCCGGATAATCCTGCTCCCGTTGCTGGTGTAGCTCATGGTCTTATGTCTGAGGATGCGATTATAGCTGTTCGTAACGGCGCTATACTCAATCCGCTCTATGACATCCCAAATTGGGAATCGGTGTGGGTTGACGGTCCGTTTGTTTACAATCCTGCCGACAACTATCCGATCCCTCCGGGATACACATGCGAAATACAGGGTGCCCTCTGGTGCGTATTCGGGATTTGCTACAATCCCTTGGATACCCAGGGGGAATGGGAATATTATGGCGCTTTTCTGATGACCTGCAATACTGGTGTTCCGATAGATGATACATACTACCCGCTTTCAATAGGTTGGTATCCTCATAATATCAACCAGAGTACCACCTGGGCATTTGACGGGGGCGGCAGCGTCGTCCCGGAGCAGGATTATTGCGGGCTGTATTTTGAGACGGATGCCTGTATATATATCCCGGGCGATTGCGACCATAACGGAGTGCCCCTGGAGCTCAACGATGTCATTGCCATGGGCTCCAGCTACAGGGGTTCAGTGGAACCGTATTATGATTGCAATTGCGGTGTCGATCCGCCGGGATATAGATTTATGGCGACCGCCGATCCCAACGGCAATTGCGTAGCCAACGAACTCAGCGACGTTGTCGCCGAGATAGCAGCTTATAGAGGTTTGGGAGATGTTTCCGGCTGCCCGGATTGTCCGGGTTCGGGGAGATAATTACGCCGGGCCGGATCAATTGGTGCGCATGCTTTCCCTTCTCCGATCCCCAGGAAACTCTCAAGATTATTCTTGAAAAATCTATTGAAAAGATTGTATAAACTATAATGCTGATTTAATATCGGCCGGATGGTCGGACGGGTGCAGAATTGTTATAAAGGAGGGGCACATGAAATGGCTTATAAACGAAGTTGAAATGATACGCCTGATTTCACGAAGATTACTGAGGATAATACCGGGTGCCTGCTTTATCCTGCTTTGCTTCGCTTCAGCAGAATCCCAGGAAATCGAATATCTTGGCTCGGTTTTGGTCAGCGAGCGTTTTCGTTCAGTCTATGTCGAAGACCCTTACGCTTACTGCAATATGCCGGGCGGTTTCAAGATTCTGGATGTCACCGATCCGGATGCCATCATTCATCTGGGGGAATGTTCAGTTATAAAACCATTTGGGTTTCTGAAGGTTTTCGGGAATTATGCGTATACTACCGGAAGGATATCTAATGTCACCAGTTTTGCTATAATCGATATAAGCGATAGCGAAGACCCTATAATAGCGTCAACCATGAATTCAGTAGCAATTGGACCGATCACAATTTTCGACGGCTATGCCTATATTATCGACGGGTACGAAAGTTTTGATATTATCGATATCGCTGATCCCCTTGCGCCTGCATTAGCAGGGGCATATGAAAATGATTACCGAATTTATTCTATATCCGTATCGGGTTCATATGCGTATCTTGCAGCTGATTCCGGGGGAATGGAAATCCTCGACATTGCAAATCCCATCGAACCCGCTTTCGTCAATCGATATTTGAGCCCTATGGAGAATTACACCTATGACGTTAACTTGTCAGGGTCGCTCGCCTACATAACGGTTGGAAGCCGTGGTTCTCATTCGATAGTTGAGATTCTCGATATTTCCGATCCCGTAAATCCGGTGAGCCTCGGAAATATTGAATTCGTAAATTTGAACATTGAGGATTTATTCATTCAAGGAAACTACATATATTCGCTCTCTCTGGCAAATACGATGGACTCCACCTATTTCGTAATTGTCAATGCTGAAAATCCAGGGAATCCGTACGAGGAGTGGAGAGGTAATATATTAGGTTATGACCATATCGCTAACAATGATCTATATATTTCAAGCGATCGGGCATATCTATTCGGCAACGGATCGCTCGGCTTAAGAATTATGGATATAAGCGATCGATCGTCGCCGGTCCTTATCGGCTCCTACAGGAATACCCACAATGATGGTCGATTCGCGGTAATAGAAAACTACATTTATGCTCTAATCAACGACGGTATCTCCCTGATCGATATATCCGACTATGAAAGGCCGCGAATTTTGAGGTACTTCGACCTGACGGATAATCCTAACGGAATAGATATCGATCAAGAATACGCATATATCATAGGTAATGATTTAAAGATATTCGATATTTCAATATTAGAATCCCCCGTCCTCGTCGGCGAGTACCAGGCGCCAGGCAACATCTCCGGTTTTGATATCGAGATGGATTTCGCGTATCTGATTGTCGGAGCCGATGAACTCCAAATAATAGATATAGCGGATCTTTCCAATCCGACTCACGTGGGTTGCTGTAATGTATCAGGAGCCATTGACGTTGTTGTGCTTGAGAATAAGGCATATATTACTCGCAGTATTATCGAATACGGCGTTTCGATATTCGATGTTTCGGATCCCGAAGCGCCGCAATTAATTGGTAGTTGTGAAACACCCCGATTTGCCAAGAGCATATCTATCGTAGGAGATTTCGCTTATGTGGCAACAGGCGACGGGCTTGAAATTATCGACATAGTAAATCCTTACGATCCCGGATCTATAGCAAGTTATAATACTCCCGGTAGTGCGCGTCATATTTATACCGATGAAAACTTCGCCTACCTTTCGGGCATTCAATTTGGCTTAATAATTGTCGATATTTCCAATCCATATGAGCCTGAATTTGCCGCGTCGTACTATCCGGACGATAATGCGATCAGTAGTTTTGCCTTGGGTGACTTTGTTTTCGTGGGTAACAGCAGTTCAATGATAATTCTCGGATTCAACAGCGAAGCATGCGTTTATGCGCCCGGGGATTGCAACCATAACGGTACTCCCCTCGAACTGGGGGATGTTATCGCGATGATCAGTATGTACCGTGGAACGATCGATCCCTATACATGCAATTGCCCTCCTCACGGAAATGAATTCGCCGCCACAGCCGACCCCAACGGCAACTGCATAGCCAACGAGCTCAGCGACGTTGTCACCGAGATAGCAGCTTATCGAGGTTTGGGGGATGTTTCGGGCTGCCCGGATTGTCCGGGTTCGGGAAGATAAGCGCCTCCAGGCAACGCCTTTGATATTATCCCGCTTACGGGCCGGCCAAAAGCAAAATAGCCACCCCGATTACAGCCACGATGGTTCCAAGCACTGCATTAATCGTTATCCTGTCTTTGAAAATCCAGTAGGTAAATGGAATAAGAATTATCGGCGTGGTTGACATCAGTGTCGATGCTATCCCTATCCGGGCATACTTGATCGCCACCAGTGATAGCCAGACCCCCACAAAAGGTCCGAAAAACGAACCCGCTATTAAGGCCTGAAGAGCCTTTTTATCTTTCAGACTGATAATCGTCTGCTTGACCCTTCCTCTGACTATTGTAAAAAGCCAGATAACTACAACTGCGCATAATACGCGGATAAGATTTCCCGTCAGCGTCGAGAATCCGCCCTCCAATCCCTTTTTGGAGAGGATCAATCCGAATGTTTGACCGAGCGCGCCTCCCACGCCAAGCGTTATGCCCCATAAGAGTCTCTTTCCCTTGACCCAGGTTTTATCTTTTTGTTTGTCGGCGACCACCCAGATGATGCCGCTGACCGTCAGCATGATTGCTGTAATTTCCAGAAGATTTAAAATCTCGCCTAAGAATATCCAGGCGAAAAGCGCGCTCATTATCGGAGCCAGCGACATCAGAAGCATAGATACTCTGGTTCCCACCACGACAAAGGCCTCGAATAGCATGGCATCGCCGATAACGAATCCCACCAACCCGGAAATCCCCAGCCAGAACCAGCGTTCGGGGTCTGCATCCACAGGCAAGAGGTTTCCAGTTGTCAATAAATGCGTGAATGATAAAAATATTGCGGCTATCAGGAGTCTGACCCTGTTCACGATAGCCGAGCCTACACGGATTCCGCCTATGGTGAAAAAGACCGATGTGAACGCCCAGCAAAGGGCTGTAACCAACCCCGCTATTTCTCCCAAGAATCCGTCCAGAGTAACTCCCTAAGCCGATATATCAAGGCGTAATGATAATTAATTTAAATTAAAACGCCAGAGAAAATAAGAGATGATTCTGCGGAGATTGGCCTGATATTATTTATCCAATGTTGTGAATAGATTATTGAGCGACTCGCCCATAGTAGGATGGGCGAAAACAGCATCTCGCAAGGCGGTGTAGTGAAGTTTTCCCATCATGGCGATCTGCAGCATGTTCATTACCTCGCCTCCCTCGTAGCCGAGAATGGCGCAACCGAGGATCTGTCCGGTCTTATTTTCCACAATCGCCTTCATGAATCCGTTGGTTTCCTCGATCTCCAATGCGCGCGCAATATAATTCATGGGAAGTTTAGCGACACGGAATTCATATCCCTGCTCTTTAGCATCCCTTTCGGTCAGGCCGATCCGTCCAAGCTGGGGATCGATAAAGATCGTCGATGGTATCAACCGCCCGTTTATGCCGGCGTTCCCCCCATGGAGCAGATTTGCCCGAATGATCCTGTAATCATCGTATGAAATATGTGTGAACGCCGGGCCACCCTTAACATCGCCTATCGCATACACACCATCGATGTTGGTCTCAAGGCGGTTGTTTACTTTAATATATCCTCTGTCACCGGTCTCTATACCGGCGCTACCCAGATTAAGGTTGTCCGCGTTGGGCCTTCTGCCGGTTGCAATCAAAAGATGAGAACAGGTGATTGTCTTTTCACCATCGGGGCTTTCAACCGTTATATGAATCTTTTTGTTACCTGTTTCCTTTATATGTCTGGGGATTGTATTCAGTAGTATTTTTATTTCTTCGCCGATTAGAATTTTCGCAACTTCCTCGGCAACATCGACATCCTCTCTGGTTAACAATCTTCCTGAACGCTGTATGATCGTTACCTCGCTGCCGAATCGGCGAAACATCTGGCCGAACTCCAGGCCGATATAGCCTCCGCCCAGAACCACCAGGTGTTCGGGTATAGTTCCCAGCTCCATGATCGATGTTGAATCCAGGAAAGGAACGTCATCCAGGCCATCTATGGATGGAATTATTGGTCTGGCACCGGTATTGATGAAGATCTTTTTGGCCTTTAACTGGCGAACTCCTCCCTCGTTCAGCTGCACCTGAATGGTTTTCGGCCCCGTGAAACTGGCCTGACCGAAAATCAGATCCAGATTTTCTGCCTCCTCGAGTCGTTTCTGGGATCCATTCCGCCAGCTTTCAACAATATCTCTTTTCCGCTGACGTATCTTTATCATATCGATTTTTATATCGCCGGTTTCGACGCCATAGTCGGAAGATCGCCGGGCCGTATAGGCCGCTCTGGCACTGGCTATCATAGTTTTGGTGGGAGTACAGCCGACGTTTATGCAAGTCCCTCCTACATGTGTGCTCTCCACCAGAGCGGTTTTCCAGCCGGCGGTTGCCAGATCGAGCGCCAGCGGCTTGCCACCTTGCCCCGATCCAATTATAATGCCATCATATTGGCTCATCTTGCTGTAGATCCTTTCTGTATGTTACCGGCTGCCTGTATTGTTACTCAGGCCCGGTTTGCTAACGCGCCAGACGGAGTCGATGAAATAGCCACGGGAGTCAAAGAAATTTTTCTCGAGAATAAATCCCGTTTCTCTCGCCAGCGTCTCGACATCGGAAAGCGAATACTTATATGAATATTCAATTTGAATCGGTTCCCAGGCTTTGAATTGGAAGGAGCGCCCGATCTGCTCTATATAAACCTCCTGGTCCTCCAGGCTGACGAGATAGCTTTGCATAGCCCCCTGGAAAACATCATACGTGCCAAAATGGCGAAACTTTGAAAGATCGAAATTTCCCTTTAATTCCTTATTGATACGTCGCAGCATATTCAGATTGAATTCCCTGGTTACTCCTTTGGAATCGTTATAGGCATAGAGCAGAAGCTCGATATCCTTTTTCAGATCGAATCCTATCAGTATCAGATCGTCGTGGTTAAGGCAGTTCCAGACGTTTCGCAGGAAGATTCTTGATTGAGCGTGATTGAAATTACCTATCGTCGATCCCAGAAACAAAATGAAATCTCTTCGCTTGAATCTGTTGTTCAACCACTTGAGGCCGGTGAAATAATCCGATACCAGGCCATTTGTTTCCATTTGGGGGAAGCGTTTGTCCATCGATTTAACAAGTTCATCCATAGCGGGTTCCGAGATGTCTATCGGTACATATTGAAATTGCAGGTTCGACTGAAGATAGTACGCGAGCAAGCTCACCGTCTTACGGGCTTCACCCGGTCCGAGTTCCACCAGGTTGAAAGGCTTATCGGCGACGAATTGAGCAATTTCTTTTTTATATCTATTAAGGATCTCCAGTTCGCAGTTGGTCAGATAATACTCCGGCAGGCGCGTGATAGCTTTGAATAGCTCGCTGCCATGTTCATCATAGAGGTATTTAGACGAGATCGATTTATGCGTTTCGGAAAGCCCTACGAGCACATCGAGGGCAAAGGAGTCCTTCTCTTTGAATGAGTCGGCGTAATCTTTCTCATCAATTATTCTGTAAGCTGCAGGCATCTGCGTTTTTATTCTATGCCGGAACCGGGGCACTTCGATTCCAGCCCTTAAATTTGTTTTTGGTTTTCAAATCTAAACTATTTTCGGCGAAGCCGGCGAGATCCGGCAGGGAGAATTTTTAAAGCTTCGCATAGGCCATGATAGCAGAATTTTCTCATCATGCCAATAAAAGAAACCCATGCCTCTATTGGACAGGTTCCCGATAATCCTTCACCTAACTTTTAATCCTGTCTAAACATGAACGAATGCAGGTAAGCGGCTGCATTGCTTACGGAGGCGTTTTCGGAATCAACCATATTATTGGCCCGCCTCATATGATCGTCGTCGATGGCATCGATTAACGGTTGAAGCGTTGAAACCAGCTCCGGTTTTTCCGAAGCATCTCCTGATAAAAGTAAGATGGCATCGTATGGAGGCAATGCCTGCAGGGGATCGGCGAGAACTGCAAGATCAAAGGCGACTATGCGGCCGTCGGTGGAGTAAGCCGAGATAACATCGACCCGGCCCTGGTTTATCGCCGAGTACATGAGTGTCGGATCGAAAATAAGCTTTTCACCGAACTGCAGATCGTATTTGCCCTCCAGGGCGGCCCACTCGGGGCGGCTGAAGAACTCGTAGTCGCTGCCTATTGTCATTGTTCTGGAATGCAAGGCCAGATCAACGATGGTCCTGATCCTAAGGCTTTCGGCCTGCGCCCGGGGCATTGCCAGGGCGTATGTATTCTCAAATCCCAGGGGCCCGAGACATACAATACCATGTTGTTCGCTGAGCCAGTGTGTCATTTCGCTAAGAACCACATCCGCCTCAGGATTGTCCTCACGCTTCATGTGGTTAGCCCATACGGTACCGCTGTAGTCGATATAGCAATCAACATAGCCATCAGCAAGAGCATCGAAGAGGATAGTCGATCCCATGCTGGTCTTGGTTTCAGTCTCAAATCCGGCATCATCCAGTATCCTCCCCATCAGTTCAGCGAGTATATATTGTTCAGTGAACGGTTTCGCTCCAATGACAACTCTCGACGCACCATCTCTGATTCTGTCATGAGATAAAACGGGATATAATCCTCCGCCCAATACCATTAGAAGTAATAAAGCGGCGATAATTACGAGTTTACGGCTGCGCCTGGTGGTGGCTATTTCAACCAAACGAATCAATTGATCAAGGATGATAGCCAGACCTGCCGCCGCGACGCATCCCACTATCACCGCGGTCGGATTCTGGGTTTGCAGGCCGCTGAAGATGTAGTTGCCAAGGCTGGTGGCTCCAACCGGTGTCGAGAGTGTGGCTGTGCCAACCACCCAGACTGTTGCTGTGCGTATACCGGCTATAATTACCGGCGTGGCCAGTGGAATTTCAACTTTGAATAAGATCTGGCTCGATGTCATACCGATACCGCGGGCAGCCTCTGTGAGAGCCGGATCGACACCCAGTATCCCGGTGACAGTGTTGCGGATTATCGGGAGCATGCTGTAAAGGATCAGGGCGATGAGCGCTGGCAAAAAGCCAATCTGTCCCAGGATCGGGACCATTAACGCCAGCAGAGCGATTCCGGGTATGGTTTGCATAACGCCGGCAAATGTTAGAGTCGGCCATTGAAGTGGTTTGACACGGGTAATTAGAAAGGCGGTGGGCAGGCAGATGGTAATCCCTATAGCCAGAGCGGCGATAGTTAAAAGCAGGTGGCCGCCGAGGTAATCGGGAAGCAGAGCTAATTGTTCTGATAGAGCGTCAGACATCGTCGGCCTCTTTCTCGCCGATAATTTTTTCCATCCGTAACGTCTGTTTCCTGGGGGTTTCCATCAGAGATGATACATATGGATGGCCTGGATCAGTCAATATCATACGCGGCGTATCGATCCGAACGATACATCCGGCCTCCATCACCGCGATTCTATCCGCCAGAAGCAGAGCTTCGGTAACATCATGCGTGACCATGACCACAGTCAAACCGAGATTTTTCTGCAATTGCTCGAATTCGCTTTGCAGGGCGCTGCGGGTAATGGGATCGAGGGCGCCGAACGGTTCATCCATGAGCATGACGCTCGGTTCCGCCGCCAGCGCCCGGGCTACACCGACACGCTGCCTTTGACCGCCTGATAATTCTGAGGGATTGCGATCCTTGAACCGATCCGTTGGTAGTCCGACCATCTCCAGAAGCTCATCGACCCGCTTGTCAATATCCGCTTTTCCCCACCCAAGCAGCTTCGGTACGGCGGCGACATTATCGGCCACGCTCATATGGGGAAAAAGCCCGATCTCCTGAAAGACATATCCGATCCCTCGACGCAGCGTTACAGGATCGACCGTTGAGATGTCCTTACCGTCAACTAATATCCTGCCCGATGTTGGTTCTATGAGACGGTTTATCATCTTTAAGGTTGTGGTCTTGCCGCAGCCGGATTCGCCCAGCAAAACCAGGAACTCACCCTCGTCAACCTCAAGGTCTATGTCCCTGACGGCAAAAGTGGTTCCTTTATGGTATGTTTTGGAGACTTTTTCGAGCTTGATCAAAATCGCCCTTCCGATATCCTCTTATCGATTATTTTCCAAGATAATGTTTATATACTCAAACTCAAGGATATAAATAAAGATGTTAATCCCGTGTAAGTGGGAAACCGTCAATTATTTCAAGAGAACCATTTTGATATGGCTGGATTTTTCCGCTGTCTCCATCCGTGCGAAATAGACGCCGGAGGGGTAATCCGTGGCGTCCCAGACGACGGCATGTTCACCAGCCTGCTGAAAACCATCAAACAGGCCCGATACCCGCTGGCCGAGGATGTTGTAGATCGTTAGAGCAACATAGTCGGTTTGTTCGAGGGTATATTTCAGCGAGGTTGCGGCATTGAATGGGTTGGGATAATTCTGCATCAACAAGAATTTATCAGGCAGACTATTTACATAATCATCAATACCGACGGTGACCGAATCCCCACCGCCGTAAGCGCCCATGTCGCTCAGATTTGTACCCAGTCCCCATGAACAATCCAGCAGGCTGTCCAAGATAGCAGGGCTACCTGCATCGATGCAGGGTGAATCATATGGGTCACCGCATTCGGTGGACATGAGATGAAAATCACCGTTTTCGGGATCGCGGAAGAGGGGATCGATATCGATATTGCCCTCGCCCGGCCATAATGTATCCTGTATGTTACAATACGATACTATTGGTACTCCTTCCCAGACATATAGCTGCTGATCGTCATTGCCTCTAATTATGTTATTTATGAGAACAGGATTAATTCCTTCAAAAAGAGCACCACCGACAAAGGAAGCTGAATTATTCAGTATAAGATTATTTTTGATATATGGATTGAGCATATACAGGCCAAATAAACCGCCAGCTCGGCCTGCTGAATTATGAGTAATAATGTTATTTTCGAATAGCGAATTGAATCTGAATAATAGGACACCCCCTCCAGCATGAGCGGCCGAATTTTCACAAATGCTATTCTCTATTATATCATTATCACCTCCCTCAGAGTAAATGCCCGAACCATTATTGTCAGTGCTATTTCCAAAAATTATATTGGACTTTATAACAGTTGAACTTTCATTACAATAAATCCCCGCCCCTTTTGAAGTGGCTGAATTATTGGCTATATAATTTTCGTGTATATTAACATATGAATATTGGCAGATAATTCCGCCTCCAGCATCGGCATCGTTATCTATAATATCGTTATTACTTATTATGGCGGAAGAATCATAAAAGCAGGAAATTCCTCCTCCTCCTCCCGCATAATTGCGTGTAATCAAATTGTCAGAAATGATTGGAGATCCTGTACAATGAATACCACCTCCTAAACCGTAAGCGACATATCCAAAGACAGCAATATTATCTTGGATAATATTATTGGTTATTGACGGAGCTCCATCACAATATATACCGCCGCCAGCTCCTGAGCCAATAAAATAATATCCGACAACATTCGATCTAATTATATTATGCTTGATTTTTGGTGCGGCGGCATTGTTTGCGCAGATACCTCCTCCGGCGAGCGAAAATCCATTTTGTATGGTGAAGCCGGAAATTATGGTCGTACTATCCTCCCCGCTCTCAAACGTCACCACCGAACCCGACGAATCCCCATCAATAATCGTCTGCGATATATACGTCGTATCCCCCGTGGTCAAAAACAGAGATCCCAGCACTATATTATGCCCGTTGAAGTTGATATTTTCAACATATGTACCCGGGTGCACGAGCACCGTGTCTCCGTCGGTGGAGGCGTTGATCCCCTGCTGAATTGTCTCATAATCATCCGGGACGTTGATGATAGTTGCCGATGCAGGCAGGCAGACGCCAACAACCAAGATTCCTGTCAATATGAAGTTTCGTTTCATGATAGTCCCCCGGTTATAACCATTGAAACGAGCTGCCCCAGGATCACCTGAGTTATCATAAAAAATATAGGGAATAATCTATTATTGTCAAGGCGTTTCGACGGTTAGAAAAAGAGGGGCATATATCAATACGCCACAGACTGATGACAAACTCCTTCTATCGTCATTGCGAGCGAAGCGAAGCAATCTATTAATAATTATTTCCTTGAAAATAAATGAGATCGCCACGTCGTCTCACTTCGTTCGACTCCTCGCGATGACGATTTTTGACTTTGTCAACATCCCCAGGCGTATATCAATACGCCACTACTATTTAATTGGGAGGCTATATTCCGTAGAGCTCGCTGAATTTGGCGTTGAGGTATTCCATCAATGGTTGATGCGAGAGCGGTTTACCCGTTACCTTCTTGACCAGATCCTCGGCGCGGTAACGTTGCCCATAATGATGAATATTCTTCCTTAGCCGATCGAGCAATTGTGAGAAATCACCTTTAGCAAACTGGGAATCGAGATCGCCGAGATCCTCCCCGGCCTTAGCAAAAAACTGAGCCGCGTAGAGGTTCCCCAGGGTGTAGGTGGGGAAATAACCGATCAATCCCGCCGACCAGTGAACGTCCTGGAGACAGCCCTCCCTATCGTCCGGAGGCTTTATGCCGAAGTATTTTTCGAATTTCTCATTCCAGATCGCGGGAACATCCTCGACCTTTATATCACCGTTGAAAAAGGCACTCTCCATTTCGAACCTCAGGAGTATATGGAGATTATAGGTAGCCTCGTCGGCCTCCACCCTGATAAATGACGGTTTAACATCGTTGACAGCAGAATGGAACTGATCGATCGTGACATCCTTCAAAGCTTTCGGGAACATCGACTGCGCCTTCGAGAAGAAATGTTTCCAGAATGATTTGTTGCGACCGACCATGTTCTCCCACATCCTGGATTGCGATTCGTGGATTCCCAGCGAGGTCGATTCGCCACAGGGCGTGCCGTAATACTTATCGAGTAGACCCTGTTCATAAATACCGTGCCCGGCTTCATGCATTATACCAAAGAAAGCCCCGGGGAAATGGTTTTTGTTGTAGCGGGTGGTTATGCGAATATCTCCCGGGCCAAAACCGGTACAAAAGGGATGGACGGTTAAATCCAGGCGACCGGATTCGAAATTAAAACCGATGGCGGCGGCGACATCCATACCGAATTTCTTCTGGCGATCGACAGGATAATCACGGGTGATTATTGTATCATCCGGGCCGTTGCCGGATGATTTAATCCTGCCAATAAGATCCACCAACTCGTTGCGCAATCCTGCAAAGACCTTTGTAATCTGTTCCGTGGTCGCACCCGGCTCGAAATCGTCGAGCATGGCATTGTAAGGAGTACCGTCGTAGCCGACTGCCTCGGCTTCCTGACGTTTGAGCTTGACAATTTTTTCCATCCAGGGTTTAAAGGCCGCAAAATCCGACTTTTCGCGAGCCTCCTGCCATGCCCGCTGGGATAGAGTGATGGTTCTGCTCAGTTCCTCCACCAGGGATTTCGGGATTTTGACGGCCCTGTCGTAGGCGCGTTTTATCTCTCTTAAATTGGCCGAATCGATATCATCATCGGTGGGATTCAATCCAATGTACAGTAACTCGTTTATGATTTCGCCTATTCTGGAAGATGTCAGCCTGTCGTGCGACATCCCCGCCAGGAGTGCTATCTGATTGGCCCTGTTCTCAGAGCCGTTCGGAGGCATATATGTTCTCTCGTCCCAATCCAGCACTGCCAGGCAGGAATTGAGCGTGGAAATCTCTTTGGTAAGCCCGTAAAGTTCTTCAGTCAGATCTTTTCTTTTCTCAGACATTCAGCGGCCTTTCCTTCTACGAAACGAATTGCACTTTTAACGAATAGACATTATATATGAATCATTATCGGAATCCAAATGAAAAAGCTGATTCTAGCATTGGGTATATCGTGCTCGAATAAGGCAGCCCATTTGCCGCCGGCGGGAAACGTCAGGCGGCTTTATTTGGTTTCATATGTAGACAGTTTTGCTGAAGAAAGGCAGATTCTCTAGCATTAAAGCGTATGAGTAGATTATTTCCTCTGATCTTTGCAATAGTTGTCTTCTCCACAGTAGCCGGAGTTAACATTTTACTGTTGAAATTCCTCCATCCCGACTGGTGGAAGAGAAAAACGATTCGGTATCCGGCGCTTTTGAGTATGCCGGCAGGTATTTTTTTCGTTGGCATCTGGATAATGGGGGTTTACACCGGTGTCGAATGGCTGTCGCGTTTCGGGGCGTTTATGACAGCATCGATTTTCTTGTTGCTTTTGGCGACACTGGTGTCGTTGCCGTTTTCAGGGATTGTTCATATCGGAACGAAGTTATTTGCATTCTTAAAGTCTAAAATGAGTAAACCGGATACCGGCGTTTCTACCGGCAGGCGAAGATTCTTGCGGGATGCTGCCGCAGTATTCCCGGCGGCCGCTCTGAGTTCGAGCATTGCCGGCATGACGGATTCGTTCAGCAGGATCAGGGTGCCGGTCAGGAAAATCCCGATAGCAAATTTACCCGACGCTCTCGTCGGTTTTAAGATCGCTCACCTGTCCGATCCGCATCTCGGAATCTATGTTGGTTTAAGCGATCTGGAACAGGCGGTCGAGCTTATTATGCCGCACCAGCCCGATCTGGCACTCGTGACAGGTGATATCTCCGATGATCTCGATATTTTAGGCGATGCAATTGAAATCATAAACAGTCTGAAGCCGCCGCATGGCATATACGCATCGGTGGGAAACCATGAGTATTATCAGGGCATAAAGAGGGTGCGGCAGATATTCGAGACCGCTCCTTTTCCAATGCTGATCAACGAAAACAGGCTTATCGAGATCGGGGACACGACGGTTGCCATCGGTGGCACGGATGATCCCAGAATCATGCGACAGGACATATCGCAGTTGTTGCGGGATACCATAGAGACCACCATGGGGCCGGCACCGTCGCAATCTTTCAAGATCCTGATGAGCCATCGTCCCTCCGGTTTCAATCATGCCGCCGATATGGGGATCGATCTGGTTCTGGCGGGTCATACGCATGGCGGCCAGCTGGGCCTGTTCGGGCGGAGTTTGTTTGAAAGTGTGATGCCCGATACGTATCTCTGGGGAATATATAATCGCGATAAGACGACACTGCATACCTCCGGCGGTATGGGGCACTGGCTGCCGTTCCGGCTGGGATGCCCGGCCGAAGCGCCGATTCTGATATTGGAGAAAGGATAGACTCAGTCTAAATAAGGATTGGTGCACACCGATATACACCAACCCCTATTTTATCGTAGCGTATGCGCTAATCAGGAATTAAGAATTATCGCCTGTCAGAAACTATCGCGTTTCCGCATCTCCAGGATTTTCCGTTCCATTTTCTCTTCGATCATCTCTAACTCGCAGGCCATTTGCTCCATTTTCTCGGCTCTCGCCTCGAGCTTCTCGGCACAGGCCTCTATTTCTGCGGCCTTCTGTTCTATCTCTCGCTCCAGGTCGTCGGTGTCGTAATCCGATCGTAGAAGCTTAAAGACCGACGCCAAAGCATCAAAGCCGAGCCTGGCCCCCGCCACGCCGATTTTCGCGCCCTCTTTACCTATTTTCCTGGCGTCCTCCTGGATTTGCACGGCCAGACTGTGAAACTCTATCACTAGTTCCTTCTGCTCGTCATCCAACTCAACCTTGCGGCCGTTGACATAAAGCCTGTAGTCGTCGGTTATCTTGACCTTTGAGTAGCGGCGGGACCTGGGTGAGAGAATAATCGTACCGTCGTCTATTTCCATTTCGTAATTCCCGATATCGCATCGAGGGACGCAATCCCAGGGACGACAGTCAAAATCATAACTCACAACACGGCAATCAAAATTACTGATGAATGAATATTCGCCGCAGTCGTTATCCGCCGCTGTGGCCGGTGAGAAAGCCATTAAAGATAAGCCCAAAATAATAATAAAACTTCTCATTTGATCACCTCCGTCTGATAAAGATGCACTTACATTAATATACGGATTTCCGGGAAATCGGTTTCGAATTAAATGTTAGCGCCGACCGCGTGGGCTTAAGTATATTCAGGCTTGAAGATTACGGTGTATGAGAATGCTGAAGGGAGAACGAAAATGATACACAATCAGACAATCGATTCTATGCTCAACCGCAAATCGATACGCAAATTCACTGAAAAGATACCATCCGACGAGGTGTTGGAATCAATCGTCCGGGCGGGGCAGCAGGCGCCGTTTGCGGCCCAGCTTTACAGTATCCTCCTGTCGCGCGAACGCAAGCGCAACGCTTTCCACGCGCCGCTTCTGTTCACGTTTTGTGTTGATCTGAACAGGATGGAGATCATAATGAAAAAACGGGGCTGGAAGATGATCACCAACGATCTTTTTATGTTCATATTCGGTATCCAGGACGGTACGCTGGCGGGCCAGAATATGGTCATGGCCGCCGAGAGCCTGGGGATGGGCTCGGTTTACTTAGGCATGGTGCCGTACTGGACCACAAAGATCAGGAGTAAGTATAGGCTTCCTAGGCGGGTATTCCCCTTTGTGCAGCTGGCCATGGGCTACCCCGCCGAGGACGAGCCGCCGCGGCCCAGGTACCCGATGGATTTTACGCTGTTTGAGAACGAGTAACCGGAATTCACCGATGCGAGGGTGGAGCGGGCCATGAAGGTTATGGACGACGGCTACATGGGGCAGGATTATTATAAGAAGGGAAACCGCATGATCCCCCTCGAGGACGGCCGCGAGGATACTTATACATACGATAACTACGGCTGGACCGAGCATATCTCACGCAAGTGGGGCCAGTGGCACCCCAATATCGATGAACTTCTGGATAATTTCAAAGAATGCGGATTGGAGCTGGAGAGGAAATGAGGATTAGGAAAGTAGGACAGGAGCTTGGTCCCGAGATCCGTTTACGGTTTCCGCTAAGCGGGGATTAACGGAAATGGCCTTCAGAGAATTGACCCAACCTCGAAGAAACTTGACTTTTGCTATGGCAGCGCTTACGTAAATGTGGTACAATAATTGGGGGTAGGTCATATGTGAGAGGCCATTACAGATCTAAGTAATTAAGAACAATCAGATGAAGAAGAATAATAAGAGAATCATTGAACCACCCATACCAATATTGAACGTGGACCTAGACCAACGTCTCCGACTAAAACTCCTGCCCCAATTCTTTCTCAACTATTTGGCCTAAAAATGCTCAAAGAGAAAGTGTTTGTCAGCTTTGATCATAAAAAAGACAAGAAGTATAAGTTTATGCTCGAAGCTTGGAATAATAATCCTCAATTCCAATTCGTTTTCCCCGATGCCACTCCTCGAGAGATCAATTACAGAAATGTAGAACGTGTTAAAGCAGCATTAACGTTAAGAATAGAATCAGCAACTCATACGCTCGTTATTGTTGGAGAGGAGGCGAATGAATTGCATAAAGACCATAAGGTTATTGGGTCCAGGAATTGGATAAATTTTGAAGTCAGTAAAAGTAAGGAACTTGGAAAACAACTCGTTGCCGTTAAACTTAATCGCCTAAATAGATTACCACTTGCATTGATTGGTGCCAATGCCTCATGGGCTATGAGCTTTACTCAGCCTGCGATAATGGTGGCCTTGCTTGAAGCCTGATTCTCTTAACAGGACTTGCCATGCCTGGTGTGTCCTGCCCCCAATAGTTGCACCATATTTTAAGTTAGTCCTGCCATACATTTATACTGGACCGAGCATATCTCCCGCAAGTGGGGCCAGTGGCATCCCGATATCGATGAACTTCTGGATAATTTCAAAGAATGCGGCTTGGATCTGGAGAGGGAGTGAGGATAGGTAGTTAAGCCGCCGTATTTTCAATAATCCAATTGCGGAACTCGTCTCGTAGCTCCGCCATTGATTTCAAGCCTTCTCACAATGACAGAGCTTTTTTATTGTTTGATTATCGATTGCTTGGCACGTAAAATGATAATTGGTAGGAGCGCGGGGCTCTGCCCCCCCAATATTGTTAAGGTTCATTAACAATCCTTTTTATTTAAGCAAAATTGCTAAAAAACGGCTTGATTTATTGGTAAGAATCTTATAAGTATTGGCGTTTTCCGAAGAAGAATATTTGAAAGGAGAAGAAATGAAAGAAAGCAAATCTAATCGCCCAGTAGCTCCTCTACGATTTTCAAACAGTGATCCCCTTGGTATCAATAACATATCTTTGGGAGGGGCTCCCCCTTCACTTAAAGTAGAAGCACAAATTGCCGCAAGACAATATTATGCAAAAAATGGCTCTGCTAAAAAAACTAAAGTAGATGACCAATCTAAAAAAAAGGATTGAGCCTATAGGTGATCTTGGGAGTGAAAAAAGCGAATATGATAGAGATTATGCCGCAATATTATATTCGCACGCTTTTCGTCGTCTTAGACATAAGACCCAAGTATTCTTTTACTCCCAGAATGACCATGTTTGTACTCGACTCGATCATGCGTTATATGTATCCTATATTTCTGCCTTAGTGTGTAGAAATCTTAAACAAAGGGGAATAGACTGTGATCGGGCCTTGGCACTCGCCATAGGTATTGGGCACGATGTTGGACATGCATCCTTCGGCCACGAAGGGGAGAGTATTCTTAACGAATTATCAAGTGATATTGGCGGATTCAATCATGAATCTCATGGTTTACGAATAGTAGATAAAATCGAAAAACCAAGAGATCAAAAACCAGTTGTTGGTTTAAATTTAACCATTGCGGTTCGGGATGGAATCATAAATCACTCCGGTGAGGATACATGCACCAGCTATTCACCATCTGATACTCCTAATTTTAATGGTGGATCATATCCTCATACGATTGAGGGTTGTATTGTTAGATTGGTAGATAGAATCGCATATTTGGGGCGAGATCTTGAAGATGCAATAATTACACAATTAATTAAAGAAACAGATATCCCTGCAAAAATAGCTGCGATAATCGGCACAAAAAACGGAGAAATAGTCGATTATTTTGTTAATGATTTAATTATGTCTACTACCGATAAACAGGTTTCTTTGTCTTCGAAAGCAAGTAAATTAATGAAAAAAATGATGGATTTCAATTATGAACGTGTTTACCACCACAAGAAACTTGACCATTTTAAAAGAAGAGTTAGGGATATAATATGTACTTTGTTTGATAAGTTTATGGGTGTTCTCGACACGTATGAGGATCAAATCGACTACTATCTTGCTGATGATTTATTTGTTGTACGAATACTCGGTAAATTTGTTGGGGATCGCAAGATATTATACTTTGATGAGGAATATAATTTATTCTCCGACAAAGACAAGTTAAATAAGAGGATAGTTATAGATTTCATGTCTACATTGACTGATAACTTTGTTTATCATGCTTGCCAAGAATTCTTTCTTCCAAAACCGTTGGACGAACCTTAACAACGAATGCTTAAAAAAGACATTGAGAAGAGATACTTCAGAGTGTTAATGAAATAAACACATCCTGCTTTTAGATTTTGCTGTTTTATCATAGATCGGCTTTCATACTTCGGAATTGCATGTTCCATTGTCGTTTCCACGATTAAACCTTCCGAACATCTTATCATGCAAGCAGTTACATAATAAGCGTAGGGGTTGAGTAGAGAAACCGTTTGCCAATTTAGGAGAAATCATTATATATTTAGCAAGGTGGATGGAGAATTGTGAGTCCTAATAATTATCTAAAACATATTGAAGATTTGGAAAGCCATTACAGGATATGCGCTTGCCGCAGTAGCACCCCTTTCTTTAAAAAGCGTCTTTATGATGACGAATTTGGGCATACGAGAGATTTAAAGGGGAAATACTATAGAACACATTATCAACACGACCGCGATAAAATCCTTTACTCGCCATCTTTTAGACGGCTAAAATTTAAAACGCAGATTTTTCCAGAACATACGGCGGATCATCTTCGTACTCGACTTGATCATACATTAGAGGTCGCCCAGATTTCACGACATCTTGCTCGACAACTTAAGCTAAACGAGGATTTAGTTGACGCTATCGGCTTAGCCCATGATATAGGTCACACACCTTTTGCTCATAGCGGAGAAAGAGCTTTTAACAACTTTCTTTTAGAGCATGACGGTGATGGTTTTAAGCATAATTGGCAAGGTTTAAGAATTGTCGATAAGCTGGAAAAAACCTATGAAAAGATCCCAGGTTTAGATCTTACTCGCGCGGTCAGAATAGGAATACTCAATCATACAAAACTACGTTATAAAGAAATGAAAGATCATCAAACTTGCTATTGCGAGATGGAAAAAGAACTGGAAAAAGACTTTGATCCCCGAGCAAAATATGTAGATTTATTAGAAGTCCAACTCGTTCGCATGGCTGATGAATTTGCTCAAGAAGTTCATGATTTTGAAGATGCCATAATCTCGGATTCAATATCTCTTGCAGAAGTCGTTAGAAATAAAAGTCAATATGGAATCATTGAGGAATGCTTGAAAAACATTGAAGAGAAGTCAGAAACCAAGATCAATAATATTGACCTCACGAATGGAGAGAACAGAGACTTTTTACTTTCCAGAATCCGCAGCGAATTAATATTCCAATTAACAATCGACTGCCTTCAAACATCTTCTGATAAGATTGATAATTGGGAAGCTTCGAATTTCGGCGGACCCCCAAAAGATGGAATAAGGAAATTCAATAGATTTGTTAAGGACAGAAATGATTTTCCGCCATTTATTTCATTGGGAAAAATGAAAATTCCCTTCGAAAAGTTTAAAGATCAAATTTATGAAAAAGTAGTTAAAACAGAAAGAATAAGTAGAATGGATGGAAGGGCGGACTACATAATCCGTAGAATATTGAAGGTTCACCTAAATAAGCCATTACAGGTTCACGATCTGGTTTTTGAACGCTATAAGCATGAAAAAGGTCTTGACAAAACCCTGGATTTTCGTCAATGTAGGGAAGAGGATAACCAAATAATCAAATTGAAAGGGGATCCGGTTTTTCGCCGTTCAGTTATAGATTATATAGCAGGTATGACAGATCGTTTCGCTATTCGCGAATATGATCAGCTTTACTCAGCATATCCAAGGGTTGATTTATGAGGATTGCTACTGAGATACAGAATATCTCCCATGCTGAAGCCATGATGGAAAAACTCTATTCTAAAGTTGCCTTCGAAAACGCCCTTTCCGATATCGATTCTTCTCAGATACAGAGACTCCGACAATATTTCGCTTGCGAAAAGAGTGAACGTGTCAGTGAGCAGATTTACGATGAGGGCTCAGCTATCTTTTTCTTGCGATATGGCATGTCAAATCTTATAAAGAATTATTACGTCCTCTCCGAGCTATATCAATTGGGGATTCTTGAGCGCACTGATAGAATACTCGATATTGGAAGCGGTCCAGGCACTTTTGCCCTTGCCTGTACGTTGTGGATGGCGGAACATAAGAGACGCAAGCGTATTCCGCTTAATCTCACTATGGTCGATGGTTCGGAGGAATCACTTCGGCTTTTTGAAATCATATGGCGCACAATTCCAAAACGGAATAAAAAGCACATTATAATTAAGAAAATTCATTCCCCCTCTTTTGGTGATTTTCCATATACAGAAGGATCTATAGACTTGATTGTCTTCAGCAATAGTTTATCAGAGATGTTGCGCGATGCACGAGTTGATAAGTTAAGACTGTTGAATAGCATTGTGAACAGTCGTGCGACCGTGCTTGTTATTGACCACTTTTACGAAAGCACGAAAATACCTTTGAGTAATTTTGTTGGAAAACTGACTTCTTATTATAGACGTATAGCCTATTATGGATGGGACCGATGGATGCAGTACTTTGATTCCGTCGATCTCGATGATACCGAGTTTAAAATTGGGTATTCTTTATCGCACGATGAGAAAATAACATCCAACGTTAAGTTTTTGAAGACTATCCTTATGCCAAAGGATAAGGACGTTTGTGGGGGAGAGCCTCATTCGGCTCATGCAGTGATGTTGTATAAACACGCTTGGGAAAAGCATGATACTCGTCTTTTGAGTAAACTATTTACTAATGACGCAATCTATTACGAGAAACCAGGTTCTCCTCCCTTCAATGGGATTGATCAAATATGTTCATATTGGCGTGAAAATAAGAGTAAGCAAGAATCGGTTCATTTTACGCCAAAGTTTGTCGATTATCGTGGAAATAGCATGCGAGTTTTCTGGGAATGCTCCTTCTACCGAATCGATTTGAAGCAATGGATGCTATTGAGCGGTTTATTTGATGCGAAGTTTCGGCGAGGGCGTATTTGCCATTTCAAGGAAATATTCAACAAAAAAATTGCCTCAGAAAAACCCTTTTAATCATGTGACAAGCAAGGTACCACTTTGAAACTCGTCTCGTAGCTCCCGCCCTACTTGGGCCGGCAGAACTGGCCGCCGGGCATGGAGATGGTCGTCGCTTCGGCGGTAGTGTCTGCAGGTGTCCATTCGCCGATATTCTCGGCCCGGGTGCCGGGTGTCCCACTGCTTGCAGTGGGTTACTTCTTTACTCCTCAAAATTCAACCTCATCCATTAATAGAGGGACATCCCGTCGGCCCTGATACCAGTTAAAGCTCGACCAAACATCATCTTTGGGATCCAAAACCAACCCTCTTTTCACTGGATTGTTATGACAATATTCGATTTTCTCTCGGACGCTGTCCGGTGTCCTGCAATTATGATCATAGCATCGTTTGAGCCAAAAGATTTTGGCTCCTTTGAGCAACGGCAAAGTAATAGAGAAATATTCCCGGGCCATCTTTGATTTGATTTCACCGATTACCCTGCCAAGTTTCATACCTTCCGGCGGCCATAAAACAAGATGAACATGCTCCGGCATAAACACATAAGCTAATAGTTTGAATTGATACTTTAAACGCGCCTGCTTGAGTTGCTCAATCACGAGCTCCCGGGATAGTGAATCTAATAAGTATTTTTCCCTGCGAAAACATGAAAAAGTCACGAATCTGGCCGTACCCAGATTATCGTAGTGTTTGAGTTTAGGCATCGTTATCTTTTAAATTGCTTACTATCCCACAGCAAGCTGTGGGGCACCTACGAGTTAACCTAATTCAAGCAACATTTCGGATTATTCAGTTGCGAAATTGGTTTCGTATCTCCCCCCCCTACTTTGGCCGGCAGAACTGGCCGCCGGGCATGGAGATAGTCGTCGCTTCGGCGGTGGTGTCGGCCGGTGTCCATTCGCCGATATTCTCGGCAAATATCTTGCATTTGCCCACCGATTCCCATTTCTCGCCGGAGTTGTATCGCCATCCGATATACTCCGATCTGGCGCCGGTGGTGGTCACCAGGAGGCTGTTGCCTATAGAGCCGAACCCGTTGGCCTGCCCCTCGGGTGAATCGGAATCGCCGCGTGAGGGGTCCACCGGTATCCATCCGTACGGCGGCAGGTAGATCTCGCACCAGCGATGGAAAACGTCGTCCTCGGAAGCCCGGTCACCGCGAATGGAAATTGCTCCGGTGTACCTGGCGGGAATCCCGGCGGCACGGCACATGGATATAAATACGAAAGTATATTCCGAACAGCTTCCGTTGCCGCGCTCGATTATGGCCGGGGCCACGTTCCAGCCGCCCGCCAGCTCGTAATAGAGCGTATCCAGTATCCATGTATAGATATTGCGGGCTTTCCAGTAAAGGTTGGTCTCATCGCCGATGGCCTCTTTCATGGCGTTTTGTATCACCGGGCTTTTGATATCGAATTTGGTATCGTCGCCGAGGAATTTCTTAAAGATATTTTTGGGGATATCTTTCGAGCTGCCCACCTTTTCGGGACGGATGAAATAACGTGTCTGATACAGATCGACTGTGGCCAGGTAAGCAGCTTTAGCATTTTCCCCCATCGGTATATCCTCGAAATGGAAAGCGGCAAACGGCTGACCCCAGCTATCTGTTACATATTCCGGGGAGACATCGGAGAAATAGACCGGCTCGCCGATCAACGTCTGATGATCGGAATTCTCCGGGATTGCCAGGTAGATATCGAGGCTCTTCAGGATGCCGGGGCCGTAGTTCCGGACCTCGTGGGTGAAGCTCATGTTCTGGCGTTTTTTCTTGTCCTGGGAGAAGAAGCTATCATCCTCTGTTACGACCTGGTAAAGCGAATCGGTTTGATAATCGACGTTGTAAAGCTGGCCGTCGCCAAACGCCAGGCCCCAGGCATAGGGAGCCGGGGAATCGAGTATCATGATGACCTCGCCGGTCTGCGGATAGATCATATAGATGCGGTTTTTGCTTCTGTCGGCGGACCAGAGATATTTGCCGTCGAATGCCAGCCCCGTTGTGTTGCCGGACGGCGCCTTGAATGTTTTTATGATGGTTCCATCCTCGGATGAAATTTTCTGGATGGTCGTTTTGTCCGATAGCCAGAGATATTCGCCGTCCCAGCAAAGGCCCCTCGGAGCCTCAACCGGCGATGCGATGGTCTTGATATTGACTCCGGTTTTGATATCGAACTGGATAATACTGAACTCCTCGCCATCGACAACCCACAGGTAGGAACCGTCCCAGGCCAGGCCATACGGCCGGTACGACGGCGCCTCCATGGCCGCGGTAACCTCGCCGCTATATGGATTTATGGCATACAGGGAATCGGTCTTGAAATCGGCCATCCAGACGTTCATGCCATCAAAAGCCAGCCCTGAAGGGCAGGGAGACGGCGTCTGGTACGAAAAAGCCACATCACCCGGGGTGGCGTTGGAC
>SDBT01003224.1_pt1 | contig 28379 bp, 40 predicted proteins | sample 2277101 | NCBI WGS metagenome assembly SDBT01 (sample SAMN10404973, study PRJNA504765) | marine sediment metagenome | isolation source: marine sediment core GS10_PC15, 103 cmbsf | place: Arctic Ocean: Southern Knipovich Ridge | collected 2010 | reverse complement strand
GGGCAGTCTTCGGGCCTGGTGAAAGAGTGGGGGCGCGTTGAATTATCATGTGGGGTCCATTCGGAAGGAGGCGAGGATGATGAAACAATCTAATAAGAGATGCGGTTCTAGCCAGGCTGCGAGTTTATTAGTAGTTTCAAACTGGCAGGTAAAGGTGCCACCTTTTAGAAGGTGATGGAAGCTCAGGGTGTGGCCGGTGACTTCAATCATTTTTTTTTGGAACCGGGGAGGCTTCTAGTGACTTTGACATTTGAACTGTTCCTCTCTACTGGGCTGAGTGGGTGGAAGACGGAGCTTGATGAGCGGCCCCGCCTTCGATCCAATCAGGGTTCGGTTTTATGGATTAGCTCATCTCCCTTTCGAAGCATTATCTCTGCGGTGTCTTCGGCGTCCTTCAAGTTCTCACAATAGCAGTCTGCCGGGAGGAAGAGATCTCCGTCCAAGTAAAGGCGGACGACGTATTCACTCCACTCTGTGTCATGGTAGATCTTTGCAGTGCGGGTGCCGTGGGTTTTGGTGGATCGGAGGGTGCGGGTCATTCGAAGCATTCGTCCAAAAGAGTGCTAGTCATTGTAGGATAGCCCTCATTTTCGATCAGGAAGTCTAGTTCTGTGATGGCTTGCTCCACAGTTATATCTTTCATGGATCGACAATAAGTGGAGGTTTCCCATTTACCGTAAAAGAGACGAGATGCTTCTGACCAGCTTAACCCGAGCCAATTCCTAGCGTTGTCGTCCACTTCGAGGCAATTGATCTCCGCACCTTCATTGATGGCCAGGACCACTGCTTGACCAGCAATACACGCTGAAGTACCGCAAGTGTATACATTTATTATGTCTTTTATGTTTGCCATGTGGCGCACACTATAGGAATTATGGGTGAACCAGTTTCTCATGTCGAATGCGACTGGGAGTTTGGTTTTCGCGAGGGCGTCTCGGAGCTTCTGCATGTTGGGAATGTTCATGATCGATCACTCTCCCCTGGTACGGGTGAAGGTTCGCAGAATGCCGTCTGGAAGCCAATAGTACGACTTTCCAGCAGCCTTTGGACCTGGAACAAACGCACGGAACTTGAGTGGCACCTGAACCGGCTGTGAGCGATCGTCGAGCCTAGTGCAGGTGATCTGGCTTTGAGATTGAACGAGTCGCTGGTAGGTTTTGGGTGTGGTCATGATGTGGGTTCCTTTATGTGGACTCCAGCCATTAGATATGCTGTTGGCTCCATTCTCCTTACATTTTCGAGATGTTTTTGCAGTCTATTAATGCTGCCTTGCAAGTAATCGTTGTAGCCATGCGGCAATCCGCAAGAGCTGCATATCCGACCACAGTGGCTGCAAGAGTCGTCTCCACAGTGGTCAGAACGCTTTGGGATTGTTGCTAGAAACTCGTCGGGTGTCATGATGTGGGCTCCTTGTGGGTTGAAGTGTGGGAATTGGAAGTCGGACCCCTCGCACGTGCTGGGTTAAACAACCGGCCCCTCGGCACAAATACGCTTGGCTTCCAAGGCTTCGATTATGCGAGCACCTTGATTTGTAGTGTGTGGATTGCTGTTGGAGGGATTCCTGCCGAAACGCAGGGCTCCGTGCTTGCCGACGAAGTAGTAGAGGCTTTTTTCCTCTGCCGGCGAACCCTCTGGTGGATAGAGGGTGACATATTTTGTGGTGCGGAAGTGTCGGCCCCAAATTGGCTTGTTGAGGGTCCAGCCCTTGTTGGTGAAATGATCTATGATTGTCTGCTTGTCGGTCATGACGTGGGGCTCCTTTGTGGGATTGAAGCCGCCGGACTCCGAGAGGAGAAAATCCGGCTGAATTGTTAGACTATCATATTAAATCGAGTTTGTCAACACATATTTTCGAAGCCTCTGTAGCAGAATAACTCTAGTAGCGGCGCGGCGCGCCTCAACACATATTTTCGAAGCTGTTAGAGTTGGAGACTCCTTCTCCCTGGCGCGGCAAGAGCCGCTTTCGGATCAAAGGATCTTCATTTCTTCCAAGTTCTGTCTCTGCTCCTGACCTATGGTCCGGCATTGTACATCATTCTGCATGGTTGCTTCCGTATTGTGTTTTAATCCGCAGTATTGCTTCAGGGTTGTACAAAAACACCCACGGGATTATACCGCTGTTATCACGCAATTATACACCATTATACCGAATATGAGGGGTGGGCCTGTCTCTTCAACTTCTTCTTTAAAAAAAAAAATTTATAAAACGTAAAGTTGTAAAATTTTTTCCCCCCCTCTCGTATTTGGTATAATAGTGTATAATTAATGTACAATTAATGTATAATGCTATGCCCTATTTTGTACAATTGTTATACAATTCTGCACAATGCTAAACAATGCCACAATGCTGAGCAATGCTGAGCAATGCCACAATGCTAGGAAAGGAACGGAGTGAGGAAAAGCCACTGTAGGCCCATATGGAACTTTTAGATTTCGTAGGACTTTTCGATTTTTTAGAAATTTTTGAAACTGGTAGCTTTTCTAGAACCGGGGAGCTTTCTAAGTAACAACCGGCGAGGTTTGTAGTGTTTCTTGTAGCGCGGCTTTGATCACAGCGCCAGTTGGTGAGTGAACGCTTACTCGCATTGAATTTTCATTCGTCAACATACGTTCTCGGAAACTCGCACACGTTTTCTGCATGCAATCGTAAAACCGAGTCTACGGGCCTGCGAGGTGTACCTCGTGCTTAGGTCGGGGATCGCTGCACTAGAGTCCACCCTCCCAGCCGAGGTCGACTCAGGGTTCCTCTCAGGTCCAGGAAAACGCCATCACGCTGGTTTTCTGGTTTGTTGGCGGCCGAGGTGGACCCGGGATCGCCAGGTTGACCGCAATTTAAAAGTGGTTATTGCCGGCAGCAGGCCCGGTCGAGGGTTTGCGCCATTGCATGAGAAACGTGTTTCCTGCCCGTGCGCTGGCCCGTGGTGGCGTTTGTTGTTCTCGGGTATGTTGGTGCCAGAGAAAACCCCTCGACGCTGTGCGACCCCTCCCAGGCCCGAGAGCGCAATTTCGCCTTGTGAATTCCGCCGATTTCCCACCCGACGCGCGACAGGCCCAGGCCCCGACTTGATCGCCCGAGAAAACTTTCCAAATCTCGCAGGTTTTTTTATCTTGGGTATTGTCTTTTTTCAAATAGTGCTTATGTTAATCTCAGTGGCAGGAGATGGTTAGCGACCATCCACCCCCCAGGACCGAGAACGGAATTATCCCGCCGAGGTTCCCTCACTGAGAAGGAAAATGCTATGTCTGAAACTTTCACCCTCGAAATTGAGCGCGATGTCGAAATCGCCCAGACCATGGATCTTCCAGTCTGGCCCGTTGACCTTTCAATCCTCGACCCTGCCCAGGTTCTGGGCGCAATAATCCAGGGTCTGAAGGTTGTCACGCGGGACGGTGCCGCCCTGTCGAAAGACAAGGATGGCAATGAGCGGTCGGACCAGGAAAAGATTGACGGTGTTCTCGCCCGTCAGGTTGCCGTTCTCGAAAATACCCATCGTTGGGGTTCCGGCGGCGGCGGCAAATCCATTCCTGGCTGGGAGAAAATGGCCCGTGTTCGCATCGGCGCCGAACTCCAAGAAGCGAAACTGTGCAAGGGCCAGACTGTTGCGGACAAGGTTGTTCGTGATCTCGGTACTCGTGCCGCTTTTGATTTCTGGGTCCGCGAGCGTGATGGCAATCTTGCTACGCCAGACTACCTCGACACCAAGTACGAAAAATTCGTAAAGTCGTATAAGAAAATTGCGGCTGTCGAGGTCTGATCTACCGAGGTGGTGCCTGGGTCCGAACAACCTGGGCGCCGCTTCTCCAACCTTTCCATTATCCTACGTCTAACTAAGAGGAGTTCTCCAAATGCTAAAATTTATCCTGGCGTTAAACCTTATCGTATTTGGCGTCGTGTTCACTCTAGTTGCCGCACAATCCTATGGCGCGAATGTCACAGGCGAGCCGTACATCTCAGGGTACATTGGTTTCGCCATGCCGTTGGCCTTGTCGCTGCTGTCCATGGCGATTGGTTTTCTGTTCGGTGCGCCTGCTAGGTCCGCCCCGTACATCTCACTGAAAGGCGACTCCTGATGACGCCTTACAGGTTATCATTTTGCTAATCCACCTTGCCGCCCCTAACGGCGGTATTCTGGAAGGCAAGACCCTACATCCCACAATGGAGTCTTGCCTCGCCCATGGCCGTTCCGTCCTGGCGTCTAGGGCGGACCTCCTGTCTGCCTCCTGCCTTCGCATGGTGCCTGTACCCCATGACTCCATCCCCGCAACCCTGGCCACACGCCAGGACATCTGAAAGGGATACCCACAATGTCCAAAGTTCACAATGCTACTAACGGCGAAACCCTGTCGCACGAACACAGGAGTCGCCCGCGCAATTCACCTTTCGGCAGCATCGAGGTTTTCCATTTGCACCGGGAAAGGATTGACCATATAGACCTGTCGCCCGATGGCAAGTCCACCCTGGCGGACCTAGTTGACGCCGCGCGTGATGCCGTCCATTCTGGCGCTGCCGACGCGGTGGAGTTCAAGGTCACAATTACCTCGTAAGTAATACTTCACTGATTACTTACCAACCGGAAAGTTTTACTATGTTATGATGTAAAGGGCCAACGCAATACAGTAACCAGCAAGTAATACTATCGCTGGTTACTGTATTGCTATGCTCTTTTATTTGAACCCGGACACCACCTAGGGTTGGGAAATGTCCAGGGACTTCGCGCCGCTTGGTAAGGCCACCCACACCCCAGCAAGTAAAAATCACTACCTCCACTCCAAAAGGTGCGCAGCACCGCACCTTTTCAATCTCCCCCCTCCTAGCACCGTCCTGGTGCGAAACGAAAACTCCCCCGAAATCGAAGACCGAAACGAAGACCGAAACGAAGACCTACAGTCACGCTAGGCCCATATCAAGTTTTTTGTCTTCTCAAGCTCCGCTTTTCCAACTCAAGTCCTGTTGAGAAAGAAATTGACAACGTATGTGGCGACGCGGTAGAATTGGGGATTGAGGAGCTTCGGTGATGTTTAAGACCCATACGAGCAAGATTTCTTCGCAGGAGGCCGGAATCAAGGGACTTCGGGCACAGTATCAAGCCGTGGCGGAAGCTGTTGCCCAGGGCGGAGCCTTGCCAAAGATCTACCGGGAAGATCCAGCTTTCAAAGAGCTTGTGGCTCGGAAGATTGAGACGAGGAATCCCAGTTGAATGGCCGAACTTTCAACACCGAGCTTGGAGCTTCTTAGCGAAGTCATGGGAAAAAAGGCGACCCATCGAATCCGGGGTTTGAAGTGGGCCGAGCTTAGAGATGAGGGTCCGTTCGAGAGATGTGGTCCGCCGCGGAAGAAGGCTTTTAAAAAAGGTTTGGCTTATGAGAAAGCCGTTGGTAAGTACATCTCTCGAATGGTTTCCTCTGGTGAGTTGAATGGAGAACTCTTTCTGGAACAGTGGTTCATCTACTGCGATCAAAGTGGGGTGAACTGGGCGAAGACTGATATTTATTTAATACTGGAAGATTACATTCTCCTCATGGAATGTAAGCTAACTCAAACCGATGCAGCTACCCCACAACTTCTTTCGCTTTACCTTCCACTCCTGCGAAAGATTTATAACAAGCCCATTCTTTGTATGCAAGTCTGTAAAGGACTCCGCTACGTGCCGAAAAAATTGATTGCAAGTCCTCAAGAGCTTCTAGAGAACCCAGGCCCAGGCGTCTTTGTCTGGCACTTCATTGGTGAGTAAGATGATTCTTTTGTTAGCCTCCCTGAAACTCTATCGGCTGGGTTCTCAACAGCCCAGCCGACTTTTTTGAGTGAAGTGTGATGGAACTGCCCACAGTAGATGAACTCAATATTGACCTCCCACTTACAGCTTCTGGTCGGGTTGCGAACTACGATGAAGAAGCTGCCCGCGGCCAGTATCAGGCCAACAAGCTCCTCATCCAGGATAAGTACCACTACGAGAAGTTTATTGGGAAGAGGCGTAATGATGGCGCTGATAAGCTCCAAGAGCTAAAGCCAGAGCACAAGCAGTATGTTTCTTGCTTCATCAACGGAATGAAGGGTGTTGATATTGCAGAGCAGTTCGACGTTGCAGCAATCACCGTCTACAGAGTTCTGAGTGACCCACTCGCGCGCAGCTTGATTGCTGAGTTCGACGAACGCTTCCAAGAAGAATTCCGTGCAATGTTTCCCATGGTTAGTAACGCTGTACGAGAAGGTCTTGCTCATCCTTCCGCTGAGATCAAACTCAAAGCTGTTGATCGTTGGGCCAAGGTCGGACGCTTCCTAGAGGGAATGGATTCCGACAGCGAGCGTGATAATAAGAAAAAGACTCAAACCGTTGTTGCTGCTAGAATTCAGCTGGTTAGCATGATTAAAGAGGCCAGCAAGGCGGTCGATGGTGGAACAGTTATCGAAGGAGAGGTTATAGTAGTTGAGACTTCCGAGTAGATTTGGTGGCTAATAGACATAGCCGCGGAACTGAGGATAGAATAATGGAGTTGCTTAATGAACACAACAAACTATCCCAATATCGAATTGCCGAACTGCTTGGTGTTAGCAACGTCTCAGCTTATAATTGGCTTAATGGTATTACTTGGCCTCATAACCTTGACCGCCTTCGTAAACTTAGTGCCATTTGTGGGCTTCGAATGACAATTGTATTTGTTAATAAAGAAGGTGTGGAGTACACTTTCTAACTAGACTGAAAGGAAAGTCAAATGGTCGCCGAAAGTGAGTCAATTAGCAAATCTACCGAGGCCGATAGTGGCACCGGATCACGTCGTACAACGTCGAACAAAGAAACTGACGCTGGCTTCAATCGTCTGAACCAGGACGTTGGCGTTGACGAAGCCTACCAGGCTGCCGTTCTAGCCAATACGCGCGCCTGGGATGCCAATACGAAGCAGGCATACGATACGCTTGCGACCCAGTTGGATTCGGCCGTTAAGCAACACGAACAGCATCTTTCGGACTTGCACACCGTCCGGCTTCAGATGTTGACAACTATGACGGTGAATAGCGACAATCTGCAAAAGCAGCATCTAGCACACCGCGATATCGCAACAAACCGGACCTGGACTCAGATCGACGAGCTTGAAAGCGTTATGGCAACCCTGGTTGCTAAGGCCGTCGCCGATGCAGTCAACAAGAAAGTAGTCTAACGAGTCCCGCTCATGCTACGTAAGAACATTGCCCTGATCGTGTCAGCCCTAGCACTTGTTAGCGCCCTTGGTGCTGCGCTTGCTGCGTATGACACGATCAGGCCCTATCCAACAAAGGCCGAGCATCAAGTAGTTGCTGGCATGAGTTGTGAGAATCAGTTGAACTGGCTGAGTTCTGAGAAGCGCGCAATTAAGCGGGACTTGATTTCTGCAGAAGCTGAAAAAAAATAAAAGACTAATAATTGTTCTCCAGCAGCAGCTTGATGACAATGCAGAACAGAGGGCTCATACCAAGAAGCAGTGTGGCGTTTCATGAGTGTCCAAGTCCAAACCAAAGAGGCTTTCGTCAGTCCTAGTGGTCTCACTGAGGAGATGCTTCCGCCTCCTCATAAATCTTGGAACATGGTCCTGGGAGAATTGAACGAAGCCCAGCGGGATGCCATTTTAGAAAGCCTGAATGATGACGAAGCAATCAGCGCGTGTGGAGACTGGTTCTTCTCAGCCCGCCGCGAGCAAATGCCTCCAATCTGGAACTGGTTCATCTGGCTCATCATGGCAGGAAGGGGGTTTGGTAAAACTTGGACAGGATCACATTGGCTCGTTAACGAACACGTTGAAGGAAGAGCTAAAAACAGCGGTATCGTTGCTGCGACCTCAAGTGACCTACGTAAGTATTGCCTCGAAGGATCAAGTGGAATCCTCTCTCTCGCTCCCAATTCCTTCCGTCCAATACACCAGCCCTCAAACACTCGTTTGGTTTGGCCTGATGGTGCCATCACCCTGCTATTCACCTCAGAAGAGCCAGAACGACTCCGAGGCCCGAACCTAGATAAAGCTTGGTGCGACGAGCTAGCTGCTTGGCGCCGGCTGGAAGATACCTGGACGATGCTTCAGATGTGTATGCGGCTAGGCTCTCAGCCGCAGCTTGTCGTCACGACAACACCTAGGCCGAAGGCGACCCTTCGGAACCTCCTAGACCGTCGTGACGTGGACGTGGCGGTTACGGCTGGTTCAACGCATGATAATGTGCAGAATCTGGCCGGCCGCTTCGTTCAAGAAGTCATCGCGCAGTACTCTGGGACCAAGCTGGAGAGGCAGGAAATCTATGGTGAACTGCTCGACGAGTTTGAAGGTGCGCTCTGGAACTACTCGATACTCGATCGTTTCAGAGTTCCGGAAGTCCCCAACACTACAAGGTTGGTTGTTGCAGTTGACCCTGCAATCTCCAGCGATGAGGGAGCAGATCTTACTGGCATTGTTGTTGCAGCTCTCGGAGAAAACAAACACGGGTATATCCTTGGAGACCATTCACTACGAGCAAGCCCGGAGAGATGGGCAACGAAAGTGGTTGGACTTTACAATGAGTTCAAAGCCTCTCTCGTCGTAGCTGAGAAAAACCAGGGCGGCGAGATGGTGGAAGCCACTATCCATGCCATCGACAAAGATGTGAATGTTTCACTCGTCCACGCGAGCAAGGCCAAAGTCACCAGAGCCGAACCCATTGCAGCTTTCTACGAGCAAGGCAGAGTTCATCACGTCGGCACACATAAGGATCTGGAAGACCAGATGTGTCTTTTCCTCCCTGGAGAGATTAAAAAGTCCCCTGACAGAGTTGACGCGCTCGTCTGGGGCCTCACAGAGCTAATGGCAAACGCCAACCAGACTGCTCCAAGGCTCCGTTCGCTATGAGAAGGAAATGGGATATTTTAGTAGTCAGGATTTGGGGATGGGGCATTCGTAAAGGACTCTGGAGATGAGAATCCCATTCTTCTCCAAGAAACTCCAAGAGCGCGCTTCGAAAGCCGGTGCGCTTATCTCCATGTCAATGCTGGGTCGCCCAGCTTGGACCCCACGCCAATATGATAAGCTGGCGGAAGAGTCCTATATTAAAAACGTGGTCGCCTACCGGGCGATTAACGAGATTGCTAAATGCGTTGGCTCTGTGCCGTTTCTCCTATTCAGCGGAAAAGGCGAGAGCCGGAAAGAAATTGAGAAGCACGTAATCTTAGACCTCCTCCTGCGTCCCAATCCAATGCAGAGCCGAGTTGAGTTCATGCAGGCAGTCGCTGGGTTCTACTTGATTGCTGGCAACTCTTACTTGGAAAGTGTCGGCCCACGAACTCGCCCAGCTAAGGAACTCTGGATCAAGCGGCCGGACAGAATGAAGGTCATTGTCGGACCAAAGGGCATTCCTTCCGCTTACCAATTCAGTATCGACAGCAGCTCCAAAGTTACCTGGCCGGTTAACCCAATCTCCGGCGAGTCCAAGATCCTCCACCTTCGTTCCTTCCACCCCACGAACGACTGGTATGGTATGAGCCCGGTCGAAGCTGCCGCCTGGTCAGTTGACCAGCATAACAAGGCCAGCTCCTGGAATATGAGTCTTCTACAGAACTCCGGTCGTCCTAGTGGTGCATTAGTTGTGGACCCCAAGGCCGGCACCGGCCTTGACACTGTTCAGTATGATCGGCTCCAGGCTGATATCGACGATCACTATTCTGGCTCTAAGAACGCAGGTCGGCCACTCCTCTTGGAAGGTGGATTAAAATGGCAGGAGATGAGTCTGAAGCCGAAGGACATGGACTGGTTGGAGGGGAAGCACACTTCTGCTCGCGACATTGCCATGGCTTTTGGTATGCCAGCGCAGATGCTTGGTATCCCTGGCGACAACACCCATCGGAACATGGAAGAAGCACGCCTATGGCTCTGGGAGCAAACTATTATTCCATTTCTAGACAAAGTGATAGTTGAACTAAACTGGTGGCTGACACCTCAGTTTGGGGAGGGTTTAGAACTCGCCTTCGACTTAGATGAAGTCCCCGCACTAGTTACCCGCAGGCATACCTTGTGGGATAAGATAGTTTCCAGTGACTTCCTAACGATCAACGAGAAGCGCGAGGCTGTCGGCTATGCTCCCCGCCCAGAGGGTGACGTGATCCCAGTTGCAGTTAAAGATCCGCTCGGAAAAGAACCTGATCTCGGTGGAAACCCAGGCAAGGATGATCCGAAGACAGTAGCGAAGCCAAATGGCAAAGGAAAAGAGACATGAAAACCCTAGATTTTACCTCTGGCTTTACGCTTCGAGCATTGAATAGTGAGAATGCTGAAACTGGCATTTTTGAGGGACATGCGGCAATCTTCGACTTAGAAGATCGCGGAGGTGAGATCATTCGGCGTGGAGCCTTCCAACGCAGTGTCCATAAAGATAAAAAACACAAGGTGAAAATGCTTCGCCAGCACGACCAGAACAACATCATTGGTATTTGGGAAGAGCTTCGAGAAGACGACAAGGGTCTTTTCGTTCGCGGTAAGCTTCTTATCGAAGATATTCCCAAAGCAAAAGAAACTCACGCTCTCCTGAGAGCAGAAGCTCTTGATGGATTGAGCATTGGTTTCCTACCTACGAAAGCGACCTTCAATAGGGAAACAGAGGTTAACGAAATCGAGGATCTTGAACTATTCGAGATCAGCCTCGTCGCAATTCCTCGCCAAGCTGACGCAACGATAACTGCTGTTCGCGAGCTTGGAGTCGAGGATATTCAAACTAAAACCGATTTGGAGAAAGCCCTTCGTAACGTCGGGTTCTCCACTGCGACCAGCAAGTACATTTGTGCGGGCTGGACTCCGCCGGCTTTGCGTAACGCAGAGGGCGACACTAAGCTGGTGGAGCGAATGAACGCTCTCGCCAAATCCATGAAAACTGCAACAGGAGTAATCCGAAATGACGGATAAGCCCGAATTGCAGCAAGCACTTGAAGACCTCAATCATGGTTTTGAGGAGTACAAGGATACTATGGAGATTGCGCTCAAGGAGCGTGCTCTCAAAGGCGACGTAGACGTTCTCATCACTGAGAAGATCGAAAGACTCAATGAAGAGATCGAGAAGCGTACCGAACTCCTTGACTCAGCTGCCAAACAGGTTGATGGGATGATGACTCGGATGGACGAGTTGGAGACAGCACAGCAGCGTTCTGGTGTTGGTTCCAATCAGAGTCCAGAAGAGGAGCTTCAAACCCGGTCGGATGCTTGCAGCATGATCCTAGCGGACCATTACGAGCGTGGTCGCCCGCTAGACTTGAATGCGTCGGAGATCGAGGCACCTGACCTTGAAGCCTTCGGCGCCTATAATCGTCACTACACCTCGTACTTGCGGAGAGGCCAAGACCGCTTCTTCCGGGATGCTGGTTTCGACGACATTGAAACCCGCCTCTTGAGTGTGGATCGTGACCCTGGCGGCGGATACTGGGTAACTCCAGCGATGTCCGGTCGGATCATGACCATCATTCGGGAGACTTCCCCGGTTCGAAAGTTTGCAACCGTGGAAAGCATCAGTACCGACTCGCTTGAGTTGCTAGTTGATGAAAACCAGGCCGACTTCGGTTGGGTGGCGGAAGAAGACTCCCGTGACGAGACTGCCACTCCGGATATTGGCAAGCGGGTCATCAACGTCCACGAAATGTATGCAGAGCCGAGAGCTACTCAGAAGCTCCTCGACGACGCAGGTTTCAATGTGGAAGCATGGCTTAGTGGAAAGGTTGCGGAGAGGTTCGCACGCGCAGAGGCCACGGCATTTGTCGTTGGCACCGGCGTTGGTCAGCCTCGTGGTCTTGCTACTTATGCCTCTGGCACGTCCGCCGGACAGATCGAGCAGATCAATAGTGGAACCTCTGGCGCCGTTACGTCGGATGGTCTCTACGACTTGGTTTACTCACTCAAGGGTCCGTATCTGCGGAATGCCAGGTTCATGGCAGCAAGGTTGACGATCCGCGACATTCGGAAGCTCAAGGATGGCGAAGGCCGTTATCTCTGGGAGCCGAACCAGCAGGTCGGTCAGCCGCAGTCTCTCCTCGGTTATGCCGTGACTCAGGCCGATGACTTGGCCGCGATTGCTGGTGGTAGCCTGTCGATTGCTTGGGGTGACTTCAAAGCGGCTTACACGGTTGTCGATCGGATTGGAATTCGCACCTTGCGAGATCCCTTCACGGCCAAGCCGTACATCAAGCTCTACACCACGAAGCGTGTTGGTGGCGCCGTAACTAACTTTGAAGCAATCAAGCTTCAAGTTATGACATAGGAGGGTACCATGGCTCGTGATTTTTATAACAACTTCGAAGCTCGTCGTGGAAACAGCCCTGTCGCTGCGCGCACGGACAACACCGCGATCGAAAGTGAGATCATCGATATGCGGGGCTTCAACTCCATGTGTTGGTTGATCTTGGTTGGTGCAAATACTGATGCCGATGCTACCTTTGTCGTTCTCGTCGAGGACGGTGATGATAGTGGGCTATCAGACAACGCAGCTGTTGCGGATGTTTACCTCGATCCACTTGAAACTGTTGCCAGCTTCGACTTTGCGGATGACGACTCCGTTCGGAAGATTGGTTACACGGGCGAGAAGCGTTACGTCCGTCTGACGGTCACTCCAGTCGATAACGACTCTGGCAATATCTTCATTGCGACGGTTGCGGTGATGGGTAATCCTGCTGAGTTGCCGACTACGCCACAGGCCGATTAAACTTAGGTTGGGTGGGGAAGTAAAAAGCCCCACCCTCCTTTGGAGGAAAGCATGAAGAAAAAGTATATCTTGGGTGGTATTTTCCTTGGTGCAGTTGCACTTGCAGCCGCAGCTTGGGCTCAGAATACCTCCAACTACAAAGAGCAAGGCGGCGCCAGAACTGTCATCGGTGGCACGCTTGACGTTGTGAGTGGTGGTGATCTTGATATTGAGTCTGGTGGTGTGTTCAGTATTGCTGGGACTACAGTTTCTGCTTCTGCCGCAGAACTCAATATCATGACCGGAACGACCGCCTCGGCAGCGGAAATTAACTCCATCGCAGATGCTTCTGCCAGAATAGTAACCATCGTCGCAACCGACGCAATTACTTTGGTGGAGCATGCTAACCGTCTCAATCTGCTGGCAGAAGTTGGTGGTAATGCTCTTGTCACTCTAACTATGCCAGAAGCCACTGGTTCAGGTAATCGCTACAAGTTCTATGTTGGAGTGGTGAATACTTCTAACTATGTGATTGCTGCTCTCACTAGCGATATTCTCCAGGGTACAATTATGGGCACCGATAGCGATGGTGCTCCTGGTAATGCTTGGGCGTTGGCTAGCGATGATGACAAATTGACGCTCAATGGTACTTCGACTGGGGGAGCCTCGATCGGAGATTGGGTCGAACTCGTTGATTGTCTAGATACAATTTGGTGTACATCTGGACAAATTACTCAGACTGGTGGTTCGGAAGCCACTCCAGCTACCTCTTCATAAGGAGTATGTAAGATGCTGTCAAGAATACCATTAGCGGACTCGCTGGCAATTACGACAGCACTTACCGCTTCGATTTTTAAGACGACTTCCGGCCTCTACGGCATGAAGGCTCTTGTCGTAGAGGCCAACTTTACTTATGGAAGTTCCGGGACCACGGTGGATATTTGGATCCAGACTTCACTCGATGGAGGAAGCACCTGGATCGATATTATGCAATTTCCATTCCTTCTAGCCAGCGTGCGGCAAATCCATACTTGTACGCTTGGTGGCTTGGTTGCGGAGAGAACTGACATAACTCCGGTGGATGGCACTTTGGGGGATAATTTGATTGTTGATAATGTCTTGGGTGATATGCTACGAGCCAAGATTACCACAACCGGCACGTATGCTGCCACTACGCTTAGTCTCAACGCTCATCCAAAGGGTTGAGTAGAGTTTGAAAATCGGAAAGGAGTTAAGTAATGTCACGAACGCTAGATAAAGCAACCCTTGATGTAGCGGCAAAACACTACGCTGGTCTGTTCATGTCCGACTCTGGCGCGATGAATTCCGCTTGGGTTATCGCACAGTTCCACCAGTTCGCTTTCAAGGACGCTTACGATCATTTGGTTGTTGGCGTGAAAGCCAACCTTGGACCGGCGGCTGTGGAGCGTTGGGACGCGGCTGTGAAGAAAGACCACGAGCCAAGGACTGACAAAGTTCTGGAGGAATTGCTAGCGAAGAATCTGGCGATTGATCTGAACGGCGATCACATCGAAGGTCAGATTGGAACTAACAGTCTCGGTGGACGGAGAGTTGGAACTCATATTATCGAAGTCGAGGCTCCTTGGTCGATCATGCGGCGCAATCGGCTAGGTTTGCCGAAGACTGCTGAACACCGTGAGGTTCTACAGAAAGTTGTTCCACTTGATTGGCCGATCTACGCTGGCGAGGAAGAGGAGCGCGCAAGAAGTCAAGGTGGGGTAGCTGATCCTATTCCAAATAAAGTAGCAAATGCTCTCGGAACATTCTTAAAGGACGAGAGTGGAGCGTTGGCCACCCGCATTTCAATCGAGGCTGCTATACTTGGTTGTGATGCTTTAGTGAACGCGGTTGATGAAGGATCAGTAGGAGGTACAATCGACGGCCGCACGACTCCGCGTCCAGCAAATGTGAATGACGCCGTAACTGGCAGCGCCCTGTTTATCATGACGATGGCTGCCACTGCCTTTAACGGTGCTTCGGATGATACTCCAGGCGCTATCAAGACAGCGAATGCCGTTGTTGATGAAGCTTCAGCCATAGCAACTGGTACTTTGCTATATGTCCGTTGTAGTTCGTCGAATTCTGCGGACACGCCTCTTAACGACCATATCGAAGGTGAGGCCGGAACTTCTGGTGCAGACTGGAACTTCAACACCTTGGCGATTGTGGCAGCGGCCACAGTTTCTACAACGTCTTGGACTGTTACACTCCCGGAAGGCTGATGATCCGCTGGATTAGCTCTTATCCGAAGTCTGGTAATACCTGGGTCCGCTTGTTCCTTATGGCATATGCGGACCCAGGAGTGTTTGATATTAACCACCGTAGTACAAATTACACTCAAGACACCAATCCGGGTATTTATCAAAAGGTATCTCCGGTTGATGGAGAAGATTTAACCGAGACGGAGGTTAGGCTCCTTCGCGGTGCTGTGTTGGTTTGGATGGTAAGACGAGCACCGGATAAAATACTATATCTCAAGACTCACTCTTCAAACATAGCAGTCAATGACTTGGCTTGGATACCGCCAGAATACACTGACAGGGCTCTATATATTATTCGAGACCCGCGTGATGTAGTAGTATCATTGGCAGATTATATGGACTTGTCTATTGACTCAGCCATTAACGTCATGGCTAATGAGAACCAGAATCTCGATAAGTGGGGTACTATTCTCAATGTGCCTCTTCTATCCTGGTCACTTCATGTTCAGTCCTGGCGACGGAAATTACCGTATGATACTCATGCCCTCAGATATGAGGACTTGATTGCTGATCCAGAGCAGCATTTCCAGTTTTTAATCAATTTCTTCAAGCAAAAGTTCGACCGCACGAGATTTAACGAAGCTATGAATCTGACAAGCTTTGAAGCGTTGCAAAGATCTGAATCAAATACTGGCTTCGACTCTAGTTCTCTGAAACAAAAGAATTTCTTCCGCTCTGGAAAAGCTGGTAGCTGGACAGATGTTCTGACTGATCAGCAAGAGGCAAAGATTATTCGATCACATAAAACTGTGATGCAAGAATGCGGTTATCTGGTCAGAAGTCTTGAATGTGAAAAGGAAGTAAATTATGGTTGATAAAAACACAGTAAGGAGAACATGATGGCACTTTGGGGACGCTTAGGCGGTAATTCGGACCAACACCCAGACGGCAACATCGCGCTGGAACAGTTCAACGCGACAATCCTGCTGTGGATCACCGGCTCTGCCGATGGCGGGTTGACGGGAGCCGAGGCTCTTGCGGAGCTTGGATTGGACGTTGACGAGCAGACGCAAGCTACCCGACTCAAGACCGCCATGTCTGCACTTGCTGATGATACCGAACGTAATGATGCTCGCGAGCACATCTACGCGGTGATGAACCTGCACGAGTTTAAATCTGTGAATTATGCCACGGGCGCGGCGGTTGAGCAGTCGTTGGTGGATTGGTTCGCAAGTCGGTCGGTGATATTTTGATTTATATCGTAACTGGCGACAGCCCACGGTGTGGCTCTGCGATGGTTATGCGGAGTTTACAAGCTGGCGGCATGTCAATTGCCTACGATTCGGCGTGTGACAAACTCCCCTATCGGCAAGCTCGGAATGGTTACAACCCCAACCGGGATGGATTTTTTGAACTGTCTATTGATGAAACCCTCCGAGATGGTTTCCCAGACCCCCAAGTTTACGATGGTAAGGTGATAAAGGTATTTCCGCCTTCCTGGGGACCGCTTACACATTTGCGAACTGGGGACTACAAAGTTTTGTGGGTGGAGCGTTCCGCTAAAGCACGGTGGCGTTCGTTTGCCAAGTTATTTGAACAACAGCCGACAGCGAAAAAGATTTTGGGTGAGCAGAGTAGAACTACGACTTTGCGGGACATGGCGTCCGATGCTGCGTTGACTTTCGTCTCATTGCGAAACGATATGGATGTTAGTCTCTTATCCTACGACGAAATTGTAGAACAACCTCTTGCTTCGTTTGAGACCCTGGAAAATCGCGGTTGGCCGATTGTTTCGGGGGATTCGGCAAAGATACCCAATGCCGGTCTGAGGAGATTTTAATGGCTGACTCTGTATGTGTAAGGGTGGCGCGCTTTGCTACTCCCACCAGCGTCAACGGCAACACGGACTGGACAACCGCCGACCTCAACGGCCTAACGCCCGTGGCCGTGATGATAATCCAGAACCACGCTGATGCGGACGCGACGGTAAAGACCGGGGTGGAATATGGCGTTGGATTTAGTGATGGAACGAATGAGGCTTGTATTGCTATTTACGTTCATGACAACGTGACCACAACCGTTACCGGAACGCAAAGAAGCACCTCTAATGTGATATCAACGGTCTTCGATGACAGTAACCCCGAGGTGACGGCAACTGTTCAATCGTTTATAACCGATGGCGTCCGACTCACCTTCACGGGGGTTAATGGAGATGCTCAACTTTATACTGTTATATTCTTCGCTGGTGTTGATGTTTCAGCGCACGTTGATACCGTCGCTGTCACTTCTCCCGCGTTAGATATTACGACTCCGGGGTTCGAGCCAGATTTGGTTTTCGCCCTCGGCGGTCAGACCGGCGTCGGGATTTTCCAACCAGCCGTTACGATGTTTGGCGCCTGCGCGAACGATGGCGGCGAGACCCAAATGGGATGGTCTTGGGACACAAGTAATGGTGCCGGGACATCCGATGTAGAAGCATATCTGGGTACCACCGATATTATTTCTGCGATATATAATGGTGTTCTTGATTATGAAATTACGCTGAGCGACTTTGATGCAAATGGGTTTTCAGCAGAAAGAACGTCTGGGTCCAGCACCCGTGGTTTTAATTATTTAGCACTGAGTTTTGGCGGCTCTGCGAATGTGTGGGTTGGCGGTATGGACACACCCACCACCGATGGCGACGATGTTCAGACAGGTCCAGCATTCAAACCTCAGTTTGTCTTGCTTGGCACGACAGATCTGCCATCCGTAAATACCGTCGCTGAAGACGGGGACGCAGGCAGCTTTGGTATTTCAGTGTTCGATAAAGACGGCAACGAGTTTAGCAATTGTTGGGCCGACGAAGACGCTGAGACAACGACCGACACACAATCCCTAAACGACAATCAAGCCGTAAACTACGCCTCTGACGATGGCGCACAACAGCAAGCCGCCACATTTTCCACCATGGACGCGAATGGCTGGACTCTGAATTTCTCGGTCGCAGACGGTACGACACGGAAATGGTGGGGGGTAGCGATTGAGGAGATTGCTGCGGCAGGTCTAAGCTCAGTCGAAATTATCACGATGGTTAACAGAGACAAGATCAACCCGATACGACTGATGTAGGAGAAAGCAAATGAGTGAAGGTGGAAGAGTTGTTTATGCGCCGATTGTTGCTGCTGCCATAGGTGCGGATGCAACTATCGACGTTTGGAACTTAATGGGTACGTCGGCCATTAGAATCCGTTTGCTCGGTTTCGAACTGACAAGTGCTGCCGTTGCAGCAGCACTGAATACACTCACCCTCGGTTTTGTTTCTACGGCTGGTTCGGGAGGGACAGGCGTTACTGAACAACATGCTGATGATGCCAAGTCCACCACGATTCTGGGCGCTCTTGTGACGGACGCTGAGACTCCCGGCACGGACGCGGGCAGGTTCATGGGTTTCCAATGGGAACAACTTGGTCCAGTCGGACACATATGGACGCCTGAGATGGCCCCGGTCTGTGCCGCCGCTGAAGGCTTCTCACTAGTTCAGACGACAGCCATAGCCATGACTGTTTCCGGCTTCGTATGCTGGGAAGAAATCTACGTATGAGCAATTATGTATATCGAAGGCCGTTTGAAAAGCCTTCGATACGCCGCTTACCGGCTGTTCTCTTTCCGAGTGTTATTTTTACTTCGGCCAACTTGGCGCTGCATCACTCCGGGGCCGGCGACATTGGTGGGGCCATTGCGGCAATCCTAACGGATGACACGCTTAATAACGTCTGGGATGATGTTGCGAGTGGTGATGCCTCGGCTGGCGATACCGAATACCGTTGCGTCTATGTGAAGAACACCCACGGCTCGATCTCGGTGGCTAATGTCACAGTCGAGATTGGAACGGACCCAGCGGAAAGTAACTTTGAAACATCTCTCGGCGCAGCAGGAAAGAATGGCACTGAAACGGAGATAGCTAATGAAGATACCGCACCAGCTGGTACGAGCTTTGGAACAGGCTCTATTAGTATCGGTACTCTTGCCGCAGGAGATAACTATCCAATCTGGGTCAAGCGTATCGTGATTGCAGGTGCGGGAGCCTTGACTCCAGACACGGGGATACTCAAAGTCTCCGGCGACGACCCGAACTAGGAACTCTGATGGCTCAAATCGCACGCCCAGATAGTGATATTTCTTCAGGGAGTTGGACCCTTGAGGGGAGTACCGCAGAGGGTACTATATGGGAAAGCCTGGATGAAGTAAGCCCCAATGACGCTGTAGACTATATTGAGAGTGTTGGTGCAGATCATACCTGTGAGGTAGGGCTTGATAGCTCTATCACTGATCCTGGGGGTAATACTGGCTATTTTCTTAGATGCCAAATACGGGGCGAAGGGAGTGGTGGTCCTGAGCGATGCATTATAGCACTGTTTGAGGGAGCTACACAGAGGGCCATATCTGGATCTCTTACAAGTCGTGCCGCTTGGGATATTAAGTCTTACGAATTAACGACCGGCGAAGCAGATGCGATTACTGCTTTCACAGACCTACGCATCAAACTCATCTCCGATAACTTAGGAGGAGGTGAGACTATGTGGGTTACTCAGGCATTCTTTGAAGTGCCTGATAGTGCCACAGATGCCACCGCAGTCCAAACGCTAGGCTCCTTGACACAAGCAGCTGTAGCACTCCAGAACCCAGATGCTGCTGCTGTTCAAACTCTAAGTTCTTTAACTCAAGCAGGCGTCGGTGTCCAGGAATTCAAAGCTACCGCTGCTCAAGACTTGGCGACGTTAACTCAATCCGGTGTAGGCGTGTTAGAGCCGGATGCTGTTGCAATACAGGTTTTAGCAGCTTTAACTCAGGCTGGAATTGGACAAGAAGAATTCATTGTCACAGCTATTCAGACTCTTGCAGCTTTAATTCAATCTGGTGAGGGAGATCAAGTAAGCGATCCAGATGCTACCGCAATCCAAACGCTATCAGCCTTAATACAATCTGGCGTGGGGCTTGAGGATTTCCCAGGCGCTGGAGTTCAGACTCTATCCCCACTTACTCAGTCTGCCTCTGCACTTGCTAAACTTGTTAGGCTTTGGACCTTAAAGTGGAATGCTGCGGCTGGAGCAACTGACGCAACAGCAATACAAACCTTACCATCATTAACACAGATTGGATCAGGATTAGAAGAATTTAAAGCTACTAGCATCCAAACTTTACCAGCAGTTACACAAGCTAGTGTTGGAGTAATGCTCCCCGATGTAACAGCTGCTCAGACTTTAGCTGCTCTTATTCAAGCAGGCGCAGGCATACAGGAGTTTAAAGTAACTGCTGTTCAAACTCTTGCGGCATTAATTCAAGCTGGTGTTGGATTGATGTTACCTACTGCTACTTCAGCACAAGTGTTGGCTGCACTAATTCAGACTGGTGTAGGGGCGGAGGAGTTTAAAGTCACCGCAGCCCAGGCTCTAGCGAGCTTAGCCCAGGCTGGTGTTGGACTCATGCAACCAGATGTTACTGCTATCCAGACCCTTGCGGCTTTGGTACAAGCTGGTGTTAGCGAGGAAGAGTTTAAAGTAGCAGGTGCTCAGGCACTAGCAGCACTGATTCAATCAGGTGTTGGGTTAATGCAACCTGACGTAAGTGCAGCTCAGGCATTAGCTGCGCTTACACAAAATGGAGAGGCTCTCTTCGGTGTTGCTAACGGCGCAGGTATTCAGATATTACCTAACTTAGATCAAGCTGCTATCGGTTTGATGCAGCCAGATGTAAGTGCCGCACAAACCTTGGCAGCTTTAATTCAGTCTGGTGCTGGAATTGAAGAATTCAAGGTTGCAAGTGCTCAGACTTTAACTGCACTTATTCAATCTGGGTCTAGCTTTATGCAGCCTGATGCGACCGCGGCTCAAGATTTAGCAGCGTTGGTCCAATTAGGAACAGCATCTTTTGGTGATGAGCCAACAGCTACAGCTATTCAAACTCTAGCAGCTTTGATCCAAAGTGGAGTTGGTTTAGAAAATCCTGATGCAACTGCTGTTCAGTTGTTAGCCGCGCTGACACAAGCTGGAGCAGGTGTTGAAAAGTTCCAGGTTACGAGTGTTCAAACTTTAACCCCACTGATACAGTCTGGCGTAAGTTTAATGCAACCAGATGTTACAGCAATTCAAACTCTAGCGTCGCTAATACAGTCTGGTGTTGGTGTTGAAGAGTTTAAGGTTACTGCCGCTCAAGCATTAGCAGCACTAGTACAATCAGGTAACGGCTTGATGCAACCTGATGTAACTGCTGCTCAGCAGTTATCTGCACTTATCCAAACTGGTTCTGCTTCACTTATTATAGATGGTACTGGTGCTCAGACATTCGCGCCGTTAGTACAATCAAGTGTTGGATTAATGCTACCCACTGTTACCAGCGCTCAAGTTCTTAGCGCCCTTCTACAAGCTGGCGTCGGAACAGGATCTGATGATACAACGGTAGATGCAGCACAAATATTAGCAGCGTTAATCCAAGCAGGTGCTAGTGAAGAAATCTTTGCTGGTGTTGGTATTCAGACTCTAGCAGCCCTTATTCAATCTGCTGGTGTGTCACTATCCTTTGTTCCAGATTCAAGAGTGACTCTGTTCCCCGCAGCAGGAAATTCACGTATATTCACTCCAGGTTCTAGAGTGATTTGCGCGATACCAGAACCTAACAGAATCTTCACTCCAGGAGATGAATGATGTCTTTTAGATTAATTGACCCAGATGAGAAACTGGACTACTCAGCAGACTTCTCCAGTTGGTTGGATGCCGGAGTGGTTATAGATGGTACGCCGGTTTGGACAATTTCTCCAACCGGACCGACTCTTAGTGACCAGTCTGATACCTCAACCGTCAGTACGATCTTTGTCAGCCTCTGTACAGTAGGAGTGGTTTATAAGCTGAGTTGCAAGGCAACTACTGATAAGGTGACTGCTCAGATCACAGAGCGCTCGATTGAGCTACGGTGTGAGCAGAGATAGGAGTTGATGTATTGCCCTTATCTACTTCGGGAAATATAACGCTTGACTTAGCTTCGATTTCTGCTATAATGTTAAGACCTGATGGGGTAGACTTATGAAACAGAGATCAAGTCTTCAGCTACAAACAGCGGCGGTATCGTTACCTGTTTCGCTTAATGAGGTTAAGAATTACCTCTCCATTGGGGAAGATGATGAGACTGCCGATGCCAGAATTATGGGAAAGATCCGAGCTGTTACTAATGCTGTGGAGCGGCATTTGCGGCGATCGCTAATCAACACAACCTGGACTCTCTTCATGGATCGTTTTCCAGGGAAGCCTCTTCCTTGGTGGGATGGTACTAGGGAAGGTGCTGATACGGAACTTGTTGATCTCACAGAGCCGATCTTTCTTCCAATGGCTCCGCTAAGTAGCGTGATTCATGTTAAATCTCATCTCTCAGACGGAACAGAGTCTGTGTTTACAGCTTCAAATTATATCGTGGATACCGCTAGGGAGCCTGGAAGATTAGGTTTGAAAATTTCTCAGTCTTGGCCATCTAACACACTCCGCGCAATTAACGGTGTGGAGGTTCAGTTTGTTGGAGGATACGGAGCTACAGGAACTGATGTTCCAGAAGCTATCCGCCATGCTATCATGGAGTGGCTGTATGATGCCGACTTCAATCCTGGTGGAACTGGGGTTAAGTTCGAGAGGGTGGGTGAGAGCGCGGTGAGTTATTTTGACCCGGCAACGATCCCAGGTCGTGTGTCCTCACTCCTAGCCACTTACAAGATTTGGCAACTTTGAAAAGTTAGGTATGGGCCTACAGTGACTACACCATGACTGTTTTCGAGCGCCATTACAGACAAGATGCAACCTACTGGTCAGCTGGTGGTGTTGACGACAGTGGTGATCCTACATGGGGAGCTGCGACGGCAGTTAGAGTTCGCTGGGAAGACAAGATCACTGTTAGTACGAATGCCAGTGGGGAAGAGATGATGACCACTTCTCAAGTTTTTATTAAGATCGATATGGAGATTGGAGGCTTCTTGTTCCTAGGGACTTCTGTAGTGGCCGATCCCACGACTTTAGATGGAGCTAAAGAAATCCAAGCGTTCTTCAAGATCCCCAGGTTGCGGAATAATGGTTTCGAGCGGAGGGCGCTCTTATGAGCCATGTTCCCTCAGAAGACCTAGCGGAACACATTGAAGGCCAGGTTGGGAGTCTCACTGTGGGGACCAACCTCTTTGCTTCCACTATGCGTGCGCCCACAACTGGTATCCCAGAGAACGCAGTTTTCGTTTGGGATGCAGGCGGCCCAGCGCCGCTTCGTACTATGAGTGAACCAGATGAAATACGTAGAGCCTTGGTAGCTGTGCAGATTAGAAATGAGAAGCATGGCACCGGAATCGATTTGGCTTACAGCATACAGAACAGCGTCCGTGCCGACGCTGTTGCAACATATCTTGATCTGGTGGCCGCAAATGCTGGTCCAACTGCATTAGGCCAAGATCTTGATGGGAACCACATCTTCTCTCTTTTCTTCATGATGGTTTATCAGGAGCCGTAGAATGGCAGCAGTTAATATTTTTCTTGGGAAGCAACTCAAAGATATTCTCAAGGAGGCGGTGGGAGAGTTTGAGGAGCAATATCAGCGACTTGCTGGTGATCTCTACGACCAGATTGTGCAGAACTCTCCGGTGCTGACAGGCTACTACAAAACGAATCACTCAATTTTGATCCGTAGCGCCAATGGTCAGTTTAAAAAGGGTGGAGGTAGTGGAACTCTCCAGCCTCCACAGAAGGAGAGCGAAGAGCCTGGAGCCTATATCAACAACTTGGGCGGTCGGGTTAGTGCTGAGAAGGCCAAGATCGGCGACTTGGTAATTGGAGACATATTCACCGTTCGGACTGAGGTTCCCTATGCAGATGAGGTTGAGCAGAATCATCTTGTGTATGGTAGAGCCGGGGCTGAGTTCGGGTTCTCTAACTAAAGGAGATGAAACGTGGCTAGATTCGTACTGAAAGACGCTAAGATAATCTACGGAGGCCGCGATCTCTCTGGACATTTGAGTCAGATGGGTCTTGAGTACTCCGTGGAGACTCCGGAATGCACAGCTTTTGGAGACCTAACGAAGAACAGAATACCTGGTCTTCTTGAAGCTAGTGCCTCTCATCAAGGCTATTGGGATGCAGAGAGCGCAACTGATTCTCTAGACTCTGATCTGTTCGATGAGATTGGAGCCGCTACTGAGGAGATGTCATTTTCTGCGGAAGGTGGTCCGATTGGTGATACTGGATATTCCTTCCCGGTGCGTGGGGCTGAATATTCTCCTGGTGGCACAGTTGGAGAGGTATTTGCATTCTCAGTCAACGTGTCCAGTGGTGGGATTCTGGTTCGCGGCTCTATGATGGAGAATTCAACTTTCACTGTCACTGCCGACGGAACCGCAAGGCAGGCCGGAGCGGCTGCGTCTACAGACTCAATCTATAGCATAGTTCACGCAACCACTGTTTCTGGCACCAATCCGACCATGGACTTAACCTTGGAGAGTGACGCAACTAATTCATTCTCAGGCTCTGAGACTTTACGGATAACCCATCCGCAGATGACAGCACTTGGTGCAAATCGACAAGTCCTTGCAGGAGCGGTCACTGATACGTGGTGGAGGTACACTATTACGATCGGTGGTACTGACACGCCAACCTTCGCACTGTTTGTCATACTTGCTATCCAACCAACTAAGCTACCGTAGGAGGAAGAAATGGCTAAACTTGTATTCAAAGATTGTTCGATCGTGCTCAATGCAATTGATCTTAGCGATAAGGTTGAAAGCGTCACGATCAACTACACAGTTGATACGCCGGAAGATACTGCCATGGGAGCAGGAACTCATAGCAGGCAACCTGGTCTGTTGGACTGGACTATCGAGATAAACTTTCGGCAGGACTTTGCGGCAGCTAATGTGGATGCTACTTTGTTCCCATTGCTTGGTGCCACAGCATTTGTCACGGTTATCAAGCCTACCTCTGCTGGCGTATCAGCCACTAATCCAAGTTACACCGGCACCGGGCTGTTGTCGAGCTACTCGCCTATTGGTGGTTCTGTCGGTGATATCGCGGCGGCCCCGATTACTATTGTTGCTGGCGGGACTGCGTTGGCTAGATCTGAGTCACCCTAGAAAAGGAAACTTACTATGGAACTACGTGAGGAGTTTGGCAGCAACGAGACTGCTGAGGTTGATGGTGTTTGGCAAGAATTGGGCGAGGACGCCGGGGTAAAGGTTGCTCGTCTTGGAAATCCAGAGGCGCAAAATGCGTATCGGAGAATTCCTCGCCCAATGCGGAGGCAGATTGAAGCTGGCACACTTGCCAATAAGCAGAGCTTGGAATTCCTTTCTAAGTTTCTGGCCGATCATATCCTTAAGGATTGGAGAGGCTTTGTTGATAATGGTAAGCCAGTTCCATCCTATACCCCAGAAGAGGGAAAGAAGTATCTTACAAAATATCGTAGGTTCCGAGATAAGGTTTGGGAAATCTCAATGGACGAGGACTTCTTCAATACCGAGGAGGCTGAGGACACAAAAAACTTGTCAAAGCGATCCGGTGGTTCCTAACACATTCGGAAGATGACATTGAGGCGCTTGAAAGATATGAAGTCAATCGCAACACTACCTCGGAGGTTTTGAATGAGCGGCCTGTTATTGAGTATAGCGCTTCGTGGCTCTGGGAAGCATTCTGGGAGCTTTCAAAAAGCCGTGGACGAGGAATGGGTCCAGAAGCACTCAGGCTTTCTGATGTGGAAGCCTACTGTCGGATTCATTCTATACACGGTGGCGATACTTTGGTTCTATATCGCACTGTTTCAGCACTTGACACAGAATGGCTGACCTGGGCAAATAAGAAGAGTGATGGGTAATGGCTGGTAAAGAAATCGACCTTAGAACGACAGTAGCTTCTCAGAATATTGAAAAGCTTGAGAAGAAAATTGTTAGTCTTACTAAGGCTAATCAGAAACTTGATGCTCAACTGAAGACTCTCCAAGGCACCATGGAGATGAAATCTGCTGCTGCTCTTAATGCAAAGATGGTGAAGCAAAAGATTGTTACCAGGGACGCCAAAGATCAATGGAAGGAAATGACAAAAGCCTTAAAGAGTGCTGGTCAATCAGCAGTAAGAATAAACGATCTCAAAAGATCAATAGATGGTCTAGAGAAAGCTATGAAGAAGGAGAAACTAACAACTCTTCAATCTGATACAGCAAGGAGACGCTGGAAGAACACATTAAAGACAGCTAGAAATGATTTGAAGCGTCTTACAGCTGAAAATAGAGCTTCAGAAATGGCTCAAAGAAAAACCAACACGACGTTAGCTACAGGAGCCGTAAGACTTAGAAGAGTTGGTAGCAGTGCCAAAAGAGCCAAGAGGGATATTAAGGGTGTTGGAACCTCACTACGAAACTTAGGTTCCTCTGCTATCTTTGCTTTTGGTCCTCTAAGTGGTGTTGGTGCCAGACTTGTAGCCTTTCAAGCTATTTCTTCTCGTACAGGTAAGAGCTTTGCATTTTTAGCGGTGGGTTTGGCTAGCTTAGCTGTAGCAGCTTTTGCTGTTGTTAGAGGTATGTTTAAAGCTGCTATCGAAGTCAATTCTATAATGAACGCACTTAAAGTATCAACTGCGAGTGTTGAAGATGCTGAACGCGAATGGAGATTCTTAGTTAAGACTGCGAGAGAATTATCTCTAGACCTCGGCACAGCAGGTAAGCAGTTTGCTCAAATTGCAGCAGCAGCTAAGGGAACAGAAATTGCTGGAGAAGGTGTTAGAAGAATCTTCGTGGCTGTTTCAAAGGCTGCTCTTGTTTTGGGTCTTTCTGCCGACCAGACTCAAGGAGCTTTCCGTGCCATTCAGCAGATCATTTCTAAAGGCACCGTCCAGGCAGAAGAATTGCGCGGACAACTTGGTGAAAGAATTCCTGGTGCGTTTCAGATAGCTGCAAGAGCTTTTGATGTTACTACTAGACAACTTGGTAAGCTAATGGAGCAGGGACTTATTCCTGCTACAGAGTTTGCTAAGAAGTTTGCTGAGGAACTTGAGGAGACTTTTGGAGATCAAGTAACCGATGCTACAACTGGTATATTAGCCTCGATGAAGAGTTTGAACACTGAATTTTTCTTGCTATTTAAGAATTTAGAAGAGAAGACAGGAGTGATTGATGGATTAGCTAAAGCCTTTAGGAGCTTGAGAGGAGTAATGCAAAGTATTAGTGATCTGTTCGATAGTCCAATGGAACGTAGTTTGACGCGTCTGGGGTTTCAACTTGAAGCTGCCGAAAATAAGATTGCGGTTGCTACTCTTAAACTAAAAACTTTTGCTAGCATGGGAAAAACAACTGGCTCGGCAATTGAAAAGTTGAAGAATGATATAGCTCTAGCCACATTTGAAGCTAATCGTTTTGCAGCAGCAATGGATAAGATCAGAGTTGCAAATCAGCCTCTCCAGGGTCCACCAGCACCACAAAGAACCTTTGAGCAAATACGAACTGATCCTGTTAATAGTGTTGATGACTTGGTGGAGCGTTCTAACCGCGCTAGAAATGCGACATCCAGACTTAGAGATCCGAATGTCCCACGCGTTCAGAAACTTGGAATTGAGGAGTCAGCAGCTAGGGTAAATATAGCTATAAAAGATACCAACAAGTTAATGCGTGGTCTGGATACAGAACAGTTAGAAACACTTTCTCAGAACATGGATGGTACGGTAAGGCCGATAGAAGAAGTAAGGCAAGGTATCCTACAGCTTGTTATTGAGGTTAGAAAAGAAGAAAGAGTAGTCAAAGATTTAACTAAGACTTTGAAGGATCAAATAAAAGAAGAAAACAGGCTTGCTACTATAAAAGAAAAGTCTCAAGAAAGAGCACAGAAAGCCCTTGATCTTGCTGTCGCTATTCAGGATGGATTGAAGAAACGTTTGGTCGGATTAGAAGAAGAAGCTCGTTTGACTGAAATTAGAGGAGCTGTTGAGAAAAGGTTCAAGAAAGCATCAACTGAAACTAAAGATCTATTGGCTGAAGTTATCATCCAGAACCTAGATTACAGAAAAGTTCTCTCTTTTACTGGTACTGTGATGGAAGAATATGCTAAGAAAGTTCGGAAACTCAACGATCTCTTACGCAGAAACCCACACCTACAAAAAGAAATTGCTGCTGAACTGAATAAGACTAGAGCAGCAATGCTACAAACCAATGAGGTCTTTGGTCTCATTGAGAATAGCCTGAACAGAACAGCTGACTCCTTTGTCGATATGTTAAGGAGTGGTGAAGATCCTCTCAAGGTTCTTAGTAGATTATTCGAAGATCTTTTGGCTGATGTTCTTCGATTGCTTATTCAGTTAACACTCATTAATCCTCTCTTGAACAGCATTGACGGTGGTGTAAGAAACACCAGCTTTGGTGGGTTGCTTGGTGCAGTATTTGGAGGTATTGCTGCTGCTGGTGCCGGTGGTGCTGCTGGTGCTGTTGGTGGCACAGTAACAGGTGGTGGTACAGCTCCAATATCAATTGCCGCC